>JAABUY010000393.1_pt1 | contig 79389 bp, 74 predicted proteins | sample 5560271 | NCBI WGS metagenome assembly JAABUY01 (sample SAMN10711886, study PRJNA513374) | rock metagenome | isolation source: Antarctica rocks | place: Antarctica: Victoria Land, University Valley | reverse complement strand
TCCACGTAGGAAAACAGCGGGCCGCTCCGGCTATCCTGTCCCCGCACCTGACACCCTCCCGCTGACCGCAGCGGAGTGAATCACGGACTGACCAGACCTCGAAGCCTTTTTCAGCGGCCTGCTAGAGAGGGATTGGAGCTTGTCCGACGCTTGGGCGCCGTAGCGGTCCGACGCCTGCGACACCTGAGCTTCCATCTTATCAAAAGTCGGATCGACCTCTCCGCTGTCGATCCGGCTAGCGGCTACCGAGTCCAATCGGTCGATGGCCGCGAACATGTGCTCAATCGCTAACAGGTACTGCTTATGTGAAGCGACGACATCGTCGATGATCTGCACATCGGCACCGAGGGCACGGGCGACCTCAAGGGCGGCGATCATGCTCGACCCAGCCTCGTGATGACGCGCCCGGACCTCTGGGCTTGCTTCCAGCCGATACTTGCGTTCCAAGGATTCTTCGGCACCGACGGCATAGCGAGCCTTCTGGAAAGCCTGCTCCAGCCCTGTAGCGAGCTCTACTTCGATGCCGGCTCGATAGCTTGTATAGGATCCGACGAGATCCGCTGCTAACAGCACCAGAAGGATGAGGATCAAGACGTAGGAACCAGCGCGGCTCGACCGATCCAAAATTCGAGAAGCACCCGAGGAGACGTCTTTCGCAGGCCGTTGCATTCTGATCACCAATGTCATCAGCCACGTATTCACAAGAGGCGTTTAAAGATCTTAGCTGAGAAAGATCCTGGATAAGGAACGAGTGCAGCCCTATGTCGTGTTTCAACAGATACGGAAAATGAAAGGTTAAAACTGACCCAAAGGGGCGATGTGCCCGCGATGGCTGCGTAGATTGGCTGAACGGACGCGTGTCGTGTGACGCGGTGCGACGCATCCTGCCACAATGATCGCGACCGCCAAGGTGTTGATGACGGTGGCTGTGATCTTGGCTTTCTCGTCCGCCTGAGTGCTCAACTCACCCCTCGTGCAGCCGCCGAAACGATCGGTCCACCGACAATATAGCGTCATGATGCCCACCGAGCGAAACCGGTTGCCACCTGGGCATGGAGGTTTTCGGGCCGCGCGAGGGCGCTGTCCACCATGCCCTCGTCGCGAACCCTTGCCGGGCCACCATGAATGGCGAGTTGCCGATCACCCGCCGAGGCGCACCAGTGAGCCCGCCCTCGGCCGAGCGGCCGGCGCCCTACTTCGTGAAAGCGCGGGCGAGCGCCGGGGCAGCGCCCAGCAACACGATCGTCTGGAAGCCGATCATTCCCACGACCCACTTGATCAGGTCGGCCTTGGTGACCTCGATCCTGGCTTCCAGGCTCAACTCGACCTCCCGAAGTTCAGCCCGGAGGTCGGTCCTCACCGCCAGGACATCTGTCTTCACCGCCAGGACCTCTGCCTTCGTGGCAAGGTCTCCCTGCATGGACTCGGCCATGGCGTCTGCCACCCCTTCAGCCTGCTCGGGGCTGTTGGCCTTGTCCCGTAGCGTGCGGGCCAGCCGGAGCGTGTCGAAGGCGACGCTCATCGCGTTGCGGTCCTACGTCCCGTCGAAGGCGCGCGACTGGTGCCGCGCATAGCCGCCGGACCTCGCCGAGGATCGCGGCGGAGAGGGTGGGCGAGATCGTCAAAAGCCAGCCCCTCGCGCGCTCAAGGGCCGTGAAGGGCGTAGTAGGCCCGGCCGTGTCACAAGCGCGCGATGGTGAGCCAAAAGGACCGGACAAATCAACGCGTTTCGTAAAGGTGGTGCCCAGGGGCGGAATCGAACCACCGACACTGCGATTTTCAGTCGCATGCTCTACCAACTGAGCTACCTGGGCGTCCGGGGCCAGTCCGGGCCGCGACCGAGGTGCTTATAGGGAAGGCGCCGGCCGCTTGTCCAGCGCCTTCCGCGCCGTCCCTCGGCGAGCCATGTCGTCCGCGAGCATTGGGCAGGGAGCACAGCTCGACCGGCGCAAGGCTTCATGAATCTGCCCGGCCCGAGAGGTCCGTTGCCGGTGAGGGCCGCGAGGCCAGCCGATATCGCCGCGGGTCGCGCCGTCCCTGGCCGAAGCGACACGGGACACGATCCGACGGACGCAGGAGGCCACCGAGGATCCATTGCGCCGGGCCAGCGTTGTCGACAGCACAGAGCAGGAAGGTTTAGCGGCGTGAAAAGAACAGCATACTGGATCATTCTCTGCGGTTTAGCCCTGCCGACGGCCGTTTCCGCGCAGGACCGCGGCAGCGCAGAAGATCAACTGGCCTGCACGCCGGACGTATACCGTCTCTGCGGCCAGAACATACCTGACGAGGATGCTATCGTGGCGTGCTTACAGGCGCATAAGTCGCAACTCACCGGCGGATGCAAGGCGGTCTTCTCCCATCCGCAGCCGCCCAAACAGCCGAGCACCAATCAGGACGACGAGTGATCCTGCCGAGGATCACGGTCGCGGTCTGTCTCCGCCCTGCGGAACCGTGCGCCCGGATCACTCGTCATCGCGGCTGCCCCGTTCGTCCCCGTCGTCTGTCCTGGCCGGAACGCGATAACCCTCCCCCAACCATCGGTGCAGGTCCACATCGGCGCAGCGCTTGGAGCAAAAAGGCGTCACTTCGACCGAGGCGGGCTTGCCGCAGATCGGGCACTTCCGCTTCGACGTGGAGGCCCTGAACCCGGCATTGTCGTTTGCAGCCTTGTCCAACGTCCTGATCCCTCTTGCCACGGCGGCCGCTGCGCCGGTCACCTCTATGCCGATCACCCCGATGGAGGCAGCGCCCAGCCGGCGTGGACCGGGAAGCCCTCGCCCTCGAGCAGCGACATCGTTTCGTAGAGCGGCAGCCCCACGACCCCCGAATAGGATCCGACGAGTTTCACGACGAAGCTGCCGGCGCAGCCTTGGATCGCATAGCCGCCAGCCTTGCCTCGCCACTCCGGCGTAGCGAGGTAGTGCTCCGTCTCGCTCCCGGACAGGCGCTTGAAACGCACCCGGCTTTCCACCAAACGGTGACGGCGGCCGCCCCGCGGCGTCAACAGGGTGATGGCCGTGTAGACGCGGTGGGCGCGCCCGGACAGCAGCCTGAGACAGGCCTCCGCCTCGTCGCGTGTCTCGCATTTCGGCAGCACGCGCCGCCCCACACTGACCACCGTGTCGGCCGCCAGGATGAAGGACGGTCCGAAGGTGCCACGCGCCTCAGCCGCTGCCTGGGAGGCTTCGGCTTTCTGGGCTGCGAGACGGGCCGCGAGAACGCGCGGCAGTTCGAGGCGCTCGGGGGTCTCGTCGATGTCGGCGGGCAGCAGCGCATAGGGCTCGACGCCGATCTGCTGCAGCAGGGAGAGGCGTCGCGGAGACCCGGACGCCAGAATGAGACGAGGTGGTTCGGTCACGGCGGCACCGAGGCGCCCGAGCCCGATCACCGGGGACGCCTCACTTGAACCGATATGTGATCCGCCCCTTGGTCAGATCATAGGGCGTCATCTCGACCAGCACGCGATCTCCCGTCAGCACGCGAATCCGGTTCTTGCGCATCTTGCCGGCCGTGTGGGCGGTGATTTCGTGTTCGTTCTCAAGCTTGACCCGGAACATCGCGTTGGGCAGCAACTCCGTCACCATGCCGGGGAACTCGAGTAATTCTTCCTTCGCCATATGATCCGATCTTTCGAGCGCCGCGGACAACCTCCCCGAAGCGAGGGGCACCGGAAAGGCGCCCCTTGTGAGCGGGTGGATCGTAATGGAGATCGCCGCGTTTGTGAACACAAGATGGGACCCGACCGGGATCCCGGAAGGTCTCATTCCAGGGCCTGCGCACCGTGGCCGGCCCACGTCGCTTCGCCCGGGGGACGACTCCGTGACCCGGGGCACGACAAGATTCCACCTTCAGGACGCCAGCGGCATCTTGTCGGCCGCATTGGCGCGCGTCCGCTCTAGGTCCCGGCGCAGATAGAGGCGGTGCGAGCGGATACTGAACGGGATCAGGCCCACGAAGACCACCGTGAGCGCGGCCAGGACTTCCATGGGAAAGGTGACGAGCAGCAGCACTAGAACGGCCACGCCGAACAGGATCGGGATGACCTGTTCGCGGGGCACGCGGCCGATCGACTTGCCCGAGAAATGCGGGATACGGCTCGCCATCAGACCGGCCACGCAGAGAAGATAGACGATCTCGAGACCGATCGCCGCGCGGCCGAACACCCAGCCCAGCGCCGAAAGATGCAGGTAGAGCGGAAGCAGCGCCACGATGGCGCCAGCCGGTGCCGGCATGCCGGCGAAGAAATTGGACGTCCAGGCCGGCCTTTCGACATCCTCGAGCCCGACGTTGAAACGGGCCAGGCGGAGCGCCATGGCGATCGCGAACACCATGGCGGCGAACCAACCGAAGCTCTTGATTTCGTGCATGTTCCAAAAATATAACGTGAGCGCCGGGGCGACGCCGAAGCCGACGAAGTCGGCCAGGGAATCGAGTTCTGCGCCGAACCGCGTGGTCCCCTTCAGCGCCCGGGCGAGACGGCCATCGAGCCCGTCGAAGAAGGCCGCCGCGACAATGGCGAACACCGCCTTCTCGAAAGATCCCTCGGTGGCGTAGCGGATTGCCGTCAACCCCAGGCACAGCGCCAGCAGGGTGATGAGGTTGGGCAGAACGATCCGCAGCGGCACGTTTCGGAACCGGCGCCCGCGCGCCCGTTGCAGAGGCCCGGCAGGCCCGGCCACCATGGCGGCGGTTTCGCCGTCGTCCGTCACGAGACGGACCGGACGGCCCGGTTCGCCAGAATTTCCGCTTCGGGACGGAACACGTCGATCGGCTGCTTAAAGCCCCGCATCGGAAAAGCCCCGATCCGCACGGCCGTGCCGTCGAGGCGTTCGACGAATTCGGTCGACATCAGGACCGGCTGCTCCAGCGGCCGGTTCAAGGCCGCGATGCGGCTCGCGAGGCCCACATCCTTGCCGATGACGGTGAAATCGAGCCGGACACCGGAGCCGATGTTGCCGTACGCGGCCTCCCCGTAGTGCAGCGCGATCCCCGCTTCGATTGGCCGTTCTTCCGGATGCGCCACGTTGCGGGCGTCCAACACGCGCATGGCGCCCACGGCCGCCGCGAGCGCGCGGTCGGCAGCACCGCTGCGCTCGCGGTCATTCTCCCGGAAGATGGCCAGCAGACCATCGCCCATATATTTCAGCACCTCCCCACCCCGGCTCTCGATCGGCGGGACCAGGCAATCGAACAGGGCGTTGAAGACGCCGACCGCCGCCACGGCGTCGAGATCGACCGTATAACCGACCGAGTCGCGCATGTCGGCGAACAGCATGGCGGAGCGAATCGTCGAGACCTGGCCGCGCTTGGTGTTGCCTTGCAGGATGGCCCGATGGGGTTCGTCGCCCACATAGGTGCGCAACAGCTTGTCGAGCGACAGCCAGGTCGATCGAAGATCGATCAGCATGGCGATGGCGGGCAAAAGGCGCGCAAATGCCGCCACCTCGGCTCGCGAGAAACCTGATCGGCGGCGGGTCGCGAAGGTCACCCAACCATGGCTTCCGCTCATGAGCGTGATCGGCACGCACAGATAATGCGCGAAGCCGTCCGCCTTGAGTTCGGCCACGACGGCGAAGCGCGCGTCGTCAGTCTGGGGCAGGCGGAGCTCCACGGCGCGCCCTGTCCGGGCCGCCTCATGGAACGGCGACGTGAGATATTGCGAGTCGCCGACCTCCCTGATGTAGGTCCGCGTGGTCACGCCGCGGCCCCGGACCCAGATCCTGGCGATCGCGTCGTGTTCAACATCGAGGATTTCGGTCGAAGAACCGTAGCGGTCGAGCGGCAAGCCGAGGGCTCGCAACCTCTCGCACAGCATCGTGATCCGCTCCTCCGGCATATCGGCCGTCCGTGAGTTGCGGACCAACCAATCAGAGACGAGTGAGATCCCGTAGGCCAGGTCGCGATCCATGATGTCGTCGAGGCGCTCGGTCGGCAGGTCGAAGATGTCGGCAGCCCACAGTCCCTCCGGCTCGGCGCGAGCCTGCACCGCGGATTCTTGCATCGGATCGATCGTCGAATCCTCCATGGTCATCCGGCTTTGAAGCTACGCGGGGCCTCGATGGCCCGCGCGTCGGCCAGGATGGTCTCGCCCGCGACCGCGGTAGCGCCGATTCCCACCATCACCCTGATGGTGTCGGGCAGATAGACATCGACCCGCGACCCGAATCGGATCAGCCCGAAGCGGTCGCCCACCCCCACCGTCTCGCCTTCGCGGACGAAGGACACGATACGCCGGGCTACGAGCCCCGCGATCTGCACCACACCGATGCGCCCTAGTCCGGTCTCCAGCAGCATGGACGAGCGCTCGTTATCCTCGCTGGCCTTGTCGAGGTCGGCGTTGACGAACAGACCGGGTTTGTAGGCGACCTTCAGGATCCGGCCGGTCATCGGCGAGCGGTTCACGTGGCAGTCGAAGACGCTCATGAACACGGAGATACGCTGCAAAGGCCGGTCGCCGAGACCGAGTTCGGGTGGCGGCACGAAGAAGCCGACCGACGAGACCGTGCCATCGGCGGGCGAAACGACGAGACCCTCCCGCATCGGCGTGACGCGTTTCGGGTCGCGAAAGAAGTAGACGCACCAGGCCGTGACGATGAAGCCGAGCCAGCCGAGCGGGCTCCAGAGCCAGTCCAGCACCAGCGCCGCCACGGCGAAGCCGGCGATGAACACATACCCTTCAGGGTGAACCGGTACGACCTGCCGACGCAGGCTGCTGATCACCGACATTGTACATGACCCCCGAGCCGAACCGGCGCGACGTTAACGAGCATGACCCATCTATCCCAATTCCACCGTGTCGCGCTCACGCTTCGATGCTGATCCGTTGGTCCGCGTGTTCGTCGGCTTCCAAACGGCGCAGGGCATCTTCGGCGGCTTCCGCCTCCCGCTGCCGGTTCCACATGGCGGCATAGGTCCCGCCCCGTTCGATCAACCCGTCATGAGTGCCGCGCTCGGCAATCATTCCCTTGTCGAGCACCAGGATCTCGTCGGCGTTGACCACCGTCGACAGCCGGTGCGCGATCACCACCGTCGTTCGGCCGCGCGACACCCGGTCGAGGGCGTCTTGTATCTCCCGCTCCGTGAAGGTGTCGAGCGCGGAAGTGGCCTCATCGAGCACCAGGATGGCAGGCGCCTTGAGGATGGTGCGGGCGATCGCGACCCGCTGCTTCTCGCCCCCTGAAAGCTTGAGCCCACGCTCGCCCACCTGGGCCGCGTAGCCGTCCGGCAAGGTGGCCACGAAGGCATCGATCTGCGCGAGCTTGGCGGCTTCGATCACCTCGGTCTCGGTTGCGGCCCAGCGGCCGTAACGGATGTTGTAGCCCAGTGTGTCGTTGAACAACACCGTGTCCTGCGGCACCATGCCGATCGTGCCGCGCAACGACGCCTGGGTCACTGCCGCGATATCCTGGCCGTCGATGGTGATGCGGCCCTTGTAGGGTTCGTAGAAGCGGAACATAAGGCGCGACAGGGTCGATTTGCCGGCCCCCGAGGGCCCGACGACCGCGACCGTCTTGCCGGGTGGCACGTCGAAGCTGACGCCCTTCAGGATCTCACGCTTGGCGTCGTAACGAAAGAAGACGTTCTCGAAGCGGAGGTGTCCCTCGGTGACGACGAGATCCTGCGCGTCTGGACGATCCTGCACTTCCGGCGACTGGCCCAGGATCTTCGACATCAAGTCGATGTCGATAATGGCCTGCTTCACCTCTCGATAGACGAGGCCCATGAAGTTTAGAGGCTGGTAGAGCTGGATCATCATGGCATTGATCAGCACAAAGTCGCCCACCGTGTTGCGCCCGGCCCGAATGCCCGCGATGCTCATCGCCATCACGGCCGCCAGGCCTGCGCTGAAGATCACGGCCTGCCCGGCATTGAGCACCGCGAGCGACACGTAGGTCCGTATGCTCATCGCCTCGTATCGCCTCATCGAGCCGTCGTAGCGGCCCGCCTCGCGCTCCTCCGCGCCGAAATACTTCACGGTCTCGTAGTTGAGGAGGCTGTCGATCGCCTTGGTGTTGGCGTCCTGGTCGCTCTCGTTCATCACCTGCCGGATCGCGATGCGCCAGTTCGTCGCCACCGTGGTGAACAGGATGTAGGCGGCGATCATGGTGGCGACCGCGAGGGCATAGCGCCAGTCGAACTGGAACAGGAACACGGCCATCACGAGCACGAACTCGATGATGGTCGGCACCCCGGTCAGCATGGTCATGCGGACGATTGTCTCGATGGCGGTGCGGCCGCGCTCCAGCACGCGTGTCAAACCCCCGGTCTTCCGTTCGAGGTGGAACCGCAGCGACAGTTCATGCAGGTGGACGAAGACGTCATTGGCCATGCGCCGGACGGCATGCATGGCCACCGAGGCGAAGAGCGCGTCGCGCACCTGCGTCAGCACCGCCATGAGCATCCGCAGCAGGCCGTAGGTCAACGTCAGCGCCGCCGGACCGGCCAGAAGGGCGGGAAGACTTCTGACGCCGACATCCTCGCGACCCACGAGAGCGTCCGTGGCCCATTTGAACGAATAGGGGATCGCCACGGTCACGAGTTTGGCCAGGATCATCAGCACCAAGGCGGCGTAGATGCGGCGCCTGAGGTCCACTCGGTCATGGGGCCAAATATAGGGCCAGAGGTGCCGGATCGTGGCGGCCAGCGACGCCTGAGCTTGCGGACGAACCGCCGGCCCGGCGGATGGAGGTGCTTTCGTGCCTTCGCCAACGCGTACGGGCGGGGGAGCCTCCGCGGAACTCCGTGCGGCGGCGTGCGGGGAAACGAGCATGGAGGAGGTTGCGGCTTTCAGCAGGATGGGTTTCTAGCGGGCTAATATAGGGCTTTGAAGGCGTGTGCGCAGGTGGCGCCTGCGCAAGACACGCACCCGGGTCCTTCGGCGGCACGGGTTGACCGCTGCGCTGAGGCGCGTGTTAAACCCAGGTCATGACAGAACTGAATTCGATCTGCGTCTACTGCGGGTCCAGCGACGGGGCGGACCCTGCCATGCTGGGCGCAGCGACGCAGCTGGGACGCACCATGGGCGAGGCCGGCATCGGACTCGTCTATGGTGGCGGCAGCAACGGACTGATGGGTGCCGTCGCACGATCGGTGCTGGCCGCGGGCGGCCATGTCACGGGGATCATCCCGGAGTTCCTGCGCAGCAAGGAACGCATGCTCGACGGCGCACAAGACATGATCGTGGTGGCCGACATGCACACTCGCAAGCGCCTCATGTTCGAGCGCGCCGACGCCTTCGTGGCGCTGCCGGGCGGCATCGGCACCTTGGAGGAACTGGTCGAACAGATGACCTGGGTGCAACTGGACCGTCATTCGAAGCCAGTCGTCATCGCGGACGTCAACGGCTTCTGGGCGCCGTTGTTGTCCCTGATCGATCACATGCGCGACGCCGGCTTCATCCGTGCGACCGCCGACGTCGGATATCAGGTGGCCGGAACCGTTGACGAGATCCTGCCGACGATCCGCGCGTCGCTGCGCCGTGCCGTGCGGACCGGCATGGTCAAGACCGAACTCGACATGCCGGTCTAGGGGGCCGACTGGGATCGCCGCACCGCGACCGCATCGGCGACCGCGGCCGCCACGACCGGGGTCACAAAGGCCGAGATGTCGCCCCCCATGAACGCGATCTGCCGCACCAGCGTGGCGGTGACGAAGCGGGTGGCCGGCGACGCCGGAATCAACACCGTCTGGATTGCGGGCGCCATCGCGGCGTTCATGCCGGCCATGCTGATCTCGTTGTCGAGGTCCGACGAACCTCGGAGGCCCCGCACGATCAGGGTCGCGCCGAACTCGCGCGCCGCTTCGATCGCCAACCCCGAAAAGGTCTCGACTCGCAGCCGGCAGCCCGCCGCCGTCAGCATCGCACCGGCCTCCTCCCGGATCAGCGCCGCCCGACGGTCGTGACCCAGCATCGGCTGCTTCGTGGGGTGCCGCCCGACCGCCACGACCAGACAGTCGCAGAGCCGGGCCGCGGCCCGCATCACGTCGAGGTGGCCGAGGGTCGGCGGATCGAAGGATCCCGGATAGAGCGCCGTCCTCATCGCTGGCTCAGCATCGCTCGTCACGCGTCGCCCTCGTCCTCGCCAACGTCCCCGTTGCCCTCTCCTGGGTCACCGTTGCCGCCCACCTCGGCGATGCGGTCGACCGACACGACCTTCTCGGCCTCGGCGGTGTCGAAGACGATGACGCCCTGGGTGTTGCGGCCCGCCACGCGAATGCCTTCGACGGGGCAGCGGATGAGCTGGCCGCCGTTCGTCACCAGCATGATGCCGTCGCCGTGCTCGACCGGGAACGATGCCACGAGCTTGCCATTGCGGGGGTTGACCGCCATGGCGCCGATGCCCTTGCCGCCGCGGCCGGTGATCCGATACTCGAAGGACGACGTGCGCTTGCCGTAGCCCTTTTCCGAGATCGTGAGGATCACCTGTTCGGCCGCCGACATGGCGGCGTAGCGCTCCTGCGACAGGCTTGCGAGGCTTTCGGGGGGCGTGCCATCCTGGCCCACGACCTCTTTCTCGATGTCGTCCTCACCCACCGCCTCGCCCTCGGTGGCGCGCCGCATCTTGAGATAGGCGATGCGCTCGCCGGAATCGGCCTCCATGTGGCGTAGGATCGCGAGCGAGATCACGCTGTCCCCCTGCCCGAGCGTGATGCCCCGCACCCCCATCGAGTCGCGGCCCTTGAACACCCGGACGTCGGTGACGGCGAAGCGGATGCACTGGCCGAGCGCGGTCGTGAGCAGCACGTCGTCACGGTCCGAGCAGATCTGCACGTCGACGATGGATTCGCCTTCGTCGAGCTTCATGGCGATCTTGCCTGCGCGGTTGACCTGGGCGAAGTCGCTGAGCTTGTTGCGCCGCACCGTGCCGCGCGTCGTGGCGAACACCACGTCGAGGTCGGCCCAGACCCGCTCGTCCTCGGGCAGCGGCATGATGGTGGTGATGCGCTCGCCCTGCTCCAGCGGCAGCAGGTTGACGAGCGCCTTGCCGCGCGCCTGCGGGGCCGCCAGCGGCAGCCGCCACACCTTCATCTTGTAGGCCTGGCCGAGCGAGGAGAAGAACAGCACCGGCTGGTGGGTGTTCGACACGAAGATCCGGGCGACGAAATCCTCGTCGCGCGTCTGCATGGCCGAACGGCCCTTGCCGCCGCGCCGCTGCGCCCGGTAGGTGGAGAGGGGCACGCGCTTGATATAGCCGCCATGGCTGACCGTGACCGCCATATCCTCGCGCTGGATGAGATCCTCGTCCTCCATGTCGGCTTCGCTGTCGAGGATCGTGGTCCGGCGCGGCGTCGCATGGGCGAGCTTGATGGCTTCGAGCTCGCCCCGGATGATGTCGAAGATGCGGACGCGCGAGCCCAGGATGTCGAGCAGGTCGGCGATCTCGGCCGCGAGCTTGTTCAGCTGTTCGGCGATTTCGTCGCGGCCCAGCGCCGTGAGGCGGGCCAGGCGCAGTTCGAGAATGGCACGCGCCTGCACCTCGGAGAGGCGGTAGGTGCCGTCCTCCTTCAACGTATGGTGCGGGTCGGCGATCAGCGTGATCAGCGGCGCCATGTCGAGCGCCGGCCAGTCGCGGTCCATCAGGGCTTCGCGCGCTGCTCCGGTGTCGGGCGAGGTGCGGATGAGGCGTATTACCTCGTCGATGTTGGCGACCGCGATGGCGAGACCGACCTGAACGTGAGCGGCCGCGCGCGCCTTCCCGAGGCGGAACTTGGTCCGCCGGGTGACGACCTCCTCGCGGAAGTCCACGAACGCGACGAGGAAATCCTTGAGGTTCAGCATCTCGGGCCGACCGCCGTTCAGCGCGATCATGTTGGCGCCGAAGCTCGACTGGAGCTGGCTGAACCGGTAGAGTTGGTTCAGCACGACATCGGCCACGGCGTCGCGCTTCAATTCGATGACGATCCGCATGCCGTCACGGTCGGATTCGTCGCGCATCTCCGAGATGCCCTCGACGCGCTTCTCGCGCACGAGTTCGGCGATCTTCTCGATCAGGGTCGTCTTGTTGAGCTGGAACGGGATCTCCGTGACGATCAGGGCCTCGCGGTCGCGACGGATCTCCTCCACTTCGACCTTGGCCCGCATGATGATCGAGCCGCGCCCGGTAGCATAGGCCGAGCGGATCCCCGTGTGGCCCAGAATGGCACCGCCGGTGGGGAAGTCGGGCCCCGGCACGATTGCGAGCAGGTCCTCGAAGTCGATCTCGGGACGTTCCATCACGGCGAGCGTGGCGTCGATCACCTCGCCGAGGTTGTGGGGCGGAATGTTGGTCGCCATGCCGACCGCGATGCCGCCGGCCCCGTTGACGAGGAGGTTCGGAAATCGCGCCGGCAGGACGACGGGCTCCAGTTCCTTGCCGTCGTAGTTGGGCTGGAAGTCGACCGTGTTCTCGTCGATGTCCTGGATGAGGGCCAGCGAGGGCGGGGCCAGTCGCGATTCGGTGTAGCGCATGGCGGCGGCGGGATCGCCGTCGACCGAGCCGAAATTGCCTTGCCCGTCGATCAGCGGCAGGCGCATCGAGAAGCTCTGCGCCATGCGGACCAGCGCGTCGTAGATGGCGCTGTCGCCGTGCGGATGGTACTTGCCCATCACGTCGCCGACGATACGGGCCGACTTGACGTAAGGCCGGTCCGGAAGGTGGTTGTTTTCCTGCATCGAATGCAGGATGCGCCGGTGCACGGGCTTGAAGCCGTCGCGCACGTCGGGCAACGCCCGAGACACGATCACGCTCATGGCGTAATCGAGGTAGGAACGCTTCATTTCGTCGACGATGGACACCGCGCGGATCCCGGACGGGTCTTCGGTCTTTTCTTCGTTATCGGCCAAACGCCTGGATCCTCGACCGGCGGCCGCTGGGGGCGGCCCGCCTCAACGGGGGTTCAAATCGCGCGGAGTTTAGCCGGTTCGGCCCCGAAAAGCCAAGGAAAGCAGCGTCAAGCGACGGCAATCCTCTGACTCCCGGCGCCCCGTTCGAGGGCAGCCAGAAGGATGCAGAGCGCGATGCCCTCGGCCGCGACTTCCACCTCACCCAGCGACGGGAAGGTGGGAGCGAGACGCAGGTTGGTGTCCTGCGGATCACGGCCGTGCGGCCAGGTTGCTCCCGCCGGTGTCAGCGCGAGTCCGGCCGCCTTGGCCAGGGCCACGACGCGGGTCGCCGTGCCGGGAGTGACTTCGACGCTGATGAAATAGCCGCCCTCCGGCCGCGACCAGCGGGCGAGATCCGTGCCGCCGAGCCGCCGCTCCAGTTGCCCCAGCACGGCCTCGAACTTCGGGGCCATCAAGGCGCGGTGACGCTCCATGTGACGGTACAGGCCCTCGGCGTCGCGCAGGAAATGGAGGTGGCGCAACTGGTTCAGCTTGTCGGGTCCGATCGTGCGCGTGCCGGCGCGTGCCAGGTACCAGGCGACGTTGGCGGGCGACGAGGCGAAAAGCCCAAGTCCCGCACCCGCCAACGTGACCTTGGAGGTGGACGTGAAGATGAACGCACGGTCCGGGTGGCCGGCCTCGGCCAGGACGTCGAGCACCCGCGGCAGCACGGTGCGGCGCTCGGTCAGATGGTGCACCGCATAGGCATCGTCCCAGAACAGGCGGAAGTCGGGCGCCCCCGTCGGCATGGCGGCGAGGCGCCGCACGGTCTCGTCCGAGTAGGTCTCGCCGGTCGGGTTGGAGTAGCGCGGCACGCACCACATGCCTTTGACGGCCGGATCGGCAGCCAGGACCTCCACGGTGTCCATGTCGGGTCCCTGCCCGGTCATGGGCACGGGCAGCATGCGGATCCCATACTCTTCACAGAGCGCGAAGTGCCGATCGTAGCCCGGCACCGGACAGATGAAGGCCGGGGCCGACGCGGTGGGGGACGATCCGCGGTCCCAGGGCCGCTCCGACCCCGGTACGCCTTTCAGCAGCGCCCAGACCATGCAGTCGTGCATGAGTGCGAGGCTGGAATTGTTGCCCATCACGATCGCGTCGGGCGACAGGCCCAACACCTCCCCGAACAGCGCCCGCACCTCGGGCAGGCCCTGCAGACCGCCGTAGTTGCGCGCGTCCTCGCCCGCCGCGGTGGTGGTGTCGCGGTTGCCCCGGGAGAGCAGCATGGCGTCGGAGAGCGACAGCTGCTCGGGCGACGGCCTGCCGCGCGTCATGTCGAGCCTGAGGCCGCGGGCCTTGAACGCCTCGTATTCGGCGCGGACTTGCGCGAGATCGGCGGAAGGTCCCGTGTCGGGCATGGAACGATAGGAGTTGGACGTCATCGGCTTGCTCGTCGGCCGCTATTCCCCGCACTGACCGAGCGCTTCCCGCATTCGGTCAGTGCGGGGAAGTCCTATCTCCCGCGTGCGGGAGATAGGGAGAAGCTCGGAACCTTCAAATCAGAACGGGATGTCGTCGTCGATGGCGTCCGACATGCTCCCGCTGCGGCCGCCACCGCCACCGCGCTGCTCCATCGGCGAGGACCGGCCGAAGCTCGCTCCGCCGCCGCTTCCCCCCGCGAAGGAGGCCGGCCCGTCGTCGTTCCCGGCGGAACTGCCACTGCTCTGTCCGCGGCCTTCGAGCATGGTCAGTTCGCCGCGGTAGCGCTGCAGCACGATCTCGGTGCTGTACTTCTCGACACCGTCCTTGTCGTTGTATTTCCGGGTCTGCAACTGACCTTCGATATAGACCTTGGCGCCCTTCTTCAGGTATTGCTCGGCGACCTTGGCGAGGTTCTCGTTGAAGATGACGACCGAGTGCCACTCGGTCTTTTCCTTGCGCTCGCCGCTGGCTTTGTCGCGCCAGCTTTCCGTGGTGGCCAGTCTGAGATTGACGATGGCATCCCCGGACGGCATGCGCCGAACCTCAGGGTCGCGTCCGAGATTGCCGATCAGGATGACCTTGTTGACGCTGCCCGACATGGACCCCTCCTCGGGACCGAAATGACTGCGGAATGGCTTCGCGTGGGCGAAACCGGTTTCGTCGAAGGCTCTACCCTACGGTCCATGCCTCCCCGAAGCTATCGTGGCGGCCCGGCCATCCACCGCAAAGCACCGCTGCGGCGGCAAGTTTGTTCTTTTTTTGTTCCTTAGCATGGATCGTGCTAATTGCGAAAGACCCGGCGCTGCCCAACACGCGGCAGCGCGCCTATATAAGCCCGTTCCGGCCGCGGCCGGCGCCCTCAAGCTTCCGAGCCCTCGTTCCACCATGGCGCAGCAGCCCCGCCCCAAGACCGTCAAAAACGTGCTCGTCGAGGCCGTGGTGCCGGAGTCGACCGCCGAGGCGCCGCGCATGGTCCGCAAGGTGCGGGCCGCCAAGACGCCGACGCCGGCCGAGGCCGAGCCTGCGGCCGAGATGTCGGACGAGATCCTGGCTCGTGCGGTCGACCTTCCCCAGCCCTCGCGCCTGCCCGATCGCAACGCCATCGTGGTGCGGGGTGCGCGCGAGCACAATCTCAAGAACGTCGACCTGACGATACCGCGTGACAAGCTGGTCGTTTTCACCGGACTGTCGGGCTCCGGCAAATCCTCGCTCGCTTTCGACACCATCTATGCCGAGGGACAGCGCCGCTACGTCGAATCGCTGTCCGCCTATGCGCGTCAGTTCCTCGAGATGATGGGCAAGCCCGACGTCGACCAGATCGACGGCCTGTCTCCCGCCATCTCGATCGAACAGAAGACGACGTCCAAGAACCCGCGCTCGACAGTCGGCACCGTCACCGAGATCTACGACTACATGCGCCTGCTCTGGGCGCGCATCGGCATTCCCTACTCGCCCGCCACTGGCCTGCCGATCGAGAGCCAAACGGTCAGCCAGATGGTGGATCGCGTGTTGGCGCTTCCGGCCGACACACGGCTCTATCTCGTGGCGCCGGTGGTGCGCGGACGGAAGGGAGAATACCGCAAGGAGATCGCCGAGTTCCAGCGCAAGGGTTTCCAGCGCCTGAAGGTCGACGGCGCGTTCTACCCTATCGACGATGCGCCTGTGCTCGACAAGAAGCTGAAGCACGACATCGGCGTCGTGGTGGACCGGCTCGTGGTCCGGCCCGACATCGCGACGAGGCTCGCGGAAAGTTTCGAGACGGCGCTCGACCTCGCCGACGGCATCGCCATCGTCGAATATGCCGATCTGCCGGCCGACGGTGCCCCGAAGGAGACGGTCTATTCGTCGAAGTTCGCCTGTCCGGTGTCGGGCTTCACCATCTCCGAGATCGAGCCGCGGCTGTTCTCCTTCAACAACCCGTTTGGCGCCTGTCCGGTCTGCGGCGGGCTCGGCTCGCGCATGACGGTCGACGCCGAACGCGTGGTGCCCGATCCGACCCTGTCGCTGAAGCGCGGGGCGATCTCGCCCTGGGCCAGGGCCTCGTCGCCCTATTACATGCAGACGCTCGACTCGCTGGCTCGGCACTACAAGGTCAGGCTCGACACGCGGTGGAACGCGCTGCCGCAGGCGTTTCGCGACGTGGTGCTGTTCGGCTCAGGCACCGAGGACATCCGCTTCAACTACGACGACGGGTCTCGCGCCTACGGCGTGACCAAGCCCTTCGAGGGTGTCGTGAAGAGCCTCGACCGCCGCTTCAAGGAGACCGACAGCGAGTTCGCCCGCGAGGAGATCGCGCGCTACATGGGTGCCGTGCCTTGCGCAGCCTGCGACGGCGCTCGCCTGAAGCCCGAGGCAATGGCCGTGCGGGTGGCGGACCGCACGATCTCGGCCGCGGCCGAACTGTCGATCCGCAAGGCGATCGCTTGGTTCGATGCCCTGCCGGCGCAACTCGACGCCAAGCGCAACGAGATCGCGGCGCGGATCCTGAAGGAGATCCGCGACCGGCTCCGCTTCCTCATCGACGTCGGGCTCGATTACCTCACGCTCGGCCGCGGCGCCGGCACGCTGTCGGGCGGCGAGAGCCAGCGCATCCGGCTGGCCAGTCAGATTGGCTCGGGGCTGACGGGCGTGCTCTACGTGCTCGACGAGCCCTCGATCGGCCTGCACCAGCGCGACAACGAACGGCTGCTCGGGACGCTCAGGCGCCTGCGGGGCCTCGGCAACAGCGTGATCGTGGTGGAGCACGACGAGGATGCGATCCTGGCGGCCGACTACGTGGTCGACGTAGGACCCGGCGCCGGCATTCACGGCGGCCACATCGTGGCGACCGGAACACCTGCCGAGATCATGGCCAACCCGGCGTCCCTCACCGGCGACTACCTGGCGGGGCGCAAGCACGTGGGGCTGCCGCGCCGACGCCGCGCCGCCAAGGAAGGCCAGTATCTCCGGGTCGTCAACGCGCGTGGCAACAACCTCAAGAACGTGTCGATGGAGATCCCGCTCGGCACCTTCTCCTGTGTCACGGGCGTGTCGGGCGGCGGCAAGTCGACGCTGGTGATCGACACGCTCTTCGCCGCAGCGGCCCGGAAGCTCGGAGGCGCTGCCGAGCATCCCGCACCCCACGATGCCGTGGAAGGGCTGGAGTTCCTCGACAAGGTCATCGATATCGACCAGTCGCCTATCGGCCGGACGCCGCGGTCCAACCCTGCCACCTACACGGGGGCTTTCACGCCGATCCGCGACTGGTTCGCGGGCCTGCCCGAATCGAAGGCCCGGGGCTACCTCCCGGGCCGTTTCTCGTTCAACGTCAAGGGCGGGCGTTGCGAAGCCTGCCAGGGCGACGGCGTCATCAAGATCGAGATGCACTTCCTGCCCGACGTCTATGTCACCTGCGACGTGTGCAAAGGCAAACGCTACGGCCGCGAAACGCTGGACGTGAAATACCGCGACCGCTCCATTGCCGACGTGCTCGACATGACGGTCGAAGAGGCGGCCGGCCTGTTCAAGGCGGTGCCGTCGATCCGCGACAAGATGCTGACGCTGGCCCGGGTCGGCCTGGGCTACGTCAAGGTCGGCCAGCAGGCCAACACGCTGTCGGGCGGCGAGGCGCAGCGCGTCAAGCTGTCGAAGGAACTGTCACGCCGCTCCACCGGGCGCACGCTCTACATCCTCGACGAGCCCACCACCGGCCTGCACTTCGAGGATGTGGCCAAGCTCCTGGCCGTGCTGCAGGAACTGGTCGACCAGGGCAATACCGTTGTGGTGATCGAACACAACCTCGAGGTCGTCAAAACCGCCGACTACATCGTCGATCTCGGGCCCGAGGGTGGCGACGGCGGTGGACGCATCGTCGCCACGGGTTCGCCCGAAGAGGTGGCCAGGAACCCGAAAAGCCACACGGGTCGCTTCCTGAGAGACGTGCTGGCACGCCGGCCCGTCAAGGCTGCGGCCGAGTAGCGGGCGCACCTCGCCGCATTCCCGCTCCTGTCCTGTGGCTGCCGCCAGGGCCAGGCACCGATGATCGGCCAGAGTGAAGGTCGGGAGCGGACCCGAAACCACGACTGCCCGGGCCGATCTTGTGCACTGCAGCATCGGATACCCTGGCGACACCTCCCCAAACCTCTGCAGCGATACTCATCGCATAAACGCTGCGTCCAGAGGGATGGCTTGTCATGCAACTTTCACATAGCAGCGCGCTTCCAGTCGCCGCCCCGACCGATGCGTGATCTAAAAACCCCCTATGCTTCACCCAATTCGCTGATGAACCGTTAACGACATCATGCGCTCAGCGCATATCTGCATTTGCAGATCCGGTCTTCTCGCCACAGCGAAAACCCGTATATTGCAGTGCATCAAAGGTGCTCTTGCCGGGTAGTTGTGCCCGACAAGTCAACATGGAGGACCTTCGATGTTCACGTTTTTCACCAATCTCCGCCTCCGGAACAAGTCCGTCCGCGAACTGTCCCGACTGTCGGATCGCGAGCTCGACGACATCGGGGTCCACCGCGCCGACATCAAGTCGGTTGCCCGCTTCGCGGCCGGTACGACCCATTACGAAGCGGGCGCCACGTCCGTGTCTCGGCCGGCTTCGGCCCGCGTCGGCGGCCGCCGTTCGGTCGAGCAGGGCCGTCTGGCTCTCCAGGGCTGAGACCCAGCATCGGCCGCGAGACCTCGCGACCGTACGACATGTCCGCCGGTTTGTGTGGGCGGGCATCCTATCATCGCCTGAGCGGCAGAAGCCGGACCGGGCTAACAACGTTGGAGAAATTCCATGATGAAGACCTTCGCCACCAAGATCGCCGCCTGGCGCCGCTATCGCGAATCGGTTCGCGAATTGTCCCGCCTGTCGGATCGTGAACTCAACGATCTCGGCATCGGCCGGGCCGATATCTACACCGTCGTGCGCCAGAGCGCCGCCACCGAGGCCTGAGCTTACAGTTTCTTGCTGCCGTGACCCGCGCGCCCGCCCAGCACCCTGCTCCGGCGGGCGTTTTGTCGAGACGTGGATCGGGCCGAGTCGTCCTCGTTTCAAGCAGGCCGTAGGGAGCCAGCCGGCTCCTCCTGCTGCGGAATGCCCTCGTTTTCGCGCCGAGTGAGCGAAATGAATCATGGTATTCGCCGCGCAGGGCTGCTTAGCTCCGGGCCATGTCGAAGCCAGACCCCATTCACGTCATCGGCGGCGGCCTCGCGGGCAGCGAAGCCGCCTGGCAGATCGCCCGCCGCGGCCTCGAGGTCGTCCTCCACGAGATGCGGCCCGGGCGGGCCACCGACGCTCACAAGACGGACGACTTCGCCGAACTCGTGTGCTCCAACTCGTTCCGCTCCGACCACGCGCTGGGCAACGCGGTCGGCGTGCTTCATCGCGAGATGCGCTGCATGAACTCGCTGATCATGCGCTGCGCCGACACTCATCAGGTTCCGGCCGGCGGCGCGCTCGCGGTCGACCGCGACGGCTTCTCCCAAGCCGTGACGGGCGCCATCATGGGCGAGCCCCTGATCTCGGTGCGGCGGGAAGCCGTCGATGGCCTGCCGCCCGAGCATTGGACGGAGGTGATCGTGGCGACGGGTCCGCTCACCTCGCCGGGCCTGGCCGATGCCATCGCACGTCTTTGCGGCGAGGAACATCTCGCGTTCTTCGACGCGATTGCGCCGATCGTCTACCGGGACAGCATCGATTTCGAAAAGGCCTGGTATCAGTCGCGCTATGACAAAGTCGGACCGGGCGGCAACGGGCTCGACTACATCAACTGCCCGCTCGACCGCGCCCAGTATGACGCTTTCGTCGATGCGCTGGTGAGCCGCGAGACCACGTCGTTCAAGGAATGGGAAGGCACGCCCTATTTCAACGGCTGCCTGCCGATCGAGGTCATGGCCGAACGGGGCCGTGAGACGCTGCGGCACGGGCCGATGAAGCCCGTCGGCTTGACGAACCCGCGCGATCCGGCGGTGAAGCCCTGCGGCATCGTCCAGTTGCGCCAGGACAATGCGCTGGGCACGCTCTACAATATGGTGGGATTTCAGACGAAGCTGAAGCATTCGGCCCAGGTCGATGTATTCCGCACCATTCCAGGGCTCGAGCGGGCCGAGTTCGCGCGGCTCGGCGGCCTGCACCGCAACACCTTCATCAACGCGCCGCGCCTGCTGGACACACGGTTGCGCCTCAAGGCCCTCCCACGGTTGCGCTTCGCCGGCCAGATCACGGGCTGCGAGGGCTATGTCGAGAGCGCGGCCGTGGGATTGATGGCAGGCCGCATGGCGGCGGCCCAGCGGCGCGGCGAACATCTCTCGACGCCGCCCGCCACAACGGCCATCGGAGCGCTTCTGAATCACATCACGGGAGGTCACATCGAAACGATCGACGCCGGCCCCCCGTCGTTCCAACCGATGAACGTCAATTTCGGGCTGTTTCCGCCGCTATCCGAAGCGCCTCTGTCCGCGTCGGGCAAGAAACTCCGCGGGCCCGAGAAGGCGCAAGCCAACAAGCGCGCCATGAGTCTCAGGGCCGAGCGGGACCTGGAAGCCTGGCTCGCGGCCAGGACCGTCGAGGCCGACGCGGCCTGAGCCGCGACGAGCGCGCGTGCGATGACGTCACTTCAGTTCAGGACACGTTTCAGCTGCGGCGCATCCAGCGAGAAAGCCGGGATCTCGACCTCGAACCCGCGGCCGTCCTCGTCGGCCATGCGGTAATGGCCTGCCATGACACCGGATGGCGTGCTCAGCGGGCATCCTGACGTATATCGGAACGTGTCGCCGGGGTTGAGCACCGGCTGTTCGCCGACGACGCCGAGGCCGCTCACCGTTTCCACCTTGCCGGCCCCGTCCGTGATGACCCAGTGTCGGGCCAGGAGTTGCACGGTGCCGCGACCGAGATTGGCGATCTCGATCGTATAGGCCCAGACGAAGCGGCCCTCGTCGGGATCGGACCTGTCGGCGAGATACTGCGGAATCGCCGTGATCTGGATGTCGCGCGTGACGGCTGTGTACATGGCAGCACCGGCTCGAAGCCTGCGCATTATGACGCAAGCCGGAGGCGTCGTCACCCCGTCGATGAGCCGGGCCCGAGCGGCTCATCGCAGAGCCGCCACGTCAGCCGCTACTCGGCCGCCGCGGCGCGCGGTTGCAGGACGGCATGGTCGAGCGCCTGGGCGAGATCCTCGATCAGGTCGTCGACGTCCTCGAGTCCGACCGACAGCCGCAACATGCCTTCGGATATCCCAAGACCCTCGCGGATCTCCCGCGACAGGCGCTGGTGCGTGGTCGTGGCCGGATGGGTGACGAGGCTCTTGGCGTCGCCGAGATTGTTGGAGATGCCGACCACCCTGAGCGCGTTGGCGACCCGGAAGGCCGCCGCTTTGGCACCCGCGACCTCGAAGGCGATCAGGGTCGAACCACCTTTCATCTGCCGCCGCGCCAGATCGGCTTGGGGATGGTCGGCTCGGCCCGGATAGATGACCCTGGTGACGGCAGGCTGCTTGGCCAGCATGTCGGCGATGCGCCCCGCCGCGGCGGTCTGGGCCGCCACGCGGACCTGCAGGGTCTCGAGCCCCTTCAGCAGCACCCAGGCGTTGAACGGCGACATGGAGGGACCGGTCTGCCGCAACAGGTTATGTACATGCGTGTCGATGAAGGCCTTGCTGGCCAGGATCACGCCGCCCAGGCAGCGCCCCTGCCCGTCGATATGCTTCGTGGCCGAATAGACCACGCAATCGGCCCCGAGCGCGAGCGGGCTCTGCAGCATCGGCGTGGCGAAGACGTTGTCGACCACGAGAGTCGCGCCGCCCGCATGGGCGATCTCGGCCACGGCCGCGATGTCGACGAGTTCGAGCGTGGGGTTCGTCGGCGTCTCGAGGAACAGGGTCTTGGTATTGGGCCGCATGGCGGCGCGCCACTGGTCGAGGTCGTCGCCGTCGACCAGCGTCGCTTCCACACCGAAGCGCGGCAGCAGATCCTCCACGACGTATCGACAGGATCCGAACAGCGCTTTCGCCGCCACGACATGGTCGCCGGCTTTGACCTGCCCCATCAGCGACGCCGTGACGGCCGCCATGCCACTCGCGGTCGCGCGTGCGTCTTCGGCGCCTTCCAGCAGCGCCATGCGCTGCTCGAACATCGCCACCGTGGGATTGGAGAAGCGCGCGTAGATGAAGCCGGGGTCCTCGCCCTTGAAGCGCGCCTCTGCGGCCTCGGCCGTCTCATAGATGAAGCCCTGGGTGAGGAACAGCGCTTCGGAGGTTTCGCCGAAGGAGGATCGCAGCGTGCCGCCGTGAACCAGATGAGTGGCCGGACGAAGCTTCGACCGCGGCCGGCCCGGTAAGTCTGTCATGGCATCATTCCCTGGACAACGAACCGCGAGGCTCTGGGATCGGCCGCGTTCTAAAACACGACCGTAGCGTTCCGCAAGGGTACGTACCGATATAACGAACATTATGTTTGTAATTCCGGTCTCGCCTCCTGTGACCTTGGCGGGCGGATTTGCGTCCGCTAGGCAGGCCGGCGAACAGCCTCCATGAGAGATCCACCGTCATGTCCCAACTCGCGGCTTTCGCGCCGGGCCTTCTCGCGGCGCAGCAGATCCAGGGTCTGCTCGATGCCGGGCATATCGGCCGTTCGTTCCCGGCTGGCGACCTCGCCCCGGTGCTTCAGCCGGCAAGCCTGGATCTCCGTCTCGGCACCCGGGCCTGGCGCGTGCGGGCGAGTTTCCTGCCTGGCCGGGACCGCAGCGTCCTGGAGGGGATCGCGGCTCAGGCAGCCATTGCGTTCGACCTGTCGACCGGGGCGATCCTCGAGCCCGGCACCGTCACGGTGGTCGAGCTCGACGATCGACTGAGACTGCCGGCCGGTCTCGGCGCCGCCGCGAACCCGAAATCCTCGACGGGCCGAATCGACGTCTTCACCCGCGTGATCGCGGACCGGGCGCGCCGCTTCGACACGATCGAGCCGGGATACGATGGCCCGCTTTACGCCGAAGTGTCGCCCCGGACTTTTCCGGTCCGGGTCCGGGCGGGATCGCGGCTCGCGCAGATCCGGTTTTCCGCAGGCGATACCCGGCTCGACGACGCGGGCCATCGAGCCCTTCACGCGACGGCGCCGCTCGTGGGCGGAGCCGAACCGGTCATCGCCGGCGGGATTGCGGTCTCGGTCGACCTCAGCGGCTTCGAGCACTCGGACCTCGTCGGATACAGGGCCAAGCGCCACACCGGCATCATCGACGTCGACCTTGTGGGCGAACTCGATCCCCGGGACTACTGGGAAGCGATCCATGTCCGCGACCGCAAGGAGCTGATCCTCGATCCGGGCGAATTCTATCTGCTGGCTTCCAAGGAGGCCGTTCGGGTCCCCCCCGATCACGCCGCCGAGATGACGCCCTTCGATCCGCTGGTCGGCGAGTTCCGGGTCCATTACGCCGGGTTCTTCGATCCCGGCTTCGGCCTCGCCGAGGCGGGCGGCGCCGGCTCGCGGGCCGTGCTCGAAGTGCGCTCGCGCGACGTGCCTTTCGTGCTGGAGGATGGCCAGATCGTCGGGCGGCTCGTCTACGAGCGCATGTCGGAACCTCCCCGCGTGCTCTACGGCGCCGTCCCAGGCTCGAACTACCAGGCGCAGGGTCTGAAGCTGTCGAAGCATTTCCGGAAAGCGTGACGACCGCGCCGAGGCTCGTGCGCTACCGGGCCGCCCGCGTCACGTCCGGCAGGAAATAGGTGAGAACTCCCAGGATGGGCAGGTAGGCGCAGACCTTGTAGACGAAGGTGATGCTCGTGTGGTCGGCCAGGATGCCCAGCAGCGCCGCGCCGATGCCCGCCATGCCGAACGCCATGCCGAAGAACAACCCCGAGACCATGCCGACCTTGCCCGGCACGAGTTCCTGCGCGAACACCAGGATGGCCGAGAAGGCGGACGCCAGGATCAGGCCGATCACCACCGACAGGATCGTGGTCCACAGCAGGTCGGCGAAGGGCAACATCAGCGTGAACGGCAGCACGCCGAGGATCGAACCCCAGATCACGAGCTTGCGGCCGAACCGATCCCCCAGCGGGCCGCCGACGATGGTGCCGGCCGCGACGGCCGCGAGGAAGATGAACAAGCGGACGAGGGCGTCCTGCTTGTCGACGCCGAATTTAGTCATGAGGTAGAACGGGTAGTAGGAGTTGATGCTCGACAAGTAGAGATATTTCGAGAAGACCAGCATCATCAGAACGCCGAGCGACAGGACGACCTTGCGGCGCGGGAGTGGCTGTATGGCGGCCCCGGCGGCCTTCTGGCGGGTGCCGCCGATCTGGCCCGCGTACCAGCGCCCGATGGCGGTCAGGATCAGGATGGCGACCAGTGCCGCCAGCGAGAACCAAGCGATGCTCCCCTGCCCGCGAGGAACCACCACGAAGGCGGCCAGCAGAGGACCGAGCGCCGAGCCTCCGTTGCCGCCGACCTGGAACAGGGATTGCGCGAAGCCGAACCGGCCGCCCGATGCCAGCCTCGCGACCCGTGACGCTTCCGGATGGAACACCGACGACCCGATGCCCACGAGAGCGGCCGCCGCCAGGATCACGCCGAAGCTCGGCGCTGCCGAAAGGAGCAGGAGGCCCACCAGGGTGATCGCCATGCCGATCGCCAGGGAGAACGGCATCGGGCGGTGGTCGGTGTAGAGGCCGACGAAGGGTTGCAGGAGTGACGCCGTCATCTGGAACATCAGAGTGATCAGCCCGATCTGCCCGAAATCGAGCGCGAACTCCTGCTTCAGAAGCGGATAGACGGCCGGAATCAGCGATTGGACCAGATCGTTCAGCCCGTGCGAGAGGCTGATGGCGCCGAGGACCAAAGCGGTCGGGCGAGCCAACATCGCCGAGGGCGAAAGGCCGATAACTGCCCGGTTCACTCTGTCGTCCATGGCTGCCCCTCGGTGTGGTGCGGCTCTGCAACGGCGCCCGCGGTACCTGCGTTCCTAGGCCCCACATCGGTGCGCCATCAAGGCGCTCGCGACAAGCGCGTCCCTGCCATGCGCGACACGCGGACCGATGGCGACGCTGCGGACTTAAACTGTTTCCGACATCATCATTGTTACCGTGATGTCACGGGCCTCGGCTTTGGGCTCCATCGGCGGGATTCGCGCTTGTCGCTCCCCGAGCGACGTGGAAAGCCTTGATCGACGTCCTTGTAGGATCATTGCCGAGCACGAAACCACGATGTCGCTTGCCGTTGCCGCCGCATATTCCTCAGGTTCCGTTCCGGCTTCGGTCATCGAGGATCTCGATCTCGCCATCGATCGTGCCGCGGCCGCGCTGCGCCGGGAGCAGCGCCAGGACGGGCACTTCGCGTTCGATCTCGAGGCCGACGCGACGATCCCGGCCGAATACGTGATGTTGAAGCACTTCCTGGGCGAAACGGATCCCGTCGTCGAACGCAAGATCGGAGTCTATCTGCGGCGCACCCAGGAGCAGCATGGCGGGTGGCCGCTGCTGCGCGGCGGCGCGCTCAACGTATCGGCCAGCGTGAAGGCCTATGTAGCGCTGCGCATGATCGGCGACGCAGCCGATGCGCCCCACATGGTTCTGGCCCGGGAAGCGATCCTCGGCCATGGCGGGGCCGCGCACAGCAACGTCTTCACGCGGACCACGCTGGCGCTGTTCGGCATGGTGCCCTGGCGCGCCGTTCCGGTCATGCCGATCGAGATCATGAACGCCCCGTCATGGTTCCCGTTCCACATCTACCGGATCTCCTACTGGGCGCGCGACACGCTGGTGCCGCTGCTGGTGCTGATGGCCCTGAAGCCGCGCGCCGCCAATCCGTCGGGGATCGACATCCCCGAACTCTTCGTCACGCCTCCCGACCGGGTGCGGATCTGGCCGAAGGGGACGAACCAGGTCGGTGGCTGGGGCATCATCTTCGGGGCGCTCGACAAGGTGCTGCAGGCGGCCGAGCCCTACTTCCCGAAGGGCAAGCGCCAGAGCGCGATCGACAAGGCCGTGGCCTTCGTGCGGGCACGGCTCAATGGCGAGGATGGGCTCGGCGCCATCTATCCCGCCATGGCCAACACGGTGATGATGTTCCACGTGCTGGGCCTGCCGGCCCACCACCCTGACGTCGTCACGGCCCGGGCTGCCGTCGACAAACTCCTGGCCATCAAGGGGGAGGAAGCCTTCTGCCAGCCCGCGCTGTCACCGGTGTGGGATACGGCGCTGTCCTCTCATGCCCTGATGGAAGCCGGCGGCGCCAACACCTTCGCGGCCCGGCGCTGCCTCGACTGGCTGAAGCCCCTGCAGATCCTCGACGTGAAGGGCGACTGGGCCGAGGAGAAGCCGAACGTCCGGCCGGGCGGCTGGGCCTTCCAGTACCGGAACGACCATTATCCCGATCTCGACGACACGGCCGTCGTGGTCATGGCCATGGACCGGGCGCGCAGCCGTTCGGGCGATGACGGTTTCGACGAATCGATCGCCCGGGCGCGCGAGTGGGTGGTCGGTCTGCAGTGCAGGAATGGCGGCTGGGCCGCCTTCGACGCCGACAACACATCCCATTACCTGAACTACATTCCGTTCGCCGACCATGGCGCCCTGCTCGACCCGCCCACGGCCGACGTCACGGCGCGCGTCGTGTCCATGCTGGCCCAACTGGGCGAGACGCCGGAGACCAGCGAAGCGCTCCGGCGCGGCCTCGACTATCTGCTGCGCGAGCAGGACCGCGAGGGCAGCTGGTACGGGCGCTGGGGCGTGAACTACGTCTACGGCACATGGTCGGTGCTCTGCGCCTTCAACGCGGCCGGCATCGGCCCGGAGACGGAGCCCGTGCGCCGCGCCGTGGCCTGGCTGCTCGGCATCCAGAACCCGGACGGCGGCTGGGGCGAGAGCGACGCGGGCTATGATCGCGGCTACAAGGGCTACCGACCGGCTTCCAGCACGGCCTCGCAGACCGCCTGGGCGGTGATCGGCCTCATGGCGGCCGGCGAGGTCGAGAGCCCGGCCGTGGAGCGAGGGATCGCCTATCTGCAGCATAGCCAGAGCGACGACGGATTCTGGCCCGAAGAGCCCTTCACTGGCACGGGCTTTCCGCGGGTGTTCTATCTGCGGTATCATGGCTACCCGAAATTCTTTCCGCTCTGGGCCTTGGCGCGCTACCGCAATCTCAAGGGCAGCAATTCGAGGACCGTCATGGTGGGGATGTGAGAAGCGAACGTCCCATTCTGGCCGTCACCGGCCTCGCGGCCGAAGCACGCATTGCATCGGGCCGCGGCGTCATCGCGGTGGCGGGCGGCGGCGACCCGGCGCGTCTCGCTCTCCTGGTTCAGGCCGCCATGGCGCGTGGCGTCCGCGCCGTCATCAGCTTCGGCATCGCGGGCGGGCTGCGGCCCGGCCTCGGCGCCGGAACCGTGGTGATCGCCCGCGCGGTCGACGATGGCGAGACGCGTGTCGAGGCCGCTCCGGCCTGGGTGGAACGGCTCGCGCGTGCCCTGCCCCATGCCCATCTTGCCGATATCGCGGGGGTCGACGCCGCCGTTTGCGGCGCGGCCGACAAGGCGGAGCTGTACCGCCGCACGGGTGCGGACGCGGTCGACATGGAGTCGCACGTGGCGGCCCGCCTCGCGGCTTCGAACGGCCTGCCCTTCGCGGCGCTGCGCGTCGTGGCCGATCCGGCGGAGCGCGCCATTCCTCCGGCCGCCCTGGCCGGAATGCGGCATGACGGCTCGACCGACATCGGTGCGGTGCTGCGTTCGCTTGGGGGCAGGCCGGGGCAGCTGCCCGGGCTGATCCGCACGGCCCTCGATGCCCGGGCGGCCTTCCGCGGCCTGGCCTCGAGCCGCCGCGATCTGTGCTCGCTATTCGGCCTGAGCGACCTGCGGCAGGACGCGGCCTCGGACAGTATGTTCGGCCTGCCGCTCGGGATCGGTGGTGGGTTCGCCCCCTCGCTCGGCGCCAACGACGAAGCGGAACTCCGGGCCGGACGGTCCTGACAGGAAGCAGAAAGTCGCGCATTCAATAATCCACCTGCGTCAGGTAGAGCCCGGCCGCCGGCGCCACCGTGCCGCAGCGCGCCCGGTCGCGGGCTTCGAGGGCGCCGCCGAGGTCGTCGGCCGTCCAGCGTCCCAGCCCGACCAGGGCGAGCGATCCCGCCATGGAGCGTACCTGGCGATGCAGGAACGAGCGAGCCCAGATCCGAAACTCGACGGATTCCTCCTCGCGGACCACGTCGAAGCCGTCGAGCGTCCGCATCGGGCTCGCGGCCTGGCACTCGCTGTCGCGGAAGGTCGTGAAATCGTGGTGACCCAGCAGCCGCTGCGCGGCTTCGTGCATGGCGCTTGCATCGAGGCTCGGCTTGACGAGCCAGGCCCGTGATGACTCGAGCGCCAGCGGCGCCCGGCGGTTCACGATCCTGTAGAGGTAGCGCCGCCGCACGGCCGCATGACGCGCGTCGAACGCCGCGTCGGCCAAGACCGCGTCGCGTACCGCGATCGGATGCGGCTTCAGCTGAGCATTGATGGCGTCGCGGACGCTGTCGGGGCGGTAATGCTTGGCGAGGTCCACATGCGCCACCTGCCCCAGGGCATGGACCCCGGCATCGGTCCGCCCCGCCCCGCGCAAGCCGTTGACCGCGACGCCGAGCGGCGCGCCGGCCGTCTCGATCGCCTCCTGGATCGATAGGCCGTTGGCCTGCCTCTGCCAGCCCACGAAGCCCGTGCCGTCATATTCGATGGTCAGCTTGTAGCGCGGCATCGGGCCTTATGTCCTCGGGTAGAGCATGATCATCGTTGTTCGATCAAGACTGCGTCGGACAAGGGTTCTCTCCGCGGAGCCTCTCCGCGGCGTCGCCGTCGTCGTCCAATCTTGCAGGTATGATATCGATTGACGCTGAAAGCTCACGCGCAGGTAGGCAAGTTTTAACCTTAGCGACCATTGTACGCTGAGCGACGATCCAGCAAGGCAACAGTTTATGAGCGGCTCAACTGCACCGTGGAGTGAGCGCGGTTCGACGACCGGCAGGGCTTGTCCGCAGCGCGCCGTAGCGAGGCGTTAACCAGCTTGGACTAACCGTCGTGTGAAGGCATTCACACGAACGGGTGGACAACAGATGAGCACGAGTCCCACGATGCCGGCTTCGACGGCCAGCTTCGACACCAGCGCCACCTACGAGCCGACGATCAGCCCATCGACCGTCCTCATCACGGGATCGGCCACGAACGCCGGCAACATCGCAAGCATCGATCTCTACGACAACGGCAACGAGATCGGATTGATCACCGGGTTCCGGACGTCGAACACGGGCTGGAGCGAGACCGCCACCCTCAGCCCCGGCAGCCACTTCATCACGGCAACCGTCACAGAACTCTCTGGCGCCACCTACGGGGTTTTCGCGCCCTACGAACTGGTCACGGGCATCAAGAACCAGCCCTACATCTATCAGGAGCGCGACGAGAACGGTGACCACCTGGTGACCAGCGTGAGCAGCTACGACGCATCGGGTACGCTCGTGAGCCAAAGCGCGGTCGCGGTCAACGGCCCCAGCGCCGCGCCCTTCACAGTGGCGTTCGATCCTTCGACGACGTTCGTCGGCGCGACCGAAGCCACGATCACCGGCACGACATCGGCCTACGGCAGCGCCGCCACGATCGAGATCTACGACGGCGCCGAATCCTCGGTCATCAATCCCAGGACGGGCGCGCTCCTCGGCTCCGCCCTCGCGCTGGGCTATGCGACGGTCGGGCCGGACGGGACCTGGTCGTTCGACGCCAACGTCAGCCCCGGCTATCATCAGTTCACGGCGGTCGCCACCAGCGTGACTGGGCAGGAGTCGGTGGCCCAGAGTCCTTTCGCCTTGCAGACCGGCATCGTCGGAAAGCCCTATGTGTTCGAGGAGATCGACCACGGGTCCAGCGGCTCCGTGGCGGCCAAGACGTTATATGCCGCGGACGGCTCGATCGTGTCGCGAAGCAACGGTGGTGGCGCCACGGTGAACGGCGGCGGCGGCACCGGCGAGGTTCTCCAAAGCCAGTATAACGACGTCATGACAGGGGATGGCACCGGCAGCACGACCTTCCTGTTCAGGCCCGGCTTCGGCCAGGACGAGATCACGAACTTCAATCTGACAACTCGGCCCAACCCCATGATTTCATTAGTGTGCCGCGTTCGGAATTCGCCTCCATGGCGTCGCTGTTCCACCACATCACGACAGCGCTCGACGGGGACGCCGTCATTCACCTGGACCGGCGGGATACGATCAAGGTGGACGGCATCACCAAGGCAGAACTGATAACGCACCCGTCCGACTTCCGCTTCCACCCCTGAGCCGGCCCACGCGAAGCGCGAGCGCCCGTCCGGCGGCCGATGCGGCGGTCACCGGGCCGATCGCGACCGCGAAGCCGAGCGACCGTGCCTGCGGCGCGCGGGTCTCCCGATCCCCGACAGCTCCCGCGACGCGGGGCGTCAGGCCGCTGAGCAGGGTTACGCGAAGGCAAACCCGGGGCTGAACGCGACCACGCGATCTGCCGCGCCAGGATCTCCGCAAGAGCCGAGATCGTGCCGCCGTCGCAATTCCGCGATATCGACCAGAAGGGCAGCCCAGCAGCCCGGCAGCGCTGCTCGGCCCGGTCGGTTCGGCGCCCGGCAGCGGCGAGCCTGCATCTCCGCGAAACCATGGGTTTGCGCGCGGCTGCTGCGCGACCTTCGAGGCTCGGGACACGGAGAATGCCGTCACGCCCGGCAATTCGCCTCATCGACCGTATCCGCATGGTGACGGGCGGGGAGCACCGCTGATAGATTGCGCGGCGTCGAACCAACCGTTCTCCCGGCAGACCGGGTCCGGTCGCGCTCATCGCGGTACCGATCCTGCGATCCGTCGCGGCCGCTCAAAGGATAAGCCGCCATGTTGAGATCGCTGATGACGTCGCGGCGCTTCGCGCCGCTGTTCTGGTGCCAGTTCTTCTCGGCTTTCAACGACAACGTCCTGAAGAATGCCCTGGTGTTCCTGATCCTGTTCAAGGTCGGCGGCACCTCGGCCGCCATGCTGGTGACTGTGGCGGGTGCCTTGTTCGTAGCGCCGCCACTCATCCTTTCGGGCCTCGGCGGCCAGTGGGCTGACCGCTACGACAAGGCCCAGGTGGCGCAGCGCCTCAGACTCGCCGAGGTCGCGGCCGCCGTGTTCTCGGTGTCGGGCTTCGTGCTGTCGTCGCTGCCGCTGCTGTTCGTGGCCCTGGTGCTGTTCTCGACCGTCGCGGCGCTGTTCGGCCCCGTCAAATACGGCATGTTGCCAGATCAGCTGAGGCCCGAGGAACTGCCGACCGGCAACGCACTCGTCGAGGGCGGCACCTTCCTGGCGATCCTGCTCGGCACGATCGCGGGCGGCTGGGCCGCGGCCGACGACCACGCGGTCGCCTATGGCGTGGCCGTGACGGGCTTCGCGGCCCTGAGCTGGGGCGCGAGCCTCCTGATCCCGCCGACCGGCGAAGGCGAGAGAACCCTGGCGATCGACCGCAACCTGTTCCGTTCCACCGGGCAGCTCGTGCGCCATCTCAGGGCCGACGGCCGACTCTGGTCCTGCGGACTCTTCGTGAGCTGGTTCTGGCTGACCGGAGCGGTGACGCTCACGCTTCTGCCGATCCTGGTCAAGGCCAATCTGCAGGGCTCGGAGACCGCCATGACGGCGGCATTGGCGGTCTTCTCGATCGGCATCGGGGTGGGCTCCGGCCTGGCGTCGTGGCTTTCGGCCGGTCGCGTCATCCTGTTGCCGACCGTGATCGCGGCCGTGCTGCTGGGCCTGTTTTCGCTCGACCTCGCGATCGGTTCTGCGCGCTTCGTCCCCGAGGCGGTGCTGGGAGCGAGCGACCTCTTCCTGCACGGCGCGGGGCTCCACGCCGCCATCGACCTGTTCGGCATCGCGGTCTCGGGTGGATTGTTCATCGTGCCGGTGTTCACCGCCGTGCAGGTGTGGAGCACGCCCGAGGACCGGGCCCGCAATATCGGCGCCGTCAACATTCTCTCGGCCGGCTTCATGGTGGGGGGGGCGGTCGCGGTGGCGATCCTGCAGGCGATCGGCCTGTCGACGCCGGCGCTGTTCGCGCTCCTCGGCCTCTGCAATTTCGTTGCGGCGTGGTGGATTTTCCGGAACCTGCCCACCAGCGCGTTCCGGGATCTGCTGTCGGTCATCCTGCGCTGCTTCTATCGCCTGGACATCAAGGGCCTCGACAACATCGGCAAGGGCGGCCCCAACCCGATTCTGGCGCTGAACCACGTCAGCTTCCTCGACGCCGGTCTCGCCCTGTCGCTGCTCGACAAGGACCCGGTCTTCGCCATCGATTCGGCCATCGCGACCCGCTGGTGGGTGAAGCCTTTCCTGAAGCTCACCCGAGCCATGCCGATCGATCCCGCCAAGCCCATGGCGACCCGGGCCCTGATCAACGCCGTGCGGGACGGCGAGACACTGGTGATCTTCCCCGAGGGTCGCCTGACCATGACGGGCAGCCTGATGAAGGTCTACGACGGTGCCGGGCTCATCGCCGACAGGTCCGGCGTACCGGTCGTCCCGGTGCGGATCGCAGGGCTGGAGCGCACGCCCTTCTCCTACCTGACGGCCGCGCAGACGCAGCCCCGCATGCTGCCCAAGATCGACGTCACCATCCTCGAGCCCGTGATGCTCCACGTCGACCCCGAACTCTTCGGCAGGCGGCGCAGGCTGGCCGCCGGGGCGGCGCTCTACGACATCATGTCGGACGCCGCCTTCCAGACCTCGTCGATCGACCGAACGATCGTCGAGGCCGTTCTGGCGGCCGGCCAGGAGCACGGCTGGAAGCGCGTCGCGGTCGAGGATCCGGTCGCCGGCAAGCTTACCTATGGCCGCCTCGCCATGGCGGTCCACGTTCTCGGCACCAAGCTGATGCCGCTCGCCCGGGAAGGACGCGCCGTGGGCGTGATGCTGCCCAATGCCAATGGCGCGGCCGTCACCATCCTGGCCCTGATGTCAGCCGGCCGCGTTCCCGCCATGATCAATTTCACCAGCGGCGCCACCAACGTCCTGGCAGCCTGCCGCGCCGCCGAGGTCGACACGATCCTGACGTCGATGGCCTTCGTCACCAAAGGCAAGCTCGAGGCCCTGGTGGCGGCGGTTGGCGCCGAGGTCGGGATCGTCTATCTCGAAGACGTGCGCGCCACGGTCGGCGCCGCCGACAAGCTCCGGGCCTTCCTGAACAGCCGTAAGCCCCTCGTGGCCCGCAGGCCCGAGGACCCGGCCGCCGTCCTGTTCACGTCCGGCAGCGAGGGTGCCCCCAAGGGTGTGGTGCTGTCGCACCGCAACATGCTGGCCAATGTGGCCCAGGTCGCGGCGCGAATCGACTTCGGCCGGTCCGACAAGGTGTTCAACGTGCTGCCCGTGTTCCACGCCTTCGGGCTGACGGCCGGGCTGATCCTGCCGATCGTGTCGGGCGTACCGGTGTTCCTGTATCCCTCACCGCTGCATTACCGGATCGTCCCGGAGTTGGTCTACAGCTGCAACGCAACCGCGCTGTTCGGCACCGACACCTTCCTGGCCGGTTACGCGCGCAGCTCGAATGCCTACGATTTCCGCTCGCTGCGCTACGTGGTGGCGGGCGCCGAGGCGGTGAAGAAATCGACCCGAAGAACCTACATGGAAAAGTTCGGACTGCGGATCCTCGAAGGTTACGGCATCACCGAGACCGGACCCGTGCTGGCCGTCAACACCCCCATGTTCAATCGGTCCGGGACTGTCGGCAAGCTGCTTCCCGGGATGGAGGCGCGCCTCGATCCCGTGCCGGGCGTGGAGGATGCGGGGCGGCTCATGGTGCGCGGACCCAACGTCATGCTGGGCTATGTCAAGGCCGACAGTCCGGGGGCGATCGAGGCGCCGCCCGAGGGCTGGCACGACACGGGCGACATCGTGGCGATCGACGCAGACGGCTTCATCACCATCAAGGGCCGGGCCAAGCGCTTCGCCAAGATCGCGGGCGAAATGGTGTCGCTGGCCGCCATCGAAGCGGTGGCGGCCGATCTCTGGCCAGGCGCCGCCTCCGCCGTCACGGCCATTCCGGATCTGCGCAGGGGGGAGCGTCTGGTGCTGGTCACCGAGCAGCGCGACGCCACCCGCGCCCTGTTCCAGGCCCACGCCCGCATCAAGGGAATGGCCGACTTCGCGGTGCCGGCCGACATCATGGTGGTGGACCATGTGCCGCTGCTCGGCTCCGGAAAGCTCGATCATCCGGCGGTCGCCCGTTTGGTGCGGGAAAGGGCCGAGGCCTCGAGCGCTACGCGGGCCGAACCCGCGATGGCGAAATAGCGTCATTCGACATCCGACTGATCGCTTCGCGATGCGGATTTCAGCTCCGCTCTAGCGCCGCGCAGGCTTGTGATACCGGTTCCGAGTTCACCACTCGGAACCGGTATCACTGATTCAGCCCAGGTCCGGCGCGCGTTCGCCGGCCCGCACCGCGACCGGCACCCGATTGGCGGGCGGCGACAGCGGACAGACATAGGCGGCCGAATAGGAGCAGGACGGATTGTAGCTGAAGTTGAAGTCGAGGATGAGGCGACCCTCCGGGTCGCTGCCGAGATCGGCGCTCTTGATCGTGTCGAGCAGGTAGCGGCCGCCGCCATAGGTCTCGGATCCCGACGTCGCGTCCGCGAAGGGCAGGAAGACGCCGCCGCAATAGCCGGTCAGCCAGAACAGCGTCAGTTCGCGGCCGAGCTTTCCGGCCAGCCCCAGCGTCCGCGCGAAAGGCCTCATGACAAGCGCGCCGTCCTGCCCCGCCTCGACCGACACGGGCGGACCTTCCCCGGGCTCGACCGCCACCGCGAACCGCAGCCCGGGATCGTAGTCGAAAAAAGGCAGAGCCTCGAAGCGCGGCCGCATGCCGGTGTTCAGCGGCGATTGCGAATGGCCGCGGAACAATCGGTCGCGAGCAACGCGCCAGTGGCGCCAGCCCGCGGCCGGGTCGGGTTCGGCCCGGATTTCCGCATAAAGCGCGGCGACGCGCCGGCGCCAGTCCCAGAGCGCCGGGTAGCCGCCGGTCGGATCCGGCGCCGGGATCTCCTCCTGACCTGTCCGGGCAGTCCCGGCCGCGATCATTCCCATGAACCCACTCCTCGCACGGCCGCACAGGCGTCGCGCAGGTGAGAATGGGGCTTGGACCGCGAAATCAAAAGCCCACGAGCCCGGAGCCGGTGGTGGACGTCAGATCTGGTCCATGAACGCGTCGACCGGCTCGGCGGCCAGCCGGCTCATCTCGGCAATCGACGTGCCGTCGAGCAGCTTGGCCGACACGTCCCGCACTTCCGTCATGAGCAGGCGGACGGAGCAGTGCCGAACGTCGGGGCAGTCCGAACAGGGCAGGTAGCCCGTGCGGCTCGCGCAGGCGATCGGAGCCAGCGGACCATCGAGGACCCTGACGGCGTCTCCCGCCATGATCTCGTCGGGCGCGCGCGACAGCATGTAGCCGCCGTTCTTTCCCTTGCGGGACGCCACCAGGCCGGCGACCCGCAGTTCTCCGAGGATCGTATCGAGGAACTTTTTCGGGGCATTGTTGGCCCGGGCGATCTCGACCGACTGCGCGGTCTGCCCGGGCGCCAGGCCGGCGAGATGCACCAGGGCTTTCAAACCGTACTTTCCTTTCTTGGTCAGCATGGCGGCCCGCACGGCCCGGCGACGGCCCGCGGACGATAGGTCCAGCGATGCCGCTCCGGAGCTCCTCTGCAGGTATAAGGCTCGATGCGCTTCCGTGGAAGGCCGACGCCGACGCCGAGGGGGCGTCGAGGGCGGTCGCAGGCCGCATCGACGGGCAGCGTGGATAAGCCCGCTCGAGAGGCGACTTCACCGTCAGTGCGCGCCGGCTTTCGGCTTGCCGGGCCGGCTCATCAGCGGCGTCACGGCCACCAGCGCCACGAACAGCACCGTCAAGGCTATGAACACGTCGGCGAGCGACATCACCAACGCCTGGCCCCGCACGATGGTGGCCAGCTTCTTCGTGGCCGCGACGCCGGCATCGGAGCCGAACCCGGCATAGGCATCGGTGAGGCTGCTCAGCGTGCGCTCGGCCTGCTCGTGGCCCCAGGCCACGCTCTCGTGCAACCGGGCGAGATGAAGGTCCCAGCGGTCGTTGATCAGCGTGTTGATGCAGGCGAGCCCGACCGCGCCGCCGAGGTTGCGGGTCAAATTGTAGAGTCCGGACGCGTTCTTGAGTCGCGCCGGCGGCAAGGTGCCGAGCGCGACATTGTTGATCGGCACCATGGCGGTCATCAGCGAGAAGCCGCGCAGCATCTGGGGCACGAACAGTTCCCAGAAGTCCCAGTCCTTGGTGAGCGACGACATCATCCAGGTGCCGAGCGCGAAGCCCGTGAAGCCGACACCGATCAGGATGCGCGGATCCACCTTGCCCATCAGGCGCCCGACGATCGGGGCCGCCACGAACATGCACAGGCCCGACACGAACATCGTCTCGCCGATCTGCAGCGAGGAGTAGCCGCGGACCCGCGACAGGTAGATCGGGTAGATGTAGGTCAGTCCGTATAGCCCGACCCCCATCACGAAGGAGAACAAGGAGCCGAAAGCGAAATTCTTGTTTTTGAAGGCGCTGAGGTCGACGATCGGCTGCGCGGCCGTGAAAGCCCGCCAGAAGAACAACACTCCGCCCAAGACCGACACCACGAAGCAGATCGTGACGAGGTCCTCGTCGAACCAGTTCTTCTGTGGTCCCTCCTCCAGCACGTATTCCATGGCGCCGAGGAAGCAACCCATGCCGATCAGCCCGAACCAGTCGAACTTCTCGAGCAGCGAGAAGTCCGGCTTGTCGAAGTCGATCAGGAACCAAGCCATCAGCGAGACGACGATGCCGGGAATGACGTTGACCAGGAACAGCCAATGCCACGAGAAGAGGTCGGTCAGGTAGCCGCCGACCGTCGGCCCGATCGTCGGGGCCAGGGTCGCCACGAGGCCGATCAGCGGCGCCACGATGGGCTGCTTCTCGCGCGGGAAGATCGTGTAGGAGGCCGCGAAGACCGTCGGGATCATGGCGCCGCCGATGAAGCCCTGCAGAGCCCGATACACGATCATCTGATTGATGTCGGTCGCGGTCGAGCACATGAAGCTCATCAGCGTGAAGCCGGCGCAACTCACGAAGAACAGATAGCGGGTCGAGAAAGCGCGCGACAGGATCCCGGAGAGCGGAATCATGATGACTTCGGCGATGAGATAGCTGGTCTGGACCCAGGCGACCTCGTCGGAACTGGCCGACAGGCCGGCCTGGATCTCGCTCAGCGAGGCCGACACGATCTGGATGTCGAGGATCGCCATGAACATGCCGAACACCATGGCGATGAAGGTGATCAGCTTGCGGGCGCCTAGCGCCGGGGCGGGCACGGGTGCGGGACCGGCCCGGTTCGTGACCGGCGCGAGTGCAGATGTGGCAGCCATCGCGGAGACTCCGGTCAGCGCCCGGCGGTGTGCTGCGGAGTCGCGGCTTCGGCGCCGCCCGAAGCCCGCCCGTCGAGGTGCGCCGCCGCGGCCGCATCGCGGATCGTGCGGTTGACCCGGTCGAGCAACGGCTCGAGACCGAGGGAGCCGACCAGGGTGGGCGCGGGCTCGCTCTCGTCGCGGGTGTGGACCTGGACCACGACCGACAGGCCGGGCCGCAGGATGCCTTCGCGCGCCACGGCAGCCGGCACCGCGATGCGGACGGGCAGGCGCTGAACGATCTTGGTGAAGTTGCCGGTCGCGTTCTCGGGCGGCAGCATGGAGAATTCGGCGCCGGAAGCGGGCGCGATGCTCTCCACCGTGCCGAGGACGTCGCGTTCGCCGTAGGCATCGGGCTTGATCGTGACCTTCTGGCCGGGCTTCAGGCGACCGATCTGGGTCTCCTTGAAATTGGCCTCGATATAGGCGCTGTCGAGCGGCACAAGGGCCAGCAGACGGGTGCCCGGCTGGACGTACTGGCCGAGTTGGGCCGACTTGTTCCCCACCACCCCGTCGAACGGCGCCTTCACGGTCGTAAAGGACAGATCGCGCTGCGCCTTGGCCAGCGTGGTCTGCAGTTCGCCGCGCACCTTCTCGGCCTCGACCTTCTGGGCTTGGAGCACGTCCATGGCGGCCTGAGCCGCCGTCACGGACGCGGTGGCGTTGGCGACGGCGGCCGCGCCGCGGTCACGGTCGGCGCGCGCCTGATCGAGTTTCTGCTGGGTTCCGAAGGACGAGCGCATGAGGCTGTCGGCCCGCTCGAACTCGGCGGCGTCTCGGGTCGCGTCGGCCTTGGCCGACAGCAGCATGGCCTTGGCCTGGTCGATTGCGGCGACCCCGGCCGTGACCTGTCGGCCGATACGGGCGATGGTGGCGCTCTGCGTTTCGATCCGCGCTTGCGCGCTGTCGACGGCGTTCTGGTAGTCGCCGTCGTCGATGCGGGCCAACACCTGCCCCTTGCTCACGACCGCGTTGTCGACCACGGGGACGAGCGTCAGATACCCCGAGACCTTGGCCGCGATCGTGGACATGTCGGCCTTGACATAGGCATCGTCGGTCGAGACGAGGAAGCGCCCCTCGACGAAGTAACGATAACCCTCGTACCCCCCGCCTCCCAGTGCCGCCAGGACGAGAAGCGGCAGGATCACGCGCTTCCTGCTCCGTTTCGGCGGCAGGATCTCACCGTTGCGAACGTTAGCGGTGGGCGTAGCCGATGATCTGACCGCGACGGCACCGTCCGCAGTGGGCACACCGGGTACCGCGCCCGAGATCGTGGTCGGTTCCAACAGAGCCGTGTCGGCCATCGCAAACTCCACCATCGCGCCTCGGGCAAGACGCTGCCTCGCCCTTGCCGTCTCGCTCCCCCGAAGGTTCATGACTGAACCGTTCGGTCAACAGTTGACTTACTCCAATCCGGCGGTTAGTCAAGGGGTGACTGAACCGTTCGGTCATGTCCGATGAGGAGTTTCCCGGTGTCGGGTGGAGGCATGTTGACTGGGGATCTCCGGGCGGACGCGGCTGTTCAGACGCGTGACGACAACGCCAAGCGCCGTCAAATTCTCGACGGGGCGCGGCGCGTGTTCCTGGCCGAAGGCTTCGACGGCGCCAGCATGAACGAGGTCGCCCGTGCGGCGGCGGTCTCCAAGGGCACGCTCTACGTATATTTCACCGACAAGGAAGACCTGTTCGCAGCCCTGATCCGCGAGGAGAAGCAGGCCCAGGCCGAACAGCTCTGCCGGTTCGACAGCGGCGAAGACGACGTGAGGTCGAATCTGCACGGCTTCGGGGTCAAGCTGCTTCAGTTGATGCTGCGGCCGGATTCGGTCGCCCACCTCCGCACCGTCATGGCGGTGGCGGCCAAGTTTCCGAACGTCGGCCGGGCATTCTACGAATCGGGGCCGCTGTTCGGGCGCCGGCGCCTGGCCGAATATCTGGATCGTCAGGTCGCGGCCGGCCACCTCGCGATCGACGACACGGAACTCGCGGCCGCCCAGTTCCTCGAATTGTGCAAGGCGCGGCTCTACCTGGAAGCCGCGCTCGCGGTGGCGCCGCCGCCGAGTGACGCCGTGCTCGACCACCACATCGGCCAGGCTGTCGACATGTTCCTGCGCGCCTACGCGCCGCGAAGCGGCTGAGGACGCGCAAGGAGCGGGCGATCACTCAGCCGCCTCCGACAATGGCTTGGACGCCATCTCGGCCCAGACGCTCGAGACGATCTCGAAAGAGCGTAGCCGTGCCGCGTGGTCGTGGATCATGGCCGTCACCACGATCTCGTCGGGGCGATGTTCGGCAATGAAGGTCTCGAGCCCTAGGCGCACCGTTCCCCGCGATCCCACGATCGCCTGACCCAGGGCGCTCTGCACCACCATCTGCTCCCGCGGCCCCCAAATGTGGTTCGGGTCATCGAAGGGCCGCGGCAATTTCCCGGGCGTGCCGAGCCGCAGGTTGATGAACTGCTGCTCGACCGAGGTGAACAAGTGCCGCGCCTCGGCATCGGTATCGGCCGCCGTGACGTTGAGGCAGAACATCATGTAAGGACGGCTCAGCTGGGCCGAGGGTTGGAACTGCTGCCGGTAGAGGGCCGCCGATTCCCGCATCTGGGCAGGCGCGAAATGCGACGCGAAGGCATGCGGCAAGCCGAGCGCCGCGGCCAACTGGCCGCCGAAGGTGCTCGACCCCAGGATCGTGAGCGGCACCTCGAGCCCCGCTCCCGGCACCGCCTGCACGGACTGTCCTGGTTCGGTCGGGGCGAAATAGTGCTGCAATTCAAGGACGTCGCGCGGAAAGGTGTCGGCCTCGGCGAGGTTGCGGCGCAGCGCCCGCGCCGTAATGCCGTCCGAGCCCGGCGCGCGTCCGAGCCCGAGGTCGATGCGGCCGGGATAGAGCGTCGCCAGCGTACCGAACTGTTCGGCGATCACGAGCGGCGCGTGGTTGGGCAGCATGATGCCGCCCGCGCCGACCCGGATCGTGGAGGTCCCCTCGGCCACATAGCCGATCACCACCGACGTCGCGGCGCTCGCGATGCCGACCATGTTGTGGTGCTCGGCCAGCCAGAACCGATGGTAGCCCCAACGCTCCGCATGCTGGGCGAGGTCGCGCGTGTTGCGCAGCGCCTGGACGGTGTAGAGCCCCTGCGGCACGGGGGACAGATCGAGGATCGAGAGGGGGATCATGGCTTCTTCCATTCGGCGCACCGGCCTCATCCGGGCCTGACCGCGCCACCGCAGGACTGTCGATACCCAGGACTGTCGACATCGGACGCGGCATTCTCGGGCTGAAATAAGCTCTCACAAGCTCCGGTGAAAGGGATTGCGCTCCTGCCTTTACGTACTTATGAACGTACACATTCGCGAGGAGACGGCCATGACCCAAGTATCTTTCACCGATCTGCGCGCCAACATGGCTCGGCACTTCGATCGCGTCGAGGCAGATCGTACTGAGTTGGTCGTCACGCGGCAGAACCATGAACCGCTCGTGGTCATGGCACTGTCCGAACTCGAAGGCTTGCGGGAGACTCTTCATCTCCTTAGCACGCCAGCCAATGCCGACCGGCTGCTGCGATCGATCGAAGAGTTGAACGTCGGCCGCGGCGTCGAACGCAGTCTGATCGAGCCGTGAAGCTCGTCTTCGCGGAGCAAGCCTGGGCGGACTATCTGCACTGGCAAACCCAGGATGTTTCTGTCCTCGTCCGAGTGAACGACCTTGTGGCTGACGCGCGGCGTTCGCCTTTCACCGGCATAGGGAAACCGGAGCCGCTCGTCGGCAATCTCAAGGGCTGGTGGTCGCGCCGTATCACGCTTGAACATCGCCTGGTCTACCGGGTCAGCGGGTCAGGTCGGGATCAAGCGCTCGAGATCGCCTCCTGCCGGTTCCACTACCGCCGGTGACGAGCAGGCTTGCGTCACGGCGGGCCGGGGCGACGCACCCCGGCGCAACTTGGCTCCCGCATCGGACGGGTCTACAACCCGGGCCGACCTCCCTGCCCTCCCCGCCCGAGATCCGCCCATGCCCGCCTATCGTTCCCGCACCACGACCCACGGCCGCAACATGGCCGGCGCCCGCGGCCTGTGGCGCGCGACCGGGATGAAGGACGGCGACTTCGGCAAGCCGATCATCGCGGTGGTGAACAGCTTCACCCAGTTCGTGCCCGGCCACGTCCACCTGAAGGACCTGGGCCAGCTCGTGGCCCGCGAGATCGAGGCGGCCGGCGGGGTCGCCAAGGAGTTCAACACCATCGCGGTCGACGACGGCATCGCCATGGGCCATGACGGGATGCTGTACAGCCTGCCGTCGCGCGAGATCATCGCCGACAGCGTCGAATACATGGTCAACGCGCATTGCGCCGACGCGATGGTGTGCATCTCGAACTGCGACAAGATCACGCCCGGCATGCTGATGGCGTGCCTGCGCCTCAACATCCCGACGGTTTTCGTGTCGGGCGGCCCCATGGAGGCCGGCAAGATCAACCTGCGTGGCAAGGTGCAGGCGCTCGACCTCGTCGACGCCATGGTGGCGGCGGCCGACGACACGATGACGGACGAGGAAGTGAACGTCATCGAGCGCTCGGCCTGCCCGACCTGCGGCTCCTGCTCGGGCATGTTCACGGCGAATTCCATGAATTGCCTCACGGAGGCGCTCGGCCTCGCCCTGCCGGGCAACGGCTCGACCCTGGCGACGCACGCCGACCGCCGTCGCCTCTTCGTCGAGGCCGGCCACCTCATCGTCGACGTGACGCGCCGCCACTACGAGCAGGACGACATGTCGGTGCTGCCGCGCGCCATCGCGTCGTTCCAAGCCTTCGAGAATGCCATGACGCTCGACATCGCCATGGGGGGCTCGACCAACACGGTGCTGCATCTCCTGGCCGCGGCCCACGAGGGCGAGGTGCCGTTCACCATGGCGGACATCGACCGGCTGTCGCGCCGCGTGCCGTGCCTCTGCAAGGTCGCGCCGGCCAAGAACGACGTCCACATGGAAGACGTGCATCGTGCGGGCGGCATCATGGGCATCCTGGGCGAACTCGACCGTGCCGAGTTGATCCACGCGGACTGCGGCTCGATCCACGCCGAAACGCTCGGCACCGCCCTCGACCGCTGGGACGTCAAGCGCACGGAGAGCGAGACGGTGCGGGACTTCTTCCGGGCCGCGCCCGGCGGCGTGCCGACCCAGGTGGCATTCAGCCAGAGCCGCCGCTTCGAGGAGCTCGACACGGATCGCGAAGCCGGCGTCATCCGGGACAAGGCCCATGCCTTCAGCCAGGACGGCGGGCTGGCGGTGCTGTACGGCAATCTCGCGGAGGAGGGCTGCATCGTGAAGACGGCGGGCGTCGACCCGTCGAACCTCGTCTTCGCCGGCACGGCCCGGGTGTTCGAGAGCCAGGACTCGGCCGTCGACGGGATTCTGGGCGGCAAGGTCACGGCCGGGCAGATCGTGCTGATCCGCTACGAGGGCCCGCGCGGCGGCCCCGGCATGCAGGAGATGCTCTATCCGACGAGCTATCTGAAATCGAAGGGCCTCGGCAAGCTCTGCGCCCTCGTGACCGACGGCCGCTTCTCGGGCGGCTCCTCGGGCCTGTCGATCGGCCACGTATCGCCCGAGGCGGCCGAGGGCGGCACCATCGCGCTGGTGGAGGAAGGTGACCGCATCGAGATCGACATCCCGAACCGCAAGATCCACCTCCACGTCGCTGACGCCGAACTGGCGCGGCGCCGCGCCGCGCTGGTCGAGGGCCGCGGCTTCAAGCCCGCCGAGGCGCGCAAGCGCAAGGTGACGACGGCGTTGAGAGCCTACGCGTCCATGACGACGAGCGCCTCGCGGGGTGCGGTGCGGGTGGTGAGGGAGTGATCGGTTGCCCTGAAAGTCAGGGACGCTACACGGATCATAGAAGCCGATGGCTGGATTCTGCTCACCACGCGGGGTTCGCATCGTCAGTTCAAATGTTAGCTGAAGACGGGACGCGTCACGGTGGCAGGGAAGTTCTCCGACGATCTAAAACCTGGCACGCTCGCGAGCATCTTCACAAGCAAGCTGGGCTGTGAGGAATAGGTGATGCGCTACGCCATCGTGATCGAGAAAGCGGAGAACAACTACTCGGCTTATGTCCCGGATCTGCCGGGATGCGTGGCGACCGGTGAGACGGTGGCCGCGGTCGAACGCGAGATGCAGGAGGCGATCGGGTTCCATCTCGATGGAATGCGCGACGACGGCATCACGCCGCCTGAACCGACGAGCGTGGTGGATTACGTCGATGCCTGATCAGACCACCGCAGAAACCCACGCAACCCCCAATGTCGACCAGGTCGCGTACTGGAACGGCGACGCCGGCGACAAATGGGCCAAGTTGCAGGAGCGGCTCGACGGTCTCTTCGCCGGGATCAGCGCGGCCGCGATCGGCGCCGCGGCGGCGCGGCACGGCGACCACGTGCTGGATATCGGCTGCGGCTGCGGCGCCACTGTGCTGGCCCTGGCCGAGGCCGTCGGCCCGCTCGGCCGCGTCACGGGCGTCGACATCTCGGCGCCGATGCTCGACGTCGCCGAGCATCGCATCACGGCGGCGAACCTGTCCCAGGCAGCGGTCCTGAAGGCCGACGCCGCGGCCTATCCCTTCGCGCCTGGTTCGGCCGATCTCGTCTTCTCGCGCTTCGGTGTGATGTTCTTCGACGCGCCGACCGAGGCCTTCATCAACATCCACAAAGCCCTGAAGCCGGGCGGCCGATTGTTCTTCGCCTGCTGGCGCCCGTTCAAGACCAATCCATGGTTCGCCTTGCCGTACAGGGCCGCCCTGCCCCACCTGCCCCCGCAGGAAAAGCCGGAGCCCGATGCCCCGGGGCCGTTTGCCCTGTCGGAGCCGGAGCGCGTGCGTCGTATCCTCGGCCTCGCGGGCTTCTCGGAGATCGCGATCGAGCCCTTCGACACGATGCTGACCTTCGGTCCGACCGGACAGGTGGAGGACGCGTTCCGTTTCGTGGCGCAGATCGGCCCCGTGGCACGGGCCTTGGCGACCGGCACCGACGGGCAGCGCGAGGCAGCCGAGCGGGCCGTGGCGGCGGCACTCGCCGAAATGGATGGGCCGGAGGGCATCAGGCTCGGCGCTCAGTGCTGGTTCGTGTCGGCGCGGGCGTGACGACCTTCCTTCTCCCGCCGGGGGGAGAAGGGCAGAACTCACAGGATGAACCGCGACAGGTCCGCGTTCTTGGCGAGATCCCCGACGTTCTTCTGCACGTAGGCGCGCGTGATCGTGACCGAGTGGCCCGAGCGGTCGCTGGCCGTGAAGCTGATGTCGTCGAGCACGCGCTCCATCACGGTCTGCAGCCGCCGCGCTCCGATGTTCTCGACCGTGGAGTTCACCTCGACGGCCACGCGGGCGAGTTCGTCGATCGACTCCGGGTCGAAGGCGAGAGTCAGGCCCTCGGTCTCCATCAGGGCCACATATTGCTTGATGATGGAGGCCTCGGTCTCGGTCAGGATGCGCCGGAAGTCTTCTTCGGTGAGGGCCGCGAGTTCCACGCGGATCGGCAGCCGGCCCTGCAACTCCGGCAGCAGGTCGGACGGCTTCGACACATGGAAGGCGCCCGACGCGATGAACAGGATGTGGTCGGTCTTCACCGGCCCGTGCTTGGTCGCCACCGTGGTACCCTCGATTAGCGGCAGCAGGTCACGCTGCACGCCCTCGCGCGAGATACCGCCGTCGCCCCCGCGCCCATCCCGGGCGCAGATCTTGTCGATCTCGTCGAGGAACACGATGCCGTTGTTCTCGACCTCGTGGATCGCCAGCCGTGTCACCTGCTCGGGGTCGAGCAGCTTTTCGCTTTCCTCGTTGAACAGAGGCGCGTGGGCCTCCTTCACCGTGGTCCGGCGCGTCCTGGCGCGGCCTCCCATGGCCTTGCCGAAGATGTCGCCGATCGAGATGGCGCCGATGGACGCCCCCGGCATGTTGGGCAGTTCCATCATCGGCATGGAGGGGCCGGTCTGGGCCAGTTCGATCTCGACCTCCTTGTCGTCGAGGTCGCCGGCCCGGAGCTTCTTGCGGAAGGACTCGCGGGTCCCGGCGGAACTGCCGCCCCCCACCAGAGCGTCGAGGAGGCGTTCCTCCGCCGCCATATGGGCCTTGGCCTCGACGTCCCTCTTCTTCGCATCCTTGACGAGCCCGATGCCGATCTCGACGAGGTCGCGCACGATCTGCTCGACGTCGCGGCCGACATAGCCGACCTCCGTGAACTTGGTCGCCTCGACCTTGAGGAACGGTGCGTTGGCGAGCTTGGCCAGGCGGCGCGAGATCTCGGTCTTGCCGCAGCCGGTCGGCCCGATCATCAGAATGTTCTTCGGCATCACCTCGTCGCGCATGACCCCGGTGAGCTGCAGGCGCCTCCAGCGATTGCGCAGCGCGATCGCCACCGCGCGCTTGGCGTCGTTCTGGCCGATGATGTGCCGGTCGAGTTCGGAGACGATCTCGCGCGGGGAAAAATCCGTCATATCGGTCACGCCCTGCTCATCCGCCGATGGTTTCGACGACGAGGTTGTTGTTGGTGTAGACGCAGATCTCGGCCGCGATCGCCATGCCCTTGCGCACGACGGCCTCGGCCGGCATGTCGAGGTCGATCAGCGCCCGGGCGGCCGCCAGCGCGTAATTGCCGCCGGAGCCGATGGCCGCAACGCTGCCGTGGTCGGTCGCCTCGGGCTCCAGCACGTCGCCCGTCCCGGTCAGGACCAGCGCGGTTTGGACGTCGGCCACTAACATCATGGCCTCCAGGCGCCGCAGGTAGCGGTCGGTCCGCCAGTCCTTCGCCAGTTCGACGCAGGCCCGCATCAACTGGCCGGGAAACTGGTCGAGCTTGGCCTCGAGCCGCTCGAACAACGTGAAGGCGTCGGCGGTCGCGCCGGCGAACCCCGCGATGACGTTGCCCTTCGACAGTCGCCGCACCTTGCGGGCCGTCGACTTCATCACGGTCTGACCGAAGCTCACCTGCCCGTCGCCGCCGATCACCGTCAGGCCACCCTTCTTCACCAGCAGGATCGTGGTGGCGTGAAAGGGCGGGCTCGGCTCGTTGCCAGGGGGCATGAAGGTCTCCGGAATCGGTGGTTCCCGGACGTATGATGGCGGGCCTGGGCTTGCAAGCCCGGGCCTCGAAGCCCCGCCGGCCGGAACTCGGCTCAGCCTCCCCGAGCCCGCACGACGACGGGGCTGCGCCACGCGACCGAGAAGCCGCTTTGCGCAGCGGGCCACACGGGTTAAACGATTCGACAGCGCTTTGAATGGGCGGCCTCTCCAGGCCGAACGATCGCGCCCGGTCTCGACGATGGTCCTACCATGAGAAGCCTTGTCCCGCCGGCCGCCCGATTCGCGGCAACGGCGCTGTGCCTGTCGACATCGGGCGTGCTCCTGTCGAGCTGGGCGCTCGCGGCCTCGCCGCCTACCCCCGGCGAAGCGACGGCGATCCACCTGCGCTACGGCGTGAGCCTGATCGGCCTGCCGATCGGCACCGCCACGGTCGACGGCACGCTCGGACCAAAGGATTACCGACTCCAGGGCACCGGCAAGCTCACGGGCCTCGCCGGCGTGATCGTCGATACCAAGGGCGCCGTGACGGCCACGGGCGTGGTCAAGAACGGCCAGGTGACGCCGGCCGGCTTCGCGGCCACGGCCGGCACGCCGAACTACCTGCTCACGATCCGCATCGCCGAGGAACGGGGCAGCGCCACGGGCGTGGAGATCACCCCGCCTTACGTGCAGACACCCGATCGCATCCCGTTGTCGCCCGGCGACCGGCGCAACATCATCGACCCGATGAGTTCCTTCATCATGCCGGTGCCCGGGAGCGGCGACATGATCGGCCCCGCGGCCTGCAACCGCACGCTGCCGCTCTTCGATGGGGGCGTGCGGTTCAACGTCCTGCTCAGCTTCAAGGAGGTTCGGCAGGTGGCGTCGCCCGCCTATACGGGGCCGGTCGCGGTCTGTGCGGCCCGCTACCAGCCGATCTCGGGCTATCGTCCGGGGCGGCCCGTCAACAAGTTCATGATCGACAACAAGGACATGGAAACTTGGCTGGCCCCTTTGGGGAAGAGCCGCTTCGTTTATCCCTACCGCATCGCCGTCATGAGCATGATCGGCATGACGGTGCTGGAAGCCACCTCGGTCTCGTTCGAACCACCCGTCAAGGCCGCGGTGGCGCGCTGATCCCGGTCTCGCTTGATTTCGGCCAACACTCCTCCGACATGACGTCTGCCGGTCGCTCGGGACCGCGCCTGCGGACTTGGCTTCAGCCTCCACGTCGAAGCCGAGCGATCTCAGGTCTTCCGCGTCGAGGTCCTTCCGCCCCATGCAGCTTCCTCAGCGTCCGGACAGGCCCATAGGCGGCTTCGCCGGGGCCTTGGCGAGCGTGCGCGATACGGTGCGGGCTCGCAGTGTCACGGCGGTGCTCGGGCCGACCAATACCGGCAAGACGCATTTCGCGATCGAGCGGATGCTGGCGCATCCGTCCGGCATCATCGGCCTGCCACTCCGCCTCCTGGCTCGTGAGGTCTATGGCCGGGTGTGCGACAAGGTGGGGGCCGAGCATGTGGCCCTGATCACGGGCGAAGAGAAGATCAAGCCCAAGGGCGCGCGCTACTGGGTCTGCACCGTCGAGGCCATGCCGCGCGACCTCGACGTGTCGTTCGTGGCGATCGACGAGATCCAGCTCTGTGCCGATCTCGACCGCGGACACGTCTTCACGGACCGCCTGCTGCATCGCCGCGGCATCGACGAGACTCTCGTGATCGGCGCCTCCACGATGCAGCGCCCCATCGAGAAGCTCCTGCCGGGCGTCAAGATCGTCAACCGCCCGCGGCTGTCGAAGCTCAGCTTCGCCGGCGAGAAGAAGCTGTCGCGCCTGCCGCACCGCACCGCGGTCGTGGCGTTCTCGGCCGAGGAGGTCTACGCCATTGCCGAGTTGCTCCGGCGGCAGCGCGGCGGGGCTGCCGTGGTGTTGGGCGCTCTGTCGCCGCGGACCCGGAACGCCCAGGTCGCCATGTACCAGAACGGCGACGTCGACTACCTCGTGGCCACGGACGCCATCGGCATGGGGCTGAACCTCGACGTGGACCACGTCGCCTTCGCGGGCGAGCGGAAGTTCGACGGCTGGCAGTACCGCCGGCTCAACGCCGCCGAGATGGGCCAGATCGCCGGCCGCGCCGGCCGCCACGTCAAGGACGGCACCTTCGGCACCACCGGCCGCTGCCCGGCTTTCGACGAGGATCTCGTGGAAGCTCTGGAGGACCATCGCTTCGACCCCGTCTCGATCCTGCAATGGCGCAACAGCGACCTCGACTTCTCCTCGATCGAGTCGCTGCAGTGCTCGCTGGAACTGTTCCCCGGCGAGCCGGGGCTCACCCGGGCACCCTTCGCCGAGGACGTGCTGGTGCTCGACATAGCGGCGCGCGACGAGGGGGTCCGCAGGGCCGCCAAGACCCGGGCCGACGTGGCGCGGCTGTGGGACGTGTGCCAGGTGCCGGACTACCGCAAGGTGTCGCCGGCCGCCCATGCCGAATTCGCGCTGACGCTCTACGGTTACGTCGTGCGGGCCGGACGGGTGCCGGACGGCTGGTACGGCCAGCAGGTTGCGCTGTTCGATCGCACGGAAGGCGACATCGACACGCTCTCGGCCCGGATCGCGCAGGTCAGGACCTTGACCTACATCGCCAACCGGCCCGACTGGCTGGGCGATCCCGAGCATTGGCAGGGCGTCACGCGTCAGCTAGAGGACAGGCTGTCCGATGCCTTGCATGAAAGACTGGCCCAGCGCTTCGTCGATAGGCGGACGAGCGTGCTGATGCGACGGTTGAGAGAGAACGCGATGTTGGAAGCGGAGATCACGGCCGGAGGCGACGTGCTGGTGGAAGGCCAGCACGTGGGCCAGCTGCACGGTTTTCGGTTCACACCCGACCCTTTGGCGGCCGGCGAAGCGGCGCGGGCGCTCAACGCCGCGGCCCTCAAAGCGCTGGGCGGCGAGATCGAGAGCCGTGCCGACCGCTTCTCTGCGGCGGTCGACGAGAGCTTCGCGCTTGCCAACGACGGTACGATCCGCTGGCTCGGCGATCCCGTCGCGAAGCTCGCGGCCGGCGACAAGCTTCTGGTGCCTCGCGCCCGGATCCTGGCCGACGAGCACCTGACTGGCCTTGCCTTGGAAACCGTGCAGCGTCGCCTCGACCTGTGGCTCGCTCAGCACGTCAAGAAGCACCTCGGCGCCCTGGCGGACCTCGAGACCGGGGAAGGCCTCGACGGAATCGTGCGTGGCATCGCGTTCCAGGTGGCCGAGTCGCTCGGGGTGCTCGAGCGCTCGCGCGTCGCCGACGAGATGAAGACCCTCGACCAGACCGCGCGCGCCACCCTGCGCAAGCTCGGCATGCGGTTCGGCGCCTATCACATCTATCTCCCGGCCCTGGTCAAGCCGGCGCCCCGCGCGCTCGCCGCACAGCTCTGGGCGCTGCAGCACGGCGGCGTCGAATCCGTGAAGGGGCTCGATGAGGTGCCGCATCTTGCGGCCTCGGGACGGACCTCTTTCGTGGCCGACGAGGGGGTTCCGAAAGGGCTCTACCGCGCGGCCGGATTTCGTGTTTGCGGCGCACGCGCGGTGCGGGTCGACATTCTGGAACGGCTGGCCGATCTCATCCGGCCCGCCGTTGCCTATCGGCCCGGCACGACTCCCGGCGCCCCGCCGCCCGGCACTGCAGATGGAGACGGTTTCGTCACCACCGTGCAGATGACCTCGCTGGCCGGCTGCTCGGGCGAGGATTTCGCCTCCATCCTGAAGGCTCTCGGCTACGTGCTGGATCGCCGGGTCGGCCCCGCCATCACGGTCCCGCTGCTGCCCGTGGCTCGGCTGGAACCTCTGAAGCCCGCCATCCAGCCGGAACCGGCCGAGACGGACCAGGCGGCATCTCCGGCGAGTGACACGGCCCAGGCCGGAGAGGGCGCGGGCGAAGCATCGGTCGGTGAAGACCTCGCCACCCAGGAGCCCGCGAACGAGGGGCCTGCGGGTGCCGGAGCGAGCGGTGACTCTCCGCTGGTCGAGCCGGCCGAAGCTCCCGTCCCGGTGAGTCTGGCACCGGCCGAGAGCGACTTGTCAGCTGTCGCCCCCGAGACGGACGGAAGCGATCCTGCACCGCATCGGATCCGGGTGGACGATGGTGTCCTGGCCGAGGGAACCGGGACGCTGCTGCCGGAGCCGAGGTCGCCCGAGATCACGTCCGACGCCGCGGTGGCCGGCGGCGATGCCGTTCCTTCGACCTCGGAGCCGGTCGCGACCGTGGTCCAGGCGGATGATGCCGGGCTCGCTTCGACCGTGGAAGCCGGAGTGGACATTGCCGCGGGTGAGCCCGAGGAGCCCATCGGGCACGATACGGCGGCGGCGCCAGCGGCGGCGCCCGAGATCGAGCCCTCGGCCGAACCCATCCTGATCGAGGTCTGGCGTCCTCATCGGACCAATCACCACGCGCAGCGCCGCCCGGAGCGGGGGCGTTCGCGGCAGGATCACCGTCGCGGCCCCGTGCCCTCGGACACGCGGCCGCCCATGGCGGCGCCGACGGGCGATGGCGTGCCCGGTACAGGCGAGCCGGTTCCGATACGCGGAGACGAGCGACGTCCCCAAGGTGCCCGGCCGAATGATCGGGGGCCGAACGATCGCGGCCAGCATCGCCGGGGCGGCGGCGGCCAGCACCGGGATCGGCAACCGAGCGAGACCGTGCCGGCCGGAGCTTCCGCCGAGCCAGAACGCGAGCCGTCCGCGGCGACCAATGCCGGCGCTCCGGGTCGCAACGGCGGCAAGCCGCGCTTCGATGGGCGGCGTGACGATCGCCGCTCCGACGGTCCACGGCGAGAGTCCCATCGCGGCGACCATCAGCGCCGGGATGGCCCTCGCGGCGGCGAGCGCCAGGACGGAGGCCAGCCGCAGCGGTTCTCGAGCGAGCGCACCCCGCGCGATCGTCAGCCCGATCCCAATTCGCCTTTCGCCAAGCTCATGGCGCTGAAGCTCGAACTCGAGCGCAAGAAGGATGGCTGACGCGGCTTGACCGACCGGCCGTCCCCGCCTGCCGGCCCCGCTCGCCAGCGCCTCGACAAATGGCTCTGGTTCGCGCGCGTGGTGAAGACGCGCTCACTCGCGGCGAAGCTGATTGCGGACGGCCATGTGCGGGTCAATTCTCTCAGGGTCGAGACGGCGGCCAGACCCGTGAAGCCCGGGGACGTCGTCACGGTGGCGCTCGAGCGCACGGTCCGAGTCATGAAAATCCTGGCCGCCGGAGAGCGACGCGGCCCAGCCATCGAGGCGCAAACGCTTTATGCGGATCTCACATCGCCATTGGGCGCCAGGGAGCATCCGTCGTGACCAGGACGCGGCATCGTCGACCCGGGCCGGCGCTTGCACGGGCTCGCCAAAGCCGATAGCAGAAGCCGACATGTCAGCGCGTTCGCTCCGCGCCACGGATCTCCGCATTGTTTCCGAAGGCGCGTCAAAGGATAGGATATGACCTACGTCGTCGTCGAGAACTGCATCAAGTGCAAGTATATGGACTGCGTGGAAGTCTGCCCCGTGGATTGTTTCTACGAGGGCGAGAACATGCTCGTCATCCATCCCGACGAATGCATCGATTGCGGCGTGTGTGAGCCCGAATGTCCGGCCGAGGCCATAAAACCCGACACTGAATCAGGTCTCGAGAAATGGCTCGGCCTCAACGCCGAATATGCGAAGTCCTGGCCCAACATCTCGATCAAGAAGGATGGTCCAGCCGACGGCAAGGACTACGATGGCCAACCCGGGAAGCTCGATGCCTTCTTCTCGCCCAATCCCGGCACGGGCGACTGAGTTCACTTCTCCCGACCGGATCGCGAAACTCTCGACCGGCCCCTGGTCGAGAGCCCCTGTGGCGGCCGCGAGCGTTCCGTCGCGTTTGACCTCGGGAACGATCGGCTGGCGCATATCGTGCTGTCGCTGACATGCGCCAGCTCGAAGGACCGAGCCTGTTCACAGACTCCCGCCGATGAGGCCGGCCCCACCCGACCGCTCATGCAGAAGCGCGGCAGCGTCGGGCCTGTCGACGGCGGGGGGGCCGAACAGGTCGTCCCATAAGGACGCGGTATCGGCCGGGTCGACGCCATCGAGGATCGCGACCAGTCGAGTGTGGCGGTCCTCACGCCATGCATCGAGATACGTCACGGGATGCAGCAGGTGTCCGACCACCTGGACCACCGCCGGCCGGTGCGGATCCTGGCTGAAAGCCGCGATGCCCTTCAAGCGCAGCAGCGCTGGGCCGTAGCGCTCCTGCAGGAGAACCACGAAGCCGGACAGCCGCGCGGCATCGACAATTCCGGCTTCGAGCGTGACGGCCCGGATCTGCGCGTCCGCTCCATGGTGGTGCCGTGCGGGCGTGGAGGCTGGCCGGATCGCGCGTGTTCCGAGGTCGCGTAATGACCAGGCTTCGGCGCCTGCCTGCCGCGCACATCCGATGACGGCCGCCGGATTGAGCGCGGCGAGCCGGTTTTCGAGGGAAGCCGCTCGTTCGGATCCAGTGACGTCGGCCAGGAGATCGGTCTTGGTGAGCAGGATGCGGTCCGCCAGGACGACTTGACGGCGCGCCTCGTCGTAGCGGTCGAGCGTCGCCCCACCGTCCACCGCAGAAACGAGGGTCAGCACGCCCTCCAGCACGACGCCGCGGTCGAGGGCAGGGCCGGAGAGGAGTGCATTCAGGATAGGGCCGGGGTCGGCCAGACCCGTGGTCTCGATCACGATCCGGTCGAAGGCCAGGGCTTCGTCGCGTCGGCGCTCCAGCAGCTTTTCGACCGCCGCCAAGAGGTCGCCGCGCGCCGCGCAGCAGATGCAGCCAGTGGTCAGCACCAGCATATCGCTGTCCGCGGCCTCGACCAGCAGGTGGTCGATCCCGACCGCGCCGAATTCGTTGACGATCACGGCCGTTCCGGCCAGCGCCGGACCCCGTAGAGCAGCGTTCAGCAGGGTCGTCTTGCCGGCGCCGAGGAAGCCCGTCAGTACCGTGATCGGAACCGCACCTCTCGGCTCTGCGCCTTCGGGCGCCGTCAATGGGCGGCAGCCTTCTTGTGCTTCGTGGAGTTCGGGGCGGTCTTGACGGCCGGCTTGACCTTGACGATCGGTCTTGCCCTGGGGGCCGGCTTGACGGTGACCACCGCGGCCTTATGGGCGGGCTTGGAAGGTGCTGCAACTATGACCCCCGCCTTGGCCGCAACCCGCAGGCTCATGCGCCCTTTCGATGTCACAGCCTTGTTGGCCGCCATGAGCGCCGGCGCCAACGTGGCGCCCGCCAAGGCCATGGGGGCCGGCAGACCAGGATCCACGGCCGCGGAGGCGCCGCCCGCGTCGCGGACCGTTGCGGCTGCTCGGGCCTTGGCGTCGGGAGCGGATTTCGGTCCCGGCGCGGGCGCCTCGATCGATCCGACCGCCGCGATGCTCGATCCGGGCGCCGCTCCGATGAAGACCTTCACGGGCACGAAAGCATCGCGCACGTGCAACAGGGCGGCCGGGCCGCTCAGCGCCGTAGCGGGGCCGGCCGCCATGGCGATGACGTCCGCGCGCTCGGGTGCCTTGCCGAACGATTGCGTCGCGGCCGAAGCGGCACTCGTCGGCGCGAGCCCGATCGCGGCATCCTCGGCCTCCGCCTCCACGATGGCGTCGCGACGGCCCGGGCCGCAGATCTGGCCGCGCAGGTCGGGCGGCAGAACGATGTCGCTCGATGGCAGGCTGGCAACGTCGCCCAGCCCGCTGCCGGCGCTTCCGAAGAAGTGTTCGAACAGGGTGACGGCCTTGAGGTTTCGCTCGTTGGTCGAGGGCGCACCCAGGATGACGGTGATGAGCCGCTTGTCGCCCCGCGTGGCGCTCTCGACGACGTTGTAGCCGGCCGAGCAGGTGTAGCCGGTCTTCATGCCGTCGATCCCGGGATAGCGTCCGAGAAGGCCATTATGATTGGGGATGATCTTGCCGCCGAACTGCAGGGCGCCGATGTTGAAAAGGTCGTTGTCCTCAGGAAATTCGTGCAGCAACGCCCTGCCGATCATGGCCATGTCGCGCGCCGACGACACGTGTTGCGGGTCAGGCAATCCGTTGGGATTGATGAAATGCGACTCGCGCAACCCGAGTTTGGCTGCATAGGCGTTCATTTCATCGGCAAAGGCCGGAACCGACCCGGAAATGCCCTCCGCGATCGTCACCGCGATGTCGTTGGGCGACTTGACCATCAGCATTTTCAGCGCGTTATCGAGCGTCACCAACGTGCCGGGGCGGAACCCCATCTTGGAAGGGGGCATGCTGGCCGCGTATGCCGAGACGCGCAGCGGCGTACTCATCGTGATTTTGCCCTCGCGGGCCTTGCTGAGCGCCACATAGGTGGTCATGAGCTTGGTGAGCGAGGCCGGGAACCAGGGCGTCGTTGCCATATCCTGGTAGAGAACCTCGCCTGAAGCCGCGTCGACCACCAAAGCCGGATTGGCCTCGGCGGGGGCGCCGGCCATCAGGCTGAATGCCAGAAGCGAGCCGGCAGAGCGCCAGAACAAGCGCGTAAACTTCATCGAAGGACATTCCGATTGGTCGTGGCAGGGCCGGCCGAAACAAGGATAGCTCCCGGCTGTTAACGGTTTAGCTTCACGCTCCCGGCTTGCAAAGTCTGGATTTGTCGAATGTCGAGCGCGGGACACACCGACGAGCGTCAGCATGACGTCACAATGTCCCAAACCGGGCGACATTGAGTCGACCGGAACATCGTACTGGTCGGAGGGCGGCTCCGCCCCTATCCTTGCCGCCATGATGGATCGTTCCGATCATCTCCATCCTGCCGCGGCGCGATCTGTCGGCGGCCGGCTGTCGGCCGCCGGGGCGCGCGCCTGCACGGCAGCGCTCGACATCCTGTTTCCGCCGGCCTGCGTCGGCTGCCGGTGCACGGTGGACGGTCATTCGGGCCTTTGTGGCTCCTGCTGGCGCGGCATGCGCTTTATCGAGCGGCCCTTCTGCGAGCGGCTCGGCACGCCCTTCGCCCAGGATCTGGGTGCGGGTCTACAGTCACCGGAAGCCCTGGCCCGTCCACCCGTCTATGGCCGGGCCAGGGCCGTCGTCCGCTTCGAGGACGGGCCGGCCCGCAAGCTGATGCACGGCTTGAAATATGGCGACCGGCTCGATCTCGCCCGTCCACTCGGCGCCTGGATGGCCCGGGCCGGGTTCGAATTATTGGCCGACGCGAACCTGATCGTGCCTGTGCCGCTTCATCGCGCGCGCTTGTGGAAACGGCAGTTCAACCAGGCCGCCGCTTTGGCCCGTGAGGTGTCGCGTGCCTCGGGTGTCGCGTGGGACGCGATGCCGCTCCTGCGCGTGAAGGCGACCGCCAGCCAGGTCGGCATGTCGCGGGCGCAACGGATCGAGAACGTGCAGGGCGCTTTCACCGTGGATCCTGCGCTGAAGGGCAGCGTGGCGGCACGGCGGATCGTGCTGGTGGATGACGTCTTGACGACGGGCTCGACGCTCAACGCCGCCTCCCGTGCGCTGCTGCGGGCCGGCGCCGCGAACGTCGACGTCCTGGTCTTCGCGCGGGTTGTTACGGAAAGTTGACGAGGCCATATGTAGGGCGAGGATCCGAGGACAGCCGATGTCGCCCGTCACGATTTACACGACGCGTTTCTGCCCCTATTGCCACTCGGCCAAAGACCTTCTGAACCGCAAGTCCATCGATTTCGATAAGATCGACGTGACGGGCAATCGCGCCGGCCGGGCCGTCATGAGCAAGCGTGCCAACGGACGCTCCAGCGTGCCGCAGATCTTCGTCGGCGAGCGGCACGTCGGCGGGTGTGACGAGCTCTACGACCTCGAAGCGGCAGGCGAGCTCGACACGATCTTGGCAGTCTGACGGGCAATGATCAAATACGCCCTTCTGTGCCGGCACGATCATTCGTTCGAGGCGTGGTTCCGCGATAGCGAGACGTTCGACGAGCAGAGCGGCTCGGGCCAGGTAGGCTGCCCGACCTGCGGGACGGCGGAGGTCCGCAAAGCCGTGATGGCGCCGGCCGTGCGTCGATCCCGGGGTGCCGCCCCATCCGTGCGGGCGGAGGCGGTGGAGGCCACCGTCCCGGCGGCAACCTTACCCGAAGCGCCGGGACAGGCATCACCCGCCCTCATCGCCGACGAGGCTTTCGGCACCTTGCGGGCGGCAGTGCGAGAACTTCACCTGCGCCTGAAGCGGAATGCCGAGGATGTCGGACCCACCTTCCCCGAACAGGCGCGTCGCATCCACGAGGGCGACGCGGCTCCGCGTGCGATCTACGGTACCGCGACCGACGACGAACTCCATGCACTCGTCGAAGATGGCGTCCACATCATGCCCATTCCGGCGCTTCCCGACGACCGGAACTGAACGAGGGCGACCAGCCGGGTACAAGGGTCGCACCCCCTCTCAGGAACTGCGGCTTCGGGCCGGTATTAAGCAGACACGCAGCCGCAGGGGACAGCGACATGGATCAGCACGACGAGGCGACCAGGACCAAGGTCATGGACATGGTCAAGGATCTCAAGATCGCCATGCTGTCGACCCGCGGTCCGGATGGGAGATTTCATAGTCGGCCGATGGCGGCCAGCGACGCCGAATTCAGCGGCTCCCTGTATTTCCTGACCGACGTAGAGTCAGGCAAGGTTCACGACCTCGAAACGGACCCGGAAACGATCGTTACCTTCTCGGACCATCATGCGCAAAAGTACGTGGCCCTCCGCGGCCGCGGCTCGATCACCACCGACAAGGCGGCGGTCCGGGACCATTGGACGGCTTCCGCCAAGGCCTGGTTCCCGAAGGGCGTCGACGACCCGTCCATCGCCCTGATTACGGTCATCATCGAGGATGCCGAATATTGGGACGCGCCGTCCGGCAAAATGGTCGTGCTCTACGCCTACGCCAAGGCGATGATCACGGGCCAGAAACCCGGCAACGTCGGCGAGAACGAACGTCTTTCTCTCGACCCATAGCTGGATCGGTCGGGGTCCTCACATCGAGACCGTTACTGCGTCACTGCACCAGCAGCACAGAGCAGCCAGCGCGGGAGCGATCGCTCGCGTGCATTGTGGTTCAGCTCCGGCCGTCGTGGCCATCCCTGCACGTGACGAACACGAGCGTATAGGCGATTGTCTGGCGGCACTGGCCCTGCAGCGTGACCGGGCCGGATTTCCAATCGCGGCCGGGACCTTCGACGTCCTTGTCCTGGCCAACGACTGCGGCGATGAGACCGCTCGGTCGGCCCGTTCCTATGCGGGCCGCGTGCCGTTCGGCCTCCACGTCGTCGAGTGCCGTCTACCACCCGGCGAAGCGCACGCGGGCGGGGCAAGGCGGGTCGCCATGGAGCAGGCCGCGACGCTCCTGACCGGAGGCGGTAACCGGACGGGGCGGCTTGCAGAGCGCGACGGCATCATTCTGACGACGGATGCGGACAGCCGCGTTCAGCCGACCTGGATGGCGGCGAACCTCGCCGCGTTCGAGACGGGCGTTGACGCAGTCGCCGGCTACGTCGACGCGGATGCGGGTGAATACCTGGCGCTCGGTGCGGAGTTCCTCGATCGGGGACGTTTGGAGGACTGTTATCTCGCCTACGTGGCCAGACTCTACGCAGCGCTGGACCCCCGCCGCCACGATCCTTGGCCCAACCACCGGGTCCATTCGGGAGCAAGCTTTGCCGTAACGCTCTCGGCCTACCGGGCGATCGGCGGCCTGCCATCCCGCGGGCTCGGCGAGGATGCCGCACTGGCCCTGGCGCTCGAAAGTGCGGGCTTTCTGATCCGTCACACCATGGATGCGGTGGTGACGACCTCGTGCCGATTCGACAGCCGGACGCCGGGCGGTGCCGGCGACACCATGCGCCAGCGTTACGAGAACCTCGATGCCACGTGCGACGGCGACATGGAGCCCGTCGAGCGTGTCTTCAGAAGAGCCCGGACCAAGGGGTTGCTCCGCCGGCTGCATGCGGCCGGTCGCCTCGGCGACGACTCGATCTGGCAGAAACGCCTTGCGTTCGATCGAACCAGGGCCGCACATATCCTCGAGGACGCGGCCAACCTGCCTTTCGCGCGCCTCTGGCAGGCTGTCGAATCCGAGAGCTCGGCGCTCAGGCTCGGCGACGCGCTGAGGCCATCGGACTTACCTTTCGAGCTCCGCAAGGCCGAGCGGCTTCTCCGTCATCTTGCGGCCGGGAGGTCAGCAGATCCAGCCGGTATTTCGGCCCACGGCGAGACATCGATGGATGGAGCCGCGGCGTCACTCTCGTGACGAACAGATCCGCGGCTTCATCTCCTCCGAGCGGGTAATCGGTCTCGCCTAGCCAGTGGCACAGCACGATGTGGCCGCCAGGAGATAGCGCGTCGAGACAATGGTCCGCGAGCGCCGCGAGGTCTCGCGCGCATAGATAGTAAAGAACCTCCGACAGGACGATGAGATCGTACTGTCCCCCGGGGAACTCGCGTGGCAGCGTGGCGAGACGGAACTCCACGTGACCGAGATCCGCGTTGTCGCGCTCGGCTTCCGCCAGCGCTCGGGACGACGTGTCGAGCGCCAGCAGACCGTCGCAGCGCTCCGCGAGCAGGCGCGTGAAGACCCCGATGGAACAGCCGACCTCGAGAGCTCGCCTGTACCGCGTTCGCGGAAGGATATCGACGGTGGCCCTGTACTTGCGCCTTTCGTAGAGGCTGGTACGAAATTCCCAGGGATCGGGCGACCGGGCGTAGAGCGTCTCGAAATAGGTTTGGTCGAGCGAGGGTCGGGGTGCCGTCACGGAACTACCTCGATGTAGGTCTCGTCCGGTTCGAGAAAGGGCACTAGCTGTGCAGCGGTGAAGCGAAACGCCGTCGGGTCATCGTCGATGAGGTCGGTCATCTGCGATGCGTAGCAATCGAGCGCGTGCTTCTTCTGGGCGCGATGCGCCGAGATGTCGAGCCTCACCCCGGAGGGCGGCGCTTCGTCGATCTGGGTGTCCGGGGGCAGGTGAAGCCCCCAGACCGGGTAGGCGTGAAGACCTGACCCGAGGCGCCGTGCCGCGCCGCGGGCCATAGCATAGGCGGTCTCGTGATCGCAGTGAGGGTCGTGCCCCCAGGTTACGAACAACCGGCGGGCGCCGATCGCGGCGGCATAATGCGCGATGTCGTCCACGGCGGCGTCGAACTCAGGTCCGCCGGCTGGGGTCGCGGCGTCTCGCAGATCGAGAAAACCGAGCCGATGCTCCGACAGGCCGAGGCAGGCGAGGGCTCTGCGGGCCTCGTCACGCCGCAGTGCCGTCAATCGCTCAGCCGGATGGCTGGAAGACCGCGGATGCGACGCGGCGCCGTCGGTGAGGATCAGCACGTGGGCCGAGATGTCTTGGCTCGCTGCAGCCGCGAGAAGGCCTCCGCAGCCGAGCGTCTCGTCGTCGGGATGGGGCGACAGCACCAGGAAGGGCTGACAGCCGGTCAGATCCTCGACCGTGCCGCGCGGCAGGTCCTGCAGGGCCGCAATATAGTCCCCGGCTCTCACCTGTCCCTCCAAAGCATGCGGGCTGGCGAGGCGCTGTTCAGCACCGCCCCGGCCGCATCCGCCATGGCGCCATCGGGCGCCGGTTGGCGGAGATAGGTCGCGAGATCGCGCGCCACGCGCTCGACCGCGTGTGGCCGGATGAACGAGTCGAGCCCGAGTCCGCGATGCGCGTGTTCGATGACATCGAGCCCGGCTCTCTCGGTCACGCCCCGCGTCAGCCCGGCATAGGCCAGGATATCGACTGTCTCCCGCTGCTCGGCCGCCACCATGCGGGACGCATGCGCGATCCAGAGTGCCGCGGTTTCGACCGCCGTGGCGCAGGCCGCGATGCGGGCCCGCTGGTAGGGATCGTCGCCGCGCCCGCGTGCTATGAGATCGGCGCGGAACAGGTCGAGCAGGCGCTCGATCGCGCCGAGTTGTACGGCGCAGAAACGCCAGGCCCCACCGAAGAAGGCCGGCTGGAGACGGTAATCGTCGTCGTCCCCGATTACCTGATCGGGGGTGATCGCCAATCCCGACAGGTCGGTCGTGCCCGTTGCGGTCGACCGCATGCCTTGGGCCGTCCAGCGCGACAGGTCGGCGCGCTCGCCGGGCGCGAGATGCGGCATGGTCATCACGATGGCACCGCCCCGTGCCGCCGGAACGATCGGCCGCGTGAGCGAGCCCACGCCCGACGCCAGGATCTTGGCGCCGCGCAGAAACCAGGTGCCGCCCTCCTGCTCCAGCGTGACCGCGGTCTGCCCCTCGGCGTTCCACACCCCCGACAGGGCACCCGCCCGCACATCCTCGGCGAAACGGCTCAGTTGCTTCCGGGTGCCATAGCGGGCCACGAGCGCCACGGCGTTGACGTGACCCTCGTAGAGGCGCCCGATCGCCAGGTCGCCGCCGCCGAGGAGCCGCAGCACGTCCCGTAGCGTGTCGACCGAGACAGGCTCGATGAGACCGGCACCGCCGAGGTCCGGCGGAAACGGCGCCGTTGGCAAGCCGGCTTGATGCAGCGTCGCAATGGCATCGCTCGGGAAGACGGCCGCGGCATCCCGGTCAGCGGCTCCGGCGAAGATCTCCTCGGCCAGAGCCGCAGTAGCGACGACGAGGTGTTCCGACCCGCAATCCGTGTGTGCCACCGCCACCTCGATCCGTCCCGCGCCCAAGTCCGCTTACGATACCAAGCCGCTCCGGTCTCCTATTGCCTCAGCAACGGAGATCCGTCTTGCGCAGGCGAAAGACACTGGCGCCCGTATAGCTGGCCCAGTGATGCCGCGGAATGTTGCATTCCATGAGAAGGTCTTCGGAGAACGAGGCGCGCAGATCGTAGCTGTCGGGGATCGGAAAGATCATGCCCAGCGTGCTCTGCAGGGCATCGAGCCCGAAGCGCCGTACGTGCACCATCGGGCCGAACCGTCGCTGCTTCTCATCCCAGGATGCGTCGACGAGTTCGTCGGTGAACTCCCCCGGCAGGATCGGCACGCTGAACATCATGGTGCCGGCGTCGGTGAGGGACCGCGCGAGACGTGTCAGCACAGCCGTGTAGTTGCATTCGATATGCTCGAGCACGTGGTTGTGGACGATCAGATCGTAGCGGTCGAGCGGGAGGTCGAAGACGTCCTCGCAGAGATCGAACGACTCGACGTCGAGCCCCGGGTACCGGGACGGGTCGATGTCGAGGGCGCGGTAGTTGGTTCCCCCAAGTTCCCGCAGCATCGCGGCGAAGCCCCGCTCGGGTGCGAAATGCAGGATATGGCTACCGAGGCGCGGGCGCAGATGCTCGGTCAGAAGGAGAGCCGCGACGCGGGTCCGTTCGAGGGAGCCGCAATCGGCGCAGCGCACCCGGGGACGTTTGGGCATGTCCGTGAAAGCGGTGCCGCCGCAGATGTTGCAATGCATCACATCCTCGTCGCCCAAACGGGTCGGGATCGCGACGCGCCGGAGCAGCAGTCCATGCCGTCGACAGGACCCTCGTGTCCTGTCCGGTCCGGCCACCGCTCATTCCGCTGCGTCGGCCTGCCAGGCTGCCGTGCGATCCTGGCGCGCCGCCTTGAGCAGTTCCGAGACCAGGAACGCCACTTCGATCGACTGCTCGGCGTTGAGGCGCGGGTCGCAATAGGTGTGGTAGCGGTCGCTGAGGTCGGTGTCCGTGATGGCCCGCGCCCCGCCCGTGCATTCGGTCACGTTCTTGCCGGTCATCTCGAGATGTACGCCGCCCGCATGGGTTCCCTCGGCCCGGTGAACCGCGAAGAAGGTCTTGATCTCACCCATGATCCGGTCGAACGGCCGCGTCTTGTAACCGCTCGAGGCCTTGATGGTATTGCCGTGCATGGGGTCGCAGGACCAGACCACCGTGCGGCCCTCGCGCTTCACGGCCCGGACCAGGGTCGGCAGATGGTCCCCCACCCTGTCGGCACCGAACCGGCAGATCAAGGTCAGCCGGCCGGCCTCGTCGGCCGGGTTGAGGATGTCCATGAGCCGCAGCAGCCCGTCGGGCGTGAGCGAGGGACCGCATTTCAGGCCGATCGGGTTCTTGACGCCGCGGAAGAACTCGACATGGGCACCGCCCGGCTGGCGGGTTCGGTCGCCGATCCAGATCATATGGCCCGAGGTGGCGTAATGGTCGCCGCTGGTCGAGTCGACGCGCGTCATGGCCTGCTCGTAGCCGAGCAGCAGCGCCTCGTGGGACGTGTAGAAATCGGTCTGCCGGAGCTCCGGATGGTGCTCCGGATCAAGGCCGATGGCCTTCATGAAGTCGAGCGCCTCGGTCAGCCGGTCCGCGACCTCGCCGTAGCGCGACGATTGCGGGCTGTCCTGAACGAAGCCCAGCATCCAGCGATGGGCGTTCTCGAGGTTGGCGTAGCCGCCGCTCGCGAAAGCCCGCAGCAGGTTCAGGGTCGCGGCCGACTGCCGATAGGCGTCGAGTTGGCGCTGCGGGTCGGGCGTACGCGCGGCCGCGTCGAACGCGATGTCGTTGACGATGTCGCCGCGGTAGCTCGGCAGTTCGACGCCGCCCTTGACCTCGGTGGGCGCCGAACGGGGCTTGGCGAATTGGCCCGCGATGCGGCCGACCTTGACGACGGGGACCGCACCCGAAAACGTCATCACCAGCGCCATCTGCAGGAACACGCGGAAGGAATCACGGATGTTGTCGGCCGCGTGTTCGGCGAATGCCTCGGCGCAGTCTCCGCCCTGCAGCAGAAACGCCCTGCCCTGGGCGACGTCGCCGAGATAGCGCTTCAGCTTGCGGGCTTCGCCGGCAAAGACCAGGGGCGGAAAGCCGGCGATCTGCCGTTCCACCGCCTGCAGCGCATCGGCATCGGGATAAGCGGGCGCCTGCTCGACCGGCTTCGACCGCCAGCTCGACGGCGACCAGTCGGCACGGCTGCCTCCCTCCGTTTGCTTGCGATCCTGCACCATCTCGTTCCCCAAACAACGGAGATGCGCGCCCATAGTGCCGCAGCTCCGCCATGAACGCGCCGGTTGGGCTCGCGACGGGCGGCGCCTCGCTGCGGCGTTCTCCGGCGCTTATACACCAGCGGCGGCAGGGGTCCACCGGTCAGGCGGGCCGGCTTCCCGCGCCGCGGATCGGGCCGCGGCGCGACCATCCTGCAACGGCTTGCGCCGAAACGACGGCTGACCCCGCTTCATTCGTCTACAAACACGGTTTCGCCAAGTTGCGCGATGCATGGAGGGCGCATGCCCGCCGCCTCCTCGATCACCGCGCTCCTCTCCTCCGTCCTCTGGCTGATCGCCGGAAACGGCCTCATCAACACGCTCGTGCCCCTGCGCGGCAAGCTCGAAGGCTTCCCGGACCTCGCCATCGGCCTCTTGGGCTCGGCCTATTTCGCCGGCATGCTGGCCGGCACGCTGGCGGCACCCGGCCTCATCTCGCGGGCCGGCTATATCCGGGCGTTCTCGGCCTTCGTGTCGGTCGCGGTGCTGATCACTCTGATCTACCCGGCCGTCGTTCACCCGGCCGTGTGGGTCGGCCTGCGCTACTGCATCGGCTTCGTGTTCTCGGGATTCTACGCCGTGATCGAGGCGTGGCTCAGCGACAAGTCGGACAACAGCAACCGTGGCCGGGTCTACGCCATCTACCAGGTGGTGAGCTACGGCGCCACGGCGGGTGGCCAGGGGATCCTCGCCTTCGTCGACCCGCGCTCGCCGACATTGTTCTCGATCACGGCCGGCTTCTTCGCCCTGGCCATGCTGCCCATGGCGTTCACCAAGGCCGAGCCCCCGCCCCGGCCCCGCACCATCAGCTTGCGCCTCCGGTGGCTCACCCGCACGGCACCGGTCGCGGCGGTGTCGGTGTTCTGCATCGGATGCGCCAACGGTGCGTTCTGGGCCTTAGCGCCCGTTTATGGTCTCAGCCTGGGCTTCGGCTCGGCGGGGGTGGCGAGCTTCATCACGGCCGTGATCCTCGGGACGGCGGTGGCGCTCTACCCCGTAGGCCGGTTGTCCGACCGGGTCGACCGGCGCATCGTGCTGACCGTCTCGGCCGCCATGGGCGCCGTGGCCGAGGTGATGCTGGCGCTGGGCAGCACCCTGCCCTTCGGCGTGGTATGCGGGCTCGGAGTCGCGGTCGGGGCCACCACGATGGTGCTCTATACGCTGGCCGTGTCCCACGCCAACGATCGCGCCGGTCCCGAACATGCGGTGTCGGTCTCGTCCGGGCTGCTGTTCTTATATTGCCTCGGTGCGATCCTGGCGCCGGTGCTGGCGTCGACCCTGATGGCGCGCTACGGCGCCCAGGCGCTTTTCCTGCAGAATGCCGTCACCCACGCTGCCCTAGCGATCTTCGCCATCGGGCGGGTCGGGGTGCGGCGGCGCGCCGACCCGGCCCGGATGGAACCCAGGCTCGGCCAGACAGAACCGGGCCGAGGGTGACGTTTGACGATTGCTTCCGTTAATCTGCCCGGCCATCGGCACCGTACAGGACATGCCACATGCATTCGCGAACCTGGACCTTCTTCGAGGACGTTTGGCACGAGGGCAACGTGCCCATCATGGGACCACGGACGCATGGCGCCTGGCTCGGTTCCACGGTGTTCGACGGCGCCCGCGCTTTCGAAGGCACGACGCCCGACCTCGATCTCCACTGCGCCCGCATCAACATTTCGGCGGCATCGTTCGGGCTCGACCCCGTCGTGGCGCCGGCGCGCTGGTCGGAACTGGCCCGGGACGGCATCGCGAAATTCGGCCCCGAATCGGAACTCTATATCCGCCCTATGTACTGGGCCGAAGAAGGCATGGTGGGTGGCGGCGTGCTGTACGATCCCGCGTCTACGCGCTGGTGCCTCACCATCTACGACGCCCCCATGCCGAAACCGGCCGGCCTGTCCGTCACCTTGTCGCCCTACCGCCGCCCGACGTCCGAGAGCGCACCCGTGGAGGCGAAGGCGGGCTGCCTCTATCCCAACGGCGCGCGGGCGCTGGCCGAAGCCAAGCGGCGCGGCTTCGATACCTGCCTGATGCGCGACGGACTCGGCAACATCGCCGAACTCGCCAACGCCAATGTCTTCATGGTCAAGGATGGCGTGGTCTTTACGCCGGTGCCGAACGGCACCTTCCTGGCCGGCATCACGCGAGCGAGGGTGATCGGCCTCCTGCGCGGCGCCGGCCTCGACGTCGTCGAGGCCACCATGAGCTACGCGCATTTCGAGGCGGCCGACGAGGTCTTCTCCTCCGGCAACTTCTCGAAAGTGGTGCCCATCACCCGCATCGACGACCGCGCGGTCGAGCCCGGGCCCGTCTACGCCAAGGCCCGGCAGCTCTACTGGGATTACGCCCACGGTTGAGCACGCGCGCTTCAAGCGCCCATGATGAAGCGCCTGAGCCAGCCCGCGACCCGGGGCGCGTCGCTCGGTTCGCCGAGCGACGCCATGGCGCGCTCGGCCGCGTCGGGACCGATACGCGAGCCGCGCAGGTCCACCAGGGCCTCGGCGAAGCCGCGCTCGAACTCGGGGTGGAACTGCACCGAGATCGCGTCCCCGCCCGGATAGGCCAGCATGGCATAGGGCGCGAATGCGCTGTGCCCCAGCACCGTGACGCCCTCCGGCACCGCCACGACCTGGTCCTGATGCGAAGCCGCGACCGAGATCCGGCGTGTGTTCCGGTCCATCCAGGGGGCGGCCTGGGCGACCTCATAGGTGTGCAGCCCCAGCCCCCAGCCCTTGCCGCTCTTCTCCACCCGTCCGCCCAGGGCCTCGGCCATGACCTGGTGGCCGAAGCAGATGCCGACGAGCTTGGCCCGCCCCTGCGCCGACCGGATGAACCCTTTCAGCGGTGCGATCCAGGGCAGCGGGTCGTAGACCCCAGCCGAGGATCCCGTGATGACATAGGCGGCGTGGTCTTCGGGCGCTGCCGGAAGTTCTCCAGCCTGCACGTCGTAGCTGCGGTAGCCGAAGCCGTCGCCCAGCATGCGCCGCATCATGGCGTCGTAGCGACCGTAACACGCCACGAGATCGGGGGGTGGGACGCCGGTTTCGAGGATGCCGATGGTGGTCATGGAATGTACTGGATCTCGCGAGCTACTCGGAGGAATCTTCCGACATTCGAGGCTTTGCGCCAATGCTAGGCGATGACCCTACACGGGATAGTAATCACCGATGAGTAGATCCCTGAAATCACGTCGGCTGTGGATCACACGCGGGACGAGTTGCTGGTCTCGGTCGACGATGATCGTGAAGGGGAAAGGCGAGATCGGAATGAAGCGAATTCCATCTCCCAAGCCGAGATCGCTGCGGCCGCTGCCCAAACCCACACCGCTCTCAAGCTGGTCGATGACGCGTTGTAGGCGTGCCTGGAGTCTACGCAGTTCTCAGCACCATAGGTCATGGCGCCTTTGAGGATGGCGTCGATCTCGTCGATCGCCGTCTCAGTGAACTGCATCAAACTCCCAAGCTGGGAGGCATGTGGCTGTTCTCGTTGGCTTCGGCTTCGAGGCGCCTGTCTTCTTCACGGCACGCCGCTTCGTGCTTAGCGAAGACCGCCGCCATACGTGCTCGGGAGCCCGGCGCAGCACCCCGTCTTCCGAGATCTTTAAGCTGCCGCACGAACAGATCCTTGGCCTGTTCCTCGGTCATTGGCCTCTGCGCCATCGCGATCTCCTGTCGCTCCGATGCCAACAAGATACGACATGGCCTTGTGGAATCAATCGGCTTGCAAGGCGAGGGTATCACGGCTGCGAGCCTCAGCGAGGCTCTGGACGCGGCGGGGCGCAGCGAAGTGCCAGGCGCAACCGACCTTCATCTTGAACCTCGCAAACTCCAGGTCACCCCGCCAGCGCTTGCTCCCGGATGGCGCTCAGCGTCGTACTCGGGGTGATGGCCTCGGGATCGATCTTCAGGTGGATGATCGACGCCAGGCCGGAGGCCCGCGCCGCCACGAAGGCGTCGCCGAAATCGGCCGTGCGCTCCACCGTGGCGCCGAAGCCGCCGAAGGCCCGGGCGTAGGCGGCGAAGTCGGGGTTCCTCAGGGTCGTGGCCGAGACGCGGCCGGGGTATTGCCGCTCCTGGTGCATGCGGATCGTACCGTAGATGCCGTTGTCGGCCACGATCGCCACGATGGGCAGGTCGTATTGCACGGCGGTGGCGAAATCGGCGCCGTTCATCAGGAAGTCGCCGTCGCCGTTCACCGACAGGATCAGGCGGTCCGGATGGAGCCGCGCCATGGCGACCGCGGCCGGGATGCCGTAGCCCATCGAGGCCGAGGTCGGCGCGACGTGGCTGCCGAAACGGCGGAAGCGGAAGAAACGGTGGATCCAGGCCGCGTAATTGCCGGCACCGTTGCACAGGATCGCGTCGGCGGGGAGGTTGTCACGCAGCCAGACCATCACCTCGCCGAGGTTCACGCCGCCGGGCTGCGGCGTCGCGACCTCGCTCCAGGCGAGATATTCGGCATGAGCGGCCGCGACCGTGTCGCGCCAGCTCGGCGATCTCGGCACCGGCATTGCCGACAGCGCCTCGACGAAGCGCTTGGGCGTGGCATGGATCGCGAGATCGGGCCGGAACACGCGGCCGAGTTCCTCTGCGTCAGGATAGACGTGAACCAGCTTCGGCTTGCGGGCGAGACCGTCGAAGAGCCCGTAGCCCTGGGTGGCGATCTCGCTCAACCGCGCCCCGACGACGACCAGCAGGTCGGCGTCGCGCACGCGGGCCACGAGCTTCGGGTTCGGCGCGAGGCCGAGGTCGCCGGCGTAATGGGAATGCAGCGCGTCGAACAGCGGCGCACGGCGATAGCTCGTCATCACGGGCAGGCCGAGGCGCTCGGCCACGGCGTGCAGCGCCGCCCGCGAAGACTCGTCCCACCGGCTGCCGCCCACGACCACGACCGGGCGGCGCGCCTCGACCAGCATCGCGGCCAGACGATCCAAATCGGCCGTCCCGGGCGCGGTCTCGATGCGCGCCGTCGGCGGGATATCCTCGACCGCGACGCGGGCGTCGAGCACGTCACGCGGCAGCGCCACCACGACCGGGCCCGGCCGGCCGTTCGTCGCGAGGTGGAAGGCCCGGGCCACGACCTCGGGCATGCGCTCGGCATCGTCAACCTCGGTGGCCCATTTGGTCATGCTGCCGAAGACGGCCGCGTAATCGAGTTCCTGGAACGATTCACGGCCCTTGACGCCCCGCTGCACCTGCCCGACGAACAGGATCAGCGGGGTCGAGTCCTGATGGGCGACGTGGATGCCGGCCGATGCATTGGTGGCGCCGGGACCTCGGGTGACGAAGCAGATGCCGGGCCGCCCGGTGCTCTTGCCGTAGGCATCGGCCATCATGGCGGCGGCACCCTCCTGCCGGCACACCGTCACGGTAATGGCCCGGTCGTGGAAGGCGTCGAGCACCGACAGGTAGCTCTCGCCGGGCACGCAGAAGACATGGTCCACGCCATAAGCCAGGAGATGGTCGACCAGGACCTCGGCGGCCGTGCGGCTGTTCGGCGACAAGTGGAGCATGGTGCGGCTCGGTTCCCCGGGGGTGGTTCAGTGGTGCCGAAACCGCCACGTCCCGGCAAGCGGCGCCCGGCATCGTGCTTACCGCGGATTGAAGGTCGGAGACGTCGTATCAGGCGCCGAGGATCGCCCGCTCCGTATAGCTGAGGTCGCCGAGCCGGGGGCGTTGTGGTCCGCGATAATATTTGCGCCCACCATACCGCCGGACCGGCATCATCCCGCCGAGCGGCACGTCGGCGTCCAGCAGCATGCCCATGAGGCCGTGGCGCAGCAGCGCGCGGCCGAGCACGCCGGCGAAGCGGGACAGGTCGGCGATGTCGCGGCAGAAGATCAGTTGCACGACGGGCGTTGGCAGCCGGCCCGCTCGGACCCGGAGCGGCAGGAAAACGAAGGGATACGTCCCGCTCGGCGCCTCGACGACGAGGCTCCTGCAGCCATAGCCCGCGTGGTCGGCCAGCAACGCCGCCTCGGGGACGTCGCGCCCAGGCCCGGCGGCGAAATCCAAGACCCGGGCCGGCTCCCGGATGCGGCTCAGGGCGGGCGCGACCAGCACTTGGCCGATCGCATAGGCGATGAAGCCTTGGGCCTCGATCGTGGCCCAGGTGTGGGGCGCCGGGGTGACGTTGGTGTAGGTGACGTCGCGGCGTCTCAGGGCCGAGGCGACCAGCAGAGGGGCGTGTATCCGAAAGGCGGGTTCGACGTACCAGCTCGACAGGTTGCATCGCGGACCCGGCTCTCCACGCGCGATCCCGTCGTCGAACAGCAGCAGGACGACGCCGACCGGCCCGCCTGCGGTTTCCAGCATGTAGCCGTAGCGCGGACAGCCGGCCGGGGGCGAGGGGCGCTCCGTCATGCGACGGAGCCCACCCGCCCAGTATTCGCGGCGCCGGCCCGGGAACCCCCTGACCAGGAGGTCCGCAATGGCGCCGAGGTCGGGCTCCCCGATCTCGCGCCGTCGGACCTGCCCGTCAGACACCATTGTATTCACCGTGGCCGATCGATTGGCTTGTCACTGTGGGAACCCTTCATTACCGTCAAGTCTCAAACCTGAGGTAAACGTCTCGATGGACACGCGAGCCACCATCATCTCGGCAATCGAGACCGTAGCGTCCGAGCAGGACAAGGTGCTGAAGCCCCTCAGCGACGACTTGGTGCTCCTCGACTCCGGACTCGACTCGCTGTGTTTCGCCATTCTGGTGACCCGCCTCGAGGACCAGCTCGGCTTCGACCCGTTCACGATCTCCGACGACGTCTATTTTCCCGTCACGCTCGGCGACTTCATCGGGTTCTACGACAATGCAGCACGGCAGCAGAGCGCTTCGACGCTGGTTGGTTGACGACCCCGAGGCCGGCAAGCGGTTCCTCGATGCACCCCAGGGCCGTCTCCGCCTCGCTGACATGCGGGACGGCACGGTACTGGGTGGCGGGCGCGACCGCCTCCTGGGCCGTTCCGTCCTGCTGAGCCTGAGCACGCAGGCTCAGACGGCCCAGGCCCTGATCGAACTCGACGGCGCGGCGCGGCGCATCGTGATCGCCCCACCCGACCTCAAGGCCTCGGACCATGCGGCCGTGATGGCGGGTGCCGACGTCGACGCCGTGCTGACCGACGGCGATCCATCGGCCTTCGGCCCAGACGCGAGCGGGCTCGTCATGGCGCCCGCCCCCCTCGCCCGCGACGATGGGCACCGTGGCGCGGAGGATCGCGACACCGAATGGGTGCTGCTGACATCGGGGACGACCGGCACGCCCAAGATGGTGGTGCACAGTCGTTCCGGTCTCACGGGCGCCATCGTGGCGGGTGCCGCGGCGGCACCGCCGGTCTGGGGCACGTTCTACGACATCAGACGCTACGGCGGCCTGCAGATCCTGCTTCGGGCCGTGCTGTGCGGCGGCTCGCTCGTGCTGTCGCAAGCAGGCGAGACGATCGGGGACCACCTGGCGCGCCTCGGCGGCGCCGGGGTCACCCACCTCTCCGGGACGCCGTCGCACTGGCGGCGCGTCGTGATGAGCCCGGAGGCCCAACTGGTCTCACCGCGTTACGTCCGCCTGTCGGGCGAGATCGCCGACCAGGGCATCCTGGACATGCTGGCCCGCACCTATCCGGACGCCAGGGTCGGGCACGCCTATGCGTCGACCGAGGCGGGGGTCGGCTTCGAGGTCGAGGACGGCCAGGAAGGCTTTCCGGCCCACTATCTCGATCCGGATCGCCCCGTCAGGATGAAGCTCGAGGCGGGCTCCCTCCGCATCCGGTCGGCGCGGGCCGCGAGCCGGTATCTCGGAGGCGCCGGGGTGCTCCGCGACGCGGACGGGTTCGTCGACACCGACGACATGGTGGAGCAGCGCGGCGACAGGCTCTATTTCGTCGGTCGGCGCAGCGGCGTCATCAACGTCGGTGGGCTAAAGGTGCACCCCGAGGAGGTCGAGGCCGTGATCAACCGGCACATCGGTGTCCGCATGTCGCTCGTCAAGGCGCGGGCCAACCCGATCACGGGCGCGATCGTGGTGGCCGAGGTGGTACCGGAGGAGGCCTTCGCGGAGGGTGAAGCGGCGCGCCAGACGAAGCTGAAGGCCGAGATCCTGCAGATCTGCCGAGAGGCCCTACCGAGCCACAAGGTGCCGGTGCTGCTGCGCTTCGCCACGAGCCTCGCGGTCACGGCGGCCGGCAAGCTGGACCGCGCCCATGCGTAACGTGATCGTGACGGGCGGCAGCCGCGGCCTCGGGCTCGGCATCGCGCGCGACCTCGCCGCCGCCGGCCACCGCGTCTTCGCGGTCGCCCGCAAGCCCAGCGAGGCCCTGCTCGAAGCCAGCGAGGCCGCGGCACGGGACGGCACCGGCGAAATCCACATGGTGCCGTTCGATCTCGGTGAGGTGGAGGCGATCCCGGGCTTGGTCCAGGACCTTCGGGGCCGGCACGGCCCGCTCTACGGCCTCGTCAACAATGCCGGCATCGGCACCGAGGGCATGCTGGCCATGATGCACAATTCGCAGATCGAGGCCCTGATCCGGTTGAACACCCTGTCGCCGATCGTCCTCACGAAGTATGCCGTGCGGGGCATGATGGCGGAAGGCCAGGGCCGCGTCGTCAACATGGCGTCGATCATCGCCTCGACGGGGTACAACGGCCTCTCGGTCTACGGGGCCACCAAGGCGTCCCTGATCGGCTTCACCAAGTCGCTCGCCCGCGAGGTCGGGCGGGCCGGCGTCACGGTCAACGCCGTGGCGCCGGGCTTCATCGCGACCGAGATGACGAGCGGGCTCGGCGACGGCCAACGCGACCAGATCGCCAAACGCAGCGCGCTGAAGCGTCTGGCCGAGGTCGAGGACGTGGCCAAGGCGGTCGGCTTCCTGATGAGCGACGCCGCCCGCAACATCACGGGTACCGTGATCACGGTGGACGCGGGGAACACCGCATAGGCGGGGCTACTTTCGACAGACCGGAGAAGGAGCTGGCGGCTGTTGATGGGCCGGACGGCATGCGCCGTGGATGACCTTCGATCGGTGCCGGGGAGACGGACATCATGATGGTCCTGTGCTTCGCCGCCATGTCGCTGGCGTTGGTCTCCGTGCGCCTCGGGCCGCGCTGGTTGGCGCTGACGGCGCTCGCCGCCGCGCTGGCGCTGTCGGCGCGCCTGTTTCTGACCGAGATCCATGGTCCCGACGACGGATTCCGCATGCCGTGGTTGCAGGGATGATCCCCGCCGTCCCGCGCCGATCGAACCCGGGGACACCCGCATGACCGTCGGTTCCAGTTCCCGCGCCGGCCTGGCGGCGCGCCTCGACGACCTCGCCCGCTTGGTCATGCTGACGGCGCTCGCCGCCATCCTGACCGCCGCGATGATCCTTCAATACGGTTATGGCGAGGTGCCGTGCCCGCTCTGCCTCCTGCAACGGATCGCCATATTTGGTATCTGCTTCGCGCTCATGCTGCATTTCAGGCGAGGCGATCGCGTGAGGTGCATCGGGATCGGCATGGTATCTGCCCTGTTCCTGCTCGTCGCCTCGGCGCGGCAGACCCTGCTCGACATCTGTCCGCTGCCGGGACGGAGCTACGTCGGCAGCGCGGTGCTCGGCTTGCACATGCCGGTCTGGTCGGTGCTCGTCGCGCTGGCCGTCATCGCGGCTTTCGCGGTCCAACTGGCCGCGCTGGGTGGAGGAGAGTCGCGAGAGGAAGCATCGTCGCCGTTGCTCGCGAGGATCGCGGCAATCGCGGGCCTCTACGTGATCGCGCTCTGCGCCATCAACCTCGTCTCGGCGATCCTTCAATGCGGGCTCGGCGCGTGTCACACGACGGGATATGAGCTGCTGTAACCTGGGTTTGGCGCGAGGGAGTGCGCCGTTCGAAGCCGGGTGCGGTGGGAGGAGACGCCATGCCGAGGATCCGCGCCGTGACGGTCACCGCGATGCCGCTCGTCGAGAAACCCCTCCTCGATCGGCTGCTCCAGCTTTACCTGCACGACTTCTCCGACTTCGCGGAGTTGGGCACCACCTACGCAGAAGTCGACAATGCCGGCATCTTTCCCTACCCGCCGGGCACCGACGACTATTGGCGGCAGGACGGGAATATGCCCCTGCTGATCCGTGCCGACGGACGGACCGCTGGCTTCGCCCTGGTGAACCGATGGTCGCCCCTGGACAGGGCAGTCGAACACGCATTGGCGGAGTTCTTCGTCCTGCGCAAATACCGGCGGGCCGGTATCGGCCGCCGGGCCGCCTTGCAAATCTTCGACCGCTACCCGGGACGCTGGGAACTCGGCGTCGCAAGCTACAATCCCGCTGCCCTGAGCTTCTGGCGTTCGGTCGCGGCTGCGCTGCCGGGTAGCACCGAGGCGGCCGGCGACGGTTCGCGCTGGCGCGGAACGGTGCTGTGCTTCACGGCGGGACCAGCGCCGTAGCGGCCATCGGCCCGCACCGCTTCCACGCATTGCTCCTGGGCTTCTCGACGCATGTACCGGATCAGGACGCCGAACGATCGTAAGCGCGATCAGGTCGTGCGATGGGCCTTGCCGGATAGCGTCTTCTTCGCCTCTGGTGCTTGCCACATTCTGGCTTACGCCTTCCTGCAATGCTCCGGCGTTCTCGACAGGAAAGTCGTCTGGCTCAAGCCGGATCCCGGGTTCACCGGAAATCACATCTTTGTTCAAGGCGAGGCCTGGACGTTCGATCACCACGGCTACTCCCAACCCGAGGCGTTCCTGTCGCACACCTATCGGAAGGCGAGACGCTATTGGCCGGGGTGGGATGCCTCGCTGATCGAGTTGACGCCCGACGTGCTGATCTCCGAGGCACGGTCACAGGCCCATGACGGCTTGTGGCTCCGGGTGCCCGGCCAGTTTCTCCATGATGCTCTGCCGCGGGCGAGAGCCTATCTCACCCGTTTTCCGGCGCGGCCGGATGAGCTGTAACACTCGGCGTTCACCCGCTCCGCCCGGTGCCGGATCTCACTGGCAAGCAAGCGGCGCGATCAATCCATCAATGACGTCGGCACCGCGCTCATCAGCGATGTCGTGGCGAGATTGGCGAGGATGCGGTCGTTGTTGATCATGATGGGCGACGACAGGATGTCGCGCAGATGGCGCCCGATGCTGCTCTCGCCGTCGTTGCGGTAGCCCGACAGGCCGCAGGCCCGCATGGCGCTCATCACCGTTGCGACAGCGGTTTCCGAGGCATCGACCTTGAGCAGGTTCATGGCGGCATGGAAGTCGAGCGATCCGAACAGGCGTTCGTCCGCCAGGGCCGCCTCGTAGCGGACGATCCCGGCCTGCACCAGGGTCCGCAGGACGCGCAGCGACGACTGCGCCTTCGTGTAATGCGCGGCACCCGGCGGCAACTGGCCTTTACCGTGGCGCGCCGCCTTGCGGATGAAGTTCTGGGCGCGTTCGACGGCCGCCGCCGCGATCCCGCTCCAGGCCGCCCCCCACAGGATATGGGCCACCGGCGTCATGGTCTGGCTGTGGATGGTCTCGTAAGCCACCGGAAGCACCTGGTCGGCCGACCCGCGCGCGCGCAGGCGGAAGCCGGCGCTGCAGGTGCCGCGCATACCGAGCGTGTCCCACTGCAGCACGGGTTCGAGCCGGTAGTGCTCGCGGAGCAGAACCACCAGCACCTGGTCGGAGCCCGCCGCCTCGGAAGAACGCCGCGCCGTGGTGACGATACCGTCGGCCTCGGCGCCGTAGGAGATAACGGTGGACTCGCGGTCGAGCACGATGGCGTCGTCCGTCTCCGACTCGATCGCCGCGGCGCTCGACCGCACATTACCGCCGTTCTGTCCCTCGGTGGTCGAGGACGCGAGCAGCATTTGCTCGTCGCAGAGACGCCGCAGCATCGCTTCGTGCCAAGCGCTGCCGCACGCATGACGCATCACGCAGGCGACCTTGATCTGGTGCATGGCGAAAACCATGGCGGCCGACGAGCAGGCGCGGCCGAGCTTGAAGCAGACGTCGGCGACATCCGCCATGGACGCGCCCTCGCCCCCGAATTCACCCGGCACCGCCATGCCGAGCAGGCGATGGCGCTTCAAGGCCGCGATCGCCTCGCCCGGAAAGCGCGCGTCCCGGTCGACCTCGGTGGCATGCTCGGCCGCGACCGCCGCTGCCGCTTCGGCGCGAAACGGGATGGCCGGAGCCTCGACGCCACCAAGACCGAACACGGCGGGAGCTATCGCGCCCTGATCAGCCCGTGTCTCCAACATCGTCATGATTACGACTCCCCGGACGGCCGGTTCTGCTACAGTCCGTTGTACCCTATCACTGATGCCCTCAGCAAATCCACGTGCCAACCCCGTTCATGGTGAAGCGATCGTAACCGCACACGTTACGTGAACAATCATCTAATCTGACCCAAGACACCAGCCCTCATCGATTTCAACATTTTACATCGAAAACTCTCAAATGCTGGAGTCAGGCCAAAAATCTACGATTGAGCAATCACTTGCGGAGCAGATGGCGGTTGCTGCCGTGTCGAAAGGGCGACGGGCGTGAAAGGAAAGACGATGCTCGACAAAGCGAGACTTGCTCCGGCAGAACAGATCGGCGCCGTGGTGGGCGAAATCCTGGCGAGGCGCGGCATAGACGGTCCGATCGCGGCTGATGCCGATCTCGCCCGGTTCGGCATGACCTCGATCGACATGGTCGAACTCATGCTCGGTGTCGAGGCGGAGTTCGACCTGACCATTCCACCGGCCGAGATCACGCTCAGGAACTTCGGCTCCATCGCGGCCATCGAGGCGATGGTGTCGCGGCTCCGCCCGCCGAGCTGAGCCGATGACCGCATCGAACCGACCGAAGAGCGATCAGGCGAACCGCAGCCTCTGACCGATGCCGAGCCGTGCGGCCTTTTCCAGCATGGCATGGCCTAGCGCGATGTCGCTCAGCGAGAGGCCGCGATGCCAGAACAGGATGGTCTCCTCGGCCGTTTGGCGGCCGGGCTTGGAGCCCGCCACGATTTGCCCGAGTTCGGCGTGGAGCGTCGCCTCGGTCAACAGGCCGGCCTCGACATGGGCTCGCAGGGCACCGAACGGTCCCGTGCGGCATTGGCCCCAATCATCCACCACTATCTTGCCCATGATGTCGGTCAGCGAGAGTTCGACGGCGCTCATGGTGCCATAAGGCACGACCAGAGCGCCGGGTTTGATCCACGCGGTCTTGAGCATCGGCGCAGGTGCTTCGAGCCGCGTGGCCTCGACCACGATGTCGGCGCCCTCGACGCAGTCGCGCCAGGAAGAGACGGCCCGCACGGGCTTGCCGAGATCCTGCGACAGGCGGGCCGCGAAGGTATCGCGGCTGTCGGGCCGGCGGGAATGGACCCGGATCTCGTCGAACCCGAACATCCGGTCGAGCAGCCGGACATTCCAATAGGCCGTACCCCGCGCCCCGACGTGGCCCAGGACCTTCGGGTTCGGCGGCGCCAAGTGCTTGGCTCCGACCGCCGTGACGGCGCCGGTGCGCATCTCCGTGATGGCCGTGGCATCGAGGATGGCCCGGGGTGCCCCCGTCCGCGGATCGAACAGGGTCAGCACGCCGAACTCGGACGGCAGGTCCTTCAGGTAATTGTCGACGAAGTCACCCACCACCTTGACGCCCGCGAGGTTCATGGGCGCCACGTAGCCGCGCAGCACATTGAAATGGCCGTTGAAGCTGGCGTCGGGCATCAAATGCACGCGCGGCTCGATCACGGTCTGGCCACGGCCCTGGGCCGCGAGCCCCGCTTCCACCGCCGCGATGATCTCGTCGTCGGTCAGCGCCAGTTCGTGGACGTCCAGCGCGTTCAGGTAGTCGATGTAGATGGGCTTCACGGCGTTCTCCGGCATATATCGAGGCAAGCTCGCTCGCGATGCGGCAATGCCGATCGGTCGGCCGTCACGGATCGAGCAGGCGCGAGGCCGCGAGGCCGCCGTCCTGATAGAGCAGCGGCGTGATCGCGTCGGACAGCAGCACCGACATGACCTCGCCGATCAAGATCGAGTGGGAGCCATAGTCCACGGACTGCCGCACCGCGCAGAACAGGCTCGCCTGGGCGTCGTCCAGGTAAGGGGTCCCGTCGAGGTCGCGGCTCCACCCCCCGTGCAGGAACCGCGCTTCGCCTTCGACCAACCCGCCGAACGGGCCCACGAGGCCGGCGTGATGGGTGGCGAGGATATTGACGCAGTAACGCCCCGAATCGACGATGATCGCATGGATGCTGGCCTTGCGGTTCACGCAGATCAGCAGGGTCGGAGGCTCGGCCGTGACCGACGTCACCGCCGTTGCGGTCATGCCGAACCTGCGGCCCTCCCGGCCGGCCGTGACGATCGTGACGGTAGTGGCGAGCCGACGCATGGCGAGCTTGAAAGCCGCCGTGATCTTGGCCGATGACGGCGGCCTTGGGTCCCGTCGCATGGTGATCCGATCCGTCGGCGGCACTCGTCGCGGCCGTCCGGCAAGCTTTACCGCGCTGGTTGTGGCCCCGACAAGCTGCCATAATGCCCAGGCGGCGCGCCGTCCTGCGCCATCGAGCCACGGCGTGAATAGCTCGCCCCGGCGTGGCGTCGCACGCGATCGAACGTGGCCGTCAAGGCTCGCGGGCGTAGCGGTCGGTGGCCCGGATCAGCTCCGACAGGATCCCGGGCTCGTTGAAGGCGTGGCCGGCATCCGCGACCAGCCGGAATTCGGCCTCGGGCCAGGCGCGATGCAGGTCCCAGGCGGATTTCATCGGGGTCGCGACGTCGTAGCGTCCCTGGACGATGGTGCCTGGGATATCGCGCAGCCGCGACGCGTCACGGATCAGCTGCCCTTCGTCCAGAAAGCCCGCATTGACGAAGTAATGGTTTTCGATCCGCGCGAAGGCAAGCGCGAAACCATCCTCGCCGTGCTGTGCCGTGAACTCGAGGTTGGGCAGCAGCGTGATGGTTTCGCCTTCCCACAAGGACCAAGCGCGGGCGGCCATCATCCTCTCGTCGTGTGCAGCGCCGGTGAGGCGCCGGTGATAGGCCGCCATCAGATCGCCGCGCTCGGCCACGGGGATCGGTGCCAGGAAACGCTCCCACTTGTCGGGGAACAGCCAGGACGCGCCCTCCTGGTAGTACCAGAGCAGTTCCGACCGGCGCAGCGTGAAGATGCCACGCAGGATCAGCGCCGCCGTGCGGTCCGGATGGGTCTCGGCATAGGCGAGCGCCAAGGTCGAGCCCCAGGAGCCGCCGAACACGAGCCAGCGTTCGGCGCCGATCATCGCGCGAAGGCGCTCGATATCGTCGACGAGGTGCCAGGTCGTATTGGCGTCGAGGCTCGCGTGAGGAGTCGAACGACCGCAGCCGCGCTGGTCGAAGACCAGCAGGTTGTAGCGCGCGGGGTCGAACAGCCGCCGATGGCCCGGCGATGCGCCCCCGCCCGGACCCCCGTGCAGGAACACGGCCGGCTTTCCGTCGGGGTTGCCGCAGAGCTCCCAATAGATGCAGTGGCCGTCGCCGACATCGAGCATGCCATGCCGGTAGGGCTCGATCGGCGAGTATGGACGAGACGGGGTCGCGGGTGCGGTTCGCGATAGGTCGGGATCGTCGGGCAAGTGCTGTCCTCGGGAACGCCAGCTCCGCGCCGGCGCCCGCAGGCTAGCCCGTCGTATTCATCGCGGCCAGCGTTTTGGCCTTCTTTGAGGTTGGCCTGATTCTGGGCGCGCGCCGTCATCCAGGGCCTATGCCGTGCTGTCGATTGGAGATGGGGTGCGGCGCTTGAGGGA
>JAABUY010000391.1_pt1 | contig 79719 bp, 72 predicted proteins | sample 5560271 | NCBI WGS metagenome assembly JAABUY01 (sample SAMN10711886, study PRJNA513374) | rock metagenome | isolation source: Antarctica rocks | place: Antarctica: Victoria Land, University Valley | reverse complement strand
TCCTCCCGGGTGATCCTGATCGGTGCTGCCATGCTGACCCCCACACATCTGGTGCAGAGCACACCGAATCACGTCAGCGCCGGCTTGGGAATCCCAAGAGTCAGACGATCAAACCGGGCGTATTAGTTTAGTAAATCGGTGTCCAGAGGCTCATGCTTGGAAGAGGGGGCCTTTGGCGGGTCTGGGCGGAGCTGCCCAAAGGTTTCGACAGCCCGCTTGGGCTGTTGGAAGGGGCAGCGGAGGGGAGCCCAGCCTTGCCTGCTTCCTCCGATCGCTGCTACCGCCGGCCATGCCCGATCTCACCCTGGAGTCGCAGCACCGCGGCCGTGTCGCCGGCCTCGACGAGGTGGGCCGTGGCCCCCTGGCCGGCCCGGTGGTGGCGGCGGCCGTGGTGTTCCCGCGCGGCCTGCCCGACAGCCTTGCGGGCCTGATCGACGACTCGAAGAAGCTGTCGCCGGCGGCGCGAGAGGCCGCGTGCGAGGCGCTGCTGGCGTCGGGCCTGGCCGAGATCGGGGTGGGCGCGGCGTCGGTGGCCGAGATCGAGCGGATCAACATCCTGGGCGCCAGCCTGCTGGCGATGCGCCGTGCCGTGCTGCGGCTGCCGGTCGCGCCGGACTTCGCCCTGGTGGACGGCAACCGCCCGCCGGCGCTGGCGTGCCCGGTGCGCTGCGTGGTGGGCGGCGACGCGCTCTGCCTGACGATCGCGGCGGCCTCGGTGGTGGCCAAGGTGGTCCGCGACCGGACGATGGCCAGGCTGGGCGTCCGCTTCCCGGAGTACGGCTGGGCCAGCAACGCGGGCTACGGGACCAGCCTGCACCGCGCGGCGCTGCGGCGCCTCGGGCCGAGCGCGCACCACCGGCGCACGTTCGGCACGGTGCGCGCCGTGCTCGCCGCGTCCTGACCCGGCGCGCGAGGCGGCCTGGTTCGCAGGGTGGGTTCGTGTTGCAGCGCGGCCACAGGCTTCCTTGACGCGGCTTCGCCCGCCTCGCCACCATGCCGCCCCGTCGCCTCGCCCCTTGTCGCTCCGCCCTTGTCGCCAGGAACCCGGTTTGGACCTCGCCCGCGAACTCCCGCTCGATCAGGTGCTGCGCGGCGACTCCGTCGAGATGATGCGGATGCTGCCGGCCGCCTCGGTGCACTGCGTGTTCGCCGACCCGCCGTACAACCTGCAACTGCGCGGCGAGCTGCGGCGGCCGGACGACAGCCTGGTCGATGGTGTGGACGACGACTGGGACCGGTTCAGCGATTTCGCGGCCTACGACGCCTTCACCCGCGAGTGGCTGGGCGAGTGCCGCCGCCTGCTGCGCAAGGACGGCACGATCTGGGTGATCGGCGCCTACCACAACGTCTTCCGCATCGGCGCGATCCTGCAGGACCTCGGCTTCTGGGTGCTGAACGACGTGATCTGGCGCAAGTCGAACCCGATGCCGAATTTCCGGGGGCGTCGCTTCACCAACGCCCACGAGACGCTGATCTGGGCGGCGCGCGGGCGCGACAGCCGCTACCGCTTCAACTACCAGGCGATGAAGTCGCTCAACGACGACCTGCAGATGCGCTCGGACTGGCTGATCCCGCTATGCACCGGCGCAGAGCGGCTGCGCAACGCCCACGGCCTCAAGCTGCACCCGACGCAGAAGCCGGAGGCGCTGCTGCACCGCGTGCTGCTGGCGAGCACGGCGCCGGACGACATCGTGCTCGACCCGTTCCTGGGCAGCGGCACCACCGCGGTGGTCGCGCGCAAGCTGCACCGCCACTACATCGGCATCGAGCGCCACCCGGCCTACGTCGAGGCGGCGCTGGGACGGATTCGCGACGCGCGGCCGATGCCGGATGGCGGGCTTGCGACTCGCGCCAACCCGCGGGAGGCGCCGCGGGTGCCGTTCGGCTCGCTGGTCGAGCGCGGGCTGGTGCCGCCCGGCACGGCGCTGACCGACCGGCAGCGCCGCGTGGTGGCGGTGGTGGCGGCGGACGGCACGCTGACCTGCGGGGCACACGTCGGGTCTATCCACAAGGTCGGCTCGCTGGTGCAGAACGCGCCGTCCTGCAACGGGTGGACCTTCTGGCACATCGAGCGCGAAGGTACCCTGGTGCAGATCGACATCCTGCGGCGGGAGTAGCCGCGGGAAGAGGAAGCAAGGCTGGGCTCTGCCCAGACCCGCCAGGGGCGAGCCGCCCCTGGACCCGGCACAACTTGAGTAGAGCCAGTCCAGGGGGGCTCCCTCTGGCGGGTCCAGGGCAGAGCCCTGGCTTTTTCCTGTTTCCGCTCAGTGATCCGACGGGTTCGCCGGTGGCGTCGCCCCCGGCACGGCGGAGGTGTCCCCCGTGATCTTGTCGGCGCGGACCACCATGGTCTGGATGTGGCAGTCGGTTAGAGTCCCGGAGTCCAGGGTCTGGCCGTCCTTGAACGTCACGGAAATATGGTCGAGGCAGCCCTTCTGGTCCGTGCCGAAGGTCTGCGCCTGGTTCGGCTGGATGGCACTCTGCGAGGTCACGAGGTCGGTCTTGTCGTTGCTCATGTAGGCGTGCGCCTGGGTGATGACCTTGCCCGACATGTTGCGCAGCGTGTAGGCGCGCAGGTTGCTGCTCGCCGGACGGGGCGGGTTCGAGCTGGGCGTCGCCGTCTGCTGCTGGGCCTGCGCCACGCCGCCGCCGAGGGCGAGCCCGATCGCCAGCCCCGCCACACTCATCGCACGCCACATCGCCGCTCTCCGCTTCAGGAGCCCTGTTAACCGGACGCCGCGTCCGGGGTTGCAGCACGGCGGCCCTGGCCGGCGTCCAGAAGGCCGCCGCCCTCTGGCGTCGCAGGCTCCGTGGTTCCGGGCGCCAGGGCCAGGGCCACGCACTTGCGCATCACCGTGGGCAGTGCCTGGTCCGCAAGGCTGGCGACGTCGCACAGCGTTCCCTCGGCGTGCACCACGGCGAGTTCGGCCGCATATACCGCGAGGCGCAGCTCGAAATGCGTCAGGCCATGGCGCACCTCGCCGGCCAGGCGCCACTCGGCCGTGACGGGTGCGGCGGCGCGGGCTTCCTCGCCCTCCCAGGCGGCGTCGCGCCAGGCGGTGCCAGGAAGCTCCGTCATGCCGCCGAACAGGCCGTGGTCGGGGCGGCGGCGCAGCAGCACGCGGTCGCGGGCGTCGCGCACCAGGAACACGGCGCCGTGCCGGACCGGGCGGGCCTTGCGCGGCAGCTTGCGCGGCAGGGTGGCGGCGATCCCCTGCCGGCGGCCCTCGCAGCCGGGCATCCACGGGCAGACGCCGCAGGCGGGGGCGGTGGGCACGCACACCGTGGCGCCGAGGTCGAACAGGGCCTGCGCGAAGTCCGAGGGGCGCGCGCGGGCCGCCGCGTCCTCGCCCAGGCGCGCCGCCGCGACGGCAATCTGCGGGCGCGACGCGGGCAGCGGCGTCGCGATGGCGAACAGGCGCGAGACCACGCGCTCGACGTTGCCGTCCACCGGCACCACCGGCACGCCGAACGCGATCGCCGCCACCGCCGCCGAGGTGTAGGCGCCGATGCCCGGCAGCGCGCGCAGCCCCTCGACATCGGCGGGGAAGCCGCCGCGCGCTGCGATCGCGCGGGCGCAGGCCAGCAGGTTGCGGGCGCGGGCGTAGTAGCCGAGGCCGGCCCAGGCGGCCATCACCGACTCGTCGGGTGCCGCGGCCAGGGCGGCGACGTCGGGAAAGCGTGCGAGGAACCGGGCGAAATACGGTATCACCGCCGCCACCGTGGTCTGCTGCAGCATGATCTCGCTCAGCCACACGCGGTACGGGTCGGGCGCCTCGCCGGGCAGGGCGCGCCACGGCATGGTCCGGCGGTGACGGTCGTACCAGTGGAGCAGTGCGTCTGCGGGCAGGGAGGACATGGCGCAGGTATGGCGAAGCAGGCATCTCCCGGCAACACGCCGCGCCCGCCGCGCAAGGCCGCCGCCACCGCAGGCCCGGCGATGGCGACCTCGGCGGCGCGGCGCACCGACACGCTGCTGGCGGGGTCGCGCGCGGCGATGCAGCCCGCAGCCCCGAAGCCGGGCGCCGCCTCCGCCCCCGCGGACGCGCCCGCCGCGCCGCGCGCCGCGGAGCCGGCGCGGCATCCCTACGGTCCGCGGCCGCTGGCGGCGCTGATGCCGGCGATCACCCGGGCGGCGTTCAGGCGGCGCTCGCCGGCCGCGGCGCAGGTGCTGCTGGACTGGGGGGAGATCGTGGGGCCCGCGGTGGCCGCCATGGCGATCCCGAAGCGGCTGGTCGGCACCACGCTGACGCTGGCCTGCTCCGGCCCGGCGGCGCTGGAGATGCAGCACCTGTCGGCGGCGCTGATCGGGCGCATCAACGCCCATCTCGGCCGCACCGCCGTGGAGCAGCTCCGGTTCGTGCAGGACGGCGCACCGCCGGTCCCGCCCGCGCCGCCGCCTGGGCGGGCGCCGCCGGTCGCCATCGACGACATGGCGGAGGGGGAGCTGCGCGACGCGCTGGGGCGGCTGGGGGGCGCGATTGCCGGGCGGCGGCGATGACGCGGAGATTTAAGCAAGGTTGAGGCTCCGCCTCAAACTCCGCCAAAGGCTCGCCTTTGGAATCCACTCCTTAAGAGAAGCCGGTCCAGGGGGGCTTCCCCCCTGGCGGGTCTGGGCAGAGCCCAGGCTTCCTGCGTGGGCCTGCCACCTCCGGCTTGACCTTGTCCCCGCGAGCAGCCTTGCTTCCCGCCGAGCATCCCCCGCAAGGCCGACATCCCATGCCGATCACCCGCCGCCGCCTTCTTGTCGCCTCAGCCGCCGCGCCGTTGCTGGCGCGTGCAGCACTTGCAGCGCCTGCCGCCGATCCGCGCATGGCGGACCGTTCGCTCGGTTCCGCCGACGCGAAGGTCGTGGTGCAGGAGTGGTTCTCGCTGACCTGCACGCACTGTGCCGCCTTCTCGCGCACCGTGTTCCCCGACGTGCAGAAATCCCTGATCGACCCGGGCAAGATCCGCTACATGTTCAAGGATTTCCCGCTCGACCAGGTCGCGCTGTCCGCCGCCATGGTGGCGCGCAGCCTGCCGGCGGAGCGCTACGTGCCGTTCGTGAGCGCGCTGCTCGCCAGCCAGGATCGCTGGGCGTTCTCGCGCACCGCCAACAGCACCGACGAGCTGGCGAAGATGGCGGCGCTGGCCGGCATGTCGCGGCAGGCGTTCGACGCCACGCTGGCGGACGACTCGCTCAAGACCGCGATCCTGATGGAGCAGGACGCGGGGACAAAGAAGTACAAGATCGACGCCACCCCGACCTTCGTGTTCGGCGACACGCCGCACTCGGGGGAACTGTCGTACGACAGCTTCGCCAAGCTGGCGGCAGCCTGAAGCAGGCAAGGTCGAGGTTCTGCCTTACCCGTCGAAGGCAAACCCCTGGAGGTTCTCCCAAGTAGCGCCAGTCCAGGGCGGCTCGCCCTGGCGGGTCTGGGCAGAGCCCAGCCTTGCTTCCTGTTCCTGATGTCGCGGCGCCTGGATGTGGGCCACGCTGATGCCGCTCCGGTCTGCGAGCAAGTCTGCCGCGATCGTGCGGTGGCAAGCGGTGTGGTCGCGCTCGAAGCAGAACAGGCAGCAGCGTCGCCCGGCCGCAAGGGTTGCCAGGCGCGCGAGGTCCTGTCTCGCCTGAGAGGCGCGCCTTAGCTTCGTGACGTGCTTCGGCTTCCCGCCTGGAAACACGTCATGAAGGCGGTGACTACCTTGTCGAAGGTGCGCGGCGGCAGAAACCCGCAATCGTAGCGGTCTGCGTTCGCCACCTTGCGCAGGTCATAGCCCGGCCAGACGAACTCATTTCCTTCGGAGACCACGATCCATGACCGTTCGGCGTCAAGGCCGAGATGCCGCTTGACGGGTGCCGGTAGCTCGACCGCAACGGCTGGATCGGCAGGTGGGCTGTGGGTGATGGGCAGTACGGTGGCGAGGGTAGCTCCATCCATCACGCGATCGATGGCGACCACGATGACGCTCGGCCGCTCCTTGCGGCCCTCATCCTGTCCCGCTTCGTGCTCGCAGTGCCAGAGATAGCTGTAGGAGATGGCAAGGCCAGGCTCCGGAGCGGGGATCGCCACGTCGAACTACTGGTCGATCATCGCATCCAGGTTCGCGTGCCGTGCATCCATCCGGGAAGCGCCGATGGCTGCGGCCTTTTCTGCGGACAGCTCGGTTGTGGCGAAGCTGCGCCGGTTGTCCTGGTGGCGCCGAAGCTCCTCGTATTCCTCTGGTCCGACGAAGTAGCCGGTGATCTCGCCATGGCTCGAGACGGCGATGACCTCGCGTTGCGCGCGCATCCGATAGCGACCGAAGTTGCGGGTGAACTCGGACGCTGGAACGGTGGTCGGCATGATGCGATCTCCTCACATAGGAATGCGCTTTTTGTGCAAATTACGCAAGTTGCGATGGTAGGGCCGATTTATCTACTCAGATCCAGCCCGCGCCGTTGCTTCTGCCGTTGATACCCTGGTGGCAGCCCAGTTTCCTGCGTTCTGTCCTCGCCAAGCCGCTGCCCGGACGCCGCCATGAACCGGTCTGATACGCCCGGATTCATTGACTGCCGCATGTCGAGTGGAGGGTCGGCAAGCTCCTGCATGTGTCAGCCAACTTGGCCATGCGTATCAGATGTGGGCCACGCTGATGCCGGCCTGTTCCGCGAGCAGGTCTGCCACGATCGTGCGGTGGCAGGCGGTGTGGTCGCGCTCGAAGCAGAACAGGCAGCAGCGTCGCCCGGCCGCGAGGGTTGCCAGGCGCGCGAGGTCCTGTTGCGCGGGCTCGGTGGCCATGTGCTGGGTGAAGATGCGGTGCAGTTCGGGCCTGTTCCCGGCGCGCGCGGCGGTCCGGCCTGGCTTCGGGGTGCCGAGGCCGCGGAGGTGGACGTAGCCGATGCCGCGCGCATCGAGCAAGGCGGACAGCAGGGTCTTGGAGAAGCCGGGCTTGCGGGACTGCGCGATGGCGCGGACGTCGACCAGAAGCTCGACCTTGTGCGCGAGCAGGCGGCCCAGGGTGCTGTCGAGGGTCTCTGCCTCGTAGCCTGTGGTGAGGAGGTTGCCCGCTTCGTGTGCCTCGCCGTCGTCGGGAGCGGTCAGATGCGCCTGCCGATGCGGCCGACGATGTAGCCGATCACGGCGGCGATCAGGATGGCGACGAGAGGCTGCTCCTGGATGCGGCCGCCGAGGGAGTCCGCGGCGCCCCGGACAGTTCCGGTCGGGCCGCCGGTGGTGGTCTGGAGCGCGCGCGAGGCCGAGCCGGCGCGTCCGTATCGGGTGCCGGCGGTCCTGGCGGCGTCCTCGGCGTTATCCGCCAGGCTGCGGGCGGTCTTGTCGTAGGTGTCGTAGGCCATGATGGGCTCCCGGCTTCGCGCTGTCGGGCACAACCTTGCGCGGCGCCAGGGGTTCCCGGGAGTGGGGTTTCATCTGGTCCGTCTTGCGACGCCTGCCGGTGGCGGGTCGTGTGGCTCCCGTCGCTTCGAGGAGGAACGAGGATGCGCCGATCCTGCCGCCCGCCGCGCTGTCGTGCCGTGCGCCGGCCTTGACCACGACGAGCTGCGGCGTCCTGGTGACGGACGGGGTGCTGCTGCTGCTCGGGCACGCCACGGGGTCGCCGCGCTGGGACATCCCGAAGGGAATGGCGGAGGGCGAGGAGGCGTTCGAGGCGGCGGCACGCCGAGAGTTGCAGGAAGAGACGGGGCTGGTGGCGCCGGCGGACGCGCTTCGGCCGTTGGGCGTGCATCGGTATCGCGCGGGCAAGCGGCTGGCGCTGTTCGTCTGGCGCGTGCAGGCGATGCCGGCGCCGGAGACGCTGGCGTGCGCCTCGTTGTTCCGGGACCGGTGGGGGCGGATGCGCCCGGAGTTCGACCGCTTCGGGGTGTTCGGGCCGGACGAGGCGCTGGGGCTCGTCGGCGCGGCCATGGCGGCGGTTCTGGCGCCGGTGCTCGCCGGAGGGGTTTGAGCGGAAAAGCAAGCAAGGTTGAGGCTCTGCCTCAAACTCCGCCAGGGGGAAGCCCCCTGGACCGGCTTCCCTTGAGTTGCGCCGGGTCCAGGGGCGGCTCGCCCCTGGCGGGTCTGGACAGAGCCCAGCCTTGTTTCATCTCGGGGTCACAGCCCTGACGGCTGCATCGGCTCCGGCCGGGCGGTGACGTGGCGCAGGCCGGCCGTGAGGTAGTCCCAGCCGGTGATCAGCGTCAGCACCGCGGCGATCCAGAGCATGGCGCCGCCGACCGTCGAGACCGGCAGCCAGTCCAGCCCGAGCAGGTGCGCCGTGGTGTCGCCGGCGAGCAGCGTGCCGAGCGCGCCCATCTGGAAGCCGGTCTTCCACTTGGCCAGCCTGGTGACAGGCAGGCCGACGCGCAGGCCGGCGAGGTACTCGCGCAGGCCGGAGACCAGGATCTCGCGCAGCAGGATCACGATGGCGGGATAGAGCCCCCAGAGCGCCAGGCGGCTGGTGCCGACCAGGACCATGAGCGAGGCGCCGACCAGCAGCTTGTCGGCGATCGGGTCGAGCATGCGGCCCAGCTCGGACAGCATCTGCCGGTCGCGGGCGATGCGGCCGTCGAGGTAGTCGGTGATGCCCGCCAGGGAGAACAGCACGCAGGCGGCGAGGTCCGCCCACGGCGCCTGCACCATCACCAGCGCCACGAGCACCGGGATCGCCGCGATGCGCGACAGGGTCAGCACGTTGGGGAGATCGGTGAGCATGTGCGGCAGAGGATAGAGCGAAAGCGGAGAGGGAAGGAAGCGAGGTCGAGGCGCCGGCGTCGCGTCCGGGGCCGTGACGAGTGGCGTCGACCTGCAAGCAAGGCCGGGCTCCGCCCAGACCCGCCAAAGGGCTGGCCCGGTAGAAACCCGCCTCTTGAGCAGAGGGTTTGGCAGCGGGTCAGTTTGCCCGGTGTCGTCGCAGGCGAGGCGAGGCAGGAAGCAAGGTTGAGGCTCTGCCTCAAACTCCGCCAAGGGCTGGGCTCTTGGATCGCCTTTCTTGAAGAAAGCCGGTCCAGGGGGGCTCCCCCTGGCGGGTCCAGGGCAGAGCCCTGGCCTTGCCTGCTGCCTGACAGCCACAAGCCGGTTCAAGACTGACTCACTACCCAGGGTTCCAAGGGATTGGGGCCCTCACCGCCGCGGGCCGCACAGGCTCATCAGGCCGACGCCCAGCATGCGCAGCGCGTTGGCGGTCTCGCGATCGCGCACGTCGCGCGCCCACAGGATGCCGCCGGTCCGCTTGAGGGCTGACAGCAGCGCCGGCAACGCATCCTCCCCGCCTTGCAGGCTGCGCGTCAGGAATGCCGCGTCCGCGGCCACCATGCTGCGCTGCTGCGCGGCGGGATGCCGTGGTGACAGGGGCAGCTCCTCGATCGTCCAGGCGGGATCGAAGCCGATGTCGCGCAGGTCCCGCACGATGTCGGACAACAGGCCCGGCGGCTCAGGCGGCAGCAGCAGTATCAGGCGCCGGCGCAGGCCTGCCTCCACGCGGCGGGCGACCGCCAGCATCGCCTCGCGGCCGCGCTGCAGCAGCAGGTCGGGGCCGAGTTCGACGATGAAGTGCTCCCGCGATCCGCCCAGCATCTCCTCCCCTGCCCGCTCGATCGCGGCGGTCAGCGACATCGCGCTCAGTGGCGGCGCTTCCGCCTCCGGCAGCATCGCCGCCGCCGCCAGCAACTGCCGCCGCACGTCGTCGAGCAGCGCCAGGGACACCAGGTTGGACGGCTTGCCGCTTCGCGATATCACCTTGTGCGCCTCGCAGCGCAGCTCTGTTGTGGCCTGCGCGAGGATGCCGCGCGCCCTGTCCTGCAGCGCGCACCGCCGCGCCTCCAGCCGCTGCTCCAGCGCCTGCGGCAGCGCGGCGTCCTCCTGCGCCACCACCACCGAGACGGCGGCCGCGGTCTCCGCCCCCAGCAGGCGGGTGCGGATCTCGCCCGCAATCGCCGCCGCGCGGAAGCCCGCCTCCTCCTCCGTGGTGTCGTGGAAGCAGACGACGAAGCCGCAATCCGTGGTGCGGGAGAAGGTGTCGGAGGCGCCCAGCCGGCGGGCGAGCACGTGCTCGGCGCTCGCCATCGCCCGCTCCGCCAGCGATCCCCAACGCTCGCCGAGGGAGGCGCGGATCGCGTCCAGGCCGATCAACTGGATCTTGCCGGCCACCAGCACCGGCGGTCCGGCAGGCAGGGGTGCCGCCTCCCGCGGGCGGACCGTGATGATGCGGAAGCGCGAGTGATCCCTTGCCTGCGCCACCCGCGAACTCCAAGTCACCGCGAAGGGGCTGCCGTCGCGGCGCAGGCAGGTGATGGAGAGGCTGTAGGGCGTGCCGTCCCGAAGCTGCCGGTCCCGGGCGCTGACGATCGCCGCGCGATCGGCGGGGTCGATCCGGTCGAGGGTGACGCTGCCGACGATGCCGCCCGGCGGGAAGCCGAACAGCGCCTCCATCGGCGGGTTGGCCATCAGCAGGATGGAGCCGGCATCGACGATGGCCACCGCGGCATCGACGCGCAGGAATACCGCGACCAGCAGCTCCTCGCTCGCCCGCCGCTCCAGCCGCTCGGTGCGTTGCGCCGTGACGTCGCGGCCGAACAGCACGACGCTGTCGGCCGCCGACGGCAGCAGGTTCACGCCGAACCAGAGGCGGCGCCCGTCCGGAGCGGCGAACGGCAGTTCGCCGGCCAGCTCGCGGCGCTCGTCGAGCGCGTGCAGCATGTCGTCTGCGACTCCGTCCGCCAGCAGCGCCTCCACCGCCAGCTCCGCCTGCGGCATCGGCGCACGGCCGATGGCGCGCCAGAACCCCGGAGTCGCTTCCCGTACCCGCCACCCCTGCCCGGGCGTGGGCCGGCAGAGGACGGCGGCGAAGGAGGTGCTGGCGTCCAGCGCGCGCGCCATCTCCTGCGCCAGGCCAGAACGGGACGGCTCGATGATACCCATGCCGAACCGATATCACCGGGGGAGTAAACGCACTGACAATGCCGCCGCGTCGCGTTGCGGGCGCTGCCAGAAGGCAGCAAGGCTGGGCGCTGCCCAGACCCGCAAAGGGCCTCGGCCCTTTGATCCCGTCGCCTGAGTGAAAGGTTCCAGGGACCCTTGTACTGGCGGAGTTCGGCCTGCCGCCTTCCTCTCGTTTTCCTGGATTCCTGAACGCAAGCCGACCCGCCCGTCAGAGCCGAGCCTTGCTGCCTTACCGGACCGGGTGGAAGTGGTCGTATACCCGCCGCGCGGTCTCGCGATTGATTCCCGGCGCGGATTCGAGGTCGGGCAGCCCGGCCTGCTTCACACCGCGGGCCGAGCCGAAGTGGTTGAGCAGGGCGCGCTTGCGGGCGGGGCCGACGCCCTCGATGTCGTCCAGCTCGCTAGTGGTGAGCGCGCGCGAGCGGCCGGCGCGGTGGGTGGTGATGGCGAAGCGATGCGCCTCGTCGCGCAGGCGCTGCAGGTAGTAGAGCACCGGGTCGCGCGGCGGGAGCTGGAACGGCGGGCGGTCGGCGGTGTGGAACCACTCCCGGCCGGCGTCGCGGTCGGGGCCCTTGGCGATGGCGACGAGCTTGACGTCGGTCACGCCCAGGTCGTCGAGCACGGCGCGCACCGCGGAGTACTGGCCGGCACCGCCGTCGATCAGCACGATGTCGGGCCAGTCCGGCGGCTGGGTGGTGGCGTCGTCGTGCTCGCGGAGCGCGCGGCCGAAACGGCGCTCCAGCACCTCGCGCATCATCGCGAAATCGTCGCCCGGGGTGATCGGGCCCTTGATCGCGTATTTGCGGTAAGCGTTGCGGGTGAAGCCTTCCGGGCCGGCGACGACCATCACGCCGTAGGCGGCCTGGCCCATGATGTGGCTGTTGTCGTAGGTCTCGATGCGGGCGGGCGGGGCGTCGAGGGCGAAGAGCTGGGTCACGCCGTCGAGCAGCTTGGATTGCCCGGCACTCTCGGCGAGGCGGCGCTCCAGGGCCTCGCGGGCGTTCAGCGCGGCGTGGTCCACCACGGCGCGCTTCTCGCCGCGCTGCGGCACGGCGATCTCGACGCGGCGCTCCGCCTTGAGCGTCAGGGCCTCCTCGATCAGCGCGGCCTCGGGCAGCTCATGGTTGGTGAGCAGCAGGGGCGGGGGCGGCTTGTCGTCGTAGAACTGGGCGATGAAGGCGGCGAGGATGTCGCCCGGCTCGTCGGCGCGGGCGTGGGTCGGAAAGAAGGCGCGGTTGCCGTTGTTGCGGCCTCCGCGGATGAAGAACACCTGCACGCAGGTCTGGCCGGCGATCTGCCAGGCGGTGACGATGTCGGCGTCGTCCAGGCTGGCGGGGTTGATGACGCCGCTGCCCTGCACGTGGGTCAGGCCGCGGATGCGGTCGCGGATCGCGGCGGCGCGCTCGAACTCCAGCTTCTCGGCCGCCTCTTCCATCTCGGTCGCCAGCTTGCGCTGCACGGCGCCGGCCTTGCCGCCGAGGAAGGCGCGGGCCTGCTCGACCAGCTCGGCGTAGCCCGCCTCGTCGATGCGGCCGACGCAGGGGGCGGAGCAGCGCTTGATCTGGTGCAGCAGGCACGGGCGGGAGCGGTTGGCGAACACGGTGTCGGCGCAGGAGCGCAGCAGGAAGACGCGCTGCATGGCGGTCACGGTCTGGTTCACCGCCCAGGCGGAGGCGAACGGGCCCCAGGTGTTGACGCGGGCGCCCTTGGTGCCGCGCCCGCGGTGCTTGGTGATCTGCGGGAAGGCGTGGCCCTCGGTGAGCATGAGCCAGGGGTATGACTTGTCGTCGCGCAGCACGATGTTGAAGCGCGGCTTGAGGCGCTTGATGAGGTTGGCCTCGAGCAGCAGGGCCTCGGCCTCGGTGTGGGTGGTGACGATCTCCATGGACACGGTCTCGGAGACCATGCGGCGCAGGCGCTCCGGCATGCGGGCGATCTGGGTGTAGGAATAGACGCGCTTCTTCAGGGAGCGGGCCTTGCCGACGTAGAGCGCCTCGCCGCGGGCATCGAGCATCCGGTAGACGCCGGGGCTGAGCGGCATCGTGAGCAGGGCGCGCTCGATCACGCCGACGCCCTTCAGCGTGCGCGGGGCGTCCTCCGCCTCGGCGGCGTGCGGCGAGTCGGTGTCGGCCGGCGAATCCGGCAGGGGCAGGGCGGTTGCCTCGCACGGAGCAAGGTCGGTGGCTGCGGGGAGAGGGTCGGATGGCATGGTCGGGATATAGTGCAGACGCCGCCCTGGCGGGAGCGCCTTCGCGGCAGGCGTGTTCCCGACCTGTGCCGGGGAGGGGCGGCGGCCTGGCAGGGTGCGGTTCCAGGACGGGCTGGATCGTCCACCGAGCCTGTGGACAAGTCTGTGGGCAGTGTCCGGCCAGATCGGCTTCAACGGCGGATTTCCGCCAGCTCCAGCAGGTTGCCCAACAAACAGGCTTCCGGCGCAAGATGTTGTTATTGCTAGAAACATTTCCGGAAGGATGGAGCTGGAAGCTCGGCCTGACCGACATCTTGCTGCAATCATTGGGAGTCAATCGCACAGGTGGACGAAATCCGAAGCGATTCCAAGCGCGTGACGTGGCAGGCCCGGCTCGGGGTGGCGGTGGCACGTCCGCAGCGGGAGAGCCGGCTGTGCCCGGTCCCGCCGAAGCCATGTGGAAGGCGGGGCACCTGCGAAGCCCGCACGGGTCCGGCTCTCCTGCGCGATGATGCGGGTGCCGCGTCGGGCGGCGCATCGGTGTTGCGCGGGTGCCAGGGATGGCCGGGCAGGGGCGGATCGGCGAGGAACGCATCTGGCCTGCTTGAGCCCCGCGCGATTCGTGCGACAAGGGCGCCCTGATGCTCGCACCGTTCTCCTCCGACGACCTCGGCCGCATGTTCGACGCCCGCACCCTGACCCGGGGGCGCAGCCTGGTGCTGCTGGGCGCGGTCCAGGTGCGCGCGAGCGAGGACTCCATCACCGCGGCGGTGGAGGAACGCGGGGTCAAGCGCACCGCGACGCTGGTGCCGGCCGTGCGGGCGCACCGCGTGGTGTTCGACAGCCACTGCACCTGCCAGATCCGGGCCTGCGTGCATCTGGCGGCGGCGGCGTTCGCCGCCCTGGACCGGTATCCGGCGCTGCGCCGCGTGGAGCAGAAAAACTTCCTGGGCGGGTTGTCCGAGACGTCGCGCGCCGAGGCGGCGCCCGAGCGGCGGCGTCTCGTGTACGACGTGGCGGCGGGTGCGGCGCCTCATGCGTGCTTCGTGTCGCCGCTCTGGGTCGGCGAGCGCAGCGGGCGCAGCGAGGCGACCACGCCGCGTCGGATCGCGGCGGAGGCGCAGGCCGACAAGCCGGGTGCGGGCGAGACGGGCCTGGATGGGACGGGCGTGAGTGGGACGGGCGCGGGCGAGACGGGCGCGGGCGAGACGGACCGGGCGATCGCGGCGCTGCTGGGCGGGGGCGAGGCGCTGCGGACCGGGGTGCCGCCGGCCAGGCTGGCCGAGCTGCTGACGACGCTGGTGCGCTCCGGGCAGGGGCGCTGGTCGGGGACGGGGCGGCGGCTGGTGGCCGGCGAGGAGCGCAGCTTCCAGGCGAACGTGCCGCCGCGCCTGCCGCCGAAATCGGCCGTTCTGCTGGGCAGCACCGGGCCCTGGTACGTGGACGGGTCCAGCGGCGCGGTGGGCAGGGTCAAGCTGCGCCAGACCAGGGCGCGGGCGCCGGTGGTGCAGCCGCGCGCGCGCCGGGCGGAGCCGGTGATGGTGCGGGCTGCGGCCAGCGAGCAGGTGATCGTCGAGCGCGACGCCACGCCGGTGCTGCAGCTCAGCCGGCTGGAGTGCCCCGACGACTACGGCAAGATGCAGCAGATCGACGCGCTTACGCTCGATTTCGACTACGGCGACGTCCGCATCGGCGGCGGCGACGAGCGACAGTTCGTGCGCGTGGCCGAGGCGGCCGGCCCCGCCTTTGTCAGGCGCGACACCGCGGCGGAGACGGCGGCGTTCGAGCTGCTGCGCCAGGACGGCTTCGTGCAGATGCGGGTGGCGGACGGCAGCAACGCCAAGGGGCGCCGCGTGCTGGTGTTCCGCGGCCAGGACCCGGGCGAGTTCTGGCACCGCTTCGTGGCGCTGCGGGTGCCGGCGCTGCAGGCGCTGGGCTGGGTCAGCCTGATCGACCGCGACTTCGGGCCGCGCCTAGCGAGCACGGTGGGCGAGTGCGACGTGGCGGTGTCCGATGTGCTGGGCAGCGATGGGGCGGCGGGCGGGTTCTCGCTCGATTTCGGCATCGAGATCGACGGCGAGCGCCAGCCGCTGCTGCCGATCCTGCGCCGCATCCTGGACCGCGGCGGGCTGGAGATGGCGCAGATCGTCGGCGAGGACGTGATCACCAGCACCGCCGACGGACGGGTGGTGAAGCTGCCGCTGGAGCGCATCCGGCCGCTGCTCGCGATCATGGCCGACCTGATCGATCAGCCGGGGACGCCGGAGGACACGCTGCTCGTGCTGCCTTCGGGCGAGGCCACGGTGGTGCTCGAGCTGGAGGACCTGCTGGCGACGCGTTGGGAGAACGCGGCGGCGATCGAGGCCTACGCAGAGCGGTTCCGCGGCGAGCCGGAGATCCTGCCGGTGGTGGTGCCGGCGGCGTTCTCGGCCAGCCTGCGGCCGTACCAGCAGCACGGCGTGGAGTGGTTGCAGCATCTGGCGTCGCACCGGCTGAGCGGGTTCCTCGCCGACGAGATGGGCCTGGGCAAGACCGCGCAGACCATCGCGCACCTGGTGGTCGAGCAGGCGGCGGGGCGGCTCGACCGGCCGGCGCTGATCGTGGTGCCGACCAGCCTGATCGCGAACTGGGTGGCCGAGCTGGGCAAGTTCGCGCCGCGGCTGCGGGTCGCGGTGCTGCACGGGCTGGACCGGCACCAGAGGCGCGGGCAGCTCGACGCCTTCGAGGTGGTGATCACGACCTACACGGTGCTGGCGCGCGACGTGGAGGCGATGCGCGAGCTGTCGTGGCACATCGTGGTGCTCGACGAGGCGCAGGCGATCAAGAGCCCCGACGCCAAGGCGACGCGCGCTGTGTGCCAGCTCCAGACCCGGCAGCGGCTGTGCCTGTCGGGCACGCCGATCGAGAACAACCTGGAGGAGCTGTGGTCGCAGTTCGCCTTCCTGATGCCGGGGCTGCTGGGCGACCGACGCGGCTTCACCCGGCGGTTCCGCACGCCGATCGAGAAGCGCGGCGACGACCAGCGCCGCGTGCAGCTCATCCGGCGCATCCGGCCGTTCATCCTCAGGCGGACCAAGGCCGAGGTCGCGACCGACCTGCCGCCCAAGCACACCATCCTGCGCCGGATCACGCTGGCGCCGGAGCAGCGCGAGATCTACGAGACGATCCGCGGCACGCTGCAGGAGAAGGTGCGCGCGCAGATCACCGAGAACAGCCTGGCGCGCAGCCGTATCGTGGTGCTCGACGCACTGCTCAAGCTGCGCCAGGCGTGCTGCGACCCGCGGCTGGTCAAGCTGCCGTCCGCGCAGCTGGTGGAAGTGTCCTCCAAGCTCGACACGCTGATGGAGATGGTCGGTGAGATGGTGCCGGAGGGGCGGCGTATCCTGCTGTTCTCGCAGTTCACCTCGATGCTGGACCTGATCAAGCCGCGGCTCGACGAGGCCGGGATCGCCTTCGCCGAGCTGCGCGGCAGCACGCGCGACCGAGGCGAGCCGGTGCGCGCGTTCCAGGCGGGCGAGGTGCCGGTGTTCCTCATCAGCCTCAAGGCGGGCGGGCGCGGGCTCAACCTCACCGCCGCTGACACGGTGATCCACTACGACCCGTGGTGGAATCCGGCGGTGGAGGACCAGGCGTCGGACCGCGCGCACCGGCTGGGGCAGACGAAGTCGGTGTTCGTCTACAAGCTGATCGCGGCGGATACGGTGGAGGAGCGCATCCTGGAGCTGCAGCAGCGCAAGGCGGAGCTGGCAGGGATCGCGTTCGACGAGACCAGCGACCTGGGCGGGCTCGGGGTGGACGACGTGGACTTCCTGTTCTCGGGGCCGCTGGAACAGGCGGCGTGAGGCAAGGAAGGCCAGGAGCTCTGCCCCCCATGCTTGGAAGCGGGGACCCTGCCAAAGGCAGGCCTTTGGAATCCATCACTTAAAAGAAGCCGGTCCAGGGGGGCTTCCCCCCTGGCGGGTCTGGGCAGAGCCCAGTCTTGCTTGCTTCAGCCGACCCTGCGGATCGTCATCGTCATGGCGTCCAGGGTGATCGGCACGCTCGTCTGGACGTAGGCGCCGATGCGGGTCCCGGCCTCGCAGTGGTCGTGGATCGTGGCCGCGACCGTGGTCCTGTGCACGCCGGAGTTGCCCCACTTCGTGGTCCGGCCGTCGCCGCTGCGTCCGACGCTGAGCCCGACCTGCGAGACCGGCGGCGTTCCCTCCGCGGTGTCCACGTCGACGTGGAACTCGTAGAAGCCGGTGTCGGGGACCGTGTAGGCGTGGCTGGCGGTGTCGTAGGCGTGGCCGGGGTTGGCGGGCGCCTCGGCGAAGGGCAGCGGGACGGCGCGCCCCGGGGTGGTCACGAAGCCCGTGGCCCCGGAGACCAGGGTGAACGCGGCCGGGATGAAGGCGTGGCCGCCAGCGCCGGTCAGGGCGCCGGTGACTTCGAGGTTGTTGATCACGCGCCGGCCCGGCGCCTGGGATTTCGGCAGGTCGTAGCTGACGACGTTGCCGGTGCCGTGGTCGACCACGGCGGGCATGCTGTCGTTGCCGGGGCCGTCGCCGATCAGGGCGGTGCAGCCGCCGGAGTTGCAGAAGTAGGTCTTGTCGTCGAACTCGATCCAGCCGCCGCGGCAGGCGACGTCGTGGACGTGGACCTGGTTGCCGCCGCCGGCCTGGCCGGTGACGTGCACGGCGATGGACCTGTGCCCCTGGACCGGGACGCCCTGGACCACGAAGCAGTCGAGCAGCCTGGTCTCCTCGCAGTCCTCCAGGATGACGACCGGCTGGGGCGCGACGCCGGGGCGCCAGTCGGTCTCCAGGTGGCAGCCGGAGATGAAGGTCCTGAAGGCGCGCGAGACGTGGACCGCGGTGTTCCAGCACACGACCTCGCCGGCGTTGACGATGTTCAGCTCGTCGCCGGAGCCGCCCTTGATGCCGAGGGGGACGAAGTCCTTCGTGCCGGCGTTGGGCGAGCGCCAGAGGTGGTCGACGTTGGTCGCCTGCGCGCGGCTGATGGTGATGCCTTCCCAGTACGAGGTGGGGGCGACGGCGATGTGGAAGTTCTCCAGGTCCGCCGACTCGATGCGCACGGCGCGGGTGTAGCCGCCCAGCTCGATGCCGTAGCTGACCACCGTGTTGTTGGTGCTGGCGGTGGCGACGAAGTCGTCGATCAGGCAGGCGGTGGCGCCGTACAGGCGCAGCGCGGTGTTGAAGGTCGCGGCCGTGGTGCTGCCGTCCTGGTTGCTCAGCACCTTGACGCGGCGGAGCATCACGCCGGGCTTGGACTGCTGGGTGGAGTCCGATGCGCTCCTGCCGGTGGGGGAAGAGGCGCCGTCGGGGGCGAAGCCGCGGTTGCCCTCGTGGTCGGTGACGATGGCGGCGTCGACGGGATACTTGATGTCGATGCCGAAGCGCGTCGGCGTGGGCGCCGCGCTGCGGATCGAGAAATCCTCGCCGAAGAACACGCCCTCGAGGTTGTCGACGGCGGGGCGGTGGGCGATCACCGCGTCTGTGCTGGTGCCGATGAAACCGCTGACGTCGGCGCCGTCGCCGTGGATGAACACGCTGTACTCGCCGGTCTGGATCGGCGAGGCGACCAGGTAGAACTGGTCGCCGATGTCGAGGCGGCCGCGGCGGTTGTTCAGGGCGGCGAGCGCCTGGGCGATGTAGGAGGTGCAGTCCACGGCGGCGGTGTCGGCGACGCTCGCGGGGATGAAGGCGCGCAGGTCAAGGCGGTGGCCGAACTCGTCGCGGATGCGGCGCGACACCGCCTGCGGGAGCTGGGCGGCGACGAGGCTGGCGGGGTGGTCGGCATACTGCTCCGTGGCGGGCGCAGTGACGGCGTGGCCGGGGGTCGCGGCGTCCGCCGTGGTGGCGCCGAGCAGCAGGCCGCCGCCGGTGGCGACGCCGGCGTGCAGCAGGCTGCGTCGGGTGGGGTTGCTGCCGCTCATGCGGAGTCTCCTGCGTCGTGATGGCATGGGGCAGCACGGGCCTGGGCACGCCGGGCGCCCCAGAGCCGTGTGCCTACCATCGGGTGTCGGCCACCCGGCAGGCAAGGCCGGCCCGGACCTGACGCAGTCTGACGCCATGTCGTCAAGGAATTGGCTGATGCGCCTAGTCCTGGGTGGCGCAAGGCTGATACCAGCGGCCTCCTGCTTTGACCTGTCAGAAAGCAAGGCTGGGCTCTCCCTCCGCTGCCCATTCCAACGGCCCAAGCGGTCCGCCGGAACCTTTGGGCAGCTCCGCCCAGACCCGCCAGGGGCGAGCCGCCCCTGGACCGGCTTTACTGAGTAGTGGATTCCAAAGGCGATCCTTTGGCGGAGTTTGAGGCAGAGCCTCAACCTTGCTCGCTGCCTTTCGCCCAACCATGCGCCACCGCGCTATTCCACGACCACGCGCATGTCCCGCAGGATCGAGAGGGCCGCGTCGGCGAGCAGGATGTTGCCGGCGCTGTTCGGGTGGATGTCGTCTGCGGCAGCCAGGTCCGGGCGGAACCGGGTGAAGCGGCCGTTGGCGGCGCCGTCGCCCACGATGGCGTCGATATCGAGGAACGGGACGCCCTGTGCCGCCAGGCCGCGCAGCAGCGGCATGGACCACAGCCGGACGGCCTCCAGCTCCGGCGTGCCGCTCGAGGTCGGGCGGGGCGCGGGCGAGCACAGCACGGGGGTCACGCTCTGGCGGATGCAGTGCTGCGCGAAGTCCACGGCGGCGTCGCAGGCCGCGCGGGAGGCGTCCACGGTCTGCGGGTCGTTGCCGGACCAGACTTGGACGAAGGCGCAGGACGTTCGGTTGGTGCGGATGGCGTCGCGGCCGGCGGCGAGGAAGCCGATGCTGGGGCAGCCGAAAATGGCGGCGGCGATGTGCGAGACCGGGCGCTCCGGCGTGCCGAGGCGGTCGGCGGCGCGACGGAGCGGGCCGAGGTAGCCGAGCGGCTCGCCGCCGCCCATCAGGATCGAGTCGCCGACCGAGACCAGGGTGAGGCCGGGTTGCCCGCCGAGCCATTGCACGCCGCAGCACAGGCCGTTGCCGAGGTAGTCGCGCAGGGGTTGCGGGTCGGTGACGGCGGGGGCGGCGAGGTAGTCCGCGGCCCCGCCGTCGCCGCGCAAGAATAGGGCGCGCCACGGCCTGGCGGCGGTGCCGGCGAAGAAGCGTTCGTCGTGGAGGTAGGTCGGCTGGATGCCGGTGAAGCGCGGGCTGGGCGTGCGCACGCGCAGCATGACCAGGGCGCCGGGTTGGCCGTCGGCGCGGGCGACGGGGTCGAGCGGCATCCAGTCGGAGAACACGATGGCCGGCGGGTCGCCGTAGGCGGGGTCGGGGCCGCCGGTCGGGGCGTCGCCGGCGGGCGGCAGGTCGAGCGCCGTGGCGATGGCGGCTGGGGCGATGGCGGCTGGCGCGGCGCGCTGCTCGGCGAGCGACAGGTCGCGGCCGGCGTTTGCGAAGGTGACGGGGCGGGGCGTGAGCGGGGTGCCGGCCGTGTCGACGGAGTTGCTCTGCGCCAGGGCGGTGGGGGTATAGGAGGCGCCGGAGATGGTCCAGCCGGTGCGCAGGCCGTTGTGGAAGCGGAACCGGACGTGGTGGGCGCTGCTCTCCAGGGTGTGGATCTCGTTGGTGACGGCGCCGTCGGGGCCGCCGGTGCCGAACATGGCGCGATCGCGGGTCGAGCCGAAATCGACGACCTGCACCGCCATCTCGGTCCTGGCAGTCAGGGTGCGGGGCCAGGCGGGGGATGGATCGCCGGGCAGCGGCGCGGCGGGTGCCGCGTGCGTCAGGCCCGCAGGCAGGGCCGCCAGGGCGAGGGTCTCGAGGAGGGCGCGTCTGCCGAGCACAGGCTTCAGGCCTGGTGACTGAACGGCGTGGAGTCGTGGGGCTCGGTGTCAGTTGGGCCGCTCGGGTGGCGCGACACGCGGACGAGGCCGCGGTGGACGCGGCCGGAATTGTTCTCGGCGGGGCTGGGGGTATCGGGCATGTCGGATCATGCGGTGGGGAGAAGGGACGGGCAAGCAAGGCCGGGGCTGGGTGCAGGAAACAAGCAAGGTTGAGGCTCTGCCTCAAACTCCGCCAAAGGCTCGCCTTTGGAATCCACTACTTAAGTCAAGCCGGTCCAGGGGCGGCTCGCCCCTGGCGGGTCTGGGCGTAGCTGCCCGAAGGTTCCGGCGGCCCGCTTGGGCTGTTGGAATGGGCAGCGGAGGGAGAGCCCAGCCTTGCTGCCTTCAGCGGCCCTGCAGGGCCGGCGTCCTTTCCGGCGTCAGGGCGCTGACGCCGGCGAGCACGGCGACGTTGAGCGCCATGGCGACGATGCCGACGTTGAGGTCCTGGATCACGCCGGGCAGCGTGGGGAACAGGTCGGCCAGGGTAAGGTGGGTGGCGGTCATCACCGCGACGGTGGCGACGCCTGTGACGATGCCGGCGATGGCGCCCTCGGCGGTGGCGGGGTTGCGAGGGGTCGGGCTGAGGATCAGGGCGGGGAAGAGCTGGGTGACAAAGGCGTAGCCGATGAGCAGCAGGGAGACGATGGTGTCGCCGGCGCTGAGCGTGACGTAGACGCAGACCAGGGCGAGCACCGGAACCATCAGCCTGGCGACGCGCGACACCTCGGCCTCGCTGGCGGTGCGCCGTGCGGGGCGGTACAGGTTGTTGGCGACCACCGTGGCGCCGGCCATCAGGATCATCGAGCCGGGTACCAGCGCGGTCAGCACGCCGGTGGCGCCGACCACGCCGACGAACCAGGGCGGGAAGGACTGGAGGGTGATGCGGAACAGCGACAGGTCCACCGCGCCGCCGGTCAGGCCGGGGACCTGGAGGATGGCGGCGAAGCCCACGAAGAACACGAACAGGTTGATGAGCTGGTAGATCGGTAGGATCACGGCGTTGCGGCGGAACACGCCTTCCTCGCGCGCGGTGTAGAGCGAGGCGAAGGTGTGCGGCCACATGTAGAAGCCGGACGCGGTGAGCAGCACGGTGGAGCCGAACCAGGCGGGGCTCTGGCCGTGCTCGGGCAGCGCCAGGAAGCCGGGGTGGGCGGCGTCGATGGCGGCGAACATGGCGCCGTAGCCGCCGTAGTAGTGCAGAGGCAGGTAGGTGCCGAGGAACACCACGACGAGCAGGATCATCGCGTCCTTGAGCACCGAGGTCCAGGCGGAGCCGCGCACGCCGGAGACGGTGACGTAGAGCGTGACCACCGCCACGCCGATCCACACCGCGGCCGTGGACGGGATGGCGCCGTAGGACGTGGTGGCGACGATGATGCCGAGGCCCTTGAGCTGCAGCACCATGTAGGGGACCAGGGCGATGACGCCGACGATCGCCACGACCACGCCGAGCGCGGGGCTGCGGTACTTGCGGGCGAAGAAGTCGGGCTGCGAGTAGAGGCGGTGCTCGGTGGCGAAGCGCCAGATCGGCGGCAGCATCCAGTAGGAGATGACGTAGGCGAGCGTCGAGTAGCACAGGATGTAGTAGGCGGGGCCGCCCTTGCCGTAGGCAAAGCCGCTGCCGCCGAGGAAGGTGAAGGTCGTGTAGATCTCGCCGGCCATCAGCAGGAACACGAGCGCGGTGCCGAAGCCGCGGCCGCCGACGGCCCACTGCTCCAGGCTCATCTCCTGGCCGGAGCGGGCGCGCAGCCCGAGCGCCAGGGCGGTGACGACGGCGAGCGCGATGACGAGCAGGGCGGCGTTCACGCTCCGGGCTCCCGGCCAGGCTGCGGCGTGGGGGACGGGCGGTTGGCCGGGTCGCACAGGTAGATCACCGCCATGATCGCCGAGGTGAGCACCACGCACAGCACCAGCCAGGCGAGCAGCAACGGCATGCCCAGGACCATCGGCGTGGTGCGGTTCAGGACGAAGGCGCCGCCGAGCACGCCCGCGAAGGGCAGCAGGGCCAGCCATCTCACGTGCTGCATAGGAGCGTCCTGCCGGGTTGGTGTGCCGCTTTGGAAACGGGGCAGTGCGTGCAAGTCCGGTGCCAGCGACAGGGGGTTCAGCAAACAAGGCTGGGCTCTCCCTCCGCTGCCCCTTCCAACAGCCCAAGAGGGCCGTCGGAACCTTTGGGCAGCTACGCCCAGACCCGCCAGGGGCGAGCCGCCCCTGGACCGGCTTTACTGAAGTATTGGATTCCAAAGGCGAGCCTTTGGCGGAGTTTGAGGCAGAGCCTCAACCTTGCTTGCTTTCTCCAGGCAGTGCCGGTCAGTCCTCCGGCGGCCCGCCGTGCGGTGGCGCGGGGTGCCATTGCAGGTGCTGGCCGCCGTCGAGCGCCAGCATCTGGCCGGTCACGGAGGGCAGGGACAGCAGGGCGAGGGCGGCGCGCGCCACCTCGTCGGGGCTGGTGCCGTGGCCGAGCGGGACGGAGGCGCACTGTCGGGCGAACTGCTCCGGGGTCTGGCGGTCGCTGGGCAGGGTCGGGCCGGGGCCGATGGCGTTGACGCGGATGCGCGGCGCCAGCGCCAGGGCGAGGGACTGGGTCAGCGCCCACAGCCCGGCCTTGGACACGGTGTAGGATACGAAGTGCGGGGTGAGCGACCAGACGCGCTGGTCGGCGAGGTTGAGCACCATGCCCTGCGCCGCGGGCGGCAGGGCGCGGGCGAACTCCTGGCTGAGCACGAACGGGGCGCGCAGGTTCGGCTCGATGTGGGCGTCCCAGCCGCCGCGCGTGGTGTCGTGCCACTCGTCGCGCACGAAGTGGCTGGCGTTGTTGACGAGGAGGCCGAGCGGGCCGAGGGCGGCGACGGCGCGCCCGACCAGGGGAACGACCTGGGCCTCGTCGGTGAGGTCGGCCTGGAGGAGGTGCGCGGTTCGGCCCAGGGCCTCGATGTCGCGCGCGGTGGCCTCGGCCTCGTCGCGGCTGGCGCGGTAGTGCAGGGCGATGTCGAAGCCGGCGGCGGCGAGGGCGAGGGCGAGGGCGCGGCCGAGGCGGCGGGCGCCGCCCGTGACCAGGGCGGCGCGGGGCACGGCGGTCGGGATCATGCGGCAGGACGTGAGCGGACATCTTGCCACGGCGCGGCGCGACGACACGTCTTCGCCGAGAGCGACGTGGCTGTCCTGGCCGCAGCCAAATGCGGTGCGGGGTGGCGGTCAGGAAGCTCCGCCGGGACCGACGGCGCTGCCGGCTGTCTCGACGTCATGGTCGCCACAGGGCTCAGCGGGTCGCGGGCGAGCCGGCCGGCGTCTGGTTCTGTATGGCGCTGGGCAGGCTGGTCTGCGCGCCCGTCGCGTTGCCGGGGCCGGTTCCGGTGTCGGTGCTGCCGGACGCGGTGCCGCCACCCTGGCCCGTAGGCGCGTTCATCGACGAGCCGGAAGTCTGGCCGTGCACGGCATTCGGGACGCTGGTCTGCAGGCCGGTGGAGTCGTTAGTGCCGGTGCCGGTGCCCATGCTGCCGGTGGCCTGCGCGAATGCCGGTGTGGCGGCCAGGACGAGCGCCAGGGCCAGGAAGGGACGCATCATGGGTGTTTCCTCGGTTTCTTCTGGGTGCTTGACGGTCGACCGGGACGATAGTTGCCGCGCTGCAATGGCTGCGGAAGGGCACGCCTGCCGCCTGAACGGCAGGGCCCGGCACGCTGTCAGGCAGAAGGCGGGACGCTGTCATGCCAACCACCCCATGCATTGACCGGTCAGTAAGCAAGGCTGGGCTCTCCCTCCGCTGCCCCTTCCAACGGCCCAAGGGGACCGTCGGAACCTCTGGGCAGCTCCGCCCAGACCCGCTCCTGCTTCAAGGCGGGGGCGAGCCGCCCCTGGACCGGCCTTGCTGAAGTGGTGGATTCCAAAGGCGAGCCTTTGGCGGAGTTTGAGGCAGAGCCTCAAGCTTGCCTCACCGCTCATTCCGAAGGGCCGTTGGTATCAGGCAAAGGCCTGTCGCACGGCGCGCCCGCCCTCGGCGAGCGCGTGGCGGCCCTTCGGCATCATCGGGTAGAAGTTGACGAAGCCGTGGATCGTGCCGGGGTAGCAGTGGTGGCGTGCCTTGACGCCGACGCCGTTCAGCAGCGCGGCGTACTGGCGTCCCTCGTCGTGCAGCGGGTCGAACTCGGCGGTGATGACCAGGGCGGGCGGCAGGTCGCGCAGGTCGCCGAGCGCGGGGGCAAAGGCGGGGTCGTCGTGGTGGCGCTCGTCGTCGAGGTACTGGTCGCGGTACCACTCCATCAGCCCGGCGGTGAGGAAGTAGCCGCGGGCGTAGGTGGTGCGGGAGGGGACGTCCTCGATGCCGTGGGTGGCGGGGTAGTAGAGGAGCTGGAAGCGCAGCGGCGGCAGGCCGAGCTTGTGGGCGGACTGGCTGGTGACGGCGGCCAGGTTGCCGCCGGCGCTGTCGCCGCCGACCGCCACCAGGGGCGCTCCCGCCTCGTCACGGCCGCCGAGCGTGTCGACGTGGCGCAGCACCCAGCGCAGGGCGGCGAGGCAGTCGTTGGGGGCGGCGGGGAACGGGTTCTCCGGCGCGAGGCGGTAGGAGGGCGCCACCACCACGCAGCCGGCGGCGCGCGCCAGGCGGCAGCAGACGCCGTCATGCGAGTCCAGGCCGCAATGCACGAAGCCGCCGCCGTGCAGATACAGCAGGGTGCCGCGCACCCTGCCGCGCGGGGTGTAGATCCGCGTCGCGAGCGGGCCGGCGGGGCCGGGGATGGCGGTCTCGCGCACAGAGGCGAGCGGCAGGCGGGACAGCCAGATCGGCGACATCGGCGTGTTGGTCATGGCACGCAGCGGCGCCAGGTCGGTGGGCATCTGGCCGCCGTGGGTCTTTCCCTCCAGCAGGCGCAGCATGACGCGGCTGGGCAGGTCGGGGCGCGAGGACCGGGCCGGGTCGGCCGGCAGACCGGGCGGGGCCTTGTCGCGGGAGGGATGCGGCCGGGACTGGCTCATGCGCGTCGCCGCCCGCGCTTCATCTTGGCGGGGTCGTAGCCGCCGCCGCCCGGGCCGAGGGGCTCGGGGGTGCGGTCCTTGCGCGCGCGAAGCTGGGCAGGGGCCGGCGGAGCGGGCAGGCCCAGCTCCAGGGCTTCCAGGCGCTTGATCTCGTCGCGCAGGCGGGCGGCGGTCTCGAACTCCAGGTCGGCGGCGGCGGTGCGCATGCGCTTCTCCAGCTCGGCCAGCGAGGACTTCAGATCCTTGCCCACCATGTCGGTGATGCCGACGTCCTTGACGGGCGCGATGGTGACGTAGTCCTGCTCGAAGACGGAGTTCAGCGCCTCGCCGATGTGCTTGCGCACGGATTGCGGGGTGATGCCGTTGGCCGCGTTCCAGGCCGCCTGCTTCTCGCGGCGGCGCGCGGTCTCCTCGATGGCGGCGCGCAGCGAGCGGGTCATCACGTCGGCGTAGAGCACCACGCGGCCGTCGACGTTGCGCGCGGCGCGGCCGATGGTCTGGATCAGCGAGGTCTGGCTGCGCAGGAAGCCCTCCTTGTCGGCGTCCAGGATCGCGACCAGCGAGCACTCCGGGATGTCGAGGCCCTCGCGCAGCAGGTTGATGCCGATCAGCACGTCGAACACGCCGAGGCGCAGGTCGCGGATGATCTCGATGCGCTCCAGCGTGTCCACGTCGGAGTGCAGGTAGCGCACCTTGACCCCGTTCTCCGTCAGGTAGTCGGTGAGGTCCTCGCTCATGCGCTTGGTCAGCGTGGTGACGAGGACGCGGCCGCCCTGGTTGGTGGTCAGGCGGATCTCGGCGAGCAGGTCGTCGACCTGGTGCTCGACGGGGCGGATCTCGGTGACGGGGTCGATCAGGCCGGTGGGGCGGATCACCTGCTCTGCGAAGCTGCCGCCGGTGCGCTCCATCTCCCACGGGCCGGGGGTGGCGCTGACGAACACGGTCTGCGGGCGGAAGCGCTCCCACTCCTCGAACTTGAGCGGGCGGTTGTCGATGCACGACGGCAGGCGGAAGCCGAACTCCGCGAGCACGGACTTGCGGGCGTAGTCGCCGCGCTCCATGCCGCCGATCTGCGGCACCGTGACGTGGCTTTCGTCCACGATCAGCAGGGCGTTCTCGGGCAGGTACTCGAACAGGGTGGGCGGCGGGTCGCCCTGGGCGCGGCCGGACAGGTAGCGCGAGTAGTTCTCGATGGATTTGCAGGAGCCGGTGGTCTCCATCATCTCGATGTCGAAGGTGCAGCGCTGCTGCAGGCGCTCGGCCTCCAGCAGCTTGCCCTCGGCGACGAGCTGGTCGAGGCGGACGCGCAGCTCGTCCTTGATGCCGACGATCGCCTGGTTGAGCGTGGGGCGCGCGGTGACGTAGTGGCTGTTGGCGTAGACGCTGATCTCTGCCATGTCGGCGGTCTTGGTGCCGGTGAGCGGGTCGAACTCGGCGATCGCCTCGATCTCGTCGCCGAACAGGGTGATGCGCCAGGCGCGGTCCTCGTACTGCACGGGGAACACGTCGACGGTCTCGCCGCGCAGGCGGAAGGTGCCGCGCTGGAACGCCGAGTCGTTGCGGCGGTACTGCAGCTCGACGAAGGCTTTTGCGAGGGTGTCACGGTCGATGCGGCCGCCGACCTCCAGGCGCGCGACCATGCGCGAGTAGGTCTCGACCGAGCCGATGCCGTAGATGCAGGAGACGGAGGCCACGATGATGACGTCGTTGCGCTCCAGCAGCGCCTGGGTGGCGGCGTGGCGCATCCGGTCGATCTGCTCGTTGATCTGGCTGTCCTTCTCCACGTACGTGTCGGTGCGCGGGACGTAGGCCTCCGGCTGGTAGTAGTCGTAGTACGAGACGAAATACTCGACGGCGTTGTCGGGGAAGAAGCTGCGCATCTCGGCGAAGAGCTGGGCGGCGAGCGTCTTGTTGGGCGCCAGGATCAGGGCGGGGCGCTGGGCGCGCTCGATCACCTTGGCCATGGTGAAGGTCTTGCCCGAGCCGGTGACGCCGAGCAGGACCTGATCGCGCTCGCCGTCCACCACGCCCGCGGTGAGCAGCTCGATCGCGGCGGGCTGGTCGCCGGCGGGCTCGTAGTCGGACTTCACGACGAAGCGGCGGGTCGCCGGCTTGACCGGCTGGCGCAGCGGCACAAAGGCGACGGGGCCGGGGATGCTGAGAGCGGTGGACATCGGGGCGAGAGGCTCCTGTCGGCCCGGGCGGGCTCGTGGGCGAGCCAGATGTGGCGCTCCGGGCGGCAGATACCACCGGCGAGGGCGGGGAAGCAGGGCCGGGGGGGCTCGTCCTGCCTCCAGGCGAGATCCGTTCGGGGCGGGGGTCTTTGAAGGCTGTCTGTCGCGAAGGATCGCCGACGTGACATCGTGCGCCGTCAGCCCAAATGGAGGCGGATGCGGGGATGTTCGCCGGGCGTTTTCCGACTTCAGGCGGGAGGTTGAGTCCTGGCCTTCCTGCGGCTGAACACCGTGTTGCGATCCCGGGAGGCCGGGAGCACGGTCCGGCCGTGTGCCACCCGGAGAGATCCTGATGACGATGCGCATTCCTTTTCTCGCCATGGTGCTGGCGGCGGCGCCAGTCTGCGCGGCTCTGGCGCAGGCGCCGCAGGTGCAGGTCAGCGGCGCCTGGGTCCGGGCCACCGCGCCGCGCCAGGACGAGGCGGCGGCCTACATGACGCTGACCAGCCGCGAGGCCGATCGCCTGACCGGCATTGCCTCCGCGCAGGCGGGAATGGCGATGCTGCACACGACCTCGCATGACCATGGGGCCAGCGGCGGCGATGCGGACGTGATGCGGATGCGCGAGGCGGACGGGATCGACCTGCCGGCCGGGCAGGCCGTGGTGCTGTCGCCAGGGGGCACGCACGTCATGCTCGGCGGGCTGCGGGCGCCTCTGCGGGCGGGGCAGGTCGTGGCGCTGACGCTCAGCTTCGCCCATGCGCCGCCGGTCGAGGTGCAGGCCAGCGTGCTGCCGATCGGGGCGCGAGGGCCGGCCGCCGCGGGAACGACACCGTGAGGCGGCGGGTCGCGGCGGGCGGGCTGCTGGGGCTGCTGGGGCTGGGGGTGCTGCTGCTTGTGGCCGGGCCGCGGCTGCCGGGCGGCGGGGCCGATGCGCCGGTGGCGATCGGGGGGCCGTTCACGCTGGAGGACGGCACGGGCGCCGCGGTGAGCGATGCTGCGTTCCGCGGGCGCTGGATGCTGGTGTATTTCGGCTACACGCATTGTCCCGACGCGTGTCCGACCGCGCTCAACGACATGGCCAACGCGCTGGACCTGCTGGGGCCGCAGCGGCGGCGCGTGGCGCCGCTGTTCATCACCGTGGACCCGGAGCGCGATACGCCGGCGGTGATGCGCGACTACGTGCAGGCGTTCGGCACGCAGATCATGGGCCTGACCGGCACGACAGCGCAGGTGGAGGCGGCGGAGAAGGAGTACCGGGTGTATGCGGCCAAGCACCCGACCAAGGACGGCGGCTACGACATGGACCACAGCTCGATCATCTACCTGATGGACCCGGCCGGGAAGTTCGTCGCGATCTTCAACAACGGGACGAACCCGCAGGAGATGGCGGAGCGGATACGCACGCTGATCTAGCGGCGGCGATCCGTGGAGGTGATCCGTGGAGGCGGGGGCCAGACGCTATTTCGGGCGCATCTGGCCGACCGGGCCTTCCAGCTCCTGGGCGACCTCCAGGCCGGCGGCCACCAGGGAGGTTTTCGGGTTCGACGCGCAGTAGTGCTGCACCAGCTTGATCGCGTCGCCCAGGCTGGTGCTGCCCAGGTAGTTCGAGCCGGCAAAGGCGCCGCCGCCGGACAGGAAGCCGAGCAGCCACTGGTTGGCGATGTCGCCGGCGCCGACCTGCTGGAGGGCGCCGTAGACCTGGCAGGACATCATTCCCAGGCCCAGCACGGTCACGTTCTTCTGAGCCGCGACGTTGCCGGGCGCGGTCGTCACGGGCGCGGCGCCGGCGGCAGGAGGTGGTGCCGCGCCCGGCGCAGCGGGCTGGGCGTGCAGCGGGCCAGCGAGGAGGAGGAACGCGGTCGCCAGCGCGGCCCGGGAGCGGTGGCGGGCGGCGGTCGGGATGCGCTGTGTCATGCGAGGAGCCTACGGCAGGGCAGGGCGGCGGGGAACTGCCGCGACGCAGGAGGCACCTGGGAGTCTGGGCAGCAGGCAAGGCTGGGCTCCGCCCAGACCCGCCAGGGGCGAGCCGCCCCTGGACCGGCTTTACTGAAGTATTGGATTCCAAAGGCGAGCCTTTGGCGGAGTTTGAGGCAGAGCCTCAACCTTGCCTGCTTTCTGTGCCGGGGTGGGCGCGGGCGAGGGGCCGTGCTTTGCTGGGTCGGGGCAGGCGCGAGGCGGGACATGACGGACGAGCCGCAGGTCGACGCCGATCCGCCGGCGAGTGCCAGCCTCGCGGTGCTGGACAGGCACGCCAGGAGTCCGCTCGGGCGGCTCACGGTGTGGCTTTCGGCCTCGACGCTGGCGGTGGCGGGCGTGGCGGGGTGCTGGATGCTGCTGCGCGGCTTCGAGGCGGCACGCCACCGCCCGCCTTCCGGGCTGCTGGAGATGTTCGAGTGGATCATCAGGTCGTGACGCCGGGCGTGCTCAGGCGAGGAGCCTGGTGCCCACGAGCAGGAGTACCGCGGACAGGGCGGGGCGCAGGAACCGCTCGGGGACCCGGCTGGCGATCAGGCTGCCCAGCACGATGCCGGGGATAGAGCCGACGATGAGCGAGCCGAACAGCGGCCAGTCGACCGAGCCGATGAACCAGTGGCCCAGCCCGGCGGCCAGGGTGAGCGGCACGGCGTGGGCGACGTCGGAGCCGACGATCCGCGCCGTGGGCAGCGTGGGGTAGAGCAGGATCAGCGCGGTGACGCCGAGCGCGCCGGCGCCGACAGAGGAGATCGATACCAGCACGCCCAGGGCCAGGCCGGTGGCCACCGTCAGCCAGCGTGCCCGGGACGGCGACAGGCTCACCTCGCGCGTCGAGGCCCAGGCCAGGATGCGCGCGTGGAACAGCAGGCTGACCGCGGTGAGCAGCAGGGTGGCGCCGAGCACGAACGAGATCAGCCGCGACACCATCGGGCTGGGGGCGCCGAAATGTACCAGGACGGCCAGGGTGAGCACGGTGGCGGGCAGGCTGCCGGCGGCGAGCAGGCCGACGATGGGCCACTGCACGCTGCCCTTGAGGCCGTGCACCACGGTGCCCACGGACTTGGTGCAGGCGGCGTAGAGCAGGTCGGTGCCGACGGCGGTGGCGGGGTGGATGCCGAACAGAAGCACCAGCAGCGGCGTCATCAGAGAGCCGCCGCCCACGCCTGTGATGCCCACCAGCATGCCGACCAGGAAGCCGGACAGGGAGTACAAGGGGTCGATGTGGCCGAACAGCGTCAAGACTCCGGTCTCCGCAGGACGCGTGAGTGAACCATTACCGCTTCCGCATGTCCAACCGGCTGTGGATTGCAGCTAGTTACGATCAATTTTCGTGTAATCGGAGGAGTGCTCAGCGGTCGGTGAACCTGAGCTCGATGCGTCGGTTGCGGGCGTATGCGTCCGAGGTGCTGCCGGCTTCCAGGGGCTGGAAGTCGGCGAAGCCGGTGGCGGCGAGGTGCTCGGCGGGGATGGCGCTCGCGATCAGCAGCTTGACCACGGTGATGGCGCGCTGGCTGGACAGCTCCCAGTTGCTGGCGAACGGGCCGCCGGTGATCGGGTCGTGGTCGGCGTGGCCATCGACGCGCAGCAGCCAGGCGATGTCTGCGGGGATCTCGGGGATGATGGATTTCAGCGTCGTGGCCAGGGCGTGGACCTGCTCCTCGCCGGCGGGCGAAAGGGTGGCGCTGCCGCCGGGGAACAGCACCTCGCTCTGGAACACGAAGCGGTCGCCGACGATCTGGATGCCGGGGCGGTCGGCGAGCACGGCGCGCAGGCGGCCGAAGAACTCGCTGCGGTAGCGTTGCAGCTCCTCGACCTTGGAGGCCAGCGCGAGGTTCAGCTTCTGGCCGAGGGCGGCGATCTGGGCGTCCTTGTCGCGGCCCTGCGCGGTCTGCAGATCGAGTGCTGCCGCGGTCTGCTGCATCTGGGTGCGGAGCTGGTCGAGCTGGTGGTTGAGCAGGGCGATCTGGGCGCGGGCGCTGTCGGAGTACGCCTGCTGCTCGGCGAGCTGCGCCTGGGCGGCGGCGCGCTGCTGGTCGGCGGTGGTGGAGCGCGCGACGGCGTCGCCGACCTGGTGCTCCAGGTCGTCGCGCAGGGCGGCCAGCGCGGTGGTCTGCTCGCGCAACTTCGCGAGGTCGGCGAGCTTCTGCTGCAGCGCGTCGCGGCTGGTCGCCACGGTGCGGTCAAGCTCAGCGCGGGCGGCGGCGAGGTCGCTGCCCAGCGTGGCGCTGGTGCGCTCCAGGTCGCGGGTGCGGCCGCGTTCGAGGGAGAGCATGTCGGACAGCTCGGCGACCTGGTGGCCGAGCTTGTCCAGCGCGCGGTCCTTGCCGGTCAGCGCCACGGACAGGAAGGCCTGGCCGAGCACGAACACCAGCAGCACGAAGATGATGACCATGAGCAGCGTGGACAGGGCGTCCACATAGCCGGGCCAGGCGTCGAGGCCGTTGTTGGCGCCGCCGCGGCGGCGGTTGCTCAGGGACATCGGGGCAAGAAGGAAGGAAGGTTGAGGCTCTGCCTCAAACTCCGCCAAAGGCTCGCCTTTGGAAACCTGGTGTTGGGGCTGGGGCACAATGCTGCGTGGGGTGCCGCTGGCCTAAATTTGCGCGGGTCTGGGGGCGCTGCCCCCAGCGGGTCCAGGGCAGAGCCCTGGCCTTGCTTCCTCATGGCGCGCCTTCGGCCGCGACGGCGGCGGCGATGGTGCGGGTCAGGATGCGGATGTCGCTGCGCAGCTCGGCGGTGGACTGGGTGCGGCCCTGCTCGGACTCCGAGATCAGGCGCCCGAGGGCGGCCTCGATGTTGCGTAGGTGGGTGCGGGCGGCGCCGTCGCCCTCTGGCCGGCCTTCCGAGAGGCGCTGGAGCACCGGGGCCAGGCCGGCCTGGCCCTCGGCGACGCGGAGCATGAGCTGCTGGTTGGCGCGGTTGGAGTCGGCGAGCTGGCCGAGGCGTTCGGTCAGCGAGAGCACGGCGGCGTTGGACTGGGCGCGGCCTTCCTCGCCGCGGGCCAGGATGCGCTGGAGGTTCTCCATGTTCTCGGCGGTGGTCTCCAGCAGGGCCTGGACGTAGGCGGGCACGGAACCTCCGTCGCCGTCGCCGCCGAGCACGCCGGAGGACAGACGGGTCAGGCCGGCGAGCCACTCCTCCAGCTCGTTGAAGAAGCGGTTCTGCGCCTGGCCGGCGGTGAGGTCGAGGAAGCCGAGCACCAGCGCGCCGGCGAGGCCGAGCATGGAGGAGGAGAACGCGGTGCCCATGCCGTGCAGCGGCTTGGACAGGCCGGACTTGAGCTGGTCGAACAGGAGGTTGACGTCGCCGTTGCCGACCGACATCGCGTTGATGACGTCGGCGACGGAGCCGATGGTGAGCAGCAGGCCCCAGAAGGTGCCGAGCAGGCCGAGGAAGATCAGCAGCCCGGTCATGTAGCGCGACAGCTCGCGGCTCTCGTCGAGGCGCGAGGCCAGGCTGTCGAGCAGGGAGCGCATCGCCGGGGCGGACAGGGTGAAGCGGTCCTGGCCGTCGCGGTTGCGGCCGCGCGAGGCCAACATGCTGGCCATGGGCGCGAGCAGCTTGGGCGGCGGCAGGCCGGCGAGGCGCTGGCGCGACTGCTGGAAGGTTTCCAGCCAGCGGACCTCCGGGGAGAGGCGCAGCACCTGGCGCAGGTTCCAGGCCACTCCGAGCAGCAGGACCACGACGATCAGGCCGTTCAGCACCGGGTTGTTGGCGAAGGCGACGAGCAGCACGGGGGACAGCACCGCGGCCACGACGAGCACCGCGACAAGGAACAACGCCATGCGGACCAGGAAGGTGGTCGGGCGGGTCATCGCTTGCTGGCGGGGGTCGCGGCGCCTGCGGGCGCGGCCTTGGCCGGAGGGGATGGGGCTGGAGGGGATGGGGCTGGGGTGGGCGACGAGGCTGCCGGCTTGCCGCCCGGTCCGGGGGGCGGGCTGGGCTGGGCGGGGGCGGCAGGCGTCGGGGGCGGCGTCCCGGCAGGCACGGTGCGGGTGATCTCGGCACGGTCCGGCGTGTCGCCGGTGTCGATGCCCAGCGCGCGCGGGTGGATGCGGGGCGAGGCGATACCCTCGCTGATCAGCACGGCGCGCACCGCCAGCGCGCGGGCCAGCGACAGGCGCCTCGGGGTGGACGGGTCGTCCGGCGTGCCCGCGGCCCAGGCGTTGATCTCCAGCGTGGCGGCGGGGTCCGCCTTCGCCGTCCGGGCGAGGCTGCGCAGCGCGTCTACGGCGGCAGGGTTCAGGTCGGAACGGCCGGCGCCGAACGTCACCCGCGTGCCGCCAGGGATGGCGCTGACGGTGTCCGGGGCGTCCGGCACGAGGGGCACGGGCGGCGGCGGGTTCGGGCGGGTCGGCACCGTCGGTTCGAAGGGGGGGAGCACGGCCTTGGGTGGCGCCGCCGGGGCGATGACAGGGGGGCGGCCGGATTGGGTCTTCGGCTTCGCGGGGGCGCGGGAGGCATCGTGTCGTGGCGGGAGGTGTCGTTCCGGAGCGGGAGGCCTGGCGGCAGGCGTCACGTGGGCGGGCGGCGCGGGGGTGCCGAGGCTGTCGAGGGCGCCCTGGTCCACGCTGACCTGGGCGGAGGACGGCAGGGTAGGGCACAGCATATACAAGAAAGTTGCCGCAAGCAGGCACGCTTGGCGCATTCGGGAGGTGGACGGGCGCATGGTGGCCGAACCGTGACGCAACGCCGGGCCGGACGCAAGCGAGCGGCCTGACGTGCGAGGAGACGCGGGGGTGGGAGCGGAGCAGGAAGCAAGGCTGGGCTCTCCCTCCGCTGCCCATTCCAATGGCCCAAGCGGGCCATCGGAACCTTTGGCAGCTCCGCCCAGACCCGCCAGGGGCGAGCCGCCCCTGGACCGGCTTTACTCAAGTATTGGATTCCAAAGGCAAGCCTTTGGCGGAGTTTGAGGCAGAGCCTCAACCTTGCTTCCTGGCGGAACCGCTGCAAGCCTTGTGCTCGGCGAGACCAAGGCAATGCGTGTGCGACGGCGCGGGCGGCGGGGATCAGCCGGGACGCTGCTGCTCCGAGGCGCTGACGCCGTCGGCGACCATTTCCAGGAGCTGGGCGTGCAGGTGGGGGTTGGCGGCGACCACGTTGTTGGGGGCGTCGTCGAGCAGCGTGGCCTCGGCGCCGGAGGGGTCGGTGGTGAAGCCGCCGGCCTCGCGCACGATCAGCAGGCCGGCGGCGCAGTCCCATGGCTTGAGGCCCAGCTCCCAGTAGCCGTCGTAGCGGCCGGCGGCGACCCAGGCGAGGTCGAGGGCGGCGGCGCCGAAGCGCCGCACGCCGGCGACGGTGGGCATCATGGTGCCCAGCGTGCGGGCAAAGGCGAGGCGGTGCTGGGCGCGCACGGCCGCGAACGGGATGCCGGTGGCGAACAGGGCCTCGCGGATGTCGCGGCGGGCGGAGACGCGCAGGCGGCGCTCGTTGAGGTAGGCGCCGATGCCCTTCTCGGCCCAGAACATCTCGTCGGCGGCGGGGCTGTAGACGAGGCCGGCGCTGATCTCCGTGCTGCCGTCGGGCAGGCGGCGCTGGAGCGCGATGCTGATCGCCCAGTGCGGGATGCCGTGCAGGAAGTTGGTGGTGCCGTCGAGCGGGTCGACGACCCAGCGCCAGGTCCAGTTCTCCGAGCCGTGGGCGCCGCTCTCCTCCATGAGGAAGGCGTAGCCGGGGCGGGCGCGGGTCAGCTCCTCGCGGATGGTGGCTTCGGCGCGGATGTCGGCCTGGGAGACGAAGTCGGACGGGCCCTTGATGCTGACCTGGAGCTGCTCGACCTCGGTGAAGTCGCGCAGCAGGCGCTTGGCGGCTTTCTGCGCGGTGTTCTGCATCACCGTCATGTGGGGAGAGAGGCGGAGGGCCATGGTCGGCCTTTCGGTTCAGGAAGGAAGGCCAGGGCTCTGCCCCGTGCTTGAAAGCGGGGACCCGCTGGGGGCAGGCGCCCCCAGACCCGCACGCATAAAACTTCATTGCGCCGGTCCAGGGGCGGCTCGCCCCTGGCGGGTCCGGGCAGAGCCCGGGCTTGCTAGTTCTTGGCGCGCTCGACGTAGGTGGCGTCGTCGGTGCGGATGACGACGCGCTCGCCGGCCTCGATGAACGGCGGCACGGAGGTCTTCACCCCGTTGGACAGGCGGGCGGGCTTGTAGGACGACGACGCGGTCTGGCCTTTGACGACGGGGTCGGCCTCGACGATCTCGAGCGTGACCATGGCGGGCAGGTGGATGCCGACGGGGTCGCCTTCGACCAGGTCAACGATCACGGGCATGTTGTCCTGCAGGAAGGCGGTGCCCTCGCCGAGGATGGCGGCGGGGATCATCGCCTGCTCGAAGGTCTCCGGGTCCATCAGGACGAGGTTGTCGCCGTCGGTGTAGGAGTAGGTGTACTCCTTGTTGTCGGTCATCAGGCGCTCGACGGTGTCGGCGGTGCGCCAGCGCTCGTTGGTCTTGTTGCCGGTCCTGAGGTCGCGCATCTCGACCTGGATGAAGGCGCCGCCCTTGCCGGGGGTGATGATCTGCTGCTTGAGCACGGTCCAGCGTCGGCCGTCATGCTCGATGACCTGACCGGCGCGGATCAGGTTCGCCTGCTGCTTCATGGGGATGCTCTGTGTCTGCGGTGGCGGGTGTCTAGACCGTGGGGGGCAGGGCGGCAAGGAAGGCGGGCGCAGACTGCGGGCCCGTCCTGTGGTCAGTGTCCGGCGGTCAGTTCTGCGGCTTCGGGGCCGGTGCTGCGGCCGTGCCGGGCTTGGGGGGCCTGAACACGATCGTCCAGCGCCGCGAGCCCTTCGGCGCCGGGAAGGCGGCGATCGCGTCCACGACGCCGTCGCGGCGGGCGTCGTCGGAGTTGAGCACGACGGTTCTGTGCAGGTACGTCTGGGCTTCGGAGTCGGTCAGCCTCGTTCGCGCCTTCAGCGTCGCGCCGACGATGCGCTCGTAGGCTTCGAGCTTGTTGGCCTGCTCGCGCAGCCGCTCCGCGCTGACCGGGCCGTTCGAGACCACCCCGGCGGCGTGGAACAGGAACACGCCGCGCTCGACCGAGTAGCGGTTCTGGGCGTTGAGGAACAGGAACGTCGCCGCGGACGCCACCAGGCCGACGTTGTAGGCCGTGAAGGTGATGCCGTCGTGCTCGTGCAGGCGGTTCATGTAATCCACGATGCCCTGCGCCGCGTCGATGTCGCCGCCCGGCGAGTTCAGGGCGAGGTCGATTTCCCGGGCGCCGGCGGCATAGAACTTGTCCACCTGGGCGATGAACAGGTCGCGGCTTGCCGGGATGATCGGCGCGTTGAACAGGAGGTAGCCGACGCCCTCGAAAGGCACGGGATCGGGTATGGCCGCCTGGGGCGGGGCGGCGGGCGGCTCGCAGCCGGCCAGCAGGCACAGGCACAGGGTCGCCGCGAGGGCGCCGTGCGGGGAGGCCAGCCTCATGCACGAAACTCCTGCCTGTGGTGCCCGGGCCTCGCGCGTGGCGGCCGCCGCGACCGGGCGCAACAGCCGACATACCGGCGGCCTGTCAGGGCGTCACCAGCGTTTCGGGCGTCCGGCCTGGCGCGAGGCTGTGCCGTCCGCCCTGTGGGTCGGTGACGATCTCCTCCCCCGATGTGCGGTCGAGCCAGTCCGGGCCGATCGGGACCTTGCCGTGGCCGCCGGGGATGTCGAGCACGTAGGTCGGCCAGGCGAGGCCGGTGACGCGGCCGCGCAGGCCGGCGAGCAGGGCCTGGCCCTCGGCGATCGGCACGTGGAAGCGCGCGGTGCCGGGGGCGGGGTCGAGATGGTGCAGGTAGTACGGCTTGACGCGGGCGGCGACGAGGGCGCGGAGCAGGGCTTCCAGGGCGTCGGGCGTGTCGTTGACGCCGCGGAGCAGCACGGACTGGCCGAGCACGGGGATGGCCTCGGCCTGGATGCGGCGCAGGGCAGCGCGGGCGTCGGGAGTCAGCTCGCGGGCGTGGTTGGCGTGCAGGACGACGAACATGGCGCGCTCGGTGCGGAGCGCGGCGGCGAGGGCGTCGGTGACGCGGGCGGGGTCGGCGGTGGGGACGCGGGTGTGGATGCGGATCGTGGCGACGTGGGGAATGGCGGAGAGGGCGGCGACGATGGCGGCGAGGCGGCGGGGGGAGAGCATCAGCGGGTCGCCGCCGGTGAGGATGATCTCGGTGATCGCGGGGTGGCCAGCGAGCCAGGCGTAGGCGGTGGCCAGCTCGGCGTCGGTGAGCAGGCCGCCGTCGGGGCCGACGTGCTCGCGGCGGAAGCAGAAGCGGCAGTAGGTCGGGCAGATCAGCAGCGGCTTGAGCAGGGCGCGGTCGGGGTAGCGGTGCACGATGCCGCGGACCGGGGAGAGGGCGTCGTCGCCGATCGGGTCGGGGCGTTCGTGGGCGGCGGTGCGCAGCTCGTCAGGGTGGGGGACGAACTGGCGGCCGATCGGGTCGTCGGGGTGGGCGATCAGGGCGCGCAGGGCGGGGGGGATGGCGACGGCGTAGCGGGCCTCGACCGCGGCGAGGGCGTCGCGCTGGTGCGGGGCGGCAAGGCGGGCTGCGACGAGGGCGTCTGCGTCGCGCAGGGTGGTGCGGGGCATGGTGGGGGTTTAGCGCCGCGGGGCTGGCGCGGCGGGGGGGGCCCCCGGGGGCCGGGGTGCCCTGTGCTTGAAAGCAGAGACTTGCTCTGGAGCCGACGTCAGTAACCTCTTCAAGTGATCGAGCAGGCAAGGTTGAGGCTCTGCCTCAAACTCCGCCAGGGCGAGCCGCCCTGGACTGGCCTTGCTTAAGAGAAGCCGGTCCAGGGGCGGCTCGCCCCTGGCGGGTCTGGGCAGAGCCCAGCCTTGCTTGCTGAATGGCAGGACGGCGGGTGTGTTCCGCGGTGTCGGCTTGACCGTGCCGGGCGGGCGGGCTCCAACTTCGCGCGTCGAGGAGGCGCCGCGATGCTGAAGGTCGGGCAGGGCGCCGCAGCGCCGCCGTTCCTGGCGATGGACGTGATCGCGGCGGCGAACCGGCGGCAGGCGGCGCTTCCTCCCGGGACGCCGCGGGTGATTCGCATGGAGGTCGGGCAGCCTGGGACGGGCGCGCCGGCGGGCGCGGTGGCGGCGGCGCAGGCGGCGCTGCGGTCGGGGCGCACGCTGGGCTACACCGAGGCGCTGGGGCTGCGCTCGCTGCGGGAGGGGATCGCGCGGCATTGTGAGGCCTGGTACAACGTGCAGGTGTCGCCGGGGCGGGTGGCGGTCACGACCGGGGCGTCGGCGGCGTTCCCGCTGGCGTTCCTGGCGGCGTTCGACCGTGGCGACCGGGTGGCGCTGGCGGCGCCGTTCTACCCGCCGTACGTCAACATCCTGACGGCGCTGGGGCTGGTGCCCGTCGTGCTGGAGACAGGGGTGGAGACGCGCTTCCAGCCGACGGTGGCGATGCTGGAGGCCCTGGCGCGGGCGCCGGACGGGCTGCCGGACGGGCTGGTCGTGGCGAGCCCGGGCAACCCGGCGGGCACGATGCTGCGGCCGGAGGAGCTGCGCGGGATCGCCGAGTGGTGCCATGCGCGGGGCGTGCGGCTGGTGTCGGACGAGATCTACCACGGGCTGCAGTACGAGGTGGCGGTGGCGACGGCGGCGGCGTTCAGCCCGAGCGCCATCGTGATCAACAGTTTCTCCAAGTATTTCTCCATGACTGGCTGGCGAGTGGGCTGGATGGTGCTGCCGCAGGACCTGGTGCGGGCGGTGGAGTGCCTGGCGCAGAACCTGTTCATCAGCGCACCGCATCTGTCGCAGGTGGCGGCGGAGGCGGCGCTCGGGTGCGGGCCGGAGCTTGATGCGAACGTGGCGGCGTATCGGCGGTCGCGGGCGCTGCTGCTGCGCGAGATGCCGGGGATGGGGTTCGATCGGCTGAGTCCGGCGGAGGGGGCGTTCTACCTGTATGCCGATGTGTCGGAGCGAACCGGGGACAGCGTGGCGTTCTGCGCGAAGATGCTGGAGCAGGCGGGCGTCGCGGCGACGCCAGGGGTGGATTTCGACCGGGTGCGGGGCGGGCAGTTCGTGCGGTTCAGCTATTGTGGGGCAGAGGCGGACGTGGCGGAGGCGGTGGAACGGCTGCGCGGGTTCGCGTGAGGCGGCGGCAGGAAGGCAAGCCCAGGGGCGCTGCCCCTGGACCCCGCCAGGGGAAGCCCCCTGGACGGCTTTACTTAAGTCAATGGGATCAAAGGGTCCTCGGACCCTTTGCGGGTCTGGGCAGAGCCCAGCCTGGCTTGCTTTCTGGCTCCTTACCGTGAGCATCGCCGGCCTGTCGCTGCGCGACCTGGAGTACGTGGTTGCGGTGGCGGAGCTGGGCAGTTTCCGCAGGGCGGCGGAGCGGTGCGTGGTGAGCCAGCCGTCGTTGTCGGCGCAGGTGCGCAAGCTGGAGGACTGGTTCGGGGCGCGGCTGTTCGAGCGGACCACGCGCCGCGTGATGGTGACGCCGCGGGGGCAGACGCTGATCGACCAGGCGAGGCGGGTGCTGGCGGAGGCGAGGGTGCTGGACGAGCTGGCGCGGCGCAGCTCGGCGGTGTTCGGCGGCGCGCTGCGGCTGGCGGCGATCGCGACGCTCGGGCCGTATCTGTTCCCGCGGGTGCTGCCGGGGCTGCGGCGGGCGTATCCGGACGTGGCGCTGACGCTGAGCGAGGGACGGACGGAGACGCTGCTGGCGCAGCTCGGGGCGACGGACCTGGATGCGGTGCTGGTGGCGCTGCCGCTGCATGGGGATCTGGTGTCGAGCGAGGCGCTGTTCGTGGAGCCGTTCGTGCTGGCGTGTCCGGCGGGGCATCCGGCGGGGCTGGAGGGCGGGCCGGGCTGGGACGAGCTGGACCAGGGGGAGCGGCTGCTGATCGAGGACGGGCACTGCCTGCACGAGCACGCGCTGGCGGCGTGCGCTGTGGCGGGGAGCCGGAACCGGCATGGCACCAGCGTGGAGACGCTCAAGTACATGGTGGCGGCGGGGGAGGGGTGCACGCTGGTGCCGGCGCTGGCCGCGGTGGACGACGCGGGCGGGCTGCTGCGCTACCGGCGGATCGGCGGCGAAGCCTATGGTCGCACCATCGGGCTGGGGTGGCGGCGCAGCGACCCGCGCGGGGCGGAGTTCCAGGCGCTAGCGGCGGTGCTGCGGCAGATCGCCGGGGCGGTGTGCCCTGAGACCGTGACGGCGGGCTAGGCAGGGCGGCCCGGGCTGCAGGAACCTTGCGGTTCGCTGCAGCCCAGAGCTGCTTTCAGGGTGCGATTGGCTGGGGGATGCGCCCGGCCGGGGTTATCGGCTCCACCAGCCGCGACGCTTTTCCGCCACCGGCTCGACGAGTGGGGCCGGCACGGCGGATGCGACCTGATGCGGCTCCGGGAGGGCGGGTTGTTCTTGGGCCTCGTCGGCGGCTTCGTCAGGCATGGCCGTAGCGGAGGACGGTTCCGGTGTCGGCAGCTCCAGGTCGAGAGCAGGCTCGGCCGGCATGTCCGCGGGCGTTGCGGCCTCAGGCTCGACGGCATCCGGCGTGCCGCTGGTTTCCTGGCCGACGGGTGTTCCGAACGGTTCCGGCAGGGCGAGATCCGGCAGGGCGAGATCCGGGTGGACGGCTGCGGCTGCCGTGACAGGCGCCTGGGTGGACTTGAGCGCGAGCTGAGCCTCGCGTTCCTCCGCAAGCTCCATCACGTCGAAGATGTCGATGCCGGAGGCGTAGGGGTTGGCGGGCGTCGGGCCCGAGTAAGGCGCCGGCGCCGCGAGGGCAGCCGGAGCCACGGGCTGCTCGTCCTCGTCGCGACGGCGGCGGCGGCCACCGCGGCGGCCGCGGCGGCGGGGCTTGTCCGAGTCCTCTCCCGCTTCGGGGTCGGTCGGCGGCTGCTCGCCATCCACAGGGTCGGCGGCAGCCTCGGCGGATGACAGGCCGGGCTCCTCGCCGCCGGCGTCGGGCAGGCCGAGGCTCTCCGGGGCGGTCTCGACCATGCCGTCCAGGGAGGGAATCTCGGGCTGCTCCGCGTCGGGCTGCGGGGCGGCGGCCTCGCCGCCTTCCGCAAGCGTCGCGTCGGTCCCGTCCTTGCGGCGACCGCCACGGCGGCGACGGCGGCGCTTGCGGCGTGCCTCGCCTTCCTCGGCGGTCTCGCCCTCGGGAGCGTCGTCGTCGGCTGCGGCGCTGGCGGGCGCCAGAGCGGCGGGGGCCAGGGTGGTGGGCAGGGCGGCGGGCTCCTCGCGGCCCTGCTCGATGTCGGGCTCCTCGTCCAGCTCCGGCTCGTCGATCTCGGCGTCCTTGGGCAGCAGGCGCGTGGCGCCAAGGTCGGAGGGGGCGGGCGGAAGCTCGTTGGGCGCCAGGGCGCGGACGCGGGCGATGCGGGTCTGCGCGGGCAGCAGGCTCTCGTCGGCCTCGAAGCAGACGCGCATCTCGTAGCGCGACTCGATCTCGGCGACGCGGCTGCGCTTGTGGTTGAGCAGGTAGATCGCGGTGGGCGAGGCGACGTGGACCTGGATCTCGTCGCCCCTGTGCTTCGCGCCGGCCTCCTCGACCGCGCGCAGCACGTGCAGGCTGGCGTTCTCGGTGCTGCGGACGTGGCCGGTGCCGTCGCAGTGCGGGCAGGCGACGAAGCTGGTCTCGGCGAGCGAGGGGCGCAGTCGCTGGCGGCTCATCTCGAACAGGCCGAAGCCGCTGATCGAGCCGAGCTGGATGCGGGCGCGGTCGTCCTTCAGCGCCTCCTTGATGCGCTTCTCGACGGCGGCGTTGTTGCGCCGCGACTCCATGTCGATGAAGTCGATGACGATCAGGCCGGCGAGGTCGCGCAGGCGGAGCTGTCGGGCCATCTCGTCGGCGGCCTCGAGATTGGTGCGCAGCGCCGTCTCCTCGATGCCGCGCTCCTTGGTGGAGCGGCCGGAGTTGACGTCGATCGCGACCAGGGCCTCGGTCTGGTTGATGACCAGGTAGCCACCGGACTTGAGCTGCACGGTGGGCGAGAGCATGGCGTCGAGTTGGGCCTCGACCCGCTCGCTGGCGAACAGCGGCTGGCCGGAAGGATTCTGCCAGAGCTGCACCTTGCGGGCGTGGGCGGGCATCAGCAGGCGCATGTAGTCGCGCGCCGCACGCCAGCCCTCCTCGCCGTCGACCAGGATGTCGTCCACGTCGCGCGAGTAGACGTCGCGGATGGAGCGCTTGATGAGGCTGGCTTCCTCGTGGATCAGCGCGGGCGCCATCGAGCGCATCGTGATGTCGCGGATGTCGTCCCACAGGCGCAGCAGGTAGTCGCAGTCCCGCGTGATCTCGGGCTTGGGGCGGGCGGCGCCGGCGGTGCGGATGATCATGCCCATGCCGCGCGGCAGGTCGAGCTCGGCGGTGACCTCCTTGAGGCGGCGGCGGTCGGCGGCGGAGGTGATCTTGCGCGACACGCCGCCGCCGCGGGGCGAGTTCGGCATCAGCACGGAGAAGCGGCCGGCGAGCGAGATGAAGGTGGTGAGCGCGGCACCTTTCGAGCCGCGCTCCTCCTTGACGACCTGGATCAGCAGGATCTGGCGGCGGCGGATGACGTCCTGGATCTTGTAGTGGCGCAGGTAGCGGGGCTGCGGGCGCTCGTCGCCGCGGTCCTCGCGGGAGTCCGGCCGTTCGCGGGAGGAGGTGGCGCGTGCGGGCTCGGATGCGGCCGGGGTGGAGCCGGCATCCCCGGGGTCACGGGTCTCGTCCGGCAGCGACTCGGGGGCGGAGTGGTCGTGGAGCGAGGCGACAGCCTGCTCGGACGCGTCGGCGCCGGCGTCTGCGTCTAGCGGCGAGTCCGGGTCGGCGGAGGCGGTGTCGACGTGGTGCGCGTCGGAGGCGGATGCCTCATCGGCGGGGCCGTGCCGCTCGTCGGAGTCGACGGCGAGGGGCAGGGCGGCGGGCTGCTCCTCGCCGTCCGGCAGGGCGGAGAGGATGTGCGGGGCATCGTCGGCTGCGCCGCTGGTGCGGCTCTCGCCGCCGCGGCGTCCGGAGTCACCGCCACGGCTGGGTCGGCCGGTGTCGGCTGGCGGGTGGCGCTCGCCGCGGCCGTCAGCCTCGGAGGCCTGGGCTGCGGCGTCATCGGCGGCTGCCTCCGCGCGGGCGTCCTCCTCCTGCATTGCGATGATGCGCTGCCGGTCGGCGACGGGGATCTGGTAGTAGTCGGGGTGGATCTCGCCGAAGGCCAGGAAGCCGTGGCGGTTGCCGCCATACTCGACGAAGGCGGCCTGGAGGCTGGGCTCCACGCGGACGATCTTGGCGAGGTAGATGTTGCCCTTGAGCTGGCGCTTGGCGGCGGTCTCGACGTCGAAGTCCTCGAGACGGCTACCGTCGAGAACCACGACGCGGGTTTCTTCCCCGTGGCTTGCGTCGATCAGCATGCGTTTGGTCATGAAGCGTGGATCTCCGATGCGCCCGCGCGCCAGCATCCCGTGGGGGTGCGGCGCCGCGCTGGCTCGATGTCGTGGGTGCGTAAGGGCCGGGGACCATGGCCGATGCGCGCACGGCACCGTTCGGACAATGCGTCCGCTGCGGTGCGATCTGGCTCGTGGTGTGCATGGGCGAGGGCAGTGTCCCGGTCAGGGCGGCCTGGCACCTGCGCGCCGCGGCCGGATGAGGAGTGGGTGCGCGGACATCTCCGGCAGCACCGCAGCGTGGTCGTCGGCTCTGGCGGCACCTCGCACGAGGGAGCTGTCACGGCTTCTGCCGCACGCACGCCGTTTTGCCGGCATGGCATGGCCGTGACCGGTTCCTGCACGCAACGGGTGCGATGAAGGTGGCGCGCGCGAACGCGCAATGCCGGCCGCGACATGGTCAATCAACTGGTCGCCAGCGCCTGCTGTGGCGCGGATACACTTGCTGACCTGCATGTTGCAGAAGCATGGCGATGATGACGCAACCCCATGCAGTCCGCAAGTCCGTGCGCGACGGGTGAGTGGGCGACAAACGCGGCAGGCGGGGCTGGGCTCCCCGTGTACCGCCAAGGTTCCCCGTTCAGGCTTGGGGGGCTCCGGGAACCCTCTTCTCGGGCAGGTGGATTTTGGAGGCGGGCTCTTGGCAGATGAGGCACGGCCTCGACCTTGCTTGCCAGGTGTCGGATCGGACACGATCCCGGGCCGGCGTGATGGCGCCAGGATGCGGTCGTTCTGTGGCAGAGGGTTGTGGCATGGCGGGGTTGGCTCTCACGCGTCGGATGCTGCTGGCCGGCGGCACCGGACTCCTGGCGCTGCCCGGCGGTGGGCGGGCCAGCCTGCGTGATCGGCCCGCGATTCCGCAGGCCGGGGCTGGGTCGGCGCGCGGGGATCGTGCCACGGCCGAGGCGCGGCGGTCGTTGCCGTTGCTGATGCTGGACCCGGGGCATGGCGGCAAGGACCCGGGCGCGATCGGGGTGTCGGGCACCTTCGAGAAGCACGTGGCGTTCGCGGCGGCGGGCGAGCTGAAGCGGCAGCTCGAGGCTGATGGCCGGTGCCGGGTGGCGCTGACCCGGGGGCGGGACGTGTTCATCCCGCTGGAGGAGCGGGTGGCGGCGGCGCAGGCCAGGGGGGCGGCGCTGTTCGTGTCCATGCACGCCGACGCGATCGCCGATCCGTCGGTGCGCGGGGCCAGCGTCTATACCCTGTCCGACACGGCCTCCGATGCGCAGAGCGCGGCGCTGGCGGTGCGGGAGAACTCGGCGGACCGGTTCGCCGGGCGGGCGTTTCGCGACATGCCGCCGCAGGTGGCGCAGATCCTGGGCAGCCTGGTGCGGCGGGAGACCAGGGCGGGGTCGGCGCACCTGCAGCACGCGCTCGTGGGGTCGCTGGACCGGGCGTTGCCGATGCTCGACAACCCGGCGCGCCACGCGCATTTCGTGGTGCTGAAGGCGGCCGACATTCCGAGCGTGCTGGTGGAGATGGGGTTCATGTCCAACGTGGCGGACGAGGCGGCGCTGCGCCAGGCGTCGCACCGTGCGCGGGTGGCGGCGGCGATGCGCCAGGCGCTCGACGGGTGGCTGGCGCGGGCTGGAACGCAGGCGGGCTAGAGGCTGCCTGCGGCCGGGTGGTGCCGACGTCGGCCTGCAAGGCAGGCAAGGCTGGGCTCTCCCTCCGCTGCCCATTCCAACGGCCCAAGCGGGCCGCCGGAACCTTTGGGCAGCTACGCCCAGACCCGCCAGGGGGGAAGCCCCCCCTGGACCGGCTTTTCTAAGGAGTGGATTCCAAAGGCAAGCCTTTGGCGGAGTTTGAGGCAGGGCCTCAACCTTGCTTGCTTCAAACGTGCGGCGACTCCGCGGGCGGCAGGGAGTAGAGAGCGGGCATGAGCGACAGCACCTCGGCGCGCGAGCGCATGGTTCCAGGCAAGCCGGATCCCTCCGGCCGCAGGCCGCGGGCGCCGTCGCCGCAGCGTCGCCGGCTGGGCTTCGTGCGCAGGGCGGCAGGCGCGCTGCTGGGGCTGGCGATGCTGGGCGGCGTGGTGGCGGGCATCGTGGGGTGGAGCGCCTACTCGCGGTTCTCGGCGGACCTGCCGACGCTGGACGGGCTGCGGCACTACCAGCCGCGGGTGATGAGCCGGGTGTACTCGGGCGACGACCGGCTGATGGTCGAGTTCGCCACCGAGCGCCGCATCTTCGTGCCCTACACCGCGATCCCGGACCTGGTGAAGCAGGCGTTCCTGTCGGCGGAGGACCAGAACTTCTGGTCGCATCGCGGCGTCGATCCCCTGGCGATCGCCCGGGCGGCGTTCACCAACCTGACGCGAGTGGGGGCGAACCGGCGGCCGGTGGGCGCGTCCACGATCACCCAGCAGGTCGCGAAGAACATGCTGGTGGGCAACGAGGTCAGCCTGTCGCGCAAGGCGCGCGAGGCGATCCTGGCGCTGCGCATCGAGGACACGCTCAGCAAGGAGCGCATCCTGGAGCTGTACCTCAACGAGATCTACCTGGGCGAGAAAGCGTATGGCGTGGCCGCGGCGGCGCAGGTGTACTTCAACAAGTCCCTGGACCAGCTCGACGCGGCGGAGGCGGCGATGCTGGCGGCGCTGCCCAAGGCGCCGAACAACTACGACCCGTTCCGGGCACGCGATGCGGCACGGGGGCGGCGGGACTGGGTGCTCGACCGCATGGCGGACACCCGGGCGATCACGGCGGCGACGGCGGCGGCGGCAAAGGCGGAACCCGTGGTGCCGGCGGGCGCGCGGCGTCCGGACATGGTGCCGGGGGCGGAGTGGTTCACCGACGAGGTCAGGCGCCAGCTCGTGGAGCGGTTCGGCGCGGACCAGACCGCGCAGGGCGGCCTGGTGGTGCACACCAGCCTCGATCCGGCGCTGCAGCTTGCCGCGGACGCGGCGCTGCGCGAGGGGCTGCTGTCGTATGATCGGGCGCATGGCGGGTGGCGGGGACCGGTGACGCGGCTCGTCGGCGGGCGCAGCGGCTGGCAGGCGGCGCTGGGCATGGTGCCGCACGCGCCGGGGATGCTGCCGGGCTGGGTGCTGGCGGCGGTGCTGGAGGTGGGCGGCGATCGTGCGGGCGTGGGCTGGCTCGAAGGGGCGGGCGCGGCGCGGCAGGAGCGCACGGGCAGCGTGTCGCTGTCCGACCTGGGCTGGGCGCGTCCGGTGCGCGACGGCGTCGCGGGTGCGGCGCCGCGCAGGGTCGCGGACGTGCTGCAGGTCGGCGACGTGGTGATGGTGGAGCCGGGGCGCGGCGGGAGCGACGAGGCGGCGGGCGGCGCGGCCAGGGGGCGGGGCGAGCGGGTGAGCCTGCGGCAGATCCCGCTGGTGCAGGGCGCGCTGGTGTCTCTCGACCCGACGACCGGGCGGGTGCTGGCGCTGTCGGGGGGGTGGAGCTACGAGGCGAGCCAGTTCAACCGGGCGACGCAGGCGCAGCGCCAGCCGGGCAGCTCGTTCAAGCCGTTCGTGTACCTGACGGCGATGGAACAGGACATCTCGCCAAGCCAGCGGTTCCTGGATGCGCCGTTCGTGCAGGGCGACTGGCGGCCGAACAACTACGAGATGGATTTCGGCGGGCCGACGCCGCTGCACACCGCGCTGGTGAAGTCGCTCAACCTGGTGACGGTGCGGCTGGCGAGCAAGATCGGCATGGATTCGGTGGCGGAGACGGCGGTGGCGTTCCACGAGGTGGAGTCGATGCCGCACGTGCTGCCGGCGGCGCTGGGCGCGGTCGACACCACGGTGCTGCGCGAGGCGGGGGCCTATGCGTCGCTCGACGAGGGCGGGCGCGAGGTGCTGCCGAGCCTGATCGACAGCGTGCAGGACCGCGACGGGCATGTGGTGTGGAAGGCACCGCTCGGGTTGACCTGCGAGGCGTGCGGCGATGCGGGGCGGATGCCGGTGCTGAGCGACGGGCGCAGGCAGGTCGCCGACGAGGCGAGCACGTTCCAGGTGGTGGAGATGATGCGCGACGTGGTGGAGCACGGCACCGGGATTCCGGCGAAGAAGGGGCTCGACCGGCCGATCGCGGGCAAGACCGGGACCAGCCAGGACTTCAACGATGCGTGGTTCGCGGGCTTCACGCCGGGGATGGTGACCGTGGTGTGGGTGGGGTTCGACACGCCCGCCAGCCTGGGCGAGGACGAGACCGGGGCCGTGGTCGCGGCGCCGATCTGGAACCGCTACATGACGGCGGCGATGCGCGGGCGTCCGTCGCTGGAGTTCCGGGTGCCGGACGGGGTCACGCTGCAGCGCTGGTCCAGCGGCAATGGCAGCGTGGTCGACGCGTTCAAGCCGAGCCAGGTGCCTGGGGTGAGCGCGGGCGGCGGCGAGGCGGTGGCGGCCAGCGGCGGCAATGCCGTGCGGGGCGCCGCCGCCAGCGGCAACGGCGTGGACAGCGGGATGGGCGGGTTGTATTGACGCCGGCCCGGATGGCGGGCTTGGCCGTGTCCATCGGGATTCGTGCAACGTGCGGGTGGTTGTCAGATGTCCGCGGAATCCGACGAGCTGAACCTCCAGATCAGGCAGTCGGTGGCGCTGCTGAGGAGGCATCTTTGACTGGGATGTCGCGATCGCACGGCTTGCGGAGCTGAATGCGCGCGCCGAGGAACCGGCGCTGTGGGACGACGCGGAGGCGGCGCAGAAGGTGATGCGCGAGCGCAACCGGCTGGCGTCGCAGACCGAGGGCCTGACGACGCTGGTGGCCGAGGTCGCGGACACGGTCGAGCTGGTGGAGATGGCGGAGCTGGAGGGTGATGCGGCGATGGTCGCTGACGGCCTGGCGACGCTTCGCGGCTTCGCGCAGGAGGTCAAGCGGCGCGAGATCGAGAGCCTGCTGTCGGGCGAGGCGGACGGGTTCGACTGCTACGTCGAGGTCAATGCCGGGGCGGGCGGCACGGAGGCGCAGGACTGGGCGGAGATGCTGTCGCGCATGTACACGCGCTGGGCCGAGCAGCACGGCTACAAGGTCGAGCTGCTGGAGAGCAGCGAGGGCGAGCAGGCCGGGATCAAGTCGGCGACGCTGCAGGTCACCGGGCCGGCGGCGTACGGCTGGCTTAAGACCGAGGCGGGCGTGCACCGGCTGGTGCGGATCAGCCCGTTCGACGCGGCGGCGCGGCGGCAGACCTCGTTCGCCAGCGTGTGGGTGTATCCGGTGATCGACGATTCCATCGTGATCGAGATCGATCCATCCGACCTCAAGGTGGACACGTTCCGTGCGTCGGGCGCCGGCGGTCAGCATGTGAACAAGACCGAGAGCGCCATCCGGATCACGCATGTGCCGACCGGCATCGTCGTGGCCTGCCAGACGGACCGCAGCCAGCACCGCAACCGGGCGAAGGCGATGGAGATGCTGCGCGCGCGGATGTACGAGGCGGAGCTGCGCAAGCGCGAGGCGGCCAGCGCCGCGACGGAGGCGGCGAAGACCGACATCGGCTGGGGACATCAGATCCGGTCGTACGTGCTCGCGCCGTATCAGCTGGTCAAGGACCTGCGCACCGGGGTGGAGACGGGCAATCCCGACGCGGTGCTGGACGGCGAGCTGGACGGGTTCATGGCGGCGTCGCTGGCGCAGCGTGTCGGTGCCACCCGAAGCGAGGCGAGCGCCAGCGCCGAGTAGTATCGTGGAGCGGTCGGGCGGCGGCTAGTTCGGCGAGCCGTGCAGGACCTGGATGACGGCGGGGCCGCCGACCACGATGAAGATCGTCGGCAGGATGAAGATGATCATCGGCATCGTGAGCAGGACCGGCAGCTTGGCGGCCTTTTCCTCGAAGCGGGTTAGCATCTCCTCGCGCATCTCGGCAGACAGCACGCGCAGGGCCTGGGACAGCGGAGTGCCGTACTGCAGGGATTGCAGCATGGTCACGCCCAGACGCTGGTAGGACACAAGCGCCGTTCTCTGGCCGAGGCTGAGCAGGGCGACCCGGGGGTCCGGGTTGAGCTGGAACTCGGTCGTCGTCTGGTCGAGCTCGTCGGCGACCGCGGGGTGGGCGTGGCGGATCTCCTGGCCCACCCGCTGGATCGCCGGCTCCAGGCCCAGGCCGGACTCGGTGCAGATGACCATGAGGTCGAGCGCGTCGGCCAAGCCGCCCTCCAGCCGCTTGAGGTGCACGCCACGGTTGCGGCGGATGATCATGTCGGGCGAGACGAGGCCGATGCAGGCCGCCACCGCGGCGCCGAACATCTGCGCGCGGCCGCTCATGCCGGCAGCGGCCAGCGCAATCCAGGTCAGGGCGGGAAGGCTCAGCGAGAGGAGCAGCTTCACGCTCACGAACAGGCTGAGCGCCGTGCTTGGCCGCAGGCCGGCGCGGAGGAGGGTCTGTTCGAGCTGCGCGAGCGTCTTGGGCGAGAGCAGCCCGGTGCGGAGCACGAGGCTTCCGAGGGCGACCAGCATCTGCAGGGGTCTGGCGATGGCCGACACCTTTTCCTCGGGTGCCGAGCCCAGAGGGCGGCGGCGACTCACATCGGACAGGCGGGTGGCCAGGCGCTTCTCCTGCTGCGCACCCCGCCACATGATCGCCAGCAGGAGCAGGAACGCGAAGCCGCAGGCCAGTCCGACGAGTACAACCCGGTTCATGACAGGCTTTTCCGAATCAGGCCACGCATGATGAAGATCCCGGTGCCAAGGCTGACGCAGGCGCCGGCGAGGATCTTGTTGCCCAGCGGATCGGTGAACAGGCGCATCATGTAGGCGGGGTTCATCAGCATCAGGCCGATGAGCGTCACGACCGGCAGGCCGGCGAGAACCGCGGCGCTTGTGCGCGCTTCGGCGGCCAGGGCGTATCCCTTGGCCTTGGCGGCGGTCCGCTTGCGCATGACCTCGGCGAGACCGTCGAGGGTCTCGGACAATCCGCCGCCGGTCTGCGCCTGGAGCGACAGCGCGGTGGCCAGGAAGCGATACTCCTGGATGTCGTTCAATCGGGTCATGTTCTTCAGTGCGTCCTCGAGCGTGACGCCGATCGCCAGCTCGTTGCCGACCTGGGCGAAGTTGGCGCTGGTCGGCAGCGGGCACTCCTTCGCGACGGCGCGGATGCCCTCGGCAAGCGGGACGCCGACGCGAACGGCGCGCACCATCATTCCCAACGCATCCGGCATCTGGACGCGCATCTTGTTGTGGTGGCGGTCGATCATGCCTGCCGTCACCCGGCGGCAGATGAAGACCCACAGCAACGGCGTGGCGAAGATGGCGAGCGGTCCCGCGACGAACGCCGCGAGCCATGTCACGCCGCGGGCCACCGCAAGCGTCGCGAGCATGATGACCCACCATGGCGCGCGGTAGTGGCTGGCGAGCCTGAGCTTGATGCCGAACAGCGCCAGCAGCCGATGGCCCAGGCTCCTGGGTGTCTGCACCATCGTGATGCTGACCCGCCCGTCCGACTGGGCCACGCTCGGCCGTCGGCCGGCAATGATGCCGTCCATGCGCTGTTGGAGGGCCTTCTCCTCGGCCTGGGTGCGTAGCACCAGCATCAGCGACACGGTGGTGGCGAACAGCAGGAGCGACGCCCCTGTCAGCAGGAGGGCCACCGTGCTCATGGTGACGCTTCCAGCGTCGTGGCCCATGTACGGTCGAGGCCGAAATACACCAGGCGCTGCTGGAAGCCGGGCCGGGCGCGGCTCACGATGTAGCGGCTGATCAGCTTGCCGCGCGGATCGAGCCCGGTCACCTCGAGATGGAAGATGTCGTTCATGATGACGACCTCGCCCTCCATGCCCTGCACCTCGGTCACCTGGGTGATGCGGCGGCCGCCATCGCGGTGACGCTCGACCTGAACGATCATGTCCACCGCGCTGACGATCTGCTGGCGGATCGCGAACTGCGACAGGCCGAGGTTGCCCATCTGCACCATGTTCTCGATACGGGTCATGGCGTCGCGCGAGGTGTTGGCGTGCACTGTGGACATGCTGCCGTCGTGGCCGGTGTTCATCGCCTGCAGCATGTCGAAGGCTTCGGAGCCTCGGGTCTCGCCGATGATGATCCGGTCGGGGCGCATGCGGAGCGCGTTGCGCACGAGGTCGCGCGCGGTGATCTCGCCCTTGCCCTCAAGGCTGGCGGGGCGGGTTTCCAGGCGCACGACGTGGGGCTGCTGTAGTTGCAGCTCGGCGGCGTCCTCCACGGTGACGATGCGCTCGCCGGGGTCGATCATGCGCGACATCGCGTTCATCAGCGTGGTCTTGCCCGAGCCGGTGCCGCCGGAGATGATGACGTTCAGCCGCGCGCGGCCGGCGATCTCCAGGATGCGCGCGATCTGGCCGGTCATGGCGCCGAACTCGACGAGCTGGGCCATGTCGATGGCGTGGCGGGCGAACTTTCGGATCGAGATGTAGGGGCCGTCGAGCGCCAGCGGCGGCAGGACGATGTTGACGCGCGAACCGTCCTTCAGCCGCGCGTCGACCATCGGGCTGGACTCGTCGACGCGCCGCCCGACAGCGGTGGCGATGCGCTGGCAGATGCTGACGGCGTGGGCGGTGTTGCGGAAGCGGGCGTCGGACATCTCGACCTTGCCCTTGCGCTCCACGAAGATCCGCTGCGGGCCGTTGACCATGATGTCGGCAACGGACTCGTCCTCCAGGAGGCTCTCCAGGGGACCGAGGCCGAGCATGTCGTCGACGAGCTCGGTCGCAAGGCGCCGCTGCTCCTTCGAGTTGAGCTGGATGCGGCGGCTGGTGGCGATCTCGGAGACCAGACGCTCGATTTCGGGAAGAAGCTGTTCCTGCGCGAGTCCGGCCACGGCGGCGGGATCGATGCGGCCCAGGCACAGGCCGCGAAGCTCGGCGAGCTGTGTCTGCGAGGTGTCCGGCGCGGCCGGGGTGGCTGCGCGAACCGGTGCCGCAACGTTGGCATCCCGCCGCTCCTCCTGCACTAGCACAGGTGCCGCGGGCTCCTCGCGTCTGCGGCCGAACGCTGTCGGAACGACGGTCATGCTCATGCGCGGCGTCCGAACAGCAACCTGCGGCTGCGGCGGACCTTGTCGGCGCTCGCCGCCACGGCGTTGCTGTCCAGCAGCCTCATGAACGCCGCCTGACGGGCGATCTCCGCGATCGCGGTGCGGAACGACCCGCCTGCGGTGGCGGCGGGCTGGCCGAGGTTGGCGGCCGAGATCATCGCCCGCGGCATGTCAGCGATGACGACGTCGGCCTTCATCTGGAGGGTCTTCTCGACCTGCTGCCGGGTCAGTCCGCCAGGCATGCCCAGTCGGTTCAGGACCACGACCGCGCGCCGTGTCTGCCCGGGGCCGGCTGGGAGGTCCAGGATGCGCAGGGTGTCGCGCAGGCTGGCGAGGGTTGGAAGCGCCACGACGATCCGCTGGTGCGCAAGCAAGAGCAGCTCCTTGTAGAAGCGGATCGGCTCGATCGGCGTGTCGGCGACGATGAGGTTGTAGCGCCGGCGCACAGCCTCGATGAGCTTCGGGGTGGCGCCCTGCGTGTAGATCGTACGCTCCTCCAGCTTCTCCTCGGCGGACAGCACATGCAGCCGCTCCGACGCGCCCTTTGCGGCGGCCGGACGCGCCGCGCGCTCGAGAAACAGCGGGTCGATGCGATCAGGGCGTTCCAGGGCCATGCGCAGGCCCGGTCCAGCCTGGGTGTTCAGCATCATCGCCGCACGACCCATGTGGAGGTCGGGATCGAGCAGCAGCGTGTGGCGCTTCAGGTCGGAGGCGAAGTGCCAGGCCAGGTTCACGGCGATCGTCGTCGCGCCGGCGCCGCCCACGCTGGAGGTGACGGTGACGACACGGCCGTTGGTGACCGATTCGAGGGGCTGCGCGGTGCCGCTGAGCAGAGGCAGGAAGTGGTGCGCCACCATCTCGCGCGAGATCGGCTTGCACAGGTACTCGCGCACGCCGAGCCCGCGCGTCATCTGCCGGTAGAAGTCGACGTCGCGCTGCTCGCCGACGACAAGGACGCTCACGTCAGGCTCGACCGCCTCGGACAGGTGGCCGAGCGCGGAAAGCGGCTGCTCCTCGCCGCTGACGTCCACGACGAGGATGCGGGGCGTGGCGATCTTGCGAAGCGTCGCGGTTGCCGCCTGGATCGAGCTGCGACGCACGTCCAGCGCGCCGAGGCCAGCCTCGGCAAGACCGGACCGCAGCGCCGCCTCCGTGTCCGCATCGGTCACGAAGCCGAGGAAGGCCGGACGTTCGGGCCGGGTTGACGCGTCCGGGCGCTCCGCGGTCACGGCTCCGGGGGCATCGGCGTCAAGGGTCATCTAGAACCTCGCGACAGCGGTCTGCGCACCGCGGAAAATGGTAAGGGTCGCGCTTTCGGGCGCGTTCCTCTCCCCGGCAAGGGACTGCGAGACGTCGCCCGCCCAGGTGACGGGAGCTACGGTCCTGGCCAGGGCGAGCGGGGCCAGGGCGAGCGGGGCGCTTGCGGAGCGCACGGAGACGGACAGCTTGCCGAGCTTGAGCGCGATCGCGAGACGCTTGGCGTCCTCCGTCGAGACCTCGAGAGTCATCGTCTTGCTGTTCGCCTGGGCGTGCTCTTCGGGTGCGGCGCCCTGCATGAGCTGCTGGTCGACGGCGATCACGCGGATGTCGGTCAGCACGGTCTCGCTCGAGACGCTGTGGGCGGAGGAGCGGCCGGGAGCCGTGGTCTCGCGGACCAGGATGAGGTCGATGTGGTCGCCGGGCCAGATCAGGCTGGCGTCGGAGCCGATCTGGTCGAGGCCGATGGTCACGGCGCGCATGCCCGGGTCGAGCACCGCCGAGAGGAAGCCGTGATCACCCTGCCGCACGATGGCGCCGTCGGACACTGGGTCGCCCTGGGCCAGGGTGTGGCGGACCATGGCGCCGAACAAAGCGGTTCGGTTCTCGGGCGTGTTGCGCAAGAACGCGGCGGCTTCCAGCGCGGGCAGGTCCGCGCTCGTCAGGTCGTCGGGCTTGAGCAGGCCACCGGCGTGGATGGCGTGGGCGGCGACCAGGACCGGCGTCATGACAGGCGGGGCAGGGGGGGCAACCACTTCGGCCTCCTGCCTGGCCGGAGCGACGGGTCTGGTCTCGATCCAGGTGACGGCGCCGAACCCGGCCAGGCCGAGGCACAGGACCACGAAGAGGGCGACGCGCATCAGCATGGTTCAGCCCTTTGCGAGCGCGATGAGGGTTCCGGCGCAGATCGCCACGACGTAGGGCAGCGCGTCAGTGCGGCGGGCGCGGCGCTGCTCGATGCGCAGGCGGCGCAGCAGCGTGACCGAATTCCGGCGCTGTGCCAGGACAGGAAGGTGGCGCAGGGCCAGGTAGAACGCGGAGAGCACGCCGCCGCTGAACGCCACGCAGATCAGAAGCTCCGGGACGTGGCTCGATGGCAGCAGCATGGTCACGGCGGGGATCAGCTTGGCGTCGGCCCCACCCATCATTCCCAGCTTCCAGAGCAGCACGGTCGCTGCAAGCACCAGCGTCGCGACCAGCAGGCAGGTCACGGCACCGCCGCAGGCCAGGTGGATGGACAGGCCGATGCAGGCGACGGCGACGGAGACCCGGTTTGGGACGGATCGGAGGAGAATATCGCTTGCCGCGGCATACAGGAGGAAGCCGATTGCCGCAGCGTCGAAGATTTCAATGAGAAGCGTGCTGGTCATTTTGGACCCGATCCAATAAAGCCTGAACGCCCGGCAGGGATCATCCGGTGGAGCCGCCCCGCTGCTGTTCGGGCAGGGAGCGGCTGACCACAAGCGCGGAGCCGGGTGGCGCAAGGTCTCCGTTCCCCGCTGCCACGACGGATCCCGCCAGGACGTGCTGGGAAACGGCGTTCAGAGGCTCGTGCCGACGTTCGTGAACGTGGTGTTCAGCTTGCTGCCGACCGTGGTCACGGCGCCCACGACGACGGCGGCGATCAGGGCGGCGATCATGCCGTATTCCAGGGCGGTGACGGCGCGCTTGTCGGACATGAAGTGCGTGTAGACGAAGAGGATCATGTTCACGTGCAGGGTTCCTTGTGTGCTGAAGCCTGGGACGGGGACGGCTGGTGGCTTCAGGTGCCACGGCATAGTGACGGGAAAGTCTTGCGGACTGGTAAACGGCGGCGACGTGGTCGATGCCGGTTAGGCGTCGGAGCATCCTGGTCGAGGCGGGGACGTCGCGCCGAGGAGACGAGAGTCCCATCCGCCCCGGAGGTCCTGCCCGGACTTTCAAGGACAGCAGGGAAGGAAGGGCTCCATCCAGGACCCGCAAAGAGGCCTGTTTTCGAGATGAGGTTCTTTGATCCCGTGACGCCAGTGGTTTCGTTGCGCGACCGGCAAGGCAAGCAAGGTTGAGGCCCCTCCTTCAAGCATGGGCCTCAAACTCCGCCAAAGGCTCGCCTTTGGAATCCACTTGCTTAAGTAAGGCCGGTCCAGGAGCGGCTCGCCCCCGCCTTGAAGCAGGAGCGGGTCTGGGCGGAGCTGCCCAGAGGTTCCGACGGTCCCCTTGGGCCGTTGGAAGGGGCAGCGGAGGGAGAGCCCAGCCTTGCTTTCCGACAGGTCAAAGCAAGGAGCCGTTGGTATCACTTACAAACCAGTATCTGTGTTACTGGTCCGCTTTGGTAGCTAAACGCTCAAGGTCTACCCTGAGCGAGGTCTGGAGGCAGAGCGCCTGGTCTTGCCTGCCTCTGTTTCTCGGCAAGGGCCAGAACTTCTCGCGGCAAGCATGGCATGGCATGGCGTCGCGCTGGCTGGCGTCGAGTTCGAGTCAGGCTGTGGTGGCCAGGCGCGGAGTGGGTTCCTGGGCGATGAGTTCTAGGTCGCGGCAGGTGGCCGACAGGCCTTCTTCCAGGGTTGTCTGCGCACGCAGACCCAGCGCGGCGATGGCCGCTTCGGGGTTGCCCAGCGAGACGCGGATGTCGCCAAGCCGCGGCGGAGCGAACTCGACTGCGGGCGGGCGGGCGGCGATGCTTCCCAGGATCCCGGCCAGGGTCAGGATCGAGGTGCCGCGGCCGGTGCACACGTTCAGGACGTCGAACCGTGCCCTGCCGTCGGCCTGCTCGCGCCGCATCGCGCCCATCCCGGCCAGGAGGTGCGCCACCACGTCGGTCACGTAGACGAAGTCGCGGGTCTGGCGGCCGTCGCCGTGGATCGTCACGCGCTGGCCGGCGGCGATGCGGGCCGCGAAGATGCCGATCACGCCGGAGTAGGGGGACGCCGGGTCCTGGCGCGGACCATAGACGTTGAAGAAGCGAAAGCCGGCGGTCGGCACCTGGTGCACCATCGTGCCGACGCGGGCGTGCAGCTCGCAGCCCAGCTTGTCGGCCCCGTAGGCGGTGCGCGGCGCCGGGCGGGCGTCCTCGGCCATCGGGCCCTCGCCCTGGTCGCCGTAGACCGCCGCGGAAGAGGCGTAGGCGACCGGTATCCGGCCCCGGGCGCGCGCCGTGTCCAGCACGTTCACCGTTCCCGTGAGGTTGGTGCGGTGGGTGCCGAGCCAGTCCTCGTTCGAGCGCGCCACCGAGGCGATCGCGGCGAGGTGGAAGATGCCGGCCACTCCGGACGCCGCTGCGTGCAGCAGGACCGGGTCGGCGACGTCGCCGACATGCAGCTCGGCGCGCGGGTCGAGGTTGTCCCGCCGTCCGGTGGACAGGTCGTCGACCACCCGCACGTCGTGTCCATCGCGCAGCAGGGCGTCGGCGAGGTGCGAGCCGATGAAGCCGGTGCCGCCGGTGATCAGGAACAGGCTCATGGCAGTTCTTCCTTGTCGCCGCGGTGCTGCGGGCGGAGTCGAGCCACGGTGCCGCTCGGGCGTGGCGCAGCATGTCGGGTTGGCCAGGAGCGTGTCGTACCGACGGCCTTTGGCAGTGACCTGTCAGGAAGCAAGGCTGGGCTCTGCCCAGACCCGCCAGGGGGGAAGCCCTCCCTGGACCGGCTTGACTTAAGGAAGGCGGTCCAGGGGGCCTCCCCCTGGCGGAGTTTGAGGCAGAGCCTCAACCTTGCTTGCCTCACCGCTCACTCCAAGGGGCCAGGTGTCGCTCGAATGTCGTTGCAGGGGAATAATGCGGGTGCAGCCATCAATCGGCTTTGCAACCCAGCCATGAAAGGGCATTAAACAAAGAGTTTACAAGGCAGGGTTGCGCTCATGGTCGGAAAGGCAAGAGCAGGGAGCATGGCTGCGCGGTCTTTCGTGTTCGGTCTGGCGGGGGTGGCGCTCCTGTCGGCGGGCTTCGGGTCCGCGGGGCGGGCATTCGGCAAGCCAAGGGCGGTGCCGGCGGCGGTGTCGATCGATGTGGCGGGGCGCGGTCTTTCCGTCGAGGTCGGCACAGGCAAGCTGGTGAGGCTTCCCTCGCCGGCCAGCAGCGTGTTCGTCGCCGACTCCTCGATCGCCGACGTGCAGACACCCAACGCCTCGGCGGTCTTCGTGTTCGGCAAGAAGCCGGGACTGACGACCCTGTTCGCGTTGTCGCGCGATGGCTCGCCCATCGTCTCCTACACGGTGACGGTGCAGCGCGATCAGCAGGCCCTGCAGTCGGCCCTGCAGGCCGAGGGAGGGGATGGCGGCGTCCACCTGCTTCGCACGCCGCATGCCCTGGTCCTGCAGGGCAGCGTGGCCAGCCCGTCCGCCGCCGCGACCCTGCAGGATTTCGCGCAGAAGCAGCTCGGGCCGGGCGAGTCTCTGGTCAACCAGCTCCGTGTCACCGGATCGGTGCAGGTCAACCTGCGGGTGCGCGTGGCGGAGGTCTCGCGCAGCGTCACGCGGCAGTTGGGCTTCAACTGGAACACCGTGTTCAAGGCGGGCAGCTTCCTTATCGGGTTGCAGACCGGGCTGGGCACCGTCGGGACGGGGTCGCTGGCACCGGCGGGGACAGCGGGGCTGCTGAACAACGTGTTCGGTACGGCGACCGGCACAATCGGCGCCAGTGTGGCGTCCAACCAGGCTAACGGCACCCAGGTGCTGGACGCGATGGCCAGCGAGGGTCTGGTGACGATGCTGGCGGAGCCGAACCTGACCACCACGTCGGGAGAGCCGGCGACGTTCCTGGCCGGCGGCGAGTATCCAATTCCGATATCGCAGGCCCTGGGCGTCACCACCGTTGCCTACAAGACGTTCGGGATCAGTGTCGGCTTCACGCCGACCGTGCTTTCGGATGGCATGATCAGCATGAAGGTCAATCCGGAGGTGAGCGCGCTCAGCACCACGGGCTCGTTCACGCAGAACGGCTTCACGGTGCCGGCCCTGACGACACGTCGCGCGCAGACGACGGTGCAGCTCGCCTCCGGCCAGAGCTTCGCCATTGGGGGCCTGATCCAGAACGATGCGCAGAACAACGTGACCAAGGTTCCCTGGCTCGGCGACATCCCGATCCTGGGCACCCTGTTCCGCTCCACCTCGTTCCAGCGCAACGAGACCGAGCTGGTGATCGTGGTGACGGCCTACGCGGTCAAGCCGGTGGACGGCGTGCCGGCGCTGCCGACCGACTTCATCCGCCAGCCGAGCGACGTCGAACGGCTGCTCCTGGGGCAGGTCGCGGCCAGGGCGGGGCCTGGCTTCGATCCGGAGCGGATGCCGCGGCTGCGCGGCGAGTCCGGCTTCCTGTTCGAATGATCCTTATCGACGAGGTTGCACGATGAGGCTTGTCGCGCGATGGACGTGGCTGCCGCTCCTCGGGCTGGCCGCGTGCAACGATCCGTCGATCGATCTCGGCGTGGCGCCTCCGGTGACGCTGGTCGAGCAGCGGGTCGTGGTGCCTTTGCACGGCGGCGTCGAGCGCCGTGCCCTGGGGAACGCGGTCGAGTCGCTGGGCGGGGTGCCGCCGGACGGCTCGGTGAGGGCGGTCGTGAGCGTCGGCAATCCCCGCCGTGCCGAGGCGGTGCGGGAGGCGCTGCTGGGGTTCGGGGTCAGTCCGGCCCTGGTGACCCTCGCCGGGGGCGGGGGGAGCGACACGGTCCTGCTGAGCCGGACGAAGGCGCACGTGCAGGATTGTTCGTCGGCCCTGGTGCCGTCGCTGGATGGCGGCGTGTCGAGGAGCGTGACGAGCCTGGGGACCTGCATCCAGGCCAACGCCCTGGCCGCGATGGTGGCCGATCCCGCGGACCTGGCTGCGCCGCCCAGGCTCGAGCCCGCCGATGGTGCACGGGCCGCACAGGCCGTGCTGCGCTGGCGGGGGGACGGCGCAGCGGCCCCGTCGGGCGGTCAGGCTTCCGCAGGCGGCGGCGAGGGGGCTTCCGGGGGCGGGGGGCAGGCCCCTGGTCAGGCGGGCGGCGGAGCTGCGGGCGGCGGGCTGTCGGGCGACACGGCCGGGGCGGGCGGCAGCGCCCTGGGCGGCCCGGCGACGGGCGGTGGTGCCGCGGCCAGTGCGGAGTAGAAGCGCAGGTTGTCGGCGAGGTCGGCGGGCGTGAGCGACGTGGCCGCGGTCTGCGCGGCGTTGCGCATGTCGCCCTGGAGGCCGTAGGTCAGGGCCAGGTTGCCGGCCACGGTGGCGAGCGCCGATTGCGGGGCGCCGGACGCCGACAGCGCCGCGCGCAGCAGTCGGAACTGCTCCAGCGCCTCTGTCGGGTGCCCGGAGAGCGCCAGGGACAGTGCAAGGTCGTTGCGGGCGGCCATGCTGTGCGGTTCGGTCGTCAGCACGCGACGATACATCTCCTGCGCTGCCGCGGGATTCTGGTCGGCGTCCAGGGCGACGCCCAGGCCGACCAGCAGCGAGGCGTCGTCCGGATTGGTGCGCAGGGCCGTGCGGAACACCGTGGTGGCCGGGCCGGCGCGGTGGGCGAGCACCAGGAGCTTGCCCAGGGTCGCCGCCAGCTTCGGGTTCTGCGGGGCGGCGGCCTGCGCCTGTGTCAACTGCTCGATGGCGTCGTCGGCGTGGCCCTGCGCGGTCAAGGCGCGGGCGTAGTGGATCCGCATGTCGATGTTGCCGGGGTCCAGGGCCACGGCGCGCTTGTAGAAGACGCCGGCGGCCTGGGCGTCGCCGGCCTGTGCCGCCGCGTCGGCGATCCTGGCCAGGGCGGCGGGGTCGGTGGCCGCGCGCTTCTCGGCCGCGACGTCGATGCGGCTTTGCGGGCCGACACAGCCGCACAGGGCGGCGGCCAGGAGGCCGAGGGCGGCGATGCTGCGGGCGGGATGTGGAAGTGTTCGCACGCTGCTGCTCCTGACGGGGTGGCGGGTGGCGGGGCGGGGGCGGAGCCTCACGGGTGGCGGCTCATCAACTGCGGCCGTGGATGCGGAACGCGAGCGCCTCGGCGACGTGGTGGCGCTGCACGACGGCGGCCTCGGCGAGGTCGGCGACGGTGCGCGCGACGCGGAGCACCCTTGTGTAGCCTCGCGGCGACAGCCTGAGGCGGTCGCAGGCCTGCTCGACCAGGGTGCGGGCTGCCTCGGACAGGGAGATCGTGGCGGGGTCGGCCTCGGCGTTGCTGCTGTCGCCGCGCTGCGTCTGCCGCTCCCTTGCCTGGCGCACCCGGCGCGCCACCGTGGCGCTCGACTCGCCGGGCGGGCCTCTGGACAGCTCCGGGCCGGTTGCGGGCTGCACGTGCAGCGACAGGTCGATGCGGTCGAGCAGGGGGCCGGAGATGCGGTTCATGTAGTCCTCGCCGCAGCGGGGCGCGCGGCTGCATTCGCCGGCGGCGCTGCCGAGATGGCCGCAGCGGCACGGGTTCATCGCGGCGACGAGCTGGAAGCGCGCGGGGTAGGTGATGTGGGCGCTGGCGCGCGACACGGTGGTGCAGCCGCTCTCCGCCGGGCCGCGCAGGGATTCGAGCGCCTGCGCGGGGAACTCCGGCAGCTCGTCGAGGAACAGCACGCCGCGGTGCGCGAGGCTGACCTCGCCCGGCCGCGCGCGCTGGCCGCCGCCGGACAGGGCGGCCTGCGAGGCGCTGTGGTGGGGTTCGCGGAATGGCGGGCGCATCACCAGGCGGCCGCCCTGCAGCAGGCCGGCGACGCTGTGCACCATACTGACCTCGAGCGCCTCGGACGGCGTGAGGTCGGGCAGCAGGCCGGGCAGGCGGCTGGCGAGCATGGACTTGCCGGCGCCGGGAGGGCCGATCATCAGCAGGTTGTGGCTGCCGGCGGCGCTGATCTCCAGGGCGCGGCGGGCGGTCTCCAGGCCGCGTATGTCGGACAGGTCGGGCGGGGGCGGGCTCTCCATCAGCCCGGCGGGCTGCGGGGGGGCGAGGACCTGTTGGCCGCGGAAGTGGTTGAGGATGCCCAGCAGGTCGGGGGAGGCCAGCACCTCGATGCGGCCGACCCAGGCCGCCTCGCCGCCCTGGGAGGCCGGGCAGATCAGGCCGAGGTCCAGCTCCGAGGCGCCCATCGCCGCGGGCAGCACGCCGGGGACGGGCAGCAGGGAGCCGTCCAGGGACAGCTCGCCCAGCGCCGCGTAGCCGCCGATCTCCTCGCGCGGGAGGACGTCCATGGCGGCCAGGAGGCAGAGCGCGATCGGCAGGTCGAAGTGGCTGCCTTCCTTGAGCAGGCTTGCCGGGGCGAGATTGATGAGCACGCGCTTGGGCGGCAGGGCGAGGCCCATCGCGGTCAGGGTGGCGCGGACCCGCTCGCGCGCCTCGCCCACGGTCTTGTCGGGCAGGCCGACGATCAGGAAGGCGGGCAGCCCGCCGGCGATCTGCACCTGCACCTCGACGGGGACCGCTTCGATGCCGGAGAACGCGAAGCTTCGCACCCGGGCGATGCTCATGGGCGCTGCTCAACCTCTGGGTGCTGGATTCGGCTTTGTTTCTACTGGCCTCCGGGGAACGCAGCAAGGCATTCCTGCGCCTGGAGTTGCCGGGTGGTGGATACGGGCCAGTTGATCGGCACAGGAGCGGGGGCAAGGTATGGCGGCAGGAACTGCGTCGGGAGAGAGTGCGGCGGGGCGGCGCAAGGCGGCCGGGGCGTCGGGGCGGGCTGGACGCTCCGAGGAAGACGTTGCCGCCGCGGCGCAGGGACCCGTGTCCGAGACGGACGGGCTGCTTGATCCTCGCCTGGCCGCCAAGGCGGCGAGGCTGCATTACGTCAGCGACGCCAAGGCCGGCATCAGCCGCAGGGCCGTGGCGGACGGCTGGAGTTTTCATCGACCCGACGGGGAAGAGGTCACGGATGCGGCCGAGATCGCCCGCATCCGGGCGCTGGCCATTCCGCCGGCCTATAGCGACGTCTGGATCTGTGCCGATCCCCGCGGGCATCTCCAGGCGGTCGGGCGGGATGCGAAGGGGCGCAAACAGTACCGCTACCATCCGCGCTGGCGCGAGATCCGCGACGAGGCGAAGTTCGGCAAGATGCTGGTGTTCGGCGAGAAGCTGCCGGTCATCCGCGCGCAGGTGGAGCGCGATCTTGGCCTGCACGGCCTGCCGCGGCAGAAGGTGCTGGCGGTGGTGGTCCGGCTGCTGGAGCGCACCCTGGCGCGCATCGGCAACGAGGAATACGCGAGGACGAACAAGAGCTTCGGCCTGACCACGCTGCGGCATCGCCATGCCAGGGTGAAGGGAAGCCATGTGGTGCTGGATTTCAGGGCCAAGCACGGGGTCGAGTGGCACGTCGATCTGCAGGATCGCCGTCTGGCCGGGATCATCGCGCGGCTGGAGGATCTGCCCGGGCAGGAGCTGTTCCAGTTCGAGGACCATGACGGGGTGCGCCACGGCATCAGCAGCCAGGATGTCAACAGCTACCTGCACGAGATCACCGGCGAGGAGATCACGGCGAAGGATTTTCGCACGTGGGCGGCGACGAACCTGGCTGCGCTGGCGCTGCACGAGCTGGCGCAGTTCGACACGGCGGCGGCGGCGAAGAAGAACCTGGTCAGGGCGGTGGAGCATGTCGCCATGCAGCTCGGCAACACGCCGGCGATCTGCCGCAAGTGCTACATCCATCCGGCGATCTTCGAGGGGTATCTGGACGGCAGCCTGATCGAGGGCCTGAAGCAGCGCGCGGACGCGGTGCTGGATGGCCACGGCCATGGGCTGACGGCGGAGGAGGTCGCGGTGACGGCTTTCCTGAGCCGGCGGCTGGGTGAGGCGATCGCCGATCCGCAGCACAGGGGTGTTGGATAGGCGGTGGCGGGAGGGCGGCTGCATGGCGTGGACGTGCGCTCCGCGGCGCCGTCCGATGCCGCGGACATCGCGGGCCTGCTGGGCGAGGTGGGCGAGATCGTGGCGGCCAGGACCGTCGCCCTAAGGCTGGAGCGCATGTCGCGGGAGGGCGCGGTTCTGGTGGCGGTGGGGTTTGCCCCGGTGATCGGGGCGGTGGCGCTGCACTGGTCGCGGGGGGTGGTCAGCGACGCGGCGCTGGCGCGGGTCGATCTGCTGGTGGTGGGCGAGCAGGATCGGGGGCGGGGCATCGGCCGGCTGCTGCTGAAGTCGGCGTCCCAGTTGGCGCGGATGGCCGGGTGCGACATCCTGGAGATCGTCGCGGGCGAGGGCGGCGACGGGTTTCTCGTGGCGACGGGTTTTGCCCGGTCCGGCCAGGTGCTGCGCCGGCCGCTGCGTCGCAGGGGCGGGGCGGAGTGACGCCGAGGGTTTTCCGGAGAGCAGGCAAGCAAGGTTGAGGCTCTGCCTCAAACTCCGCCAGGGGGAGGCCCCCTGGACCGCCTTCCTTGAGTTGTGCCGGGTCCAGGGGCGACTCGCCCCCGGCGGGTCTGGGCGTAGCTGCCTAAAGGTTCCGACGACCCTGCTTGGGTCGTTGGAATGGGCAGCGGAGGGAGAGCCCAGGCTTGCTGTCCGGGCTGCCTGCTGCGTGGCGCCCGGTCAGTGCAGGCGCGAGTCCTGGTGCGGGCTGTCGAGGCTGAACGTCGGGATCTCGACGTCGAACAGCTCGCCGGTCGTGGTGACGGCCATGTGGTACTGGCCGGACATGAAGCCGGACGGGGTGTGGAGCGGGGTGCCGGAGGTGTACTCGAAGGCCTCGCCTGCCTCCAGGACCGGCTTCTCGCCGACGACGCCGTCTCCGTTGACCTGGACGGTGCGGCCCTGGGCGTCAGTGATCAGCCAGCTCCGCCGCATGAGCTGCACGGTCTCGCGGCCCCGGTTCTCGATGGTGATCCGGTAGGCCCAGACGAACTGGCCCTGGTCGGGCTTCGACTGGTCTTCGAGGTAGAAGGCGTGGACGCTGACGCGGATGTCGTGCGTCGTCCTGCTGTACTCGTCGGGCATCGTGGGTGTCTCCTGCGGGCAGCCTAGACCGGTTCCAGTGTCGCAGGAATGAGGCAACGGGCGGGACGCCGGCGGGCTGAGGAAGGGCAGCGAGCAAGGTTGAGGCTCTGCCTCAAACTCCGCCAAAGACTTGCCTTTGAAATCCACTTTTTTTGTAAAACCGGTCCAGGGGAGGCTCGCCCCTGGCGGGTCTGGGCAGAGCCCAGCCTTGCTTGCTGCTGCTTGCTTGGGCGCTACTCGGCGGCCAGGCGGTGGGCGACGGTGGCCAGGCCGCGCGACAGGTCGTCGCGGAGGTCCTCGACGTCCTCAAGGCCGACGGAGAGCCGGATCGCGCCGTCGGAGATGCCGAGGCGCTGCTGCTCGGCCTCGCCGATGCGCATGTGGGTGGTGGTGGCGGGGTGGGTCACCATCGACTTGCTGTCGCCGAGGTTGTTGGAGACGGCGATCAGGCGGAGCGCGTCCATGAAGCGGAACGCGGCGTCCTTGCCGCCGGCCAGCTCGAAGGCGACCAGCGTGCCGCCCGAGGCCATCTGCGCCTGCGCCAGGGCGTGCTGCGGGTGGTCGGCGCGGCTCGGGTAGAGCACCCGGGCGATGGCGGGGTGGCCGGCAAGGTGGTCGGCGAGGGTGGCGGCGCTGCGGGCCATGGCGTGGACGCGCAGGGAAAGGGTTTCCAGGCCCTTGAGCAGCAGCCAGGCGTTGAACGGCGACAGGCTGGGGCCGGTGTTGCGGATGAAGGGCTGCAGCGTGGTCTCGATCCAGCTTTTCGTGCCGAGGATGGCGCCGCCGAGGACGCGGCCCTGGCCGTCGATGTGCTTGGTGCAGGAGTAGATGACGATGTCGGCGCCGAGCTGCAGCGGGTGCTGGAGCAGGGGGGTGGCGAAGACGTTGTCGACCGCGACCAGGGCGCCGGCGGCGTGGGCGAGATCGCTGATCGTGCGGAGGTCGAGGATCTCGAGCATGGGGTTCGACGGGCTTTCCAGCAGCACCATCGCGGTGGGGCGGGAGAGGGCCTGGCGCCAGCCGTCGAGGTCGGCGCCGTCGACGAACTCCGAGGTGATGCCATAGCGGGGCAGCAGGGTGGAGACGATCCAGTGGCAGGAGCCGAACAGGGCGCGCGAGGCCACCAGGTGGTCGCCGGTCTTGAGGTGGGAGAGCAGGGTGGCGTGCACCGCGGCCATGCCGGTGGCGGTGACGCGGCAGGCCTCGGCGCCTTCCAGCAGGGTGAGGCGGTCCTCCAGCATCTGGGTCGTGGGGTTGCCGAAGCGGCTGTACTGGTAGTGCGAGACCGTGCCCTGGAAGGTGGCCTCGGCCTGGGCAGCATCATCGTAGACGAAGCCGGAGGTCAGGAAGAGGGCCTCGGTGGTCTCGCCGAAGGGGGTGCGCTGGATGCCGCCGTGCACGAGCAGGGTGTCGGGACGGTATGCTGGCTCGGTCATGATGGCTTTCCGGAGATGCGACCTTTGGTGCCAGCGCCGGCGTGCAGGTCGGTCGGGCACGCGACACTATGGCACCGTTGCCAGCCTTGCGGCGTAGTCCGGCGGTCCAGGTCATTGACGGTGCCGGGAGCGGGGCGTGGCGGATGTCACAAGGGTAGGGTGAGGTGGATTGCATCGTCAACCGCCGGTTCCTATACAGGCGTACAGCGTGATCGGGTGCCGGCCGGCGCGCGGGTGTAGTTCAATGGTAGAACGGCAGCTTCCCAAGCTGCATACGAGGGTTCGATTCCCTTCACCCGCTCCATTGGCGGCCGAGCTTGGCTGACAGGGTCGCAACGGTTCCGCGATCCGCTTGATCTACCCTTGCATGTTCGATAGGTGGGTCCTGGTTAAGCATCGGGCACCCAGGATCCGGGCGCCCTGCAAGCAGGACGAACCACCCCATGCAGGCTTTCCAGCGGCGTCTCGCCGTATTCTTCGCCGCGCTGGCCGCCTGTATGCCCACGGCCGGCTTCGCCCAGATCGTGCAGGCCCCGCATCCCTGGCAGCTCGGGATGCAGACGGCGCACAGCCCGGTCGAACGCAACGTGCAGTCGCTGAACGACCTGCTGCTCTGGATCATCGTGCTGATCACGGTGTTCGTGGCCGGGCTGCTGGCCTACGTGTGCTGGCGCTACAACGCCAAGCGCCATCCGGTGCCTGGGCGCACCAGCCACAACACGGTGCTGGAGATCGCCTGGACGGTGCTGCCGGTGCTGATCCTGGTGATCATCGCGATCCCATCGTTCCGGCTGATCTACTTCGAGGACCGCACCTACAACCCCGACATGACGATCAAGGTGACCGGGCACCAGTGGTACTGGGAATATGGCTATCCGGACAGTGGCGATCTGCACTTCGATAGCTACATGGTGCCACAGGAGGACCTGAAGCCCGGGATGATTCGCAACCTCTCGGCGGACAACCAGCTCGTGCTGCCTGTCGGCAAGAACATCCGCATCCTGACCACCTCGGGCGACGTGATCCACAGCTTCTTCATTCCCTCGCTGGGGGTGCAGCGCTACGCGATCCCCGGCCGCACGGTGGAGACCTGGGTGAAGGTGGACGAGCCGGGCGACTACTACGGCGAGTGCAACCAGATCTGCGGGACCAACCACAGCGTCATGCCGATCTCGATCCACGCCGTGACAGAGGCGGACTACAAGACCTGGCTGGACCAGGCGAAGACCAAGTTCAGCGACGCGCGGCGGCCGGGTTTGACCCGGCTCGCGCTCGCCACCGATCAGTCGCGCTGAGCCTTCGGCCCGGTTGCACAGGGAGCAGGACATGTCTGCAGCCACCCATGACGACGCTCATGGCCATCACGACCACACGCCGGGCTTTGTGGCGCGCTGGTTGTTCAGCACCAACCACAAGGACATCGGCACCCTCTACCTGATCTTCGCGGTGTGCGCGGGCGTGATCGGCGGCATCCTGTCGATGATCATGCGGGCGCAGCTCCAGCATCCCGGCGGCACCGTGGTCGGCAGCGGTCAGGAGTGGAACACGATCGTCACGGCGCACGGGCTGATCATGATCTTCTTCACGGTCATGCCGGCGACGTTCGGGGGGTTCGGCAACTACTTCGTGCCGATCATGATCGGGGCGCCGGACATGGCGTTCCCCAGGCTCAACAACATCAGCTTCTGGCTGCTGGTGCCGGCGTTCGCGCTGATCATCGCGGGGCTGCTGCTGGGCGAGTCCGGCTCAGGGTGGACGCTGTATCCGCCGCTGTCGAACAGCACCTACGAGTCGGGTCCCGGTATGGACATGACGCTGTTCGCGCTGCATCTGGCGGGCGTGTCGTCTCTGCTGGGTGCCATCAACTTCATCACCACAATTTTCAATATGCGCGCTCCCGGCATGACGCTGCACAAGATGCCGCTGTTCGTGTGGGGCGAGCTGATCACCGCGTTCCTGCTGTTGTTGTCGCTGCCGGTGCTGGCAGGTGCCATCACCATGCTGATCTGCGACCGCAACTTCGGCACGTCGTTCTTCGATCCGCAGGGCGGCGGCGATCCGGTGCTGTTCCAGCACCTGTTCTGGTTCTTCGGGCACCCCGAGGTCTACATCATGATCCTGCCGGGCTTCGGAATCATCAGCCACGTGATCTCGACATTCAGCCGCAAGCCGATCTTCGGATATCTCGGCATGGCCTATGCCATGGTCGCGATCGGCGTGGTCGGCTTCGTGGTATGGGCGCACCACATGTTCGTCTCGGGCATTTCCGTGGATACGCGGGCCTACTTCATGGCGGCGACGATGATCATCGCGGTGCCGACCGGCATCAAGATCTTCTCGTGGATCGCGACGATGTGGGGCGGCTCGATCGAGCTGAAGACCCCGATGTTGTGGGCGATCGGCTTCATCTTCCTGTTCACCGTCGGTGGCGTGACCGGCGTCGTGCTCTCCAATGCCGGCGTCGACCAGGTGCTGCACAATACCTATTACGTGGTGGCGCATTTCCACTACGTGTTGTCATTGGGTGCGGTGTTCTCCATCTTCGCCGGGTTCTACTACTGGATCGGCAAGATCTCGGGGCACCAGTATCCGGAGTTCTGGGGTAAGGTGCATTTCTGGGTGACGTTCGTCGGTGTGAACATCACCTTCTTCCCGATGCATTTCCTCGGTGCGGCCGGCATGCCGCGGCGGTATCCGGATTACCCGGATGCCTTCGCGGGGTGGAACGCGGTCGCGTCGTTCGGCGCCTACATCAGCGGGTTCTCGGTGCTGATCTTCCTGTTCGTCTGCTATAAGACGTTCATGTCGCCAAGGGCGCTGCCGGCGAACTACTGGGGCGAGGGTGCGACCACCTTGGAGTGGACGGTCAGCTCGCCGCCGCCGTTCCATACCTTCGAGGAGCTGCCTCGGGTTCGGTGATGCAGATCGATCTGGCTTCCACCGACAGCCCTGCCAATCTGGATATTCCGATGGCAGGGTGGCGTGACTGGTTTGTCCTGCTCAAGCCCAGGGTGATGACCCTGGTGGTGTTCACCGGCGCGATCGGCTTGGTGCTGGCGCCAGGTCATCTGAATCCCGTACTCGGTTTCACCGCGGTGCTGTGCATCGCGGTGGGTGCTGGCGCGGCAGGCGCCATCAACATGTGGTATGACCGGGACATCGATGCGATCATGCGTCGTACGGCGGGCCGGCCGATCCCTGCGGGCAGGATCGGGGCAGACGAGGCGCTCTGCTTTGGCGTGATGCTGGCGGCGGCGTCGGTGCTCACGATGGCCCTCGCGACCAACGCGTTCGCGGCGACGGTGCTTGCGGGGTCGATCGCGTTCTACGTGTTCATCTACACGATGTGGCTCAAGCGGCGTACGGTACAGAACATCGTCATTGGCGGAGCGGCCGGTGCGTTTCCCCCGGTGATCGGTTGGGCGGCGGTGACGGGGGACGTCGGCCTGCTTCCTCTGTTGATGTTCCTCATCGTGTTCGTCTGGACGCCGCCGCATTTCTGGTCGCTGTCCCTGTATGCCTGCGGCGACTACGAGCGCGCGGGTGTTCCGATGCTTCCCGTGGTGCGAGGCGCCCGTTCCACGCGGCGCCACGTCATGGGCTATACGGCAGGTTTGGTGGTGGTCTCGCTGCTTCCCTGGGCTTTCGGGGTCGCTGGGATGATCTATGGGTTGTCGGCGCTCGCGCTGGGACTGGGCTTTCTGGCTTGCGCCTGGCGCGTGCTTGTCGACGGCAGCCCGGATGACGGGAAGAGCCGGACCAAGGATGCTCCGGCACGCGCGGCGTTCCGCTACTCGTTGGCCTATCTTGCGGTGCTGTTCGCCGCGCTTGCCATCGATCGATGCGTGGGTTGACCTGACACATGGATGACACCGATCCCCCCGCCATGTCTTCAAGACAGGCTGCCGAGTTCGTTCGCAAGCGTCGCGGACGCAATATCGCTCTTCTGGTGGTGCTTGTCGCCCTGGCGGCTTTGTTCTATGCCATTTCAATTGTTAAGTTGGCGCACGCCTAGTCTGGATGTGATCGGCGGGTGCTGCACCCGGGATGCTCAGCACGGGTGACGACGTATCCAGGGGTGAAGTCGGGATGAGCACGGATATCCAGCACGCGGCGCCGCAGGCCACGTCGGGACTGCGCCAGCCCTATCATATCGTGGACCCGAGTCCCTGGCCGATCTGCGCGTCTCTGGGCGCCGGTCTCATCGTGCTCGGAATCATCTTCGCCTCGCATTACGGGGATTACTGGGTGCTTGGTGCCGGCGTGGTTGGTACGGTTCTGGTGGCGACGCTCTGGTGGCTGGATGTCCTGCGCGAGTCCCGCACTCCCGGGCTGCACAGTCCTGTCGTTCGCCTTGGGCTCCGGTATGGCATGTTGTTCTTCATCGCCTCGGAAGTCATGTTCTTCGTGAGCTTCTTCTGGGCGTTTTTCCATTTCGCGTTGTATCCGAGCCACGTGGCGGGTGCCGCCGTGCCGATGTGGCCGCCCGAAGGCATTCGGACGTTCGATCCCTTTCACCTTCCGTTTCTCAACACGATGATCCTGCTGCTGTCGGGCACTACCGTGACCTGGGCGCATCATAGCCTGCTGCACGGCAACCGCCGGTCGCTCATCATGGGTTTGGGGCTCACGGTGCTGCTTGGCCTGGCATTCACGGGGTGTCAGGCGCTCGAATACTCCGACGCGCCGTTCAAGTTCAACGGGGGTGGTATCTATCCTTCGGTGTTCTTCCTTGCCACCGGATTTCATGGTTTCCATGTCATAGTCGGAACCGCCTTCCTGACGGTTTGCTGGTTCAGGGCCCGCGCGGGGCAGTTCTCTCCGGCCCGGCACTTCGGGTTCGAGGCGGCTGCCTGGTACTGGCATTTCGTTGACGTTGTCTGGCTGTTCCTTTTCGTCGCGATCTACTGGTGGGGCGCTGGCGTTCCCGTCGCGGAGTGATGTTTGGCAGATCCCAATCCTGAAGAGCCGACACTGCTGCACGCTTCGCTTGGCTGCTTGTGCCCGCGTTGCGGGCAGGGGGCGTTGTTCAGCCGGGTGCTGGTTCTCAGAGACGAGTGCCCGGCCTGTGGACTGGATTTCGCCGAGATGGATGTCGGGGACGCCATGGCGGTGCCCCTGATCATCGTGGTCGGGGCATTCGCGGTTGGGGCGGCATTCTGGGTTGAGTTTCGCTTCAATCCGCCGCTGTGGGTTCATGTGGTCCTGTGGCCGGCCCTGGTCATACCCTTGACCGTTCTCCTGATGCGGCCGGCAAAAGCCTTCCTCATCGCGCAACATTACCGGACGCAGATCCGTGACGTGTCCTGACCAGGTTGGAGTCAGGCGTGGTTCTGCCTGGTGTGCGAGGATTTTCTGAGCGTGACCGGCTGGGAAGGTTGGTTGGGCCGGCGCTCTCGACCTTGTTCCTGCTGGCGGTTCTGATCGGGCTTGGTGTTTGGCAGGTCGAGCGCCTGGGCTGGAAGAACCGGCTGCTTGCCGCCATGGATCAGGCGGAGGAGCGTGCCCCGGTGCAGCTTTCGGCTAGCCCCCGGCCATTCGAGAAGGTCGTGGTCGCGGGACGTTGGCTGACGCCTGTGGCGCGGTATGGCGCCGAGGTGCGCGACACCAGCGTCGGACCGCGGATGGGTTCGCAACTGGTGGCGGCGCTTTCGCGGCCGGGCTCGCCGGCTGTTCTGGTCCTGCTGGGCTGGGTGGTCGATGGTGTGTCCGTGGATCTGCCGTCGAGCGAGGTGGGTGTGGTCGGGTATGTGCGGCCGCTCGAGCATCAGGGCTGGCTGAGCGCCGGCGACGATACGAGGACGGCACGGTTCTTCACCCTGGACCCGGTGGCGATCGGCAAGGCCTTGGGGGTCGATGTGGAGCCGTTCACGGTTGTCGCTCTTCGGGCACGCACCGCAAAGGCTGTGGAGTCCGGTTTGGAACCCATTCCCGCCGAGCAGTTGCCACGACCGCTGAACAATCATCTCAGCTATGCCGCGACATGGTTCGGGTTGGCGGTGACGCTTCTGGCCGTGTTTGGGGTTTGGGTGAGGCGGCAGCTTTCAGAGTAGCTGTTGCCGGCACCGACGGCTTGTCAAGGCGGCAGGTTCGGTCTGAGATGCATCGGGTGGATGGGGATAAGTCATGCGGAAGAAACTGTCTGCGCTTCTCGCGCTGATGCTTGCGGCGGGGCCCGCCCTCGCACATGGCCCGACGCGCCAGAAGGTTGCCGAATCCGTTGTCATCAACGCGCCGCCCGAGAAGGTCTGGGCGGTCGTGCAGGACTTCCATGACATGAGCTGGGACCCGGATGTGGCGTCCACGGGTGGCGACGGTGAGAATACTGTCAACTCGACCCGAACCTTGCACATGAAGAGCGGCGGCGAGCTCGTTCAAACTCTTGAGGCGTACAAGCCGGAGAAGCATTCCTATTCGGTCTTCATGCCGCACAATGATCCGAAGGTGTTGCCGGTCGCGGATTTCTCCTCGCAGCTTTCTGTCACTGCCACCGACAATGGTATGTCCACCGTGGAGTACAGGGCTGCCGGGTATCGTGGCGATCCGAACGGGGATCCGCCCGAGGCGCTGAACGATGCGTCCGCCATTACGGCGATGAAGGCCTATGTGCTGAACGGCTTGGACGGCCTCAAGAAGAAGGTCGAGGGCGGAAGCTGATTTTGCGTCGGCACTGCCGCGGGAGTGTGCTCGTGGCAATTTTGCTGGGTGCAGGTCCTGGATGTGTCCGTCCTGCCCTGGCCGACGAGGCCTTTGTCACCGACCAGCAGGCTGACGCGGTCAGTGTCGTCGATCTGACAACCCGGTCCGTGGTCGCGACCATCGCCGTGCCTGGGCACCCTGCCGGCATTGCCATGAGTCGCGACGGCTCGATGGCATATGTGACCAGTCCTGACGGGCACAGCCTGAGCGTCATCGACGCCTCGGCGCGGCGGGTGGTGCGGCAAATCGTTCTGGGGGGCGAGCCGGTCGGGGTGGCGGCGTCTCCATCGGGGCTGGTGTATGTCGCGGACTGGATCTCCGATCGGGTCCTGGTTGTCGATCCCGTGGCGGGCCATGTCGTCGCGCAAGTGGTGGTGGGCCGTTCGCCGTCGGGTCTGGCCGTGACATCGGATGGTGCGCTTCTGGTGTGCGCGGACAGGCTTGATGATCGGGTGTCGCTGGTGTCTTTGCCGGACAATACCGTCGTTGCCACGGTGGCGGTAGGCCGCCATCCGTTCGGCGTCGTGCTGGACGACCATGGGCGGGCGTTTGCCGCCGATGTGGAGTCGAACGATGTTGCGGTGATCGACCTGGCGGCCCGTCGGCTGGTCACGGTGATCCCGACCGGCCCCCGGCCGTATGTCGTGGCGCTGTCGGCTGATCATGGGTTCGTCACGAACGAGCTGGGAGGATCGGTCACGGTGTTCGATCTGCAGACCTTGAAGGAAGCCGCGACCGTCGATGTCGGTTCGTATCCGGAAGGGGTGCAGGTCGACCATCGCGGCCATGCGTATGTGGTCAACTGGATGGATAATACCGTCAGCGTCATCGACGAGCAGACGCTTGCGGTGTCGGGCGAGATCAAGGTCGGCGCCTCCCCGCGGGCGTTCGGCACCTTCATCCGGTTCATGCCGTCGCCGCCATGACGCTTTCTGCTGTGCTTGCGGTCGGTACGGCGTCATTCGCTATCCGCGATGGAGCTCGACCTCGGAGCGACAGCGCGGGCTGACGTAGATTCCGGTGATCGTGTCGCCGGTTCTTCTTCCGCTGAACGCAAGCACATAGGGCTGGTGGTTCATGCCGGTGGCGTGCAGGTCCGCGGCGACCTGGTCTGCCCCGTCGGAGGTGCCGTGCAGCGCCAGCACGCCGGCGGTCGGCGAGAAGGTTGCTGCGTAGGGGGGAGTTCGGCCGATCTCAATGGTCAGCACAGCCTGGCTGGCAGGGTCACAGGTGCCGGCTGCAGGCTTCACGGAGCCCACCCAGCGTCCCTGCATGCCTGTGGGGCTGGTCGCGCAGGCGGAGAGCGCGAGGGCAAGCACCAGCAGGCATATGGCAGAGCCGTGGCATGCGGCTGCAGGGTGCGCTGCGGCCCGCTTCGCGGGTGCGTTGGGAAATTCTTCATGCCACACGCGATGACGCTTGCCCATAGACCCCATGACCCCCTAGTTTGTTAGTCATGATGACGAATTGTGCGTCGGCGTGGTGTGCCGGCCTGGACTGCCCTGGACTGGTCTAGTCCGAGGAGCGCGTCAGGGCAGCATCCTATTTCTGGCTGCCACGGTGGGCAAGCATCCACCTTTGTTCGAAGTACGTTGCTGACAGGAGTGACCGGGACACAGGATAGGTCTCCGGTTCTTGGGGAAGCCTGATCGCCCGGCAGCAGTCAGGTGTTCGATTAGAATCAACGATAAGCCTCTTCCCAAAGGGCGGATCGACGGTGGTCTCGCGAAGAACAACTGGGGGTGGGGCTGATCCATCGAGGGAGGTCCGCGATCGCAGTTCTGTTGCCCCTTGACGTGCTGCTGCGGACAATGCGTCGCAAGTGGAACGAAGGTGACCACGATGGCGCGGTCTATCTTGCCAGGATTGCCGCTCCGTATCTGCATCCAAGGCAGACATCGCGGACGTTGCGGGGTGAGCTTTGGGCGTTGGATGACGAGGAGCTCGATGCAGTGTGCGGGGGAGCCGACGGGCCCTAGGCTCCGGACGGCCAGACAGGTTCGGGCGCTGGAGGAGAGGCAGCTTCGCCTTGGCGTGCGTGGCAGGCTGCGGGACTGGGCGGAACTGGCCCTGGCGCCGAACAACCAGGTGCCGGCCGCGCATCATCTTCTGCTCATCGAGAGGCTGGAGCGTGTCGCGCGGGGCGAGATCGACCGGCTGATGCTGCTGCTGCCTCCCGGGTCTGCGAAGAGCACCTATGCCTCGATGCTGTTCCCGGCCTGGTGGTTCTCTCAGCATCCGAACAGTTCGGTGATCGCCGCCGCCCATACGGGCGGGCTGGCCCGTCATTTCGGCCGGGGCGTGAAGACGCTGGTCGAGGCGCACTCCGCGCGGCTGGGCTACGGGTTGCAGCGGGGCGCGTCGGCGGAACGGTTCGCGACGGACCGCGGCGGCCAGTATTACGCTACCGGCGTTCGCGGCGCGGTGACCGGGCGGCGGGCCGATCTGCTGCTCATCGATGATCCGGTGAAGTCGCAGGCGGAGGCCGACGACGCAGCCTGCCGTGACCGGCTGTGGCAGTGGTTCCGGTCGGACCTGTCGACGCGGCTGCGGCCGGGCGGGCGGATCGTGCTGATCATGACGCGCTGGCACCCTGACGATCTCGGGGGACGGCTCATGGAGACCAACGACTGGCAGGTGCTGCGGCTGCCCGCGCTGGCCGAGGCCGGGGACCCGCTCGGCCGGGAGGTCGGCGCGCCGCTCTGGCCGGGGTGGGAGAACCTGGAGGCTTTGCACCGGAAGCGGCGGACGCTGGGAGAGCGGGCGTTTGCCGCGTTGTTCCAGCAGTCGCCGGTGCGCCGGCAGGGCCTGCTGTTTCGCACGGGGCAGATCGGCGTGGTGGATGCCTGCCCGTTGATGCAGGGCGGGCAGGTGGTCAGGGCCTGGGATCTGGCGGCGACGGCGGGAAGCGAGGGCGATCCCGACTGGACGGCGGGGGTCAAGCTGCTGCGCTGCGAGGATGGCGGCTTCGTCGTGCTCGACGTTCGCCGGGTGCGGGTCTGCTCGATGGAGGTCACCGCGCTGATCGTGGCGACGGCGCAGCAGGATGGCCACGAGGTGGCCGTCGGGCTGCCGCAGGATCCGGGGCAGGCCGGCAAGGCGCAGGTGGGTCTCCTGACGCGGAGGCTTGCGGGCTTCCGGGTCGTGGCGACTCCGGAGACAGGGTCCAAGCTCAGCCGCGCGGTGCCTGTCGCGAGCCAGGTCGAGGCTGGTCTGGTGAAGGTGGTGCAGGCGGAGTGGACGCGGGCGTTCCTGGAGGAGCTTGCGGATTTTCCGAACGGGTCGAAGGACGATCAGGTGGATGCGCTGTCCCGGGCCTTCTCGATGCTGACGATGACGACCGGACCGGCGCGTTTCGCGCAGGTTCCCTTCCTGGGGCGGTAAATGTTTCAGACAATCTGCGACCTGATCCCGCGCGATCCGGACTATCCGGCGCGCGCCCGGGATCTCGACATCTTGCGGCGGGTGCTGGACGGCACGCTCTACGATATCCTGCCCTACGAGTTCCACGACGAGCGAAGCGGAGGTGGCGAGTACATTCCGCTCCGGCAAAGAAAACCTTCGGTCCGGTATGCTCTTGCCAGGATCGTGGTCGAGGACAGCGTTGCCCTGCTGTTCAGCGAGGGGCATTTCCCGGTGGTGGAAAGCGCGGACCGTGCCGTGCGCGACGCCCTGGGTGCGGTGGTGAGGGATGCGCGTCTCAACCTGGTGATGGTGGACGCGGCCCTGCGCGGTTCCGTGGGGTCGGTGGCGCTGCTGCTGTGTGTTCTGAGGGGGCGGATCTTTGTTGATGTGCTGGACACCCCGTATCTGACTCCGGAATGGGATGCCGACGCGCCCGACACGCTCAGCCGGGTGAGCGAGCGCTACAAGGTCAGCGGCCAGGTGCTGGCGGCACAGGGCTACGCCGTTGCCGATGCGGGTGCCGCTTACTGGTTCACGCGGGTCTGGGACGCGCAGGAGGAGGTATGGTTCCTGCCGGTGGCGGTCGGCAGCGATCTGCCTGCGGAGAAGGATGTCGGCCGCAGCATCCGGCACGGGCTGGGCTTCGTGCCGATCGTGTGTGTGCGCAACCTGCCGGGCGGGCAGGGGCTGGACAGCGCCTGCACCTTCAGGGCCGCGATCGAGACCTCGATCGAGATCGACTACCAGCTCAGCCAGGCGGGGCGCGGCCTGAAGTACAGCTCCGATCCGACGCTGCTGATCAAGGAGCCGGCGGGGCTGGATGGCGACATGGTGCGTGGCGCCGCGAACGCCCTGGTGGTGAGCGAGAAGGGCGACGCCAAGCTGCTGGAGATCGGCGGCACGGCGTCGGCCGCGGTGATCGAGTATGTGCGCACGCTGCGCGAGTTCGCCCTGGAGAGCGTGCACGGCAACCGCAGCGATGCGTCGCGCCTGTCGGCGGCCTCGTCCGGACGGGCGCTGGAGCTGATGAACCAGGGGTTGGTTTGGCTCGCCGACAATCTGCGGGTCAGCTACGGCGAGGGGGCGCTGCTGCAGCTCGCGCGCATGGTTCTGCAGGCCAGCCAGCGCTATCGGCTGAGGATCGGAGGCGTCGAGCTGGGTCGGCTGGATGCGGACGCGCCGCTGAGCCTGGCGTGGCCGCGGTGGTATCCGGACTCGGCGCAGGACCGTGCGGCGGACGCGCACACGCTGATCGCGCTGGTCGCGGCGGGACAACTCTCGCGCGAGACCGCGCTTCGGTTCCTGGCACCGACATACGGTGTGCAGGACATTGTGGAGGAACTTGGACGCGTGGAGCAGAAGCAATGAGCGACCAGTCTGGTGCCGGCGATAGTGCGACCGAGGAGCTTGCATCGCTGCGGGCCAAGGCGGACCGGCTGGAGAAGGAGCTGCTCGACATGGGCACCGCGGCCAAGGACCGGCTGATCCGGGCGGAGCTGCGGATGGAGGCGGTCAAGGCCGGCATGATCGACCTGGACGGGCTCAAGCTCGCCAACCTGGCGCAGGTCAGCGTCGGCGAGGACGGGGAAGTTCAGGGCGGCGCTGCGTTGATGGACCGGCTGCGTGGCGACAAGCCCTGGCTGTTCGCGCGGGCAAGCTCGAGCAGCACCGCAAGCCCGCCGCCCGGTGCGGCCGTCAAGGCGAAGCTTGCGACGGAGATGTCGCTGGACGAGTGGAAGGCCGCCCGCGCGGAGCTGCTGCGCAGGCGGTAGCGGCATGGCAACGGCCCATGCATGGGCCTGAAAGAAAGCAAGGCTGGGCTCTGCCCAGACCCGCCAGGGGCGAGCCGCCCCTGGACCGGCTTTACTTGAGTGGTGGATTCCAAAGGCGAGCCTTTGGCGGAGTTTGAGGCAGAGCCTCAACCTTGCTTGCTTCATCGGTCACTTCAAAGGGCCTTGGGTATCAGCTTGGCTTGCCGTGGCTTGATTCGCGGCTGTGCACCATCGCGAGATGGTTGGTGAGCGCCCTGATAACGCGTTCCGCGTCGGCAGCCTGCAAGACGAAGCCGACCGGACCGTAGGCAGAGTGCTGGAAGGCGATGACGGATCCCTCCGTCAGGGCCTCGGGCTGCACCGCCCACTGCGTCGCGAAGACCGGGTTGATGGCGGCACCGGTGATCGGCGGGACGGGCTCGTTCGCGACCAGGCGGCTGCGGGCGGCTCCGAGGTGCTGGATCAACGTCGTGATCTGGCCCAGCGACAGCGTGAGGCTGCCGTCAAGGCCGCTAGGCGGCAGCAGGGTGAGCGTCGCGTGCGAGGCGTCCTCGGCGACGCTCACCGCGAGTCTCGGTTCGGCCGGCTTGACGGGTTTGCCGGCCTTGTTCCTGACCGGCTTGTCGGATTTCGGGCTCATCCGGGATCTCCAACTGGCCTGGGCTGCAGGCCAACAGTTTCCTTCCACGTTTCAGACGAGGCAATAGCATGGGTATCCAGAACTTCCCGTTGGCGCTGCAGACGATCATCCAGCAGGGCTTCCTGGCACGCGAGTTCGAGCAGGCGATCCGCTCGCGGCTCGGCTACCGGGCCTGCGCCGACCGGGAGGACATCGCGGTCGGATCGTGTCCCACCACGTGGTGTAGGATTGGTGTTCCTGGGTAGCGCGGGCTACCGGGGTCAGGCTGCCAGAGCTGGCATGCTGACCGCGAGATCATCGCTGAGTGGCGCGATGGTTTCCAGGGTC
>JAABUY010000390.1_pt1 | contig 79827 bp, 67 predicted proteins | sample 5560271 | NCBI WGS metagenome assembly JAABUY01 (sample SAMN10711886, study PRJNA513374) | rock metagenome | isolation source: Antarctica rocks | place: Antarctica: Victoria Land, University Valley | reverse complement strand
GCGCCTTCGCTGATTGGGTGTTTGCGGCCTTCCGGGTCGGTGGTAACCTGTGGGGGGGGAGGAAGGTTAGTAGTGGGGGTGGGCTGGGATGGTGGGGACGTGCTTTGGTGCCCTTGTGGGTTGAGGGGATTGGGGTGCTTTGCTTGTCCATGGTTGCGAAATGTTCGTGAGTATTGAGGATGGTATTTGGATTGAAGATTTTTGGTATGATGTATGGTATGGGGTGTTTTGGTGTGGATATTGACTTGTGTGCGTTACAGAATCGTGTGGGGTGCAATCGTGGGGTAATGTTTGGGTTGCTCGTTACATACGCTCCGATGACATCGTTGTCGCTCTGTGAGGTCATATCTCTTTTGTAGCACTCTGTGATATTGTTGCTTACTCATCTCTTACTAAGCACCCCTATTTATGTCTTAATCATCATTTTCTATATATACTCTACATAGCATAAACAAATAGGAACAACTTTCTACAAACTGATTTACATCTGATAGCATCAAAGATTTAAGACACACTTTTAAGCAGCTTTAAGACTCAGACTTTAATTTAAGTTAATTTAATTTATATTTTAATTGTAAAAGTTTTAATGCAGTAATGCATAAATTATATATTCATTCTCTCTTCAGTGCTCATCACCACTTCAATGTTGAGACTATAGAATAAAGAAATAAATTTTTATACTATATTATATAAAAAAAAGTTTTATTTTTCTTATATTGTAACATGTTCAACAGCAATTCAAACTGAATCAGAATTGATTTGTTAATTAATGTTTTTAATTATTTATAATCTCTTAATATAGAGCTTAACTTTATTTTTATAATGATAAATGAATTTATTATTGTCAGTTAGTCAGCAGTTTTAGAAATGACTTCTTAAATTAATTATAAGATAATGATAAATTAAATTGCATTTCTTTAAACTTAATTAAGAAATATTTATGTTAATTAATTAATTTTTAGCTTTATGTTAAGAATCACATCTTTATTTAATGCAGCTTTAGAAATTTAAGAAATATTTAATATAATAGTGTCTTTCTTTACAATGATGTTTAAGAATTCTTTGAAGATAAAGACATCATCTATTTATAAAAGTAGTCAAAAAATAAATATTGCAAAAATATAAATTCTTAAAATGAAAGCTTATTTTCAATTTTATAAAATGTTGATGAATTAACTTCTAAGTAATAAAGCAAAAATTATTGTTACAGTTAATTATTTAAAAGATATTGTCAAAGTATGATGACTTCAAAAAGAAAAACAACTTTAAGTTAAAGATAAGCTGAGTGCGCAGGTTGCCTATAGGTCACATGGGTCTGAGTTGAATCTGAGTGTCAAGTCAGGTAAAGTGAACTTTTTTTGACTTAGATTAGATGCAGATTAATCTGATCTGACTCTGTGCAGATTGCAGATTATTTGTGAACTGAGTAAGCAAGAATTAGTCTAACTAAGCAAGTATAAGTCAGTATAAATATGTGGAAGTTTTTGTCAGTTAGTTTGATAGTGTGCACATTAGAATTATGCATTAAAAATGAAGATTTCATCTTAAATTATAGCATGTACTATTCTTTGAAAATGCATAATGATGTTGCCATTAACTATGCTATAACTCTATGCTACAAAGCCTAATCAGCACTTAAAACAATCATTATCATTTATTGATGAGAATTCATCTTCATTTACTGTTCAAAGATCTATATCTTCTGACATCAAGAGACTTAAGACACAAATAATCATCATTCAACATCACTTTATTGATGAAGTGATATTGAACATCACTCTATCAACAAAGTAATGTTAGACATTGCTCTGTCAACAAAGATTGAGAACTCTTAACTGTGTAATTTTATCTAAGATTGAGAATCTCTAACTATGTGATTTTATCTGAGATTGAGAGTCTCTGATCATGTAATTTCATCTGAGATTGAGAGCTCTCAATCATGTGATTTCACTAAAGATCAAAGACTCTTAACTGTGTAATTTCACTGAAGATTGAGAATTCTTAATTATGTAATTTCACTGAAGATTAAAGGCTCTCAACTATGTGATTTCATCAGAGATTGAAGATTCTTAACTGTATGATTTTATCAGAAATTAAAGGTTCCTGACTGTGTGATTGAGTGATGTGATGAATGATGAAATAGTGAAGCATGAAGAAGAAGTGATGTGAATGAAGATGATGTGATTAGAATTAATTTAATATTCACTGTTAAGAATTAGCATTATTCACTGTCAGATTACTCTCATGCAGATTTGCTCATTACTTATCTCTCTTTATTTTCTTCTTTCTTCTCACTCTTCAAATGTAAGTGTTCTTTCTCATGCACAATGTATTTCTCTTGAAAGCAAAGAAGTTGACATTGTGTTCTGAACAGATTGTAGTTTCATGAATTTTTTGCATTTATTGACATAATTATTAAGCAAATCTCTTCTAACTCTCTTTTTGAGATGAGCTGAGAAAATTGATAGTGTAGTTAATTGTAAAGATGCTGTGATATTAACTGATTCATTTAAATTGCAGCATTTCAATCTTTTAATGAGAAATTCTAATGTACATGCATCAGTCAGCTATCTTCATAGATATTGAGTCTTATATCTTTGTTTAGATCATCAGAGTCATCATCTAAAGTATTGTGAGAGTTGCACTCTGAAATGTCATAAATGATTTGATTCAGAGTATCAGCTGAGCTGTTATCTGCAATGTTAAAAGAATTGTGATTCAGAATAAATACATAAAATAGATATTTCATGTCTATATCAGCTTCATCTAAAAACAAGTCTTCTGCAGTGTTCTTTCTTTCAGTTATGAGATAATTCAGTTTTTAATGTTGAAATAAATTGAACTTGATCATTATAATGATCTTAATGATGACTTTATTTAGTCAATCTCTTCAATAAATAATGACATCTCAAGCAAGATTGAACAGTTATTCAACCTCAACATCAGCAATAAATATAGCAAGAACATTCTTGATCATTGCAGTTAATGCTGAAAAGATTATGATCTGCAACTTTCAGTACTTTAGAATGTCAAGATCATTCTCATTAACTGAGTACAGTAAAGAATCTAAGTATTGATTGACTTTCAAATTAATAGTTATAATGTCATTAAGTTGAGTCTTGAATTGCTGTGCTTTTGTGATGAGATTTATGAATGATTTAATGACAGATAATGTTGAATTCTGAATACAATTATGTGACAAAGCATTCTCATATAAACAATAATGATCTTTATAATAAGTCTGAAACTCAATTCAATACTGTACATAATATGTCTGACCTCATTCAGCTGACTGCACACCTCAGCAATTAGTGATGCACATTAGAAATATGTATTAGAAAGATCAGTAAAAAATGTATCTAATACAGTGAAGTTTCTGTGTAGAGTCAAGAATGATGATAATGTTATATAACAAGTCATTCTCATCTTCTGTTTACACATAATACTTCTTCATCTTAGTTAGTGCTTTCTCAATAACTATCTTCAGCTTCACTATTTACTTCAAGGTTGAGTTTAATTTCTTTATGTTATTCTGATTCTTCAGATGATCAAAAAGATTGATGTATACAAGAAATGTCTTGTGCATAATTAAATTATATGTTTAATTCATTGACTCTGTGTACTTCTTGAAGAATTGAAGAAGCATCATTATATATGCAATTTGCTGTTACTTCTGCTCAGATACACATAGAGTCTTAAGCTTCTTGCTTAATTTTGTGATTCTGTTACATTCTTGACTGATTCAGACACATATATCATTATGAAGTTGATAGACTCTTTACATTATGTTATAAATAGAGTTTCATTGTGTTCTGACATTCTGTATAAGTGTCAGGGCAGAATGTGAATGAATGAGATACTGAATTCTCTTAAACATTTTGTATTGCTGTGAAGAGAAATTTGTAGCAATAGTAAGCTGTCAAATCTAGATATTTAAGAATGTGTTAGTCATATCTGTTAGAATTATCTGTTAGAAACAAGATAGTAATATATTTTGAACAGAGTGTTAGACAGAGTGATTTTCTTAATGATTTGTGTTAAATTATTCTTATTAAATGATAAAGTAATTGACTCATTGATCATCAATGTCTTTAACAAGTCAAGTAGATTCTTGACAGCTAGCTAAATGACATGTGTAAAGTAAGAAATGACATTGACTACAGTCTATTATACAATATCTCTTCTTTCTAAGAGCTCACTCAAAGTCTTCTGTATAAATTCATTGTTGCTGCAGTTATTCATAGTCACTGCAAGAAGACACTTCTTCAGCTTATATTCTTAAAGAATTGCAAAGATCTCTGCAGTCATTGATTAATCAGTATGTTGACTGTAAAGAAATTGAAAGATAAGAAGAATTTTCTGATAGTTTTAGTTCTTGTCAATAAAGTAAGTAATAACACTCATAAAGGTCAGATGACTGAGACTGATTCAGTTGTTAAGTGCAATTAAGATTTTAATAATTTGCTTAAGCTCAGTGAGAAGTGTTTTTTAAATGTTCTGATGTTACATCTTTATTAAATTGTCAAATCAGTGTCTATCAGGCATCAACATATCTGATTACAGCATTTAAATGAGTTTTTGAAATTTAGAGTTCTTAAGTGTTCAAAAAGAAAGATTTAGAAAGAGAAAGTCATTTAGAAGTTATTCAGTAAAGTTTTCAGCACTGAAATATTTGTTTGCTGATTTCTTGTCAAGTTTTGTCTGCTGTGCTATGTCAGAGATATGCATTAGAAACACATGTTAGAAAAGCAGAAATCAATATTTTTGAAAGTAAATTAAATATTTATGCTTGAGTAGATATTCATAATGATAGTTAAACAGTTCTTGATTGATCTATGATTTTAAAAAGAATTTGTATCACTGTTAATCAATGTTGAATAAGCTATATTCTCATCACAATGATAGCAGATTAAGCAAGATACATCAGTATATTAATGTGCTGCCTTTAAATACTCTTGTTACTCATTGCTGACATGAAGATGATCATCTCATTACACAGTATGATGTTTTCAATTAGATTTATTAATACTAAATTGACTGTCATCAGTGTTCTTTCATTCATAGTCAGTCAAAATTCATCACTTTTTAAATTTACTCTGCAGCTCATTCTTTCTGACTGAGTCATCATGTTCTGAATATTGAACTAAATATCTTTAAAAGTTAATGAATTTTAAGCTTGAAGAAGATTCTGAAGATGATTTAATTAAAGTACTTAAAGATTCTGTTTGAGAATCAGTGACATCATCATAAAGTGTAGATGATGTTGACTGACTAAAAATCATGTAAATAATTAAGCTATAGAAACACAAAGCTTTGAGAATTACTCTGTAAAGTGTGTATAATGTATTTACAGAATTGCAATGCATTCAAAGACATAAACATACTTCATAGTCAGAAGTTAAGAATTAAATACAATTGCTATTTAATGTTTCTAATGTGTTTTTCTAATGTACAATGACTGCAGAGAGCTCTGTCTTCATTTTAGATATTTATTGATTGAGAAGAACTCTTAATTTGATTACTGAGTGAGCTATTCTCAGTTAAGTTAAGAAAAGCAATATAGTTTAATTGTTGCAGTAATTGCTTCATCTATCTCATATATTTGCTGCTCTTCTCTGAGAAGAAATCAGAAGATGAGATGAAAGTTATATTGATGACTTTGCTATAGATATATTCAAAAGTTGTACTGTGTAATCTATAAATGTTGTAGATCATCTTTACTTCTACAATATTGTGATGCATTCAAACACATTTAACACATAACACTCATCATTGTAATTAAAGAAATAAAGTTAAGAATTGATGTTTTTAATAGACTTTTCTAATATGCAATCTTCTTATCTTTTTCAGTCTAGATATTATTGAATGTGATCATTTTTAAAGTGCATTAAAAGAATTAGATAGTGAAAGCTAATCTTTATACAGAAAGAGAAAGTAAAATCATTCATTTATTTACAGCTTGTGTAACAAATTAAAGCATCACTGACTGCTTTTCTCTTTCAACTGTTTCAGAGTCTTTTAGCTCTTGCTTAAGACAATATGATCACTTCTGTGAGCTTTGTTTTGTCAACAATCTGTTTCTTAAATCATGATGTGTGTAATGCTGATAAAAATCATATTATAGAATTTGATTCTTCAGAGATTCTTCTCAGATTATTCTTTACATCTTCAGAAGTCTGTGATTGACATAAGTATGTTAAAATTATCTTTTAAAATTCTTTTATCTTCATCACTGTCTCACTAACTGCAACATTCTTCTCACTGACATCTTTCTTCTCAGTTTTGCTCTCAGCAACATCTTTAACTGCAACTTTCTCTTCAATAACATCATTCTTCACAACTTCTTTCTTAGTCATCTCTTCAATCACAACATTCTCTTCAATCACAACTTTCTTCTCATTAAGATTCTTCTTCATAACTTCTTTCTCATCAACATCTTTGATCACATCTTTTTCTTCTTCATCAGCATCTCTCTTCACACACAAACTCTCTTCTGATGAGATAACAATGACAAATTTCTGAAGCTTGATCATTTATAATAGTCATTAATATGTTAAAAATAATTATTAGAATTCTCTTACTTTAATTATGAATTCATTAAAATATTCATGTTCATCTAAATCTGACTCTATGATTCAGAATTCATCATCACTCTCTATGCTCAGTGTCATGACAGAATTCTCATCATCAAAAAAAAAGATATGCATTCTTTCTGAAGTCTTAAGATCTTTAACTGCACTGAAGAATTCAAGCTTCAAGATATGTTCTTCTGAATCTGAAATTGTGTAGCTACTAATGATAAGTAAATACATGTTAGAATGAACTGTTAGAACACTTACTTCACTGTTATGTTTATGATATTATCAGAGTTCATCATCTGCTGCTGAAAGTGTCTTCTATACATTTCTGACTTAAAATCATCAGCTATCTAAAGACTGTGTCTTTCTCTTAAATAACTTATTCATTTTCAATGCTAAATTACAAGATCAATGTTCTGCTCTGTCATCTCTTTAATTGTTGAGTAAATCTATCATATAACAAATAAGTTCTAACAGATTTTTCTAACATATATGTGTGATATTTATCTCTTCAGTAATCTTCTTCTTCATCAGAGACTTCACTTTCTTCTTATTTTTCTTTATGATTACAAGATCTTCAATCTTTATCTGTATCTTTCACTTCTTCTGTCTTCTCACAATCTTTTATCTCTCTCAATTAATCTCTAACTTCAGTCACTCTGTTAATGTCTGTTAGCAGTATCAGACTCATAAAGCTCATAAATATATCATTTTACTGAGTTCAATATTGATTCTTCATGATATCTTCTGTCAAATTCTTCTTCATCTGCTTTCTTGTCTTCACATTAACTTTAATTTACACTGATGTCAGTCTGAGCTTACTTAAGACATAGTGATGTGTTGATCTGTCATAATCATTCACTTAATTAAAAAGATAAGCATTAAAAGACAGCTCACTTCAATGTTTTTGCTCTGCAGCAGTACAAAGATGTTAAGAATATTCATTCTTCTTCTTGCACAGACTGTCACTTTCATCTTTAATATGTTGTTTAGCTTTTCTTGATGATTCAACTTCACACATTTCTGTCAGTCATCATTGTAAGATACAGACTTCAATTTCAGACTTTTACATGCTCAATGTTATTAATGCATTAGAAATAAGTGTTAAAACTTACATTAATGTCAGTATTGTCAGGCTCAGCAGATGAAGAAATATTCTTGATGATAGTCTTAGATGACATAATATGTAAGATGATGTCTTTCTATATTTTAAGTATTATTAATATGATAGACATAGATGTTCTAACTTATCTTGAAGTTCTCATAGTATTTTGTGAGCATGTTAACAACAGCATTCATGACAGAGTCTCTTTATACATTAAATGTTATTAATGTGTTAGAAACAGACATTAAAATATATCTTATTATCATTGTTGTGATGCTTCTTTGAAGACAATGATGTTAATGAAGATGTGATACAGCATTTTGAAGTTTTAGAAGATGTTATGATATGTATTATTTCTATCAGATAATTTCAATGCACATATCAGTTAAAGAAAAGATATGAATGTTGAAACTCATATTCTTGATGATGCTGATGAAGATGAGATGTTCAGAGTTAAATGATTATGTAAAGAAAGATAAGTTAAGCTTTTAAGTTTGTTTTGTTTACTCAGTGAATTTCTCAATAACATTACAGCAACAACATAGCTTCAGTAACACTACATTGATAATCTTAGATCAAAATAATACATTTTACATCAAAACAAAACACTTACATCTACTGAAAGTCTTCATCTCAGACATTACATTCACAGAGTCATCAGCAACATCAGATATGTCTAGTTCTTTGTCTTTAATGCATCATTCTAACAGTCTAATTAAAACAGAAGCATCTTCATCATATCTTCATAACAAATCTTATCTCTACAAGATCACAATCATCATCAAATCATCTATCAAGTCAAGATCATCTATCTCATTTCTAATGAACAATTCTAACAGTTCTAGATAATATGATCAGAACAAAGTGAATCTCAAAGACAGCAAAGTTAAGCAGAGTGACAAACTACAATAAAGTGAGAAGTGCAGCTAAAGAAGAAGACTGAGTGACTGTGAAGTCAAAGAAGAAAACAATAGCTGAGATTACATCACAGTCATTAAAGAAGCAGAGATTCAAGACTAACAATATGTATATACTCTGCTTATTTTTTAACAGTACTTTCTAATGTATCTATAGTGATTGTGTTCAGAAAGATCAGATGCTATCAAAAAAGTGTGAAGTTTCTAATTCTTAAACTATTATTTCAGTGACTGATTAGAAAGATTGTGCAGAATATCTTGTTTAAATCTTATCTTCACAAATTAAATATATTTATTCACTAACAAAGCTCTGTTATTCAGGCTGTACAAGAGGCTATGAAGACATTCTTGATAAGATATCTTGAGAATAATACTTTACATATTGATGTTGAGATCAACTACTAATAGATATCTAGACATTAACTTGTGTACAATTCATGCAAAATGCATAACTATTCAAACAAAGAACATAGAGTTGATTCATTACTTCTATTACAAATTGATGTTGTTTAAGTTCTTCTCAGATCTTCAAAAATAGTATTACAGTTGTAGTCTGTAAACTACAATGTGTGTAGCTTAACTCATTATGATAGAATCACACTTGTTCTTGACTCATTACAAATACACATTAGAAATATGACTATAACATGATTGTGATGTTGTCTGAATTTATACAGTAAACTTATGCTACATACTAACTCAATAGAGCATAGAATTGAGATCAGTGTAACTCATTATGATTAGTCTTATCTGTGTGCAGATATCTGCACAGATTGTAGATAGAATTGATCTGTATATAAACTCAATCTGATCTGATCTGAATTCTAGTGCAGATTCAGATTAGATACACTTTTTTTTAACCTGATCTGACTCTACACTCAGTCTAGTTAAAGAAGATCTGTTAAACATTAAATCTTTAAATATGAATGACTTTTTTCTAGTATTTTTACTGATCTTTAAAAATGTTAATGAAATAAAACATCAACATCATTATTATGAGGCTCTGAAACAAATAAAATTGATTTAACAATATAAAGCAAAGTTTACAAAGATTGTGCAACTTCTTCAGTCTATATCAATTAAATATAAATAGAAACAGCAGTTCATTCAGAGTCTAAAGTAAAAGATTTAATCTGAACTTTAAAAGTATTTAAAGACTGAAGTGACTACTCTTAATGAGTTAATTTGACAAGTTAATTAAATTAAACAAAGTCTTTAAGAAATACATAATAAGAATTATCTTAACATCTTTGACAGCTTAAATTTAAACTGTAATAACTCATTAAATAATTTTTAAGATCAATCTCAAAGTCATAAAAGATCAATCATGTTTAAATTAAATAAGTTAAATATGAAAGCTTATTGAATCTGATGTAAAAGAAATAAAGTATACTTTCATTATAAAAAGTTCTTGCATATAGCTAAAGACTGCTGAGACAATAAGAACACTGATAAGAATAAAGATAAGAGTAAAAATAAGAATAAGAGAAAAAGTAAAGATAAGAAGAAGCTGAAGATTATTGAAGTTAATTTGAATGATTTGAAAAATTAAAGTTATTTATAAATATAGAAGTGTTTATAAATAAGTTAACAGAAGCTTCTATTCAACATAATAATGATTTGAGTGAAGCATTCACACTAAATAACTCAGAACTCTTATTATTAAATATAATCTTTAGTTAAATCAACACTCTCAATTTAAATTCATATATTCTTATAGATCACATTCAAGACAGACTGAATGAGCTAAATATAGAAGTATTAATTGATTTAGATATAAATTAAATATATATCTTCTTGACAGTTGTCAATTAAATATTAATTAATAATTAATATAAAATTAAATTACTTAAGATATTCTTACTGAACAGACAGATCATTTAATTAACTGTAAAGCTGATCTTTCATCTTAAGATAAATAGCTTTCAACAATGATTAAAAGTATAAATTGTAAATCTTTAAGAATATAATCTCATTCTGAGATTAATTTGACTGAAAGTCACTAATTTTCAGATTGATTAAGCTATAAACTGTATAACAGTTTAAGATTAACAATGAAAATATCATTATCTGTTTCTGAAAAAGTAACAACAAGCTGTAAATGAGTCAACATTAAATGTAATTGAAGAATGCACAGCTATGAAGACACTTTAAAAGCACAGAACTGTCAGATATTTATTAGTGATTTAACAGAATTTAAAGAAGTCAGAAGCTGAACTGTTAATTATTATGAATGAATGATAATGAGCTGTAAATGAGTTGACATTAAATGTGATTGAAGAGCATACAGCTATAAAGACACTTTAAAATCACAGAACTGTTAAGTATTTATTAATGATTCAACAGAATTCAGAGAAGTCAGAAGCTGAATTGTTAGTTATTATGAATAAATAACTATAAGCTGTTATTGAAGAGTTTCAATCTGTATTTAGATCAACTTTATTAGATGAATTATTATTTAAATAAGTGTTTAAACATAGCATTGACATCAGTGACATTAAGTCTGTCAACATAAATGCTTATTTTCTGTTACAGCTATAGCTAAACAAACAGACTAAATAGATAATGAAGTTACTGAATAAAGATCTGATTTGTAAGTTCATAAGTTTATAAGACTTCTTAGTTCTGTTTATTAAAAAGAAGAAGAGTACATGATGAATGTGTATTGATTACAAAGTGTTAAATAACATTACTGTTAAAAATAAAATAAATGAAAAACTTCATTCAATTGTCTATAATGATTAAAAGTTACAAGATGCAGAGCTTAATTATTCTGTTTATGAAAAGAAGCTATTGATCATTAAGTATGTACTTTGAACTTAACAGTACTATATTGAAAATGATTATACTATGACTATCATTATAAATTATGAAGATCTACAATATTTAAAGAATACACTGCACTCATTTAAACAGCTAGCTTAATAAATCAACAAATTTCAGCAATATGATCTTGACATTTAATATTGATTTAAAGCTCAGACTATTGTATCAGATTTAATCAGTTATTAATTTAATTTTATAAAGAAAAACTCAGCAAATAAAGTGTTTTTAAATGCTCTGTGAGAGCTAGACAATGTGAAATGAAAGAAAGCAATAATATTGTATTTAAAAGATGATACAGAATCTGAAAAGTCATTGCTTCACAAGTATGTATGTAAAAATAATGTGATGAATCAATTTTGACTGTATTATGATTTGAAATTAAACAACTCATATTTAGTTTGAAAGTAAGATGATAACAAAATGTCATTTTTACAATTTCAGTACTGTGCAGACTTTTTAAAATATATGTATACTGAATTTAAGCTTATAGTATAATTAAACAGAGCTCATTATATCTATTGTATAAGATAAACTTATAATTATCAGACAACTTAAACAACTTCTGATTGCTGAGAGAAACTGACTTTGAAAATTAGTTAAAATGAGTTGAGTAGATACAGATAATTTAAGTAATTGTTAATAAAATTCTTTTATAAAAGATTATTGAATTGAAAATGATTCATGATGAAACAGTGTAGTTAAGCACTATAAAGAAAGAAGACTGAGTACTTATATGAAATGAAGAGTCTTAGAAGTTTAAAGCTAAATGATTTAAGTCTTATAAGATATTGAAAACTCATTCATTAAGAACTTATGCATTAGAAATGTTTACAGAATGTGTTTTATGAAATTTAATTTATAATAATTAATTTATAAAAGTATATATCTTTAATGCTGATGAATTTTGAGCTAATTCAGAGCCACAAAGCAGTCTAAAATAAGCTAAATTATTTGTGCAGTAATTAAATTCTAAAGTTGACAAGATTCTTAAATAGAAATAGTCATTATTATCTTTTTATAAAGAACTCTTGATTGTATCTTAAGCTGAATGAGATCACAGACAAAAGAAAGAATTATATAAGCTTTTAATAAAAAAGAGAGAAAATCTTTCTCAGAAAGTAATTTATAAGATATAAAAACATTATAAATGAGTAAACTTATTTATACTTTTATTACAGAACATTTCAAAAGCACATTAAAGTGTTATTTCTTTTGAACTGATCTTGACTGAAGTAAGTAATGTAATGAATGCATTACAGAAAATTATTGAAAGTTAAAAAGATGTTGATGACTTAACTTTAACATTCATAATAGAAAAGAGACATAATCAGAAGAAAGTGAAAGTCTTAACATTATATAATATTAAGAAAAAACTGAGTAATCAAAAATAACTCAGTAAAGACTTACAATAACAATATAATGAGTTGAAGTCAAAGCAAACAAGAAATAAAGCTGAAAAGAAAGATTAAAAAGTCTTAACTTCAGTAATGATTGATAGTGATTTGATGACAATTTATAAAAGAAATATAAATTTATATAATCTATATAAAAGACTTAAGAAAAAGATTCTTATAGATTAGAAGATGATAGTATCAGAAGCAAAGCAATTTCATTAATTATTTATTTATTAAAAAAAAAAAAAAATTTATAAGCTGAGTACAGATCATATTTAAAGCAAAATTACTGTTTACTGTAATGATACAACAGCAAGCAAGAACATGACTGATGCAGATGAAATAATGATGTAAGTAAAGTACTAAATACATTAATGTTAAGTTTTTCAGCTCAACAATAAAGAATCTCAGTAGTCATCTTTAATTTATTTATAGTGCTTAAAACATTCTCTGTCAATGAGTAATTATAGTTAACAGAGAGTGTAATGTCATCAATGATGATGATAAAGATAGTAAATAGAGCAGCAATACAATAATGATGAGAAGTTGTTGAATTAATAGATAAAGAGAATTTGAACTTTATATAATTTAAAATAATAAATAGTCATTATATTAATATAGATTTATACTTACAAAAGCTGCACTAAATACTCTGTATATCTCAATGACAGTTTGTACATAAACTGCAGAGAAAATAATAATTATTGAATTTGACTTAAATATATATCATAAATGACTTATCTTTATGTATACAGTTATTGCAAACAGTTGACTTACATTTCTTATGAATATAAGTGACAGCAGCTTCACAATATATTTAGTAAGTGTAAAAACAATTTAAATTTATATTAATGTATAAAATTAACTGTCATATTATTAACAACATCTTGAGCTCAGCTTTAAGTCAATTCTTTAATAGTAGATTGATTAGAACATTAAGTAATGAGAAGTTAAGTTAATTAATAGTTGATTTATTAGAAAGAGAAAAGAAAGTAATATTAAAAACAGAATATTTAATTAACTTTATGTATTGTTAATCTTTAAATTAAAATTGAGATGACAATATATTAAGAGAAGAGTTTTGTAAGCTTTTCTTAAAATAAAAATGATCAGTAATTTTGTAAATGCAATTAAAAGTAGATTTCTTTTAGTTTAAGTTGTTATCATCTATATCTGATGATGAAGTGACAGCAACACAACATGAAATACAGATCTTAAGAGATGATCTATAAAACATTAATGATATGCTGTAAACATATTATGAAAGCTTACATGATGATAAAGTAAATAAAAAATTGATAAGTTAATGAAGTAATGATTAAAAGTTGAAGCATGATTGAAAATTAAAAAAAGAAGAAGAGAATTTTTTTTGAGAAATTGTGATTAATAATATAGATAGATGATGTAAACAGTGAATAATTTATCTTATTTTTATGACAATAATAATCTGCACTTCTAGCTGCTTTTGAATGACAATAGTGATGTGAAGTGAGGTAAAACAATGTGAATGTGAATTGCAGACAGAAATTTTATAAAATGTCAAGCAAATCTCTGCATTCACATCAGTGAACTGTTGTGACTGTGCAGTAGAGAAGAATGTGATATTATTGCTTACTCATCTCTTATTAAGCACCTCTATTTATGTCTTAGTCATCATTTCCTATATATACTCTACATAGCGTAAACGAATAGGAACAACTTTCTACGGACTGATTCACAGCTCAATATTGCCGTTACCAAGGGTGGAGAAGGTTTTTCAAATGATACAGATGTCTCATTTCCGCAGTACACTTGCTACGGGCTCAGAGACAGTAATCAACCAGACTCAGGCCATCTGAAAAGAATGCCAGTACGTGGGGCTGCAAAGACACTCAGCTTGCCAGATGTAGATGAAGAAGTGAGAGCAATACACGTGTAAGAGCTCGAGATAGCTGCCAAATCGAGCCTCCTGTCTTTCGTAAAGCGTCAAAAACGCCCTCTTCCAGCAACCGCTGCACGGTTCTCCGACGGCTGAACCGCGCTCTACTCTGCCAAAGCAGCTTCAGGCAAACCACCCGTGTTCTCCTTTCCCTGTCTTCCACACCCTGAGTCCGGCGCTGTGTTGGTCTTGTACTCTTCGCCGTCCGTCCTGACACTACTTTCGCCAGTGGCCGGTTCACGCAGCCCAATACTGCCCTTGCCGTAGAAGATGCTGCCAGAGACACCACCAGAGCCAAGTTGACTTTGCTTGCATCGGCCGACTTGGAGTCTGAAACGGCCGGTGGCTACTTAGGAAGAGGGGGTTTGGCTTAACGATCTGCGATGACGTCTGGGTTGGACTTCGAGTCCATGATAGACTGATGGTGAAATTAGCTCGGATGGGTTAGGGCTCGCCGTGAATATAGTTTTGCAAATTACCTTTCAGATGTGAAGATTCGGCGTCTCCTGGGAACATTCCCGCCGTGGTTGTTGGCCTTGTGTGCCCATAGCTTGCGAATGTCTGCTTTCGTGTAGTGGAGGTCTCTTTGGTTCTAGACATCTTGAAGTCAACCTCGCTATGATGGTCAGCATTGAGCGTAGTGAGTTCGTTGAGATTGTTCAGCTTCCTTCGATCTGTAATGAGATTATTCCTTTGATTCTGGTATTCATGAACACCTATCAAGTCAGTAGTTGACTGACGGATGCCCCGAGAATTGGCTGTTCCGCTCGACCTAGGGGCTCCATGCACATGACGTACCCTCAGAGCTCCCAAAACCACATCCTATCGATACACCGTGTAAACATGAGCTTAAAAAGATGTCACTGCCTATGGAAGGAAACGTATCCACGCATTCAGATTAGGAAGCGGTCAAACAAGGATTTTGCAGATGGGAGTTGTCCCACGCCTAACAATGCAGTGCGCGGAAGGCGATTAGGGCAGGCATAGAACAGCATCCACCAGCCCCTCACATAAAGGCGTTATCTTCCAAGTGATCTTTTCTGAAGTATGTACAATCCGCCCACCTTGCGCCCGGTGTATTCCGAAATACAAGCCAGAACCGGAAAAGATCCTATACCCTCACATTCCTCGACTCCTTTTCCACCAACTTCACCAGATCCTTATAGACCTCCTTGAACTCCACCTCTTCCTCGCCCGGCTCCTCTCCCGCCTTCCTCTTCACCCCCTTCTCCGGAGTAATCATAACCACACTTGTCGGCCGCTTTGTGCTCCCCGCTGCGCCCAGCTCCGCCCTCGACGTGACGAAGAGATACGGTACTCCATGATCTTCGCACAGCACTGGAATGTGTGATATGACGTCCATTGGCGATATATCTGCCGCGAGGATCACAACGCCAGGTGATGCGGAGCCAGATGTTGCTGTCGTGGATTTGCGGAGGGACTTGACTACTTCTTTGACGCCGCGCTTGAGAGACTTGTTCTTCGCAGCTGATGAGGTTCGAGTCAGCTGTCCGTGTATAGAGCCTGTCGCCAGAGTAGATCATACCCTTCTTAACGCTCTTCAGCACTTTCTTCGCAACCTTCTCGTCCGCCAGTGGATTTGCAAACGGCACCAATGCACCCACAAGCGGCACGGCCTTGACTTCAACTTCCACGTCGCCGTTTTCCTTCATCGCGACAGTTCCAGGCTTCTCCTCCTCCAGTGTATTGAGTAACTTCGTAACCACGTCGTCGTTTTCCGCCGGTTTCTTCTCTTTCTTGTCTTTTTTGCTTTTGTGCACGCCATCCTTTTCCGATCGCTTTTCTTTCTTCTCGTGTTTCTCCTTCTTGTCCTTTCCTCCCTTGTCGCTCCTTTCCTTGGCCATTGTTGGAAAGCCTATTGATCGTTGTGGTTTTACAAATTGCGTGCTGGACCCTGCTACAAAGCTCAAATTCGCGAAAATTGTTGTGAGCTTCAACGCTAGCCTCTTTGGGAGGAAGCCCTCACATCGGAAGCTGAGAACTGCCGTATCAGCTTGACACAAGGATGAAATTTCTTCAATGGGAGTAACAGGCAATTTCAGAATTACAGAGCCCATGATGTCTACATAGTCGTTGTTAAGGCGGCTTTCAGTCCGGCGAAATCGGAACAAGCTCCTCTGGAAGGCTCAGGTTCTCGACAAAATAACGATTGAGCGCACTGTCTCAATATGTACAATCCGATCATGCAAAAGCGCTACCAATTCTCCGCCTTCCGTACCTCGAACAGCAGATCAATGGGTTTGCCCATATGACTCCTCCGTAGTATGACTCTATTCCGCCGGCACTACCATAGCCGAGACCCCCTGCTTCGAGTTGTAGTACTCATTCCTGGGAATACCGCAATGTCAGCCCAGTTGGAACTCCTCAAAGACGGAGCTTCCTATATCTGAGTTCCACCTACTTCTCAACAGCCCAGTTGATCGTCATGTATGCAATGACCAATGGAGGCGCGAAGTAGAGAACCTGCGCTCGGAACCTCCGCCAGTTGTTGAAGATGGCGGCGGTCATGACGCCTGCGAGTGGTCGCTGGCGGTTGCCGGCGAGAGCATATGTCGTGATGCCTTTCTGTGGTTGAGATCCTGCGTATGGCGCCATCAGCACCGTCCTTCGGGCAGCACGCAGATAGTCGCCAGCGTCTTCCACTGCAGATTGCGATCTTTGTAGCACATACCCAGATTGCCCCAACCTCCAAGAAACCTAGAACCATAGAAGATTAGCAAGCAATTTTCGAGAATGCGTGATAAGCGATGCGCCTCTTACTCCTCTCAGAAGAGGCTTCGTCACGGCTGAGAGAGCAGCTTTCATACGGACGACAGGATGTAGCAGTCGGATAACTTACTTGCCATGCTTGGTATCCAAAGGCTCACTTCCGCCAGCCATATCTTCGAAAGCTCAAAGAGTTGGAAATCCTAGCACACGTATTGTAGATCTGGAACTGAGTTAATCCTGGAGATGTGACGATAGTGGGTAGGCACTGGGACTTGAGGTTCCATGCCAAGCTTTCTACCATCCACCCGCTAGTCCCCTTTTGGCGTCGATGCTGGAAAATGTACGGAAGCTCGACTGCTTCATCACTTCACCGGCCAGCGACGCCTCCAACATCTCAGTCCAGACCCTCTCCCTCCTATCCACAAAAATGGCCAACGCTCTAGGCGCCGTCTACAAGCTCGCCATACCCATCGCCATCGGATTCACCTTCGCACAGGCTTCGATCTACGATGTCAAGGGTGGCTCACGAGCCGTCATCTTCGATCGACTGGCAGGAGTCAAAGACCAGGTGATGAACGAGGGGACACACTTCCTGATCCCCTGGCTGCAAAAGAGCATCATCTACGACGTGCGGACAAAGCCGAGGAACATCTCGACCACGACGGGCAGCAAGGATCTGCAGATGGTCAGTCTGACCCTCAGGGTGCTGCATCGGCCGGAAGTGAAGATGCTGCCGAAGATCTACCAAGTCAGGACCCCCCTCCACTCCACTCCACTTCATCCATCCATCCCCCGCCCCAACCCTCCCCCCCTCCCTCCCCCCATCGCACAACCAACTAACCTTGCCCCTCAACCAACCCCAGTCCCTCGGCCAAGACTACGACGAGCGCGTCCTCCCCTCCATCGGCAACGAAGTGCTCAAAGCCATCGTTGCCCAATTCGACGCGGCCGAGCTGATCACGCAGCGAGAAGCGGTCAGCAACCGGATCCGGACGGACCTGCTGAAGCGGGCGCAGGAGTTCAACATCGCGCTCGAGGACGTCAGCATCACCCACATGACCTTCGGCAAGGAGTTCACCCGCGCCGTCGAGCAGAAGCAGATCGCCCAGCAGGACGCCGAGCGCGCCAGGTTTATCGTCGAGAAGGCCGAGCAGGAGAGGCAGGCGAACGTTATTAGGGCCGAGGGCGAGGCCGAGAGTGCGGATATCATTTCCAAGGCGGTGGCCAAGGCGGGCGATGGCTTGATTATGATCAGACGGATCGAGGCGAGTCGGGAGATTGCGCAGACGTTGGCGGGGAATCCGAATGTGACGTACTTGCCGGGTGGTGGCGAGGGTGGGGGGAAGGATGGGGGTGGGAAGGGGACGAGCCTGCTTCTTGGGTTGAGGTCTTAGTGGCGGGAGGATCGTACTGGGTCGAATGGATGGCAGACTTTCTCGGAATGAAGTTGTCTTACAGTGTATAAAACGCAGTGTAGTCTCCTCTTTAGCATGCCAAGGCCATTTTAAACCTACTTCATCCCATCTGTGTCACAACACAAGACATTTTGATCACGAACACCATCACAATCAATCGAGATGGCACCCACTATGCGACGAATATTGAATAGATCCCATAGGAAGAAGTAGATTATACGTAGATGTATACTGGCACAAACGTGACCTATATCAAAATAGGCTGTGATAACAGAGCAGAGTCGACCCTCTACTCGTACGAACGCCAGCAATGCTTTCAAAAGATCTAGAACGTGCGAAAACATGGTGGGCGGTGTGATCATCCTTCCCTGGGCACTGAGAAATAATCTCCTGGACTCCCGGCCCCTCCCCCACCATCAGACTGACCCGGACTCGACGGACTTCTACTTCTGCTCCCGTCACTCGCCCGACTCTGACTGGGCGACTCCTCAGACAACATGTTCAGGCCGAGACCTACCCCGTTCGGGCGCGACCGTTGTTGCCCTCGAAGTCCATTCGTAGGCACGAGTAGAGCATTTTGGTCACTCTCAACCGGTGTCTTCAACTCCACCAACGCCAACGCCTCGCGGAGCGTCGTGCCGGACTCATCCAGGGCCATCAGAAACCGAGCGAGTTCCTTGCACAAATCCCAGTCCTGCTCCTCTTTGGCCCGCCGAAGGAGACGGACGAGCTGTTCGGAACTGGAGCTTAGCTCTTCCAACGTGTGGAGGACGAGGAGGTATCCACCGGCGGTTTTCAGAAGGCCCTTCTGGAGGGACTGTTCGAACAGCTCTTGGGGCGGAGGTAGATAGGAGAAGAGCGTTCGCCAGGATCGAAGTTCGGTTTTGCGGGTACATTGGACGAGGATATCAAGGTATTCGGGAAAGGAAGATAGGAAGGAAAGGACGGTTGGTAGCAGGGCGTTTTCCGGAGAGGGCGCTTTGTCGACTTCCTCATCTAAGACTGTGTGAAGTAACATTTCAAGTGCGTGAGGAAAATATGATAAGTGTTTGTAGTGGTATGCTAGGTGTAGAGCCGCGAGAGAGTCGTAGTTGGATAAGTGGTGGAGAAGAACAGGAGGGAGGAAAAGATGAGTCTACCACTGAGTCAGCTTCACGGGTGTCACCAGCTGGAGAAGTAACTCACTCTCGGTGCGAGTCGGAAAAGGGCAAAGTTCACGTCTCGTCTTTGTACTAGTTCAGATTCGAGTCCTAGTAAGATACCTTTGCTGATGTTTATCGAGAGCGGATAAAAGTCTACGGAGACTTGGATAGAGGAGTTCAATCCTCTGGTTGAATCAATCGCGGCGGATTTCAGCACATCTTGTACCTCAAGCCATAGGTGCATATCCTTCCCATTGAAGATCCAGAAAGAGTCTGCGAGTCCCTGGTCTGAAGAAGCACGGTCCACACCATCTTGCACGGGTGCACCGGTGGGAAGAGTTCCTTCCAATCCCAAAGTATTTGGCGGCTGATCTCGCATCAATGCATAATATTCAACGTCGTGAGCAATGACTCTCATGTCGTATCTGAGATCCCCACTATCGGCCGTGGTTGGCTGTAGTAGAACGAGCTTGCCATCCACGAGGAACACCACTGATGCAACTTTAACGTCTTGAGATGGGTCGCCGTCCCCTGTCCATTATCAGCCTCGTCCGAGTTACACATTGTGAGTCGACGTACACCTCTGTGCATCAGGAAGTATCCAGCTGATCGCTCTTACACGTGTGGGAGCTCTGATCAGGCCATGGAAGGCGATCTGTCCAACGAGCACTAGCTTGACTGCCTCCGCTGTGGCTGTAACCATGTAGTGATAAAGAGTATTCTCGAGAGTATATACAAGGAGTGAGTCATCTCCGGAAAGCGAGATAAGAACAGCCGGTGCTGGGATGCTCTCAATGTGCAAGAGTGACGACGGGTCAAGAGGCAGCTCCCTTGAATGGAGTCGAAGCTGTACAGTTCATATAAGATAGCGCATAAGATTGTCAAGGGAAAATTACGTACTTCGTAGTTCTCGCCAGCCTCTACTGCTGCAATCAAGATGTGCTGATACCAGCACATGCCACCTCTCAAAGCGAACGCACTCTCCGCTTGAGGATCGTCAAAGACCTTCCACCGACCGCTATTGACACTGTAATGAGCAAGGCCTCGCCTACCAGCGATTGCTATATACCTTCCATCGGGTGATATTACCGCACTTCGAATAGGTCCTTGGTTAAGAAGGTAGGAATCGGGAATTGTAACATGTTGCCAGAGGGTGGAGTCTGCAGATATGGCCGTCAGGTCGGGTAAATTATACCCGCGGTACACCATAAGACCAGAATAGGTCTGTAAGAGAGGACGCGAGATGTTGGCCGACGAGAAAAAGGTCGTCGTCGCACTACGGGCCATGTCTAGAACCCATAACCTATCATCATCCTGGCCAAGCAATAGTATCTCGGAGCCGCCGGTGAGCCAGCTGCCGTCTCTTACGCCGGTCAGCCAGCCTTCGTCGTTGCTCTCCGACACCGAGCGATCGGAATTGAAGCTGCTGCTTCCAGGTTTACCGTAAACGCTCCATGTCGCCCAGCCCCTTTCGAACCCAGCAAACAGGCAATACCCATCAGGTGACCACTTGAGGAAGGTGATTTGTCCACTCCATGCTCGCGATACCGGGGGTGTGACCTTGTGAGATAACGGTATGCTACCCACATAGTCTTTCGCCGAGTAAACGCAGACTTCTCCGTTCGCGCAGCCTACTGCGATCAAGGAAAACCTTGCATTGATACTTGCTTTTATGGCATATTCGTCCTTATTTGCAGGATCATGAAACCCATAGCCGCGAAAGAGCCGTTGTGGAGACTCCGAGGTTTTTGGCGTAGGAGGGAGCCGCTGCACCGCGTAAGCTTTGCCGTCGCCGGTGATCCACCCTGAGAGGCTCATTGCTCTATCATAAACCATATCGACGATAGTTGTCTTTTTCGAGATCCATGTCATCCGACTGAGGAGCTCGGTGCTGGTTTGATTACCCGTCGTATCCGGTGTCCACCTAATGCACTGCACAGCAGCAGGCTTTTCGGTCGCCACGACCAACTCCTCGTCCAGCGCCAGTGCCCTCCCAACGCCCGCATCCACTTTGATGACCATTCGAAAACGCACGCTAACCTCTCTTATAATCTCAGTTTCGGCTTGTGCTGCCATCTGACCCGCCATACTATGGCGGCGTGCATGACCGTACTCATGCTGTTGCTTGTAGACCCGAGCCGAGGGGTCAGTAGCCAAAGAATATGTGATCAAATAGCCTTGTTTGGTCTGGACAACCACAATGCCGGAGTCAGGTCGGAGAAGGAGAGAAACATTCGGGCCATAGCTGTCAATTGAGTGAGCTGACCGTACGACAGAGGCAAGGACAGCTGTAGGCTAGGTATCAGTCAGAATTAGCCAATGTTGGGAGTATAAATAGCTTACCCTAGTCTGCCAAATTGTCAAGGCAGTCGAGGTGATCGTTGCGAAGAGATGACCGTTGCGCGAGACACGGAGGGCCAGAAGGTGGTCCGCTTGACTCTCCCCTCCGTTAGAGGTGGACCGTGGGTCTGAAGGACGTGGATTTACGGCGTAGATTCGAGGTGCTCCCAGAGGCCAGTACATGTCCGTTCAGCGCATTCTGGCCTGAAGGCAGCGGAATCATGTATTCGCTGCGTCAGTGTTGAACCGTCACGAACTAGCGATGATGCCAAGCGACAAGGATCGTTGGAGATTTGGGATGAAGATCCGACAAGGCTGCCTGCCACCCAACGTCAAATAGCACCATAGAGCAGCTGGATATATGGGTCTCACGCTTACACCTCAACTTGTCATTCTTTTCTTCGCTCAAGGATAGGACCAGTAAGAATCATGAGATACAGAATTCAGAGGAAAGAGACCATCAAATAAATTACTCTCATGGACTCTTATGGGATTGCTGATATGGCCGGAGTGACCTGTACTTGCGTCGTCTACTATTGGCGTCAGGGCCATGATGCGGCTTCGAGACTTGATGATGGCTGGGACGAGGTACATTGGTGCTCCAGAAATCGCCAGTCCACGTGTACTGGCACGAGGCATGGATTGATATTGTTGATTCCTTTGTGCCACTAGATAATAAAAACGACTCTCCAAGCAAATTCGACCATCGACTCCTCTTTCCGTGCCCTGAGAAACAATCTCGAAACAGAGCGCTGACCGCCAACTGAGCTCCTGAATCCCCACAAACTCGTACTCTACAAGTGGCGCATCTCCCGTAGAAACACCGACAACAGCATCAGCGGAGGCGGACAAGAACTCGCCTCCCGACTCTCGTCAAAACTCAAACCAAGCAAACAGATACATCCCCAAAACTCCACGCTCATTCAGTCCCAATATGTTTTAAAGAAATCTGCATCCTTGATTGTAAAACTCACAGCCCAAAATTCCCATCCAACCCCTCCAACCCCCCGAAACCACCATCACCATGGGGAATCATGATGCCACGATACTCGTCCCTGCCACCGAAGCCGAGATCGCAGCTACTCGTACTCCGATCCTCGCCGCTGCCGCTCGTCAGACTCTCTTCAGAGATGCTGAGGACGCTCTTCACAGGTCCCAGACCGAGGTTGAGATGCTGGTCGCTCCACACGACATCCGGGGACCTGACCAACGACGTACCGCCATCGAACGACGGTGCGTGATAGGTGGACAGCATATCGGCCACGGAGCCCGCGGCAGAGCCGCCGTAAATGCCGTCGTAGATGTTGGTTTGGCCGCTGTCGAGGCTGCCGAGGAGACGCTCCCACTCGGTGGCAGAGACGTTGAGTTTGTCGGTGCGTTGGGCCATCGGGTTCGTAGGGACCGGATCGTTGCCGAAGGGGAGGTAGTCCAAATTGGGGCCGTCCATCGTGGCGGCCATGCGGATCGGTGGTTCTAGGTGCGCCGCTGTACGCGGCCGACCTCCTTGTACGAGTGCATTATCTGGACACACAGGTGTGGGTGGACAGATACTGCGTTGACGTGCGGCGTGGATCATCGCCGGTTCGGAGCGTGCAGAAGAGACGCTGAGTTGGCTGTTGTTGCGGGCAAAGGTGGGGACGATTCCCGCTCCAGTTGGGGGAACGGTTGCCCTTCGCGTGACGTTTTGTTCCTGCTTCGCCATCCTGTTGGCGCCAAAAGAAAAGCGCGAAGCGATGGCTTGGAGATGTTTCCGAGCCGATTTGGGCGTGTCTCGGGGCGCTGGCATTGGGGCGACGGGTTTGCGCTGCAGGGCCAATGTCGGTTGAGGGTTATCCTTAGCAACTCTGTCAATGGATAGCATCGAACATGCGATTCTCTTGAACTCAGCGGCGCCGGGTGCCGAAGCGCGCTCGAGCAACTCAATTACAGCGCAGACTAGTCTCTGATTGTCCTTGATGAGCTTGCCTTGGCGATTGAGTTCTAGCCCCTGGAAGAGCAGACCGAAGCCGGAGAGGATGAGAGCTTCATTCCGATTTAGACAGAATGAGAAGCTCATCCTCCTCTCATCGAGCAGTTGTATGATTTGAATAATATGCTTGCTTGCGTCCGCTAGTATGATGACAGAAGGTGACGACTTGGCCCCGAGGCTCGAGCCCACTGCTGGTCTGTGAATCAATGTGCGGATGTAGTAGTACGCAAGTGACTACAGGCTTGTCAGTAAAGACCTCACGTACAGCGCTGCAAGGTAGCGTACCAACAACGGCGACCTGCTGCTCACGACATTTGTACTCGGCTTATCCTGGACGAACTGCAGTCGCAGATGTGGCGCTAAACTGCTGAGCCACGCGTCAAGCTCATCGCTCAATGCGCCCAGGCTCTGAAGTGAAAGCTCGTGAGATGCCGATGCGGGATACGTCTCTTCAAGTACTTTGGACAAGATACGACACACCCGAAACAATGCCAAAGCACTTGATAGCTTCGTAGACTCGCCAGGCAACGGCGGCTGGAATCCTTCTTCCGTGACATTTTCGTCATTGAGGTCAGCGGGGTACTCGGCGTGTACATCAGCTTCTTTCAATAGTTTCGGTAGACCTAGTAGTGCCGCAGAGAAGCTGTCCAACCGTTAGAAGGACCTCCAGTCTTAGAACAGGCAGAACCTACCAATCCAGTGTATATAACGTCCAGAAGACCTTCCTCCTAGTCTCACTGGTGAGAGCCCCCAACGAAAATCGCTTCTGACTCTGGTGCAAGCCAAGACGGTGGGAGAGGCCGATAGCAATGCCCTTGTAGCGGAGCAACTTGTTGTAATCTCCTTTCGATATGCAGTATATCTGGGCCAACGTGAGGCATTGTAACGTCGCTAAAGTATGGTCTGACACGATCGAGTCCAAGGCCGCCTGCCACTGTTTCTCAATAGATGTCACATCGTGCTTATGACCCTGCACAGAATTAACGTCAAGGCTTCCAAGGCGAATGTGATTTTGACATGAATTGTGGACGTACCTCCGCCGAAAGTGCTGCGATACCGAAGACCAGATTCAGCTGTGCCATGGATTGCTTGTCTTCAATACTCTCTGGGTTGGCGGTATAGTCTTCGTACAGCTTGAGGAAAGTGGGTCGGTGCAAGACTGGGAATAGAGGCGCCCATTCTTGAAAGAAAATATTGACCGTCTGGTCGGAAACCAGTCGAGGTGGCGCAATGGACGTTGGAGCCATCGGAGAGGACGAAACTACGGCTGACGGCGAGTTGCAATCACCTGGCTTGAAGAAGCCATCTGGGTTGAAGTCGGCGCAAGATTTGCCGGTCTCCTGTACTTTCCGCTTAAATGCAGCTGCATCATTTCGGTCAGATACTAAGTGAGGTCGAGCTTGGGTTGGGGACCTACCGATGAATCCTCGTCCACTCGATGCGCCCATGAACAATGAGTCAGAGTTTTCCCGTTCTAGTAGAGAGGGCGATTGCTGCACTTGGAATGTTTTGTCTCTGCTGTCCTCCGCCGCCGAGTTTTTCTCGACTGCCGAAGTTGGAGAATCCGAATCTGATGTCCTCCGGGATGGAGACGAGTACGAGCGCATCCTCGACAACATATCAATCTTCTCGTCCTTCTCGTCGAGTATATTCTTCAGCTCGCGAATCTCAGCCTCCAACGACCGGACTCTTTCCTCCAGCGATTCAGTATACCCTCGAGGAAAGGCACGTCGACTGAGTTTGTCGCTCGTCTTGCATTCGAACCCGACGTTGGCGCATTGCGAGCAGCATGGTCGGATCCCGTCGCACCTTATCTTTTTACTCCGACACCGATCACAAGCCTGAGCGATACGGCTCTGTGCGCTTGTGCCAACTTTTATTACTTTCATGGGAAGTATGCCAGGCATCGTGACGACGGCAACACAGTATATGATAGCTTTGGATCATGCGGAGGGTGTGATTCAGAACGTAGTCCTAATGTAGGATGTAGGGGAGAGGGAGAGCGAGAGCCAAGCGGTCCAATGTTATATTCAGGATGGACTTTCGAAATCAGATCCAGTTGTTCCTTTGAAGCAAGTCGGCAATATTAATCACTGTTTCTTCTCGAAGACAGCGGGATGAGGATGAGGATGAGGTGACGGTGACGTTGACGTTTTCGTTCTTGGTGGTTTGAAGTACGAGTACGGCGTAAGGTGCTGTAGCTCAGGGAGGGGACCAAGAGATTATACCTTACGAACCCTGTGGTGTGGTACAGTAGCTTACCTAAGCTAGCCTAGCTTGATCCGACGCGGCGTGACGAAAGAGACTGCTCTGGGCCCCTCGAAAATTCTGATTCGATTTCGATCCAGAACTGATTATATACGGCCTTGGCATCACTCGTGATTACCTTATCGATCTTACCTTACTGAGTAAGACCTTACCTTACCTAATCATTAAGTGTTGGGGTGTGACTGTGTGGCACAGACTTTCCCCAGTTCTTGTTGAAACTACTAAGGTACTAAGGTAAAATCGAAATGGGCACTGATTGGTGGCGTTTTTAGTGCTGTCTTTAGTGCTTACTTTAGCGCTATGCTTAACCTTACTAGGTAAGGTGCTCTTCTTCGCAAAGGGTTCAATGTCCAAACTCCAGCTCCAGCTAACTTACATTAGCTACAAAGTATTTGAGATCTTACCTTACCTAAGGTACCTATACCTTACCTTACGGAATCCTCCGCTAACCTCCAGGCTCCCGTTTCGCGGAGAAGGCTCCTACCATCGCCGGCTTTACCTCAGCCGGTGACACCTTTTTCCTTTCAAACCGGTCTTGAACACTCGACTTACGGTACTCGTAGCAGTACCCTTTCCGGCCTTCGCCGACTTGAGCGACAATCTACTCCGTATCTTCTTCGTAGGTACCTTGTAGATGGCTACTGAAGCCTGGCCTGATCTGACTTACTGTGTCACAAGTCACAATTCTGAGAAGGCCAAACACTCTGGGGAACGGATTTTCATATCAATGGATCCGTCAAAGCAGCCTATCCGTACCATAGGACTTACCAGGCATAGATCCATGATGGTGGTGATGATGACCTAAGAGGCAGCTTGACTTCGTAAGCCCAAACCCTTGCGCTTTCGCCGCAATCTTACTTAGGAGTAAGGTAGGTAGTCGTCTTCACTGGTGACCGAGCGTGCAGCGCTGAGATACTCTTGGACCGTCTTTGACTCCATCAAGCCTAGTTTCTACGCCCGCGCATGGAAAGGCGTTAGCAGGCTACTCTAGCTTCAGGGCATTTTCAAACTCGGAGATTCGACGTACAACTTGTTCGAAATCTTGGTCTGCTTTCGAGAGCAAGCCCCACTCCAACTCCCTCAACCTCGTGGCTGTCTTCCAAACGTCGAGAGAAACATGTGGCGAGCCACGTGCGCTCTGCGCCTGCTCCTCGGTGGCGTTGAGGATGCTCAGTTGAAGCTGCATTCGATCCTGTATGATAGCAGTTGCCCGCAATTGGAATACCGCCCACAGAGGGTCACGCGTCAGAACTTCCTTCAAACGGCCGACGTCTGCGGTTACCGCATCTTTCCAGTGGACTTCGAGCTCTTTCCCGCCGTCATTGGTCTGCTTGACTTGGAAGTCAAGACCATCTTCTTCATTGACACATATCAGCCAGATAAAGTCTCCCTCCCAACTCGTTGCTCCTCCGGTGGAGAATAATCGGAAACCAGGAGCCGACCTCGAGACTGCTTTCTTCGCAAACTTCAGCGGATCGTCATCGGGAATATCGAGATCTAGAAACAGTTCTTTGGCTGTCACCATGTCCTGCTCAAGGAAACCGTACGAGAATATCATCTCACATGCGCCTTTTTCGTCGCCGTAGCTGGCCCGCTTTTAGCCTAGAGTTTGCCGTCTTAACAGACAACATACGTGATTGTGACTTCATCCCCTTCGGTCAAGCTCTTGTCCTCCCGAAGTAGCAAGATACCATTGCCATTCAGGTCTGTTTCGTAAAGCGCGATGGTATCAGCCCCGGAAGCATGATTCGCCATATCGATGCAAGGTACCATGGCGTGACCGACACCTGGTAGATCCAGAGCTCGAGACCTATACATGGCGTCTACCAGCCTCCAAGCACCGAAAGTCCAACTCCCAGTATCCTCACGATACCTCTGACACCACGGAATCTCCCCTGTGGCGGTTCGCAGATGGTCAAACTCGCGAGCCAAACTCTTAAGCTTCGCCTGAAGCGCAGCCTGCAGCGACGTGCCCACCAACAGCTCCTGCTCAGCCCCAGACCAGGACGTGGGCAAGTGGATCGTTTCCGGCAAGAACCTCACATACTCGGTCCACGGACCAGACACCCCGACCCTCTCCTCCACGTCCGGAGAGGCAGCGGTTGTGGTCTGCAGCAAAAGGAAGATCAAGATCGCTCCTCGGACTGTCTAACGTCTTTCAGCACCACCCAAGTCTCTATTGTAAGAGTTACAACACCACTCGACGAAGGACCTCTCACCCTGGCAAAAACCCCCGCAGCCTCCAGTACCTCCCGAAGGTGTTTGTCGGACTTGGCATAGTTCCACACCGCCTCTAGAGATAGTATCAAGTCCTTTGGCACCAACATAAGCTGCTCATTTCCGCCCTCCCTTGTAAGTTCTCGCCTCGCCACGACGGCAGAGCCCTTGTCGATGCCGTGGTCCGTTAGCCGCTCGATGCCCACCCCGTCGAATTCGATGCCATTGAGCCTCGCCCAGCCCGGGAGCGCGGTGGTGGGGAGCGTCTGCCGCCGCATTATGATTTGGAACTCAAGGCAGTGCCGACATTGTCGCTCTGTGACCGTTCACGAAACGTTGAATCGGTCCCCGGTAACCGCTTATCGATAAGCACTCCGGAGACTTCTAGCCGAGATACTCTACTACTCGATACATGACATCACTCCACCAAACGCAATACTGAGCTCATCAGCCAAAACACCACCCGCCCGAAAAAACAGCCCCTCTGACTTTGTTTGTACATACCGTACCTCCCCCACTCTCGAAACTTCCCCACAACACCACCCACTCCACTACCGCCCAACCACACACACACTACCACTCCACCACCAAACCAAGCCTCATCAAAAACCATGTCCCACCTCACCCACCCCCTCCGCCGCCTTCGCCTCCCCCGCACCCTCCCCTCCCTCCACGCACGCACCCTAACCCTAACCACAACCCCCCACCTGCAATCCTGGAAAGGCAGCAGCGGCGAAGACCACATCACGAACAGCAAAGACGAGCTGGACGTGCAATCCGCCGGGGCCAAGTCCGGCAAGCGCGACCGCGCCGAGAACAACAAGCAGAGCGGCGCCGCCAGCGAGAGCGACGCGCGTGACGACAACAAGCGCGCCAAGGAGGAGCACCCGGAGGCGCCGGGGCCGGTTATTGGGATGAATGATGAGAGAGGGGGGGTACGTCGCGTCTTTGTTTCCTGTTTCGTGTGTTTGTTCGTGGGGTTTTGGGGTTGGGGTTGGCTGACGGGTGTGTGGTGGGGTGTAGAAGGGTCATTGAGGCGGGGAGTGCGAGAGGTCTGGTGGTCAGTGGGTGTTCGGGAAGGGGGATATTTTTGTGGAGAGCGGGGCGGCGGTGGGTTTGCAATGCGCTTTCGGCGGACACGGATCGTCGTTGTGGGGCTTTGAGACTGTAGCGGATAGGGTTGATGGGGAGGGGCATTGGGAAGCATTGGGACCGGTTAGCATGATGGGTGAAATCTATTGAGCTTGTGGGTGCCTTGCAACGCCTAGTTTCAATGCAATGCCTTCCAGAAACAGTACCGTTACCTTCCCACCTTGAACGAAAGGACCTGCAGTTGTTCATCAGCATGATGGAAGGAAGCATGCGGTGCTCGGCGAGCCGTACATCGTTCTTCCCAACTGCCACGATCTCATTTTCGGCCACCCTGACACCACCGGCACCTTCAACGTACGCCAGTGGAGCGTCTCCCATCACCTTGCCGGCCACCTCGCCTACCGTGGTGTTTCTATTTCATTTGTCAGTCGCATGCTGAGGGTGCGAATGTACAGGAAGATTACTTCTTAACCAAAACACAATCCCGGAACACCGCGTTCGACCCCGCCGTCCCCGACGAAAAGGTATTGATGTTCCGGACCGGAAAGACCGGCACAAGGCCCAGAAGTTCCGCTGCTCTTGATAGCACCTGAACTACGCCTGTGGATCCGAAACGGTAAAGGACCATATCTTTTAGATTCTCGATCCGCCTACGGGATGTTAGAAGAGAGGCTGTGAGAATGGTGTCAGTCAGATTGGGGTGACTTGCGTCTTGAGCTTCTCGTCCATTTCTTTCAGTCCGCCCCCATCTGACTCTCCCATTTCGATGAGGTCCTCTCTGGTGTCCACGAACTCGCTACCCTCCGTGTACCGGATGAAGCCTTGCTTGGCAAGTTTCCGTAAGAACACTTCCGATATCGCGGAACATAGGACGATGGACTTGGGATCCGTCAGCTTGGCTATCTTGCTGATGTTCTTGTCGAGTAGAAGTCAGTTTTCAGTAACGATTAAATTCAACCCACTGCGACTAACTTACCTTGTCTGCATCCGGGTGATCGATTTTGTTGAGCGCAATGACTGTGGGAAACTTCTCGTCCGTGAAGGCGTTGACGACCTTGCTGATAGTCTCGTCCGACCAGTGTTCAAGGGCCTCCTTCAATCCCAGTCGGTCCAGACATCTTGCCACGATTTGGGACGTACTGCCGTACCCGGAGAACTGGTTCTGCAACGTTTCCACAGCAGTTGCTTCTGGAAAGAACGTTACCTACCGTTTATCAGAAGTACATCGGGCACCATACTTATTGCAATATGTCTTCTTTTTATCGAGCCCCTGAACAGATCAGCCCTACCAAACCTACAGGTATGACTGTGCTGCAGAGGAAGCGTACCATTTCTCCATCAAATTACCTTGTATCCACTGCACAATCTCCGACCTAAGCCATACGATATCCTGTGACGGATCATATCCTCTAGTGGCCTTTCCTGCGCCCCTCGACCGTCAGCACTCCGTGCCCTCGCCACCCCACGCCGTGTGAACCCTCCAATCCAGTCTCCACCCTTTTAGGAAAACAACCGCTCACCTTCAGCATCAGTAGTCCCAGAAACATCCACCACATGTACCAGCGCATCGGCATGTCTCAGATCATCCAAGAACCTATTGCCCAACCCCTTCCCTTCATGCGCTCCGGGCACCAACCCCGCCACGTCCAGCAGCTCTATAGGGACGGACCTGCGCCCAGCAACGCAAGCTCCATAATTCGGCTTGCATCTGTCAGCCACGTGGAAGCGTGCGCACGCGCAAGGGATTTGTAAGTAGCCTATGGCTCGCTGGGGGTCGATGGTGGTGAAGCTGTGGAGAGAATGAGTCTGGGATACAGAAGCTATGGTCGGTTCTTACGGGAAATTTCCTGATGTCAAGTGTCAGCAAGATGTTCACTCGTGCTCGTAGAGTGCCTTCGACATACCGACTTTGGAGCTTGCGTCTGTTAAGCTGCGGAAAGGCTGTGAGAGGTATACTTCGTATGAGGGAGTGTGAACATGACGGACCTGTTGAGTGTTGTGGACTTGCCAGAGGATGGTTTGCCCACCAGGCCTATTAATGGATCTCGTGGCATGCTAGGACGGGGCCATTATTGTCTGGAAGCAAGCTTGGGATCGTTAAGGTAGGTATCTGGGCCCTTATCGGTTATCGCAGATTGCTTACTAAGCGACTGGTCAATGTCGGAGGTGCCATGCCACGCAAGTTGCTTCAAATGAGAGACGTTAAATCTGGATTGAGCTTCAACTACCGGACAGCTCACATGAACTATGAATAATCTCCCACCACATAGGGATTGATATTTCAAACGGCCAGCCCTATCCGTCCGCCGACGCTCATGAACTATCACCTCCGGTGACAGGCCTTCCCTACCCAGGGTTTCAAAAATTACCAGCGTAGTTATCGAGATGGTCAGTATCAAGATGTGGCATGGTTTCTATATTATGTAGTGGATCATGTACGGTCATCACACCGAAGCCTAGAGATTTAAACATGATAGACTGATTGAAGACTGCCTCTGCAGGTGTGGCGCCCCTGGACGTTCGGTGCTTTGAACGAGTATGTGAAGACCGGTCCTGTGGTAACAAAGTATGAGTCACATGCGCCGGCTTTGACCTTCTGACAAACTATAGGACAGATGAGAAGTCCTCATTCTTCAACCACTCCTCAACGCTGGTGGTCGGACAATCGACATCAAGCTGCCTCAAGCGTCAAAAACGGCGTGCGAAAGTCAATAGTAGATTCTTGATAGAGCTTGACTTACCTCGTCGGGTCGAATGATGTTCGGGTCACCACCGTCGTAACCAAACTCGTCCACATAGGCAGTTGTGTCGCTAAATGCAGGAGCGAAGCTAGGAGGAAGCTTTCCAGACGTAGCCGCCTCCAAGTCGGCCATTGTACCCTGCTGGTACCTACAATGCACACCTTGGCTCTTCTCCCATAGCTTAGTGTAATCGCGCAAGTCCATGGTACTGCCGGCCCCAAGGAGCGTCTTGCCCGGTGCGGACTGGACCAGCGCTCTGACGAAATACCCAGTGTCTTTGTTCACGTCGACGAAGGGAAGAGGTCTCTCGCCAGATGCTATCATACTGATCACAAATGTGCCATCCGCTTGCTGCTATACCGTCAGCTGCTATCCAATGTGGTAAAGGCAGGAGAAGAACTCCTTGAGGAGTATAACGTGCGCAAGGCCTGAATGGCATGGTTAGGGAAGAGATTCGCTGACCTTTTGGGTCTGAAAGGCAGGCAGCTTCCAGTTCGCCATGTACCATCCGACTTGCACAAGTGACGTTTTCTTATCGAGCTGGGGAAGCTCTTCCTTGATATATTCGACCACCTTCGCCTTGCTTTCGAAGTGATAGACCCGAGCATACTTCCCCTTACTCCACTTCTTCGCATCGGACAGCGAAGAGAAGACGAACCGCTCCAAAGTGTCTACGCCGGCCGCAGCGAGGGCAATGTTCTTCCCCCGCTGCACCTCGAGCTCGTAACAGTACTCGTTGATCGTCTGACCTGGCTTAACCTTGGCAGTGTTGGCTGGGTCGAGGAAAGGGCCCCAGTAATCAGTCACGCCGAAGATGGCGTGGGCTCCTTTGAAGGCGGCCTGGAGTGAATCGACGTCGTCAAGCTCGCCTTTGACCATCTCGACGCCTTTGTCTGTCCATTCTTTGCTGGCGGCTTTGGTGGGATCACGGGAGATGCCACGGACTCGCCAACCTGTTTCGTGGAGATAGACATTCGCGACTGAGGCGCCCTAAAACGGTCCTTGTCAACGGCCGGGGTTCATTTGAGGAGGCATGTTGGGCTACCTGGTTGCCCGTGATACCAACAACAACGATCAGCTTCGTCATTTTCAAGGGAGATCAAGCGGGGGACAGTGCAAAGGAAATTGATTGTAGAATACAAGAGAAACTGCGTGAGAAGCTTTTCCGTTGCATTCTCAATGGGAACAGACGGGAAGATATAGGAGAAGGATGATTTGAAAGCAAGGCGGGATAGGGATAATTCATGCCCCGACTGGTCATCTGCAAGCACGCATGCTACCTCAGCGCAAGGAGTGCTATACCAATGCGAGCCTTGATGCTCCGTGCCACAAAGGCGCAATACTATGATAATTTCTGAATAGATCTGGTACAAAGAGAAGTGTGGTATGCCTAGTATACCTAGGTATAGCTCTATGGAGTCCTCCATTTGGACCGTTCAAAGCCGTATTGTCATCTCCACTGGAACATGCAGGTGTTTAATTCCAAGATCCGAGATGAGGGTAAAGGATTGATTACTAAAGGCGATATGCACCTCCAACCCAGCCCTCGGCCACCGTAGCAATCACTAATCCGAGAGGAAAGACAGTCGCTACGAGATCATTTGGGGCCAGGAACATAGTTTGAGATACCATTCCATTGCTTACGAAAAGGCTTTCCTTGCTCGACCAAAAGTTATGATCTAATCAGCAGTTCCAGCACAGTAAACTTGCCCTTTTCAATACGATATCCTGTCCATGCATCTCCAAGCGCAGTAGAACTCAGCAATCACCTACCTAACCCTCCATTGTCAGGTTGCCCTCGCCGGTGGTGCTTGCGTGTAAAATCCGATACGGCGAAATGTTAGCCTCCCAGGCGTAGCTTACAGGGATTATAGTGAGACATGTAGATGTTCCTGTGAGCAGTGACCCCTGCGATTGCTACAGGACTTGAGAGAGCATGGAGATGTGCAGGCCCGGCGCAGAGATGCTCCATGATCAAGAGAGACGATCGTTGCGGACGTTAACCCTCAGAGTTCATTCATGAGTCTAATCTACCCCCAACTCCAGCTGAATCGCTCGATCAACTCAAGAAGAAGAAGGTCCACCACGGCCCACTCCCCCTCCTCCACCCATCATGTTCTTGGCCCTAGAAGCTGTCAGACACGGTCGCAATGTTTTGAGACGAAAAGGTACTTACAGATCCGCAATCGTCGGATCCTGCATCAACGAAGCCAGATCCGGCATCCCTCCTCCCCCTCTCCCCTCACCGCCCCCTCCCCCACCCATACTATCCATCATCCCCCTCAGCCTCGGATTACTCATCAGGTTGTTCAGCATATCCGGATTACTCATCACCTTCTGCGCCATGGACGCAAACATCGGGTTGTTCATGATCTGGCTGAGATCCGGCCCGCCACCGCCCCCGCCAGCCCCGCCCCCAAACATCCCCGCCAACGCCGACAGATCCGGCATGCCTCCCGCACCCGGCCCGGACCGCGCGTTCGGCGCCCCGATATCGTCGTCGTCGTCGTCAGCCATCCGCCCTTCGTCCTCGACCTTCTTCTTCGCCGTCTCAAACCCCTTCTTCATCGCCTCGCTCCCCCCGTTCCCCTCGTACTCGATCCCCTTCTGATAAGCCTCCATGCTGCCCTTCGCATCTCCCAGCGCGAACCGCGCCAGCCCCAACCTGCTCCACGCCTTCGTGTACTTCGGATCCGCGGCGACCGCCATCTCGGCGTCCGCGCTCGCCTCCGTGTGCCGCTGGCTGGCCGAGTATGCGGCCGCCCGATTCGACAGATAGATGGGGTTGAGCGGCGTGATGTCCAGCGCTTTGCTGTAGAGGTCGATGGCGGCGGTGTAGTCCTTGCGCGCCATGGCTGCGTTGCCCTGGCCCTTGAACGCTTCCGCCTCGGCCGTCGAGCCGGGGGAGCTGGCAGATTGTGCTTTAGGCGCGTCTTTTGGTGCGGGAGTCTTGCTTTCCGAAGGTCCGCTGCTGTGGGAGCCAGTCGTGCTGGTGTTCGTCCCGCTCTTGCCTTTCAGCTTCTCGTACACGCCGTAGATGCTGAGGAGGTTCTGAGTGCCGACGGCGTCGGCCATGGCGGCTTTGTCGTGCGGGTCGACTTTGAAGGATTCGGAGATGCATGATTGGGCCACTTCGATGGACTCGGTGTCGTCGGTGGAGAGGGTGCCGTCTTTGAGAGAGTTGGAAAGGAAGTCGATGATGGCTAGGGCGAGCCGCTTCTTGGATTCGGTGGCCTTCGATGGCGGATGTCAGTTCTGGCGCATGCATGAGGTAAGCTGCTTACCATGATGGGAAAGCTCGTTAACCCTGTGAAAACTCCTTTGATCTTTTGGAGTTCAACTTTTGCGGTTTACGTAGACACAGCAGGTTTGTTTTGATGTAGGACTAACTCAAACTAGGCTGAGTCAGGTTAAACTACTGTTGAGTAGCGGAATATTATTTGTCCGTCGAGCCTCATGCTCGCCGAGCTTGAGGTCATGATGTCAGATTTTCTTTTCCCAAACGACGCAAAGTCTCGATCAACCATATATACAGGCCTTGAATTGCAATTATTCTGCCCATATTTCAGATTTCAGATCTCATGAATGACTATTTTGTGCGCCAGCAGTTCTAGACTCAAGACTAGATATAATATGAGTTACTGCTAGGTTTGTGCCCTTATATCTCCGACCAGCTTTGCACACTTCTCTGCTTCGCCCAAGATTTGCATAGTTGGTCGTGACGAAACCAGCCTTTTGCTACTCGGGCCTTGTCAGGGTCTTCGACCAGGTCAACTATCTATACTGATATCACTGTCGAACCTATAGGGCCTGGAGACAAAGATAGCGTTCTATGCCAATGGTTGACCGAACGGCCAGCCTCCGAGTCCGTAAGTCAGCAGCGTAGGGTCAGCTTCCAGTTGGAACTTCTTTTCCTTCATCTGTTCCACATCCCAGTTCGCCCAGAAGAATTTCCCATTCAGAAAGTCGGCCTCGTGGCTAGCTAGCCAAACGTTGAAGTCACCCGGCAACGCTTCTGAAGGCCGTTCCGTTAGCTTCCCACTGACCGTCAATTCCGATCCATAGACTTACCGTCGTCGAAGGTCAGGTTGCTCACATCCATGCGGTTCCCCGCCGTCATGCCGGTCTCGATGAGACCAGGATGTATGCTATAGACGCGAAGCTTGGGATTTTCCTGTCGGACAAAATCCAGAACTCTGGTGAAGGCGGCTTTCGACGCCGCGTACGGAGCGACAGGAAAACGAGTGTTGGTGATGTGTGCCAATCCTGCATTGATGTCGATCAGCACGGCGTCTTCGGCAGCTGCACCGAGGAAGCCTTGGACCAGCGAGGTGGCGCCTTTGACATTGATCTCGAAGGCCCTCCAGAAGTCGTCAATCGGTATATCTTTGACGGGCCCTGGTCTGGGCAAGTATCCAGCATTGCTGACAAGAACGTCGATCAGCCCGATCTCACATCTGACTGTTGCAAACATCTCCTGGGTAGCTTTCTCGTCTCGCACATCGCCAACGAAGATATGGACGCGGGACTTTGATGATTTCCCAATCCTCGCTTTGCAGGCTTCGAGCGCGTCTCGATCCCGGCCAGTGATGATAATGTCCTTCGCGCCCGCCCGAGCAAAGGAGCTTGTGATGGCTCCTCCAATACCCTTACCACCGCCACTGATGAGGATGACTTTCCCCACAGCAGAAAGCTCTGGTCTCGTAGGATCAATTGCAGGATAAGATTCGTGATGCACAGTCGAAGTGAAAGACGGTTGTGCCATGGTCGTGGCTGTGAGCAGTTTGGCAAATTCCAAAGTCACTGTGATTGGAGCAGTTGTACAGTGATAAGTTAGCAACGCTGTGCTTTATCTTTTGGAGAGGATAAGGTCTTTCATTTCGATGCCCCTAAAGGCCCGATCTTCGGTTCGTGTTACTGCGTTGAGATAGGCATACCATAGGTACCTTAACCGGTAGAATGCAGTCGATCACACGTTCATCACTCCCAGAGTTAAGGGTATAGTGGATTAGCAATCACTACCGTACGCGAGTCATGCATGATCCAGGACCTGCTGCAGAATGTAGCGTGCACTTTCCGCTCTCACGGCTTCGGCGTGTGGTCACTCTCCGTGCCAGGCTCGAAAGCCTACCTATCGTGTCTGGTGGTAACCCTACCAATTGGTACCGATAGTTGTTTTTGATGGGATGAGATTGCTCCATATGTAAGTGTGAAGCCCCTTGATTACCTGGCACCCCGACCGGGGTGGTGACTTGGGAGGATCGAGAACAGTACTGCATTCTCCCACGGATCTTGGTGTAATGGCCGTCGTGGAACCTGATCGGCCGCCCTAACCCACATTCGTTGTAAGCGGATAGGTGTGTAGGTACCCTGTAACCACTTCGTACTGGCCGGAGTTAGAGCCTACCACCGGACCGAATAGCTAGAATATGGATGTCGTACCTAGACATCCTTAACGCTTACCCTAGAGCATGCCATCGAAGACCAGTTCGCAAAAGATACAGTATAGGACCGGTATGTAATCCCTGCCTCATACCTCTTCCTCGTTCCTCGTACCCTCATTCGACATTGCTTCGCACACTTCTGCTGTGGTACCGCTATGAAACCTATCACTGGCACCACCATTGCGAGCATTCATCGCGCGGTCGCAGCAGGAGACCGAGGAGGGATGTTGGACATGCTCACTGTGCAGCTGTTCGAGGACGGGAGCCGGCCGTTCTATTGTAGCGACGAAGATGGACTCAGACGATGACCTGCTTGGTGTCCAGGAAGAGGATTTTTTAACCGTCATTAAGAGTATTCTGACTCCTGCTTGGGGTTTGAATCCTGTGGTTCGCCTTGCAGTCGAAAGCCTGTGGAGAGCTGACATGTTAGACACGATTGTGTTCGGCCGTACCAGCTGCAGAAGGAGCGCGTTCTGGAAGTGGAAGCATAGGATGGAAAGGTAGTCTCAAAGATTCCCTATGATATTGCGTCGTAGATTCACGCGATCTGACATGGTAGATTTCGACCCAAGCCTTCCATTTCCTAAAGCCATGAGCGTCACATAAAGCAATCATAAGCCTTCAATGTCAACCGCAATTCGCGCCAACCCTCTGGTCCAGGACCCGTGCTAATAGCCATGCCACCCTCCAGATCGCCCGAGACTGCCTTACTCGACACACATACTACATCCCAACCATAAGCCTCTTTCCCACACAAGATAAAAACGCAGACCAAATCTCACCTACCCCATCCCCACAACACCCCCTCCAGACCCTCCAGCGACCCCCCCCTACTTAAAATCCACATCCCTCACCGTCCCATCCTTACCCACATGGATATTCATCCTACCACCCGCACCCCCACTGTCAGCTCTCTCTCTCTCTCTCTCTCTCTCTCTCTCCCCTTCACCCTCCCCAAACACAACGCAACGCAACGCAACGCAACGCAACGCAACGCAACGCAGGAGGTACCCATACCTATCCCGATTAAAGTCCTGCGTGAGCATCGACCCTTCCTCGACGACACGATGCTCTTTAGGTAGATCTCTGCGTGCGAAGTTCTAGGATACCCCCACCCGTACCGAAGTCAGTATGTATTGAGAGGCCAACGGATGAGGGTGCGGATTGAGTTTCAGCGGTGATTGGAAATGGTTCTGGGGATACGTACGGTCGAGTCAGAGGTAGAATCAGAAAGCTTTTTGCCGGCGAGCTTGGTCATCCATTCTTCTTTGGGGTCGGTGGAGGGGGCTTTGTTGTTGATGCCGGGGACCACGAGAGGCATGGTTGGTTGGATAGGGAGATGGGGAGTGTGGACTGGAAGCTGTGATGGTGGTGTTGTTGTTGTTATTGTTGTCGTGACGCTGATGGAAAAGGTGTTCTATGAAATCAGGTCAGGAAGTATGGTAAGGTAGGTACTGATATAGAGAATTGAAAGGTATACGCGTCAGGTATCACCTGTGGTACTCGACAGATGATAGATGACGTAGGGTTCCGTCACTCTAGCGAGGTACTGTAGCAGTGTGACCTGCGATTATCACTAAGCTAGGTTATTCGTACAAATACCTTACAGGAATCTTCGGATTTGTACTGCGACAGCGATATGGGCCTAGATATTGTGTAGCAGACCCTGTAAATATATGAGGTCCATCAACGGGTATGCTCAAACGCCTGACCTGCCCCATCTCACCTTTCCGTTCCACCAAGCAAATCCAAGATCTAAGGTATATTACATCCGGCAAACAAGACATAGCATGGCTTCCATCGCAAGAGGCCATGGCCAACAGCTCCCTAGGGTTAAGGTCATGTCCGTTAGCCACTCTTATACTTCCCCGCCAGCCCAGGCAAACCCCGTACAGCCCGCTTCATCCCCTCCAACCGGTCCTTTTCCCTAACCACCATTCTCCGTGCCAGCATCCGAATCGCCCTCCTGCCCATCTTCTCGTGCAGATCCTGCCAGCCGGCAAGTTCGCTTGCCACCGTTTGCTGTGTATATCGTAACTCACTGCCCAACCCTCTCAACTCCTCCTTGCTTTTGTCGACCCTTTCTGCCGCCTCAAGATGATACTTGTGTCGCGTATCGTCGAGGAGTCCGAGGGGCCAGCGGTCTGATCGGCGCAGGGATGAGGTGTGGCGGTTAATCGCTTTGGAAGTGGCGGACATTAGAGTGATGAGAGACTGTGGACGGGCAAGAGCGAAGAGGATAGCGACAATTGTCGAGGAGATCGAGTGCATTTCTGAGCGGAATAGTTTGTGAGGGTCGGATTCGAGAGGACGGAGAGTTGTGGAGTATCGACTGAAGGCGGCGAGGTGGGATTCAGGGAGGAAAATGAGGGTCGAAAGGGCGCGGCAGGATAGTTGTTGTGCGTCTGAGAGGTCTAGTATTGCAGTTAGGATACAAGCCCTGGGTTAATGATGACCTGATTACATTACCACAAGAAGTGTTTCGGATTCTATCGACTCTCCGAATCACACTCTTAGTCGAGTGATTGACCCCTCGAACCATCTCTGTTGCATGACCAACAAACAGTTCCACATCCTTAACATCATCGACGGGTTCATATTCCTCTTTGACCTTTTCCACTCTGATCTCTGCCTTCTTCTCACTTCGCTCGGCCATCATAGCCGGTTGCACTTCCGGTACTAGGAAGAATTCCCACAAGGTCTCATGTGTTGAGAAAGTAGAGTGTGATAGCATGACCTTGAGGAAGCTATCCAAGCGCACCTGAATATCATACAGGACCGACCTGGCTGGCTTGGAAGAGATCTGAAAGGGTGACCTGAAACCGGAGATGGAAGGAAGCCAGGAAGCGGGATGCTCACGAGCGAGCCATCTGGCTAAATTCTCAAAATCAGACAACGATCGTCGGCATGTCGTGACTGTGACTGTGGCATTCGCGTTCGGTGCTCCGGATTTGAGAATTAATCGGATCGTAGCATCTTCTACGAAAAACGATCGTACGACGGTGGTGATCCGGCCATCCGCAGCTGGCGAATTGGAAAACAAGACCAAGTCGTCAATCCGATTCCTGACGTCGTCGTCCTTCGCCAACTCCACGGCGGTCATCCCTCTGAGTTCCTTTGCATACAGATCGACGCGAGGATCGCCAAACAGCGCACGAACCATGCCGACACGCCCGTATTTGCTTGCTACCATCAAAGGCGTGAAGCCCTTGTCGTTGGTGGCATTAACATCTGAATCGCAGAGATGAAGAATCCGCAGGGTTAGTTGTGGGTCATTAACTACATGCAGCAGTATGTTCCCTTTGTTATCAACGTGGTCGTCCAAATGAAGAGCTTGCCCGTCACCCTGAGTCTGGGTGGCCACATCTAGGGCGTCATCGACCATGTCACTATAATGAGGATGGTCGTATGATCTACAGAGTGCGAAAAGTGGGGTCTGCCCGTTCTTGTCCTTTCGTCTCCATGGGAGCAAGCGACCGATCTTCAAAATCAGTTCAGGTGCGCTGAATAGGTAATGTGCCACCGTACGGCCCATGAGATCTTGCTTTGCGAAGTAATCGATTACTATTCGCTCCTCCTTTGCTTGAAACACAAAATCAAGAATAATCTCAATTAGTTCTGTGTGAGCCAGCTGGACAGCCGCACTCAACAAGGAGGTTCCTTCGCTGTTGCTGTCATCCAGGATAGCTTGGACGGGATAGAAGTGGCTCAAGGTGAAGAGATATCTCAATGCATCCGGCTGGCGAGCTTCGACGGCCATCATGGGAATCGAATTACCAGCCGAATCCTGTGTTTTTGAGAGCTTATCGATCGAAGTGTCGCTTTCAATCCCGCTACTTCTCGAATCAATCGTAGTACATCCGGATTTGACAGAGTACCCGGAAGAACCGGAGAGACTTCGCATGTCCATAGACACTCTTTTGTCTTTCCTCGGGACGTGTTGTATAGCGGTCGGGGAGGGCGTTTTTGTCTGAAACGGGAACACGTGTGCTAAGGACGTTTCCTCGGAGGCGATTCGTAAATTACCCGCGGTTGGGGTGTATTGAGGATAAACAGAGCCATTCATGGACTTCACCGTAGCGGTCTCAGCCTCGATCGTATCCGGTTCTTCAACGGGTGCCTCGCCATTATCTTCTGGATCTAGTATAATATCATCGCCGATAACTTCTCCTTTCTCAGGTTCCAAGACCGCTCTCATTTCTGAAATGTCTCCGTTTCTAGTCGCTTTCCACAACCTCTTATTCGTACGGCTCGCTTTTCGTAAGCCTGCAGAATCCTTGGCTAAATACGAGAGTACTGCCTCAAATGTACTGAGGGCATAACCCACTTCGCCGCCTTCAACATCGTCGATGAAGATGAAGTGACGCATGTAGGATAGCCGTGCCTGTAGATGATGGACTTGAGATCTTGTTACCACTATCAGGAGTAGGGATACCAAAGTATCAGCATTAATCGTCATGATGGGACTCGGCTTCTCGGAAGTGAGTGACGACTCGAAGCCCTCAAGCGGGGATTTTTTTTTCGGAGGCGTAAACTCTGACGATGTTACCGTCTTCTCTGTTGCAAGCAGGATATCCACCATCTCCTGCGGACTGCCTGCGACACCGAGTTTCCGAAACTCTTCAACACCTCGACTCAAGCGCTGCATCAGCTCTTCCTTACATTGGCGTCCACCCTCAATTACAATCCCGACTTGTGTTATGTCGACATTCTCCATCTGACGTATGCGAGTATCAAGCTCAAGATCCTCTACGCGAGTGCTCTTGCAGATCTTGGGAAAAAGTACGGAATCATGTACTTGTTCTGTAATATAACGCTCGATAAGCCGCTCCACCACGGGTCCTGTGAGGTCCGTAGTTGCCCCCAGAAGGGAGAGTTGCTGCTTATCTACAAGCTGGAATAGATCGATGGCCGCGGTGACCGCTGATTCGAGAGCACGGCGCATTGTATCTAGCTCATCATTAGACTCCCCGGAGGTAGACGGCAACTTTGCATGCCCGTTTGGCATCCCATGTCGTAGAGATTCATGGCTCTTAGATCTTGATACGGGTGACAGATCGTCGCGTTCTAATGCGGAAGTTTGCGAAGATCGCAAGGATAACGTCGGTAAGGGCTTCTCGAAATCCCTATGAAATCCTTTGAAAAGACGTGCCAATCCGGGTTGCATCTGTCTTGCTATCATTGGAAAATCATTCAGAAGATCATTGAAGGATTTGATATCCTTTTTCTGTGGCGGCGCTGGAGGGCCGCCTTCCGTGTCGGACACATTCCTTCGGGATGGCCCTTTTGCTCCGTTGGGATGATCCGGTAGCGCAGCGGGGATGATCTTGACAGTCTCGAAGGATCCGACAAGGGGCCGGGAGATATAGTAGATAAGCCATTGTTGTGCGTCAAGGGCATCCTGGTAGTAGAGAGCATCATTCAGAATCTGGGCCTGATTAAACGTCCTGAAGCCTGACCAGAGGTATTAGCCAGGATCTTCGTCGTTGCAGCTTCGAAGCACCTTTATTGCTATACACAAACGCATCTTTGACGACGACCGTCCGCCCGTTCAAGGTGGTGAACTGCAGAGCCTTGCCCCTGTTGTCTCGGACATTCCCTCCTTCACTACCGCTGCCAGCCGCGGTCCCATTCCGCAAACGCAACACATGACTTTCCAGAAAGTCCTCGTGAAACGCAAGCTCTGAGTAAAGGCTGCCAGACTCGCGATCCCGAGAGGTGAGGAGAACTTCGGTGGTAGGAACGAGTAGAATCTTATGCCATGACAGTTAGTTTGATATCTTCATTGGAAAGTATTGAAAGACCAGATAAAGCGCAAGGGCTGCAGGAAAACGTACATGCTGCTGGACCGGAGTGCATTGAGCAGGCAGAGAACTGCGGAAGAAAGCACGTAAGAAAGGGTTTAAAGGGTGCATTCATCCAGAGCCGTGCCGTGGCGAGGAAGGTGGTCTCCGAAAACAAGAAGAACGTACGGGGCGAAGTGCTCAAACAATAAGTTGAAGCACAGTCCGGCGCATGATGTTGAGATTGGCTTGTGATTTCTGGAAGTTCGTATCCCTGCACGGCTGGCGGAAGCGCTTAAGCGATATCCCCCGGATCTAACGCATTAGAGTGCTTACTAAGCGCAGGAATCTGTTAATAAGCCAAGATGAGGGCAACCTCCGTAGGGGTATCGGAAGGGATATTGATAGAGATGAAGGACCTCTAGAATTGGTGTCTATTCTTTGACCTTAAGCTATATAGCCACTCCTTACCCTTCTTCGGCAGGAGCCAGCTATATTGCAAATGCTTGTCAGGAGGAGACCACCGTCATAAAGCATACTTGCAAAGCTCTTCGACGTAATAAACTGGGACAGCCGCACTGGCACAGCACAAGCAAAGCGGCACAGCAAGAGAACATGTCCAGTACCGGTTGTGCTTTCTTGAAGCAAGTCAACCAACCAGGGGCGTAGCCAACACCTTGACATTCGACACATTCTTTGCTATGCCTTTATCCAGCCACTCCATGCTGCTCTCATCTGTTTCGTACAACTCGAAGTCGAAACGAGTGAAGAAGGTCGCCAGACAAATACGCATTTCAAGATAAGAGAGACTAGCGGCAAACGGTCCTCCGTTAGTCCGTCCTACTGAGATCAATAGGGCGTGGAGAACGTACTTCTGACCAATGCAGTTTCGGGTACCCTTGGAGAAACCGATATTCCATTGTTCCAACTGCTTTCCGTTCTTCCCCAGCCATCTCTCAGGAATAAACTTCTTCGGCGTTTCGAAGATGTCGGGATTGTTGTATATTACGAGGTGGCTTATGCCGAAAATCGTCTGCCTGATTTTAGTGACTCGAGTAGATATACGAGACTTCTTCTGGTCCGATAAGATAAGAAGACTTACCCCACCTGGGATGAACTCGTGTCCTACATAGGCTCCCGCGGGTGGGACAACCCTGAGTAGAGCAGCGGATGCTGGAGACGCCAGCCTGAGGCTCTCTTTGATCACGGCAGTCTATATGGTCATTCGGTCATTAGCGAATGAGAAAGCTTCATGGGTTGAAGGACAAACCAAGTATGGTAGATTGGCAAGGTCTCTCCCGATAAACATTCCTCGGGTGTCTCTGGAAGCCTCTTTCAACTCTGCCCGAAGTCTGGCTAGGACCTCTTTGTTCTGTAGAATATGAAATGTGGCAACCGAGAGGGTGTAAGCTGTTGTGTCGCTACCGGCGGCCAGGAACACGAAAGCATCGTCGACTAACTCCTCCAGCGTGGGAACCTCATATCCTTTCTTCGGATCGGGTTCGAGCATCAAGTCGAATATGGTAGTAGTTCCGTCCTCGCTCTGAAGAAGTCCTTTTTCTCTCCGTGCTGCGACGCTCGAGATCCACTTTGAACAGTCCTTGATTGCAAAAGATTAGTAGCCATACAGGTGCGTTATTGGCACGATTGTGACCTACCTTCCGAAAGGAAGAGTAGCCTGGAAGCAGCTTTCCGCTCAGGCTGCTAGGTAAGTTGAGCGCAGTCTTTTGGAGAATCGGAAGGTGTTTCATAAGCGCGAGGCTTGTCATGAACAGATCGAGACTATCCATGAGCGGTTTTTCCCCATCGTACGACCCGACAAGATTCTGCGAAAGACCGAACACAGTCTTCGAGATCATGTCAATCTGGTGGTATGTAGCATCAGCCTTCGCGCCTGGACATATAGAGCCTACCACCCCTAAACCCGAGATTTTCCGCTGATTGAAAACAGAGATATGACTTACGGTGATACAACGGTACAGAGTTTGAATGTCCACCGGTTTACCTTGCGCGCTACACTGTCTCATGACCTCGACAGCATCCTCCACCTTGTCCGCCACGGTCGGGGCAAGCCTATCAATGGACTGCTTTGCGAAAAGCGGGGTGACGACGCTCCGATGAATCTTATGCTTTTTAGGGTCGCAGATGGAGACGAGAGAGCTGGTCACTCCTAGTTGTTCATAGAGATAGGGAGCTTTGTAGTATTCTGAGTGCCAAGAGAACACCCTGTGACAGATCAGCTTGCCGGTCGAGAACTCAGTCAAAACCCTTCCTCACCGTCCAACACATACTCTTTGTAGAACTCCGGATCGTTGATATGTAGAGTTTCAGGTGCGGTACGAATAATCGGGCCTGAGAAGTTGGTTAGGCCTGAGAGAGTAAAGCATGGCAGCGGTATACGTCGCAATGCATACCATAACGTTTGTGCAACGCCGGATAGCGCTGAGAGGTAACTCCTCCTAGGATAACATCATCGTAGAACTCGTACCACCGAGTCGCTGCCGCCAGGCGAGGGCCAGGGAATTTGCTGAGTGGGTGGAAGAACAAACGCCGAATGACCAGCCCAACATAGTACAAGGTACCGAGAAGAATGCCATATCCGACTAGATCCAAGCCTTTGAAGGTGAGGAGCCGGTTCATTATGGTCATCTTGTGTGGTGTCTTCCACTCGAGGCTTGGTAGAAGAAGCGTAGGTTGAGAGGAAAGGACGACGGATAATGGTGGTGGGAGAGGTGAAAAAATATACCCACCCATCCACCAATTCACTGTAACGCGTTCGTATCCAGGTGCATGCTTGTGAGCGAATCAATAGACATTATCACCTGCATAGGATCCAATGCCCCATGAGCTTGAATATGTACCTCAGGTAGGTCAGTATTTCACCCATCATCATCACCATGTCCCCACCATGTCCCCACCATGTCCCCGCTATCATCACCATGATCATTGTCGTCGTCATTGTCATCAACATCATCTTTTAAATGAGTCCCACGATCCCCGTTAATATCCAATCAACGACTTGGAGTCTGAACACCCGATATTTCTCTATCTCACAGGTTACCTCAGTAATGCGCATAGAGTCCTCCTTGTCCATCTTGGTTTCCAGCTGTACGGTCGCCCCTGAGTAGAGGATGTCCAGAAAGAAGATCTGTGGTTCCACCGGTGATGGAGGTGAATATGATGTTGAGGTGGTAATAATTACGGGATCAGCCGCTGTCTATCTTACCTTATCTTAGGTACAGGTACTTCATCTACCTTAGTGCGCTGCAGCCACCCGTTGGTGACCCAGGGAGGCCATCAAGGCCAAGTCAATCAATCTTCATAGGAGACTTGACGAAGAGGGGAGCGGCTTTCCCTACCTAATAGTAGCCAAACTGGAGTGGCAGAGCTGGCAACAAACAGACAGCAATCAACAGAGGGGATGTTGTTTTCGCGGAGATAAGGTACAAATATGTACCCGAAGCTCCGGCACGAACTGACGGCTCGGCACCCGCCGCAGCAAGCGAGAAACCTAACTTTTGACTTGCAGTAACCCCACTTGAAGAAGCGGCCCGGGAGCCGACCCGTGCTGGGGCTGAACTGGCCTGTGCGTCTATATATTAGGTAAGCTACACTTGGTGACTCCCGAGTATTGTAACGCCGTTCGTACTCGAAGTACTGATAAGCCTCAGAAGAGTCATGTCTGCAATCGGCGATGTCTGCGTCGGTCCTGATCACAAAAACCTGGCCCAAGCACCCTTACCTCACCTCAGAGATGCGCCGGCAGAATGAGTGCCTGCTTCCCTGAGGGTTGCCGCAGCGTCATCGACTGCTGGACTTCTGCAATGGCTGGATCCTGATCGAATATCACGCAAGGTATGGTGACATAGGATACCTTCACGGCTCAATGATAACCTATGACACTGCCTGCATTCGAACTTTGCCGTGGCAGAGCCAGGACAATGTTGGTGAGATCTAGCCCCATGGAAGTCGAGGGCAATGAACTTATTGTATCCGCCTGAGTTCAGCGTGAAGACTTCAGATCTCACACCCAAGCCGCACACACACGACAAGACTCTTGATTGAACACACCACGATGAATACTTTTGGATATCAAAATACGAACTTAAGGCGCGGGGTCGCCATCTAAAATATAAACCTATATTGACATACAGGCGTGAATGAGACTTTCGCAAGATATCAACATCCGAGCCGAGTTCCTTTTGGGTGAAATAACGCTGCCGCTACGCTGTGCTGTTTTTGTGCTGTGCTGCGCTGCGCTACGCCACGCTACCGACAAGCGTCCACCTGTCCGCCATCCACCTTAGCAGTTGAAAGTGATCTGCAACCCTTGAGCGCCGGCGATCTCTTGGAAGGTGACGCTGCCGGGCCTGTTGGCATCGCTGGCCAGGGAGAGACGGTAGCTGAGGCTGGTAGAGCAGGCGGCGGAGTTGATGACCTGCTTGGTGGGGCCGGTGGGGCTGGAGGAGAAGGTGATGGTGCCGATCTGGCCGACGTTGTTGGGCGCGGTGGCGTAGGTGTCGGTGGGCGAGGCGACCCGGTTGAGCGAGAAGACGTTGACCTGGGTGACGCCGGAGCTGGTTATGACCGCGCCGGCGGGGAAGATGGCCTCGAGCTGGCAGCCGTAGGCGCCGGCGGGGATGTTGTTGAAGATGACGAGGGCGTCGCGGTGCGTGAGCGTCGTCGAGTTGGCGGCCTGGTCCAGCGCCACGGTGACTGTCATGCCGTCGGTGGTGCTGTTCGGCATCGCTTGGTCGATCAGGTCGATGACGGTCGGGAAGACGGTGCTGCAGGCGCGCGGGACCAGCGTGGGGGTTGGCGTGGCGGCGGAGAGGAGGGCGGAGGCCAGGAAGGTAGCTGCGATGGAGATTGCGTGCATCTTGGTGGTAGTGTGGGGTTTTTTGTTTCGGTTTTGTTTTGGTTGAGGGGTTCGAAGAGATTTGGTAGTGATTGGAGAGATGGATGGTAAGAGTGCTTTGGTCAAGGAAGATGTGATACGACTGAGCTGCTGGATGATGGTCGTGCTTCGCGGGAGTCAGGACCGCCTTACTTATACCAGGCTCCCCACTCCATATCTCTTCATGTCTTTCCTTCTCCGGAGGTCTGAGCGTGCAGAGACCTTGACCTTGAGTCGACCATTGCATCATTGTTCTATCCTGAACACACTACCTTACACACATATATTATAACCTGGCCTGGCTCTGTAAGCTGACCAGGTGAGTTGGACCCACATTGCTGAATGGAGGGAGTGCTGACCGCACGACTTGATCGTGGAAGAACATGGTGGCGTTTACCGCAATGTAACTGATGACGACGCAGCGTGATTGTGAAGCTGTTAAGGCTGGCCGCTGCGATTCGGACTGGATACCTTGGTAGATCAGGATTAGGTCTGAAGTGGTCTGAGCCCTGGATTACATAAGCAGAACCCTCACCCCTCAATTCCAGCAACAACTGACTAGAGCCCGGTGAAGACGCGGGAAGTATCAATGGACAAGACACCTCGATCTCACCCGACCCACAACTTCCGTCTCGTACATCTCATCGACTGTCATAGACTACCTTATGTGCCTTTGGTCGTGACGGTCAGTCGAGCGAGTTCGGTGGAATGACATAACTCGAAGCACAGCCCAACAAAGCCAAACCTCGTTATGATCAACTGCTCCCGAAGGAAAGCGTATGCTGGACATGACTCCGATCTCGGTGTTCATCTGTGAAAGGAAACTCGAAGAAGTGAAAAGTTGAGTGCCAGACAAGATGCTAAGAGTGGAATCGACGTTGTCTTAATACTCCAGGCTTTTTCCAGTCCGTGGTTCAACAGACGGATAGCAAATCCGAGACAGAGTAACACGGTAAGGTATCGATATCCTTGACTCACTCAATCTGCTACACTCACTCTGGTGAACTCTGAAGCAAGTTCAGTCAGCATTCTGAGGTCATGACCATTCCCCTGATATCCCAGAGCGAGATGGTCATAGCACCTTATAGCCAGTTCATGTTCTAATCAGGTGGGAAGATGCAAGACGACCCTGTATAGAGCGGATCACCAGTGGAGCTCTCCGCTGCCCAATGCGGGAGATATGCTGGAGTCATGGAGCAACCCATGAGCGAGCGCCAGCTCCAACGCTTGACCCGCGACGCACCGAAGACCAAGTCGTCCCTCCACACTTTTGCATTGCTAGCTTGTGCCTCCTCCCTCAGCATCGCCCCACATCTTCAGGACGGATGCGCCTAGGGGTCGTCCATAGGGGTGATTTCTACCCGAGCCCGGGAGATATATCCAAGCTCTGCCCGCATCAGTATGGAATGTGTGACTGCAGCGAGCTAAGAAGTAGCGTAGCTATGTGGATCGTCGATTATATACATCGAGAAAAAGGGTTGGACACCTTATGGTGGAGTAACGTTGTCTGTAACTTGGGTGTTGCTGGATGGGCAACAGTATGTTTGGATATGGAAAATAATGAGCACTGGCTGAACCGGTATCAAAGGTGAGGAACGCGATAGTTGGGCTATCCTTCATACGATGCACACCCGAATTGTGAGAGGGCATCGAGAAGCGGTAATGATGCGGCCTGCGCGAGGATAACATAGATATAGAGGTAGAGAAATTCGTAGATGTATATGAACCGTCGCCTTGAATATTATATCCGTCTCAATTGCTTTGAACGCCCCGCTAAACCAACGTCAACTAATTACCGATGCAACACCGGCTACCCAAAGCCCTACTCTTATCCAATCTACTCCGGCAAAGCAACGACAAACTTAATCACTATACCCTAAATGCGGAGTCCCCTGTAGGTCCGGAATGGCCCCCGAGCTCGTTGTACTAGCGTACCTTGACACAGGCCAATAGCGAAACCTCCCGCTCTCATCCTCGCCAATTGCATATCTGACCTTCGCTGTCGCTTTCTCGTCGTCTTGCCTGACACCGGCAAATTCACCCTGAGGCTGGTGCTCGAGTGCGGCAACGACGAGCTCGGTCGTGGAACGCTGCCGCGTGCGCACAACGAGGAGGAGGAGGGTGCGGATGAGCACGCACGTCATGCCTGCGATGACGACAACGACCCCGAGCTTGGAGGTGCGGCTGGCGTTGCCAAAGGCCCAGACGTAGATGGTGGCGTAGCGGTGGAAGATGGGGTGAAAGGGATCGTCGTGGACGGCGGACGGGCCCGGTGTGGTGTAGTAGTATTCGACCATGGACATGGCTTGCAGTGCGGAGAAGACGCCGATGAGCAAGAGGTCGGTTTCTGCCTGGAGAGCGCTGTCATATGTCGAGCTGCCAAGACCTTTCACACTTCGTACTAAGGCGCTTGCAGCGGCGCGGTCTTGTGTCAAGACGCCGTTTTGGTTGACGGACCAGGCGGCCAAGAGCCAGTCGGGGTGGACGATCGCGTGTTCGCCCACGACGAGGTCAGTGATATCGTCCACTTTGACCATTTTGTGGGGATTAGTGCTAGGAGATGTGTCTAGTGAGTATGTGGAGAAGTTGTTGTGGACAGCCAACTCAATGAGCAACTGTGGGTTTGACGGTACATCGGGTGTTCCAAGTTGCAGGGTCAAGATGTTGCTGGACATGTTCGCCAAGCTTTGAGGCAGGTTAGGAGGGGAGAAGAATTTGTCCCAGTCGCAATGGCTGTTGGACGGTACCGAGCCGTTCGCTAGACATGCGAGTGGTATAGACCCAGGGTTGAACGTCGAATTGAAGTAAGCGGCCTTGTCCGAAAAGTAAACATCGACGTTCACGGCAATGCTGGAAGACTTGATCTCGCTGATGGCAAAGCTCGCGTTGGAGTCCGCCACATTCCAGCCCGTGCCAACACGAATGCACTTGGTGTAGTAAGTATCTGAAACCGGCGATGGTTGCCAGTGATCGAAGCAGCGAATCTGCTTGTCAAGTGCAATGTTTGTAACAGAGACGTTCTGAGCCATATAGAAACTGACACGAATGCCGATGATTGGACCCGATCTCTTCAAAATTGTTTGGAGGGAGTTGTAGTATAACTGGTCAGAGGCTTGATCAGAGGGACCACCCAGTGTGATGTTGGCGAATGCGGCCAGGTCTTTATTGAGGCCACGCAAGACTTGTCGATTCGGGGCCCAGGAAACAAAGTTGGTGTTCTCGGTCACATTGAACGCAAAGCCGACATTCAACTCCTGCGTGATTATAGCTCCGCCGGTGTCAGCAAATGGATTCACTATGGATTGATCGATAGCTGCGCCACTTGAATCGACCAGCGAATCCAGAATGGCTGCGTATGCACCCGCATTGCAGGAGTACTTGCGAGCCGCGAGCACTGCATCAGAGCAGTTGTAGAAAACCGAGTCACCCGTCGGAGGGTCCGCCAAACCAGTCTTGTTGAATTTCTGTTCGAGCTGGGTAGGTGTGTCGACCCACTGCAGAGTCGGCAGCACTAGGACTGCTGCCGCAGGCCCCATAAGGTTCGCCAGAACGCACATGGAAGCGGCGAAGAATGCAAACAGGTACAGCGCGACCGCCGATGGTCGTTTTCCGGATGTCGTTGGGGTGGGAGAAGTGGGCGTAATCCAAAGGAGTTTGTCGAATAACTTTCGGAGATCCGTAAATTCCACGTGTGTCATCAAGAAGCCGATGGGAAGACCGTTGCCGCTCGACGCTAGCATCATTGTAACGTTGTAGACTAGACTCGTGGCGATGAACACAAACCATACCTCTAGAGCTTTTGCAACTAATTGGAGCACTCCAAGAGTGTTATGGTCGTATTCATCTAAGGCCTGCGCGCGCTCAATCGCCCTGTGACTCAACGGATCGGCGGAGCATTTTCCTGTTGGACACCAAGCACTGGCTCCGATGATGTGGGTCTCGAAATGAAAGATCAGGAGAGTGATTGTTGGAGCGAGCCATAGAAGACCTAGCAGTTGAAATATGAGGGTCCATACCCAGGACTCACCAAGTCGTTTCCACGGTCGTAGGATGGTCTCCTCTCTGGAGAATGACGAACTATTTCGTTTGGCGATATTCACTAATGTCTTATACCGTGGAGCCATGATCGCTCAACGCTCAAATAGATAAAAGCGCCAATCCAGATAATGACCAAAGATTTCGTGTCACACACCCGGCGATTGATCAGAAGAGGCTGCGAATAAACAAGCAGTAACAATGCGATGATGGCCCCATTTGGAGCAAGAAGGTCAAATGCAAACTTCCAAGGGAGAGATTCAAGGAGGAGTAGTCATATTGGAGAGAAGGAAACATCCATCCGACAGAAGGATAGAATGTGGCAGCAGAGGAGAGGGCGAGTATTTGAACCGCACCCAGAACACCCGGCATGTATCCAAATCTTCCGAGCACAAGTATAGTGGGATATAAAGTAGGTAGAGTAGGGTTATCCAAGGCAAGGGTAAAACTCCTGCATGTAAGCTACCATGCGGCAAGCTACATACCATGCGGCGCGCGCGCCTAAGCCTGGCAGAAGCATGAGTCTTGATGCCAGCCATAGAGTTCATTTCCGTGCCAGGATACTCGAAGCTCCCCACCACCTCCACCTACCTTGGTGCTTACCATGAGTGAGGTGGGCATGTCGTGTCGTTGTTTTTTGAAGGAGGTAGTAGTACAATAGGTACGAGCAGAGCCTCAGCGGAGCCGAGCTGAATGATTTCGCTTTCTCTTTCTCTCAGTCCGACGCCCCACAGGCCTCTTCACGGATGTTGTGCTGACTAGTTGGTTCTGATTAGATGGCGACTGCATATGCCCCGCATGACAAGTGTTCGAGTGTTCGAACAGGAGCTTCAAAGGACTGGACGGGTGTAACTCACGGGCGAGGAGATTTGCCTCTCCGCTATGCGGCTTTCCCTCGAGGTTCTTCTATTTAGGTTACAAAAGAAGTAATCTGAGCGGAAAGGTACTCTGCGGAGCTTTGTGCGAATTGTTCAGTTCCTCCAATCCAATCAACTGAATCTCATTCCGTCTGTGTCACACTGACTACCTACCAGGTATGGAAGAGCTTCCTTTCAAACATTCAGCACCCGCTCGAATATCTTCTTATTGCTTTTCACCAAAGATAGTTGGGTCAATCAGTACCCGGTCCTAGCATCCTATTATCCGCTGCACATCATGCAAGCCAGTCCAGGAAGATGCAGCTGTCGCTTTACAATGGAGGGGCGGACCTCCTCTCTAACCATGTTGCAGTGCTCTGCTTACTCCAGATTACAGACAGATTTGTTCGGCACCATCTTTAGGTGCTTCGCTTTATACAATTCAATTGCCTAAATATACCTCTTCTGGTACATCCAGATGCTGGGCTTGAGGTTCTGAGTTATAAGACTTATTCTCAATCATTCGCAGCTATCGGAAACAAGTTTCGTCAGCCTCTCAGCTGTCAAATGTCTTCCATATCTTTTGAGCACACTCCAACGTGCCGACTCTCGCTACTCGGGCAAAAGATGCAGGTCCGATGTTTCGAGGTTTCCCTGCCTCTTTCACTTGCCTATCCAGCTGAAGGTCGTCATACCAACTATGTATACCGCTCTGAACATATTGGGATTAAACAGCAATCATACTCCAGAGATCCCCAAAAGTAAAAAGGCCAAGCATCTCTACTGCTGGCACGAGACTCTAAGCAGCAAATCTGGTGGCACACAAAGCGGTATGGTGCTGTTGAGCTAGAACAATGCTTCGATACTACATTGTCAGAGCTCTGCCTACTCCCCTTTTCATCAATGGAGTTACATCTTCAATCCTCCTTGGCAACCAAGTTGACCGTCATCTGAATCTAGGACCGTGACCGATGTCCCTTGCGTAAACGTCACGGACGAGCTGGTCGCCACATCTCCTAATGCCAAGGTAGATTAATAAGCGGATTGTGTCCGTGAACGACTCCTTTTCAAAGGCTTGGGCTGGAGGCTCTGGAACTCTCTTGCGCGTCGTACACTATCAGTTTTCTTACCAAATCTTTCTCCAAACGTCAGACTTCCAAATCTGCAGGACGTTAGCATTTATACCGAGCTCATAACCTTTGTTCTAAGGGACTTCAGCGTGGGTGGATGGCACAACCCCGCCGATCTCTGCCGTGCCCTCATCTCGTACTATAAGCACGTCCGTTCCGAAAGATAACGCCTTGGAATTCCGCTCCGAGGACGGTGGAAGCCCCTTTGCAAGTGACGAGCAAACTCATCGACAAGGAACCGTACCTTACAACGGTGAGGGCGAGCACACAGGGAAGAAACAGAAGGGATTGATTGCATGCAGGTGACAATGCTCATGGCTAAAGAAGTAGAGTAGGCTGCGGCGAACTGGTTGATACTCAGGGTTGTGTACTATTGCCAACACAGAGGTTGCGTTCATGTCTGACGCATCTTAACTGTCATAATCCATTTGTGTTCTTCGGTGTAAACCTGACATGTCGCAAGTCGGGCAGGCCTTAGCAGCGACTGGGCGAAGAAAGCCCAGGTCTATACACGTTCATGCTGGGAATGGGCGATTGAACCCGATATAGTGATTTTGCTAAGTAATTCATGCATGATACAAGTACAATAACTACAGCTATAACAATAGCAGGACACACGGGCAAACTCTCAATTGACTGATATTAAGGTAATACAAATACCTGATTGATTGATTGATTGATTGATTCATAGGTGACTGAGGCTGCCTAGGCTGCCATACACTGTGTAACTACAAGCAGCTAGCACATACTGATCTCACTCTCATTATCATCTCACTGTCATCATCACTGTTGTCTCATGATCTAGCTAATTAATACAAATTCTGACTTTGCTCTCTGTAGCTCTTCATGTTTTTCTTGATTCTGATGCTTGCTAATCTTCTTTTCTTATAATTTAATGTTAATGTCTTTCTTTCACTGTCATCAATAAAAAATAAACATTGCTGTAAACAATTAATTGTCTTTTCTGCAGTCTAAAGTGTGTAATTGTTGAATTTTCTATTTCAGACTGCATCTAAGAATGTTAAATCTTCTGATGTCTTTTTTACAGTCTGAAATTGTCTCAGAAGATTGCTTCATAATATAAGTATAATGATCATTTTAATTAATACTGAGTCTCATAAAATCTTCTTTATGTTGTTAACTCATCTCAGTAATTTCTTTCTTAAATCTTAGGTTTGCAGACATTTCATCAGCACATAATGAATAGTTTGAATGCTCAGATTGTATAAACATCATGAAGAGTCTACTTAATTTATAACATAAAAATAATAAGTTATGTCAATCTTCTCTATGCATAACTAAATAATAAGAAAGCTTATAAATTAATAAAATTCTGTATACTTATTCAACACTCTTCTATCTAACTATTACTTCATATTAAATATAATCTGTTCTGCTGTTTCATTCTTTCAGTCATTAATTCATTCTTTTACTACTTGCTGACAAAGTCTTGTTTTACAAATAACAATTAAATGTCAGATCTTTATGATCTGTTCTTTCTTAATGTGTAAATCTCTAATCTAAATCACTGTCTTAATCACTCTATTTATTTCTTCATTTTCTAATATCTTTATATACATCAATATTCATCAAATTCATATCTGAATCTTCTGACTCTACAGATCATCTATCTTCTTCATTATGCACTGCAGTAAGTATTAATCTGACTATATATTCAGTTTAATGATTAATCAAATTGCTGCTTAATTATCTATATATATATTCATCATTCAGAGCTTTAGTTCTGTCATTTTTACTGTATTTGCTATGCTCATCATCATGATCAGATTCTGTAGCTTCATCACATACACTGTGAATGTCTTATCTATACTTATATACATCATATATCTTAGATTTCTTTTCAGTATCACTGCTGTCACATTTATCTGATTCTTAATGTTACTATCATTTATATAAATATTCAATATCTTTCAGTTCTGACAAAGTTTGTTGATATTATGTCTGCAGACAGCTTCATCTGCATTGTTATTTATGTAAATAGTTAAGTCATTTCATCATAATAATACAATATAGAATGCTCTAAATTTCAAGTTAACTTTTAATGAGAGTTATATCTGCGTCTTATAATGAAGCTACAGACATTTCAGTAAGCTCTTTCAGCAAAGCTTCTTTGTAAAGTTAGATCTGATTTTCTTCATTAAAATATAGATTGACACAGTGACAATGTAAAGTATAAACTTTCTCAGTGTCTTCTTTAACTGCTGTTTTATCAAAAAAAGAAAGGGTTTTATGTTCAGTGTTGAGCTTATTGTTATGTGAAAGATCTTCACTATAATGACTTTTACTCATTACTATATGACTGTCAGTTTCTAAAAAATTCATTTCTGTTATATAATTGTTTTATGTTCATTGTCTAAGCTGTATCAGACTGAGCAGCAGTACAGAATCTGCAGCAACATTATTGTTACATAGAGTCTCTGTAAATTCTTAAGCTTAAAGTTTCATGTAAAATCTGTCAGCATTACTAGATTTTTGAGGCTTGTTGTGACTCAGATCTGAATATATTGTATATGTGCATCTCATTTTAAATGTAAATTCAAGATAACTCTCAGCACTCTGCACATTGATGATGTCTGTACTGTATGTATGTTTAGAATCAGCTTCACTGTTATGTCATGTCTTATGAGACAGTTTGTAAAGTAAATGAGCTTATACTTAACTGAGACAAAGACAGAGACATATCTTTGAGCTTATTGCTTTATGTAGTTGTGCACTGTATACAAAGTGATGCAGTTCTTCTCTGCTGATTTTTCTGTCATTATGATGCTCACATCATCAATTTAACTTACTGCTGTAACTCAAAGCTGTGAATCATTGACTAGATTCAGCATGTTAGCATTATAGAATAAATATAGAATGAATAATAATGATAAGCTTTAAAATATGTCTATATAGATGACAAAGCTCTCTAACTTATATTTTAATAACTTTATTATTGATGTTCTTTTTCTCAGAAAGTCTTCTATTCAGTTTACTATCTTCAGTGATAAACAGCATTTTCAGAGATTGTAAAGTAATCTTTTGTGAAAGACATTATTAAAGACTTCTGATACATTCAACATTAATAGTAATGTAATTAACATGTTTAATTTTTATACTTTATAAATCTGCTTCAGCAATGTGTGAATTGCCTACTCTGTAAACACAATCTTTTGATTTCTCAGCAGTGTTTTAAATAGTAATTGATAAATCTCTGTTATATAGCTTATTCTGCATGTCATTATGAACTTTAAAGTCTTGTTCATAATGTTCAGAAATGTCACTGATTAATATATCTTAAACTGCTGATAGTCTTCTTTGTTAAGCTTTTACAGCATCACTGTAATGAAGTGTTTAAAGATTCTTAAATGTCTTTTGCTGTTTAGATATAAGTTGTACAGTGAGAGCAGCAGTTGAGAGTAGTTACAGTAATATTTAGTGTAGAACTCAATTCAGTATGTTATTCAATTTTAATGTCTTATTATTTAATGTTTACATTATGATCTCTGTTAATTTGATCTCTATGATTAAAGACATAAATATCAGTTCAGAGTACTTATATTCTGCAATGTTGCTGAGATTTATCTCTGAAGAAATTAAAAAAAAGATTGTTTAAAGTAGCTCTGTCTTGTTCTGCAGTTCTGTAAGTTTCAGCTTTTTTATTTATTTTAAAGTGAAAGTGAAAGTCTAACTTGCAGCTTTACAATTTCTGATTTACTTCATCAATTTTTATAATTTCTGAGAATTCTTTAAGATCATCTCTATCTGTTCTCTGTGACTCATTCTCATTAATTTTATCAATTTCTTTTCTTTTTCATTGCAAGCTCAGCAGTACATCTCTTAAATGTGTATGCTCTGCTCTCTTTATCAACAATAACAAATTCTGTTTACTTTTCTTATTATCTCTTTTGCTTTTGAGCCAAACCCTGACTTTAATCATTTGCTAAGAGTTAACATCAATACTATTATCTTCACTGCAGTCTGAATTGTCTCTGTAATGACAGTTATATATTGCTTTATATTAAATTCATTATAATTATAAAGTGACATTGACAGCTATTCTGTCAGAGTCTGTTATAGAAGCTTTATGTCTGCTTTATCTCACTGTCAATAAAATTGTAATGTGATCTCTGCTGCAGACAGCAGAAGGTGAGTAATAATAAAATAATGATTAAAGTTGTAATGTTATTGTTGTATTTTACAGCTAATTAATCATTAAGTAATGTCTAAGCTGTTTAGCATCAAGTCTATAATGCTATATATTTGCTGAGATCTTTATGTAACTGAGCTCTACAGTAAGAGCAGAGAGAGCTGTCATTCATTTATTATTTATATTAATTGCTTTATCTGTAAGTTCTTCTTCACTTTCAGATCTTCTCATGTTAAATAATGCAGATTAAAGTCTTTCACTATAATGTATTGTCAGTGATCATTCTGCAGTAAATCATTCAGTTACTTTAAAATTGCTGTGATGTTCTTTTTGACTGCTTCTCTGTACACATTATAAATGCATAGACACTTAGACTGATTATATTCAGTATATTAAATCTTTAAAGTCATAAGATCTCTGCTGTATGTCTGAACTGTTCAGTCTGCACAATTCAGTCATAAATTAATGTAGAAACAGACTTGAGTTGATTCTTCTTCTGTGAATTTTAAATAGATTAGATGAAATTGATTTTTGCAGAAATGATAAATATTATTGTTGTATTTATTGTGTCATGACTTCTGAATGATCAGCACATCATAGTTTTATATAATGAGATTTTAAAGCAGAGATGTCATAATCTTATTTCTTAACTTTATTGTGTTATACTGTAAGATAATGAAGTTTAAGTGTATCAACATTACTCTGTCATCATTATGATCTTCAAAGTTGATGTTATCTCTATATTCATAATGTTTATCATAAAATCATCTTAACTAATGAGCAGCAAGCTCACTGAGTTCTACTCAGAGACATTCTTAATTTCTGTTGTTTAACTGCTTTTCAGATCTATTTGACATCTAAAGAATTTAATGCTTCAGTAATTCATTGCTGTCTTTACTGCAGCATTTGTTTTTCACATTTTTAGAGATTTAATTGTGATTCTTTTAGATCTATTTTCATTCACTGATCTCAAAGAGATTCAATTTGCATCTGTAATTACTGTTTTTATAGATAATACTGATCACTTTTCATTTCTATTGATGAATATCTTTAAGGCTGATGTTGAGATTGATGAAATTCTTGTGAGAATCTTAAATATTGTTAAGTAAGACTCACTGATAATTTTATAATCATTACTCATTATTGTATATAATGTAAATGTCACATCCTCATTAATATTGTCACTGCTGTCACTATTGTCACTGTTGTTGCTGTTAATGCTTTTACTGTAACTGTTAATGTCAATCTTACTGACTTCATCATTAACTGTCTTTAAGAGTGTAACTTCTTTAAGTTTAATGACTGATATTTAAGTTAATATTTATTACTGAGTCTGCTTAATATTGTATGTCATCTACATGCACATTATCTCTTTCTGAACCTCAGAACACTTATTGTTTCATATTTTATGTAAATCTTTACAGTTTACACACTTTTTAATGTTGAATTCTAGATTTTTAAAGAAGCAATTCTCAGATCTATGATTCTCTACATATATGCTGCATTTCTAAGTATTCTCACATTGAGCATTTATATAATCATACTTATAACATTTAAAGCACTTCTAAATGCAACAAACTCAATCATATAACTCTGTCTTCTTGTACTCAGAGTTTCAAATTAATTCAATTTAAAATGTTAAATTAATGTGTTTTGCATTCATAAATTTCATCATTACAGACTTTGTTACTTGTTTTAAGCTGCACAGTCACTTTACATAATTGATTAAGATGTCTTTTCTAACTTCAATCTTATGATTTTCTGTCTGTATATATGTCACTATAACTCACTAATCTTTCATTTTAATGCTCTGTATCAATATGCTGTGCACAATAACATCATAAATGATGATGACTATCTTGCTATCTGCTTTTAAAGATATAATTTATTTAATATTACTCTGCAGTAACTCTTTTTCAGTCACTGTGAATACATACACTGTCAAGTTATCTGACTTCAGTTGCTTAATAGTTATAATTTTAATAATAATGATGTTTTGATCTATAATGATGCAGATGTGACTGTTAATGCAGTTATGTAGTGTAATTGATGAGAGAATGCATCAGTGATCAATGAGAACAGTGTCAGTGAGTTTGATGACAATTTTATAATTATTAAATGTAAAAAGATCTATAATGATGCTTTTTTCTTCAAATGATGATGAAAAAAACATTACTATTAAGAATGACAGCACATTTACTGTTATCTGAGCTTAAATATATGTATGTTTATATTTTATGATGATGAAGAATTGCAATGCAGAGTTTTTACTGATAAGAATCTTTAGAATGTTCTTTGTAACTGTGATGTTGTGTTGTACTGTGTTCATGATTTGTTGTAGAACTTTCAGATTAATTACAATCTAAACTGTTTTAAATTAATTTAAAACTCTTTCTGTAAAGTTCTGAACAGATTTAATAAAGAGTTCAATGTAAATTCATTAAAGAATTTTCTTAAACTTATCTTTCTTGATCTTTGAGTTCACAAAGACCTGAAGTTAAGTTGCTTTATGTTTTAATTGAGTGATGTGCTTTGATAAAGAGAAGAATTGCACACTCACTGCTGATTATGAAGATCTCAACATTGTGATCTATATTAAGTTATAAAGTGCAATAAGAAGAATTACTGACTAGATTTTGAGCTTATTTGGCACAGTTCTGATGAAGTTATTCTGAAAATTCATTTTGAGCTAGAGGAGGTGTCTTTTCTAATACAAATACCTATACCTTGGATGAGTTCTACAGTCGCTTACTAAGGAAGGTCAAGGGGCCGTTGAGTTGATACAGATCCGTCTTAAGGTAGTGCTTCAGTACACTAAATCTTCACGACCAACGCAACGGGATTCCTGAGAGTGTCACTTAACGATCCTTCCCCACCTTACGTTTTTCCAAGTAAACTGCTCTCAGATGGTGCCGCAACTACCTTACCAAGCCGATCAACGTGTCGGCTGCGATGCGTGTCATTGCCTACCTTACCTTACCTTACCCTTGGCTGAACTAGGAAGGTAGGCTTCTTCGGCCGCTAACTCTAAAAAGGCAGGCCTTCCACTTGAGATCAGAGGTAAAAAGCGGTGCTTTTCTTAAGAGTTCAAGCTGATCCTCGGTATATACCTCACTCGTGGTTCTTTCTATAACATCATTCATGCTGTCTCCTTCTCTTCTGCAAGTCACTGGTTCATTGCTGCCTTGAGAAAACTTCTCAGACTACCCTTCTGGCTTCTTCTTGTTTCTTGTGCCTTCCCCGGCTTGACGTCTTGTGAAGCTACTTCCACGGGGAAGCTGCCTTTTCTCCTACCGAATCAATGTCATCGCAACCGAAAGTTGCTGCTTTCGGAACATGGAAGAGCCCTATTACCGCGGACCTCCTGTCTGCCAAGGGTATTTCCCTATTGGAAATAGGGGTCAATGTACGAGATGGTTTTTTCCAGTTACCGGAGATGGCAGAGATGCTGAATAAAGAATTAGAAGTCTGCGGACAAGATATATTGCGTGGAAGGGAGGCCTGCCGAGGGTGGTCGTGCTTGCATCGTGGAGCACTCCGAGCATGGGGTCAAGGACGTCTTACCGGTGGAATACAGCGCGCGGACTGGTATATATGAATACGGAGGAGCTGCTTTTACAGTGAGCTCGGCCGGTGAGCTGATCTTTGCGGACTGGAAGACGAAGGGCGTCTTCTCCCTCGCGCCAGAAACTGGCGAAACGCACCGTCTTACGGATTCCGATCCTAAGGTCAATTATGCCGACTTCAATGTCCATCCTACCAGTAATCAATGGGTTCTCGCTATCAGAGAAGACCATAACACCCCCGGTGTTGAGCACACGATCGTCGCCATCAATGTCGCAAAGAAAACAACGCATCCTGTCGTACATGGCGCTGATTTCTACTCACATCCGCAATTTAGTCCTGATGGTCAGAAGCTCTGCTGGATGCAGTGGAACCATCCCGACATGCCTTGGACAGGTACAGAGCTCTACGTTGCTGACTGGCAAGATGGCAAGGTTGGAGAAGCTACATTGGTGGCAGGAAAGGCAGGCGTCGAGAGCATAAGCCAACCGAGATGGGGTCCAGATGGCACTTTGTTCTTCGTCAGTGATCGGACTGGACATTGGCAACTGTATCGATATAGGATTGGCGGATCGCAAGCGCAAGCAATAAAGCTGAAGGGCTTGGAAGATGCGGAGTTTGCGGGCCCAGAGTGGTGGCTAGGCAGGTGCGGACGCTTCTCTGGCCCCTTTATGACTGGTGCGGGCTGATACTGGGAGTCGTAGCTGCACATATGTCAGCTTGACAACAGACACGCTCATAGCTGCATATACAAAGGACGCTGCTGATCGCCTCGCAGTCATCAATGTCAAGTCAAACTCTTGGACAGATCCACAATTCCCTCTGGTTGAGATTCGAAATAATGCAATTCGAAGAGTTTCCGATACCAACTTCGTAGTTATTGGCAGTACTTCGACGGCACCCACGGCTTTGTACCAGCTGGACATCACGAATCCTTCCAAAGTGAAGACTCTCAAAACTTCTATGGAGGTGAATATCCCAAGTTCTCTTTACTCCGAAGCAGAGCACATCTCGTTTCCGCGCGTGTATGGAGAAGACAAAGATGGTGAGGGTCATGCTCTGTTCCTGCCTCCTAAGAACCCAGAGTATCAGGCGGTGGCGGGCAAACGCCCACCGCTAATCGTCTATATTCACGGTGGTCCGACTGGACACGAGGGCCCTGGCTTGTCTCTCTTCAGGCAGTATTACACTTCTCGCGGATACGCCTTCGTCGCAGTGAATTACGCCGGTTCTACCGGTTATGGCAGGGCCTATCGGGATCGACTGTACGGCACATGGGGCGTAAGCGACGTCGCCGATGCAGCAAGCTGTGTGGCTCATCTAGCCTCGGCGTCGCTCATCGACCGTTCCCACGTTGGCATCACCGGGGGTAGCGCAGGTGGCTATGCCGTTCTTCAGTCCCTCTGCGTCTACCCCGACGTCTGGGCCGGCGGCGTTAGTCTGTACGGCATCAGCGACTGTAAAGCTCTGATAGAAGAAACGCACAAGTTCGAGAGTCGTTACATCGGTAACCTGCTCTGCGACGACAAGCTGAGTACAGAGGAGAAGGAAAAGATCTATAGAGATCGCAGTCCGTTGTATCATGCGGATAATATCTCTGCGGCGGTTCTGCTGTTGCAGGGCAGTGAAGATAAGATCGTCCCACCAAATCAGGCCTGGGATATAGAGATGGCCATCAAGAAGAATGGAGGAGAGGCGAAGGTCATTATCTTTGATGGGGAGGGCCATGGTTTCATACAGGGCAAGAACGTTAAGACGGCTGTCGAGGAGGAGGAGAAGTGGTGGGTCAAGACGTTGCTGTCTTCATAGCTGTAAAGTTGGCGACCCTTGTATAGACATTCCTTCAAATTCATAAACCTTCCTGATACGGAAGGCTGTTTTCTATCAGAAAACAACATGTCGAATTTCTCACGAGGAAGGCGCCCTTGGCTCTGCACATTGCCCCTTTCCTTTTTTGTGTAAGTAGAACTCTACTCAATCCACGCGAGATCCCATACATAAACATTCCATCCTTCGCGCGCATCACCATCATCCCACTGCCACGACATCAATTCCTCACCACCACCAACGGCGCGTCGACACCGAACACCACCCTAACATAACGACATCAGTTCTCCTACCAAAACACCACGATGCGGTGAGCGTTCCGAGCAATGAAGCAGGCGAATCCAGTGTTGGCCACAAAAGGATAACTGCACATGGAGAATCCTCACCGACGAACCGTAATGATATGACGTCTGATTTCACCACTTCAGTTCCATAGGCAGCATCACAGAACAGGATCTCATCCCAACATCGTTCGTTTCTACGAAACACTCCCAAACCAGAATTCCGACCGTCGAAGGGTGTTGTGGAGGAACTTGCACTGCTTCTGGAAATCGTGGGGGAAGTTGTTACCTCTCCACGACGGACTATTGCTTTTGACATCTTGACTTTCAGCAACACGCTCTTCCAGCTGAAAGAACTGAACCACTACCGTCGGCCTGATGTCGTCGTCCATAGGAGATGGTATCCCCAACCAGATATCCAGGGATCGACAGTCGCGGAGTACCCTTTAGGAGCGGACTTGACGATATAGAGGAGTCGCATGTGGAGGTCCGCTCACCGACATTGACCTGAGAAATCGTGGAGTGCGCTCAGGTGAACACTGATAACTCGAGTCCACAGCTTCCTCCATGTAATCACAGACTGACACCCGCAGCCATCTCAACTACATGGGCCCCTTCGGTGTTCGGAGAGGTGACAACACTCTCACATCTGGAGATTTGTCCATCTGAGCCGTAGCACGTCATCCTCACAGCTCGCTCTGCAGGTATGGGACGGAGCCCTGATTCCCGTTCTCCCATGCTGCTCCAGTTGGCTAGATTCAGGGCTAGGTGAAGTGAACCTGGGTCGCGGAGGAGTGTGGTGAGTCACGGAGGACTTGTCCGACATTTCAGTCCGTCTCTACAGATATCAAACGGGGTTGCTAGGGAGACGGAGCTGCTTCCGGATTTTGACTCTAGCTAGGGCTCCGCAAGAAACGGGCAAGCTCCACGATCATGATCAACAACAGACGCACTTGTTTGGTCCTCTTTGAGGTCAGAGGCAAGGCTCATACGTCTTGAGACGTCATGTCGAGCTTGAACAAACCGAATCAGCAAAGCGGACTAGTGGATGGAGGTGTTCAGAGCCAAAATAGAAGAACTCGAGCGGGACTGGGAAAGGTAGTGAACTGCGACTAGACTAGTGAGTGGCCGATATATCGTTGAATGCATTGCACGCCGACTTACTACCTGGAAGAGCTCTGAACTATGTGGTCAAGTTGTTGCAGATGAGCTGGGCCCGCCGAACATTTGTGGATTATCTGCTATGTGTGATTGGTCATTGGCCCATGAGGAAACGTCAGGTTCATTCGCCCCCAAAATCTAAATCATCGTGCTGTCGAGGCTTTCAGCTCGGTTGCAGGATGGTTGGCGTGCTCTCGGTCTCCTGAAGGGTTCGGTGTGGGGAGCATACTCCAACAATGTGGTTGAGAAGACGTCATTCCGGTGATGACGGTCCAACGCTGTCCTCTTCTTCCCTGGATACAGAGGATCCTGCCGAATTTTGGAAGACTCCCAGGAAGGTGAAGGAGCGGGCTCAGTGTTCTCTCTTGTCAGACCTTCACCTTTGCTGACTGTCTTTGCTCCTCTATGCGGCCGAGGCGTCGATAGCGACCGACGGGGAGATGCATGGTAAGGAGTCGATACTGAAACTAATCAAACACGGAAAGGGGGAGCGCCGCCGCTGCCAACGTTGGTATGATGGACACCTTGCCTTTGACACTGGGGAAATAGGCTCCCAGTTTGTGAAATTTTCTGATAGTTGGACGAAACCAGAACCTAGGTCACGGCATCTTCGTACGACGGTGCTGGAGGACCATAGCCTCCATCTGCTCGCGATAGTGTTTACCGTGATGTTCCAGCCCTTCGGACGCCCTTCGGGACCTGAAGTGGCGGAAGGAGAGGCGGGACGTCACCACCACAGAGTGAACGTCGGGACCCCGACGCGCAAGAGAAGGATCATTCAGCAGCGCTGACGTAGCACCACCAAGTTCTCAAAGGCGTAATATAAGCAAAGCTACGGACTTTGAGGTTCAGGGCCAAGCCCAGCTTTGATGAACTTGAGTATCAGACTCGGCTGTCCTTCCTTCGCTTTTTCACCCGCAAGGAAATGCTCCCATCACAGAGAATTACCCTGGCATATCGGAGTCCAGCTGAGAATATCCTTTGCGTGGACTGAGGATTTTGAGCCTTGGAGGGCCTCCGTGGGAGGCACCGTACGCAGCACCATATAACCGGCCATATGTCTCAGAGGGGGCCGTCGCCCGTTCCCGGTCACTTCATCGTCGAAAAATGCAGCACCGATTACTACATCTTCGACTTGCACCTCGGTTGGATTGAAGGAGCGAGACTGTGGCGGTGAGGTTGCCTGAAAGTGAATATTAAAAGACGCTGAGGGCAGCCATATCAGTGTCAACTACCTGAGATTCGCCCGTTCGATAGGATTCAATTACGACCAACATGCAGGTGAAAGTGTGAATCAGTCCGTAGAAAGTTGTTCCTATTCATGGTAGGTAGGTAATTTATTCCGCCCGGAGGCACTACGCCTAAAGGGCTCTAGCGCTATCATCCTGTCAAAACTATTGCTACGTCCATGTCCCACAAAAAGCCCTTACTGAAACGTCTTTTCCTTGGTTCCTATTCATTTACACTATGTAGAGTATATATAGAAAATGATGACTAAGACATAAATAGAGACACTTAATAAAAGATGAATAAGCAATGATATCACATTTCTTTTTACTGCATAATCACAACAGTTCACTGATGTAAATACAAAGATTTGCTTAACATTCTGTAAAATTTCTGTCTGCAGTTTACATTCACATTATTTTATCTCACTTCACATCACTATTGTTGTTTAAAAGCAGCTAAAAGTACAAATTATTGTTGTTATAACAATAAAATAAATTATTCACTGTTTACATTATCTATTTATATCATCAGTCACAACTTCTTAAAAAAAATTCTCTTTTTCTTTCTTTAATTTTCAATTACACTTCAACTTTTAATCATTACTTCATTAACTTATCAAATTTTTTTATTCACTTTATTATCATGTAAACTTTCATGATATGTTTACAGCATATCATTAATGTTTTATAAATTATTCATTAATGTTTTATAAATTATTCATTAAAATTTATATTTCACATTATGCTGCTATCACTTCATTATTAAATACAAATAATAATAATTTAAATTAAAAGAAGTCTGCTTCTAATTATGTTCATAAAATTACTAATTATTTTTATTTTAAAAAAAACTTACAAAACTTTCTTCTCAATATGTTGTTGTTTCAATTTTAATTTAAAGATTAACAATATATAAAATTAATTAAGCATTTTACTTTTAATATTACTTTCTTTTTTCTCTTTAATGAATTAACTATTAATTAACTTAACTTCTTATTACTTAATGCTTTGACTGATCTGTCATTGAAGAATTAACTTAAAATTAAGTTTAAGATGTTGTTAATAATTTAATAGTTAATTTTATATATTAACATGAATTTAAATTGTTTTTGCACTTACTGAACATATTATGAAGTTGTTATTACTTATATTTATAAGAAATGTGAATTAACTATCTGTAACAACTGTGTATATAAAGATAAGTTATTTACAATATATATTTAAATTAAGTTCAATAATCATTATCTTCTCTGTAATTTATGTATGAACTGTCATTAAGATATATAGAGTATTTAATGCAGCTTTTATAAATATAAATTTATATTAATATAATGACTACTTAATAGTACTTATTGTTCTAGATCATGTAAAGTCTAAATTTTCTTTATTTATTGACTTAATAACTTCTTATTGTCATTATATTATCACTTTATTTACTATTCTCATCATCAGCATCAACAACATTATACTTCTTGCTGACTACAATTACTTATTAATAAAGAATGTTTTAAGCACTATAAATGAATTAAAGATGACTGCTGAGATTCTTTATTATTAAGTTAAAAAACTTAATATTAATGTATTTATTATTTTGCTTACATCATCATTTTATTTATGTCAGTTATGTTCTCACTCACTGTTACATCATTACAATAAACAGTAATTTTGCTTTAAATATAATCTGTACTTAATTTATGACTTTTTTTTTTTTAATAAATAGATAATTAATGAAATTGCTTTACTTCTAATACTATTATTTTCTAGTCTACAAGAGTCTTTTTTTAAGTCTTTTATGTAAATTATATAAGCTCATATTTCTTTCACAAACTGTTATCAAATCACTGTTAATCATTAAAGTTAAGATTTTTTAATCTTTCTTTTTAGCTTTATTACTTGTTTACTTTAACTTCAACTCATCATGTCATTATTATAAATCTTTACTGAGTCATTTTTAATCATTTAACTTTTTCTTAATACTGTATAATATCAAAACTTTTACTCTCTTTTATCATAAGTGTTAAAGTCAAATCATTAATATTTCTTCAGCTTTCAATAATTTTCTGTAATGTATTCATTACATTATTTACTTCAGTCAAGATCAGTTCAGAAGAAACAATACTTTAATGTATTTTTAAAATGTTTTATAATAAAGATACAGATAAGTTTACTTATTTGTAATGTTTTCATATCTTATAAATTATCTTTTAAAAAAGATCTTCTCTCTTTTTTATTAAAAGCTTATATAGTTTTTTCTTTTGTCTGTAATCTCATTCAGCTCAAAATATAATTAAAAGTTCTTCATAAAAAGATAATGATGACTTTTTCTATTTAAAAATCTTATTAACTTTAAGACTTAATTGCTGCATAAATAATTTAGCTCATTTTAGACTGCTTTGCAGCTCTGAATTAACTTAAAATTCATTGACATTAAAGATATATACTTTTATAAATTAATTATTATAAATTAAATTTTATAAAACACACTCTGTAAGCATTTTTAATGCATAAATCTTTAATAAATAAGTTTTCAACATCTTATAAAACTTAAATTATTTAACTTTAAACTTTTAAAACTCTTCATTTTGTATAAATACTCAGTCTTCTTTTTTTGTAGTGCTTAACTGCACTGTTTCATTACAAATTATTTTTAATTCAATAATCTTTTATAAATTTTTTTTATTAATAATTACTCAAACTATCTGTATCTACTCAATCTATTTTAACTAATCTTCAAAATTAATTTTTCTCAGCAGTCAGAGATTGTTTAAGTTGTCTAATAATTGTAAATTTATCTTATATAATAAATAGAATGAGCTTTATTTAGTTGTATTATAAGCTCAGATTTAAGCTGCAAAAAATGTTTACAGTAAGTATTTATTTTATAATTGAGTTAATTTACTCATAAAATATTTTATAAACATAAAGCTCAATATTTCATTTAGATTTTCTATCTTTTTATTTATACAGAGATAATAAAAAATCATTGTTTTATATTGAGTTTTAAGCTTTTTCAAATAGTAGATCACAACATGACTGAGAAAGTTTGTATTATTATTGAATAGTAACTTTCTTGATGAATTATAATTTATAAAGATTTTGTTATATAGAAAATCTGCAATTATTGTTTTCATTGCATTTAAAACAGCTTTAATTACAAATCAATTTATAATATAATTAATTGCTGTTATAATTCAGCAGTTTTCTCAGAGCATTTAAGATAATATATAATTTAAACTGATCATCAAGCTTTTTTAAAGCTGATTTTTTGCTTATTTTGCATGTCTTGTTAGTTGTGAACAATCATAGTGACAGAAACTTAAGAATTTGAACAAAACTTTAGCTGTGTGCATTAAGCTTAAAAGTGATCTGATTTTTATGATTTTAGGCTCATTTTGTAGAGAATTGTAAGAGATTTTTAACAATGTAAAAATTATTAAAATTACTCAACAAACAATGAAAACTACATAATATTACAAGTTAAGTTAAGTCTCAATGTTGAGTCTAACAGATTAAATTAAGTTTTAAAAGTTAAGTTTAACTTGACTTGATGATCACTTTAAATATATTTATTATATTAATTTCTTATCTTTTAAATAATAATAAGTTCTTACAAATTAAATATAAATATTCTTTGATCTCTTAATGTTTTTAGAATTGTTGAACAACTTAACAGTTAAAATAATATTTTATAAATGATTTAATATTCTACAATAATTTATATCATTAAACTTAAAGTCAAATAACTTTTAGCAGTCTTGACACTTCTAAATGCTTACATTTAATATATATATAATTTAAAAAGTCTGCACAGTACTAAAACTGTTAAAGTAATCATTAAGTCAGATTAGACTTAACTTTCAAAATCTAATCTGATCTATTAAGCTTAACATTGAGACTTGATCTGACTTGTAATATTGTGTAATTTTTATTGTTTGTTGAGTAATTTTGATAATTTTTACATCATTAGAAACTTCTCACAATTCTTTACAAAATGAGTTTAAAATCATAAAAATCAGATTACTTTCAAGCTTAATGTACACAGCTAAAGTTTTGTTTAAATTCTTAAGTTTCTGTTACTATGATTGTTTACAACTAACAAGACATGCAAAATAAGTAAAAAATCAGCTTTAAAAAGCCTGAAGATCAGTTTAAAAACTGTAGAAATGATGCTTTATCATTATTTTACTTTTAAATTAAATATGAATTGTCTGATTTCAAATTATAACACAGTTAAAATTAATTCATCACATCATTTTTACATACATATTTACAAAACAATGACTTTTCAGATTCTATATCATCTTTTAAATACAATATTATTACTTTTTCTTATTTCACATCATCTAACTCTCACAGAGCATCTAAAAATACTTTATTTACTGAATTTTTCTTTATAAAATTAAGTTAATAATTAATCAAATCTGATACAACAGTCTGAGCTTCAGATCAATATTAAATGTTAAGATTATATTGTTGAAATTTATCAATTCATTAAGTTTGTTGAGAAGTACAGTGCTCTATTTACTTTCTTGACTTCTTTAGTCTTAGCATAAAAGATTAACAGAGTCTTCTTCTACCTTAGATGATAGAGCTTCTGCAATCAATCTAACTACATTTAAGTCAACTGCAGTCAACATTGACACATTAAATTCATTAAATAGATAGATAGCACAAGTACTTATTATTCTTTCAATAAATTATGAGCTCAAGTTAGCAAGAGACTTTTCAGAGAAAGTGCAGACTGATCTAAATACATGACTTTTAATATGCTGCTCATCAAAGCAAAATAAGTAGACAGCTTCTGATATACTGCTCATTAAAGCAAAACAAGATGAACATAACAAGCACAACAATTTAACAACTTAATACAAGTCAAATATTGACAAATAAGTATTCTCTACATTGTTATAAGCAGACAATACATACATATATTTCTTCTATTATTATATTTATCTTTACAACACACTCTTTTATCTTCAATTCTTATACTGTGTGTCAATCATCACTATGAATCAAGAGCACAACTCATCATTCTTTATAAAGTAACATTCAATCTCTGTTTTTATTTAAGAGAACTGTGAGAAATGATTTGTTCACATAAAGAGATAATTGACTGACAAAAATCTCTAATATATAATAGAGACTCTCATTTAAGTCTTTATAAATAATATATTCATCAGCAATATCTTCTTTTTCTTTTCACTAAGCAGTCTCAGTTTTGAGAATCAGCAAATCAACAGCAGAGCTCTGTTCTGAATTATAGTCTGCATAAATGTTGATAATAAGAATTATTTTATAAATAAAATTATAGCAAAAGAAGCTTGAAATGCTCTCTTCTTAAAGTACAAGAAGAAATTGCAGATAATTGAAAGACAATATTTGACAAAGTTTATTGAATATAAGATGTCACTGAACATGACTGTCAATGAGACATAAACTTAACTTAACAATCTTAATAAAAAGATCACTGCAATACAGTTAAGACTTAAAAACTTTATTATACTTAAGCAGCAATTTTAAACACTGCTTTAAGCACTGTCAGCAGAGTATGCTGTTATTCATGATGTCATTGATGTTTAGAATACATCTGACATTAAGATGAGTTTATAGAAATTTTAAAAGAAAAAAACTTAATTAAAGACATTTAACAATGCTTTATAAGCTGAGCAGCAAAGACAGAACAAGAGTCATTAAGAATGTTAAATCTTATAGTATGATTACAGAAGACATTTAAGCTTAAACAGTAATTACTCATCATTATACAGAACTTTAATCTGCTATCTTTATAATGATACTTATTGTAAATAGAACTGTAAATATGTCTCTGTAATTTACAAAACTATACAGTCAGCAAAGCTAGTCAAGACAGTTAAGAAGCAGATTAAGTTGATTGCAGTCAATTTATATAGAAATAAAAAAAGAAATTAAATTTATAATGTAGAGATTGTTTCTGAAGAGAAATTTAGCATATAGAAATCTGAAGCTGTAAATAAGTCTGATAAGAAGATTACTACTATCTTTAAGAACATCATCAATAAGATTTTTTAATTAAACTGAGTTGCAGACTCTGATGTCTCATCTTATATAATTAATAAACTTCAGCTTTTCAGTGGCTCTCTGATGTGCATGTAATGACATATCATTAAAGTTGAAGAAAAAAGATTGTATATCAATTATTATGATACAGTTATTATGCAGAATAAGAATGAGAATTCAGTTCTTTTAAATTTAATACTTTATGTTTTAAAGCTTGAAGTCAATCTTCTGTCAGAAAAGAAGATGTGTAAAAAGAAATTGCTTAAATATTTTGATTATAAGAGTCTTTATATACAAAATAAGAGTGAAAAGCTCATGTTAAAAGTATTTAAGAAAGAAAGAATCTACATAATTAAATATATTTTAAATAATTTTAATGAATTTGCTTTACTCTCTGTTATGTATGTACAAAGTAAATCAAAGATTGCTTTTTCAGAAGCATGCAAAAACTTACAGATTTAGATTCTCAGATTTATTACAGATACATTTAGTGAGAATGCATAAATGAATGATGACACAGTCATGTTACATAATGACAAGATCAAGACATATAAACTTTAACATTATTAATTTGCTCATCTTAATGCAGCTAAGCTTCATGATCTTTATAAGATCATTACTTTAAGTAAGTTAACTCTCATTATTAAGAATAATATCAATGTGTGTGAGATCTGTGCTCTGACTAAGTTTGTGAATCAGTGAGAACACAACATAAATAAGAAAAAAGTTAATATCTTTACTTTAATCTTCATCAATATATGTAAATCTCTGTCTTTGTTGTTCATCAGCTATCAATACTTTCTGAAAATTGTAGATAATTATTTGCAGAAAATATAAACAATATTATTGAAGTAATGAAATAATGCTTTACAGAAACTGCAGAAGTGACAATTAAAGATTGAACTTCAGTTTAATGTAAAGATTCTTGCTGTACAAAGTGACAATGCAACAGAGCTGAGATCTACTTTTAATGAGTAATGTATATCTTTCAGCATTGTATTACAGTACACAGTGTTCTACATATTAATTTAAAATGATGTGATTAAAAGAGCAATCAGAATCACTGAGAACTCAGTGCATATAATAATTAAGAAGATCAAATTCTCAATAAAGTTTTAAGTAAAGACTGTACAGACTGATGTTTATCTTTATAACTGCACAGCAACTGACTTCTTAATTAATGACAAATAAGTCACTTCAGAGAAAGCTTTCATTGAGATGAAATCATTTATTAATTATGTATATGTGTAAAAATGTAAATGCTACTTCTATATTGACTTAAAGTCTCTGTCTGAGAGCAGACAGAATAAGTTCATAAACTGAGAATAAGTAAGAGTATTCATGAGTTATAGTGAGAAAATCACAAAGCAGTATCTGCTTTGAACATCAGATCTTAAGTAAATCATCAAGAGTTATGCTGTCAAGTTTGCTGAAAATGAGAAAGAAGACAGCATTAATATGAGACTTTATAGACAGACACTGAACATTCTTCTGAAATGAAAATTTATTGAATGATTATATAAGACTGAAATTGCAGCTGCTTCACTGAAACAGTTTCTGAAATCTAATATGCAAACTTACAAGTTCAGACTTACAAGTTCTCATTTTATTGTCATGTCATCAGAGAAAGAAATCACAGACAATTCATTATTTAAGTTGACTGCAGTTAACTTCAATTACAATGCATTAAAGCTCTTCTTTTATGTTAAGATTTCTGTCAACAAGATTAGTCATTCAGATGTGAGTGTTTCAATTAAAGAAGTTAAGACATTTCTGTACATTAAGATATTAAAGAGAAGACAGAAAAACAATGATACTAATTTTAATGAGTTCATGACAAAGATCTTAAGAGTTATGTTGACATTGACTGCATTCATAGTCAATGATGAAAATAATGAGCACTCAGCAAAAACTGACATTTCAACTTCTCTGATATATGCTGAAGCAGTGAGAGACTTAATCTAAGAAAAGATGTAAAAGAACATCATTAATGTAGAGCTGACAGTATTTGCAGTAAATGATATCTGAGAAGAGACTGTTTCATTAAGAGAAATCAACATTGTGATCAGTAAGTAAGTATTTAAATTTAAGCTGCACATTAATGATTTTCTTAATAAATTGAAGACAAAAATAGTGATAAGAGAGTTCTTATAGATGTAAAACATTAATTATAAAGATATCTTTACATTAACTATGAAGTTTAATACTCTTCATGTCTTTCTGACTCTAGTTGCACTCAAAGATTTAAAGTGTCATCAGATAAATATCAATAATGTTTTCACTGAGTCATTTCTGAAGAAAACAATCTACATAACATCATCTCTCAAAGTTACAACTATTTCTAACTATATACTATACATTCTGTGCAGTTTATATGATCTGAAGCAAGCTGTCAAAGATTAACATAAACAATGTATCATTAAGTTTCTTCAGTTAAATTTTCATCAAAGCAATACAAATTCATATCTTCTAATTTACACTGTCAAGAACATCATACTACTTCTTTATGTAAATAATATCATTATAACCTCATCAGATCTCTTAAATGTTCTTTAATTCAAAAAGTTTCTTGAGAGCTTATTCAAGATTAAGAACTTAAGAGAGACACAGAAAATTCTTAATATTTAAATAATTTGTAACTGCAAGAAAAGAACACTGTACATGAATCAGACACACTATGTTGATAAGATGCTCAGAGATCTTTATATGTGAAGTAATAAACATTAATGCATTGAGATCTCACTAAATAAATATGACTCTCTTTGCTCAGCTAATTCTAATGATCAGCACATAAATTAAAGAAAATATCAGCAGATCATTGAAAGTCTTATGTACACTGTAATTTATATGTATTTAAACATCTTCTTTATCTTAAAATGACTAAGTCAGTATCTCAGTGACTCTGCAGAACATTATGAATATGTATTTAAGAGATTGTTGCAATATATACAGTTAATCATTAATCTTAAGATTATGTATGAGCTCAATGAGAATTAAGATCTGCTTAAATACTCTGACTCTGACTATGCATCAGACAAATTAGACAGAAGATTTATTCTAGATTATGTCTATTTATTTAAGAAAGAATCTATGTTATGAGTCAGTCAAAAATAGAAGTCAGTGACAACATTAATTATAGAGACTGAATACATAATTATGTCAATATGTGCAAAGACTGAAGTCTGACTCACTCAGATACTAAGAAACATGAGATTAAACAAGTATCTTAAAGTCAATTTACTGTCATAATATCACTATGCACTCATACTGAATCATAGCTGAACTTCTTACACAACAATTGATAAGCAAAGCACTATATAGACAGTCTTTACATATAAATCTTTTAAGTTTCTTAGTTATTAATCTTTATCAATACAAGACTTTAACATCAAAACTTCATTGAATAGCTGTTATAACATAGTGTCTCACATTGTTACATATTTTACTCATCAGCCTCTTATAAATAAAAGACTCATGAATTTACAATTTTAACAACTTTATCTTTTTAAAGAGTGACAATTCATTACATTGTAATATGCAGACTAAAAGTCAGCAAAATGAAGCAGAATTATTCTTTAACTGTATTGAGACTTAAATAATCTTTAAAGAACAGAAATCTACAGAGATTTAGGCTGTTATTTAGACTGCAGAGAAGAAGAACTGATGTTTAAATAAATAGATTTGTTTAACTGAAATTAAACAGATCAATGATAAAAAAAGATGATGATTCATGAAAATTAATTGTGAATTGTAAACATTTAACATGCATAACAAGATTAACAATCTTTTAAGAGACAAAGATTCTTGAATCTTATCTGAGAAAGAACTGTATACAGAATCTTTTTATGCTTTCATTAATTCTTTAAATTTAATAAAGTAACATGCAATCAAAGTCTTGTATGCACTTTCAGCAAAGTGAACTCAATAATTAAAGAACTTATTCACATATAATGAGAAGTTTATCTGTAAACATACTAAATTTATACACAGTGTTGTGACAGCATTTCACTTAATCTCTGAAAACTTCTTTAATAATTACAATAAAATTCTTTTTGTCATGCAGTTCTTAGCAGAAGAACCTTAAGATGCATGATTTTATCACATTAATGAGAACAAACTTTTAAATAATAAGTTATAAATATTCTTTTCAGAGTTTCTACTCAATCTTATTGAGAACTCAGTGAACTGCAGACTTAACATAGTACAGAAATACTTAAAAGTTATGCAGAAATCTATTTAATCAGTTTAAGCTTTTACAACATATTTCAGCATACTGAAGAATCAGCTTTTAAGCTATATAGAGAAACAGAAAATAAGTTATTTTTTTATGAAATTTTAATTAAAGATTCAAGCAGCTTTAATTAACTATTAAGATTTCTTAAGGACAAGAAAAAGTCTAATAATTCTGATTATTAGACTAAAGATTAATCAGTAATCTGTAAATGATTATATAGTTTAAAGTTACATTATCAAGAAAATCTATGAGCATTGTTCACATTCTTTCATTTAGGCAGCAAAGTCACAGCAGAACAATTATCTCAACTCTGAGATTATAAAATTAAGTCATTATGACAATGCAGATAAATCTCATTTTAAAATTAATGTTAAAAAGAATAACTGCTATAACTGTAAAACATCAGATCATTTTACAAAGAACTGCAGAAGTTCTCTGAAAAATCTTAATCACATTAAGATTAATGTAGTTAAGACAAAAAAAGATAGAGCTTCATTGACTGTGCTTTAGTGATGAAAATCAGATTAGAAATCATAAAGAAATTTAGCATTATAAAGAAAAATTAAGTTTAAATTAAATTTAATTAAGTCTTTATCAGTGTACTGTTAAACACTGCAGCAAAGATTAATGTAATGTTTTAGTGATATACTGTCATTCATTAATTAACATAAGTTGATGCAGAACTCTTAAGATCAGAGCTTTTAAAAGAACAATATGTTTACTGCTATAATACATATTTAATAAAGTATAGACTCATCAACAATTAAGAATAAAAGCAAATTGAAGAGTAATTGTTTTATATCTTAAATAAAAATGAATCTGAACTTATCTTTGATCTTTTAGATCTGAAGTGACAACACATTTATATTGATTGTGACTTGTATACATAATATTATAAAATAAAACAGATATCTCTGACTATTGATGAGTCTGAAGTATTTATTAACAACATTCAAAATTAACTTGCTGTTTACACATTGTTAATGATGTCTAAATTAGACTCATCAACAACTGCTATATATGTTGTTGACAAAATGTCAACATTATCTTAACAATACAACAGATACATGAATGTATTCTCTGAAGAGAATGTCAGCAAATTATCATCTTATTAAGATTATGATCATATCATAAAGACAGAGAGACATAAATCACTTTATAATTTACTTTACAATTTGTCAGAAACAGAGCTACAAGTGCTTAAAGAATATTTAGATAACATCTTAACAAAGAAATAAATACAACATTTTGTTAACTCTGCAGAAGCATCAGTTCTGTTTGTCTTAAAAAATGAAGAGAACTTACATCTATATATTAATTATAGAGATCTTAACAAAATTATTATTAAGAACTGTCACTTTCTGTCATTAATTAATGAGACACTTAATCATTTAAGTGAAGTCAAGATGTTCATTAAACTAGATTTTAAGAATGCTTATTATCACATTAAAATTAAGAAAGATAATGAGTGAAAGACTGTGTTTTGCATACATTACAGTCATTTTAAGTACATAATTATGTTATTCAGACTGATTAATGTCTTGATAATCTTTTAAGTCTATATCAATTAAACATTGACTGAGTTAGTTAATGTCTTTTGTGTAATATATTTAAATGATATTCTGATCTATTTCAGTTTTCTAGAAGAACATCAGAGTCATGTGAAACAAATTCTGAAGCAACTTTGACAGTTTAAACTGTATGCAAATTTAAAGAAGTATACTTTTCATACTATATAAATGAAATTTCTTAAGTTTATTATCTTCACTATTGATGTTTTGATGAATCAACAATGAATCAAAATCATAAAGAAATAACTGATATCTAGAAGCTACTGTGAGATACAAATATTTCTAGAGTTTGCAAACTTTTATCATTACTTTATATAAAAATATTTTAAGATCACTGCTTCTTTAACTGATCTGTTAAAAGACAGCAAGAACAGCAAGAAGATAGATGCATTTAAGTAATTATAAATGATAATGTAAACATTTTATAAGCTTCACAATGTCTTTACATAGACATCTATCTTAATGCACTTTAACTCAGAGCTAAGAGCTCAGATTAAAACTAATGTCTTAATAGTTAAGTTAATAAATATTTATTTACAGCTTTAAATGAATGCTTAATGACATTCTGTTGCCTTCTGATTAAGAAAGTTAAATCTAATTAAAATATATTATGAAACTCATAATTAAGAATTGTTGACAATCATGAAGGCATTTAAACACTGATGACATTATCTTAAGAATAGTCATTATCTCATTAAGATACTCATGAATCACAATAATCTATAAGAATTTATGAATATAAAATCATTAAATAGAAGACAAGCACACTGAGTTATGAAGCTAGCTGCTTATGATTTTATAATTATACATTAATTAAAGAAAATAAATCTCATCAATATATCATCAAGACGGCCTGCAAAGACTCTTCCTCCCCGTGGTGCAGGCTGGGAACCTGGAAGGCTTGCCTTTCAGAGCTAATAGAGTCACTGGTCGAGCTGTGGTTGTTGCAGTGCAAGGTGCCACGGTGGCGTCGCGC
>JAABUY010000389.1_pt1 | contig 79923 bp, 65 predicted proteins | sample 5560271 | NCBI WGS metagenome assembly JAABUY01 (sample SAMN10711886, study PRJNA513374) | rock metagenome | isolation source: Antarctica rocks | place: Antarctica: Victoria Land, University Valley | reverse complement strand
ACAGCTTCACCACCATGAATAATGGTGTTGAAGATAAAAAATTTGGGGGGTTTAGAAATGTGAATGAGCTCTTTCACATGCACTAAGTGACTTTCTGATAGCTGATGTGATTGTGGTGTTTTGGTGTGCCTCACATTTCGACTGTGAGTCACTGAAAAGCTGAAGTTTGTTAATTATATAAGATAAGACATCAAAGTCTATAACTTAATTTGATTGAGAAATTTTACTAATGATGTTTTTAAAGATAGCAGCAGTCTTCTTATCAGACTTATCTGCAAATTCAGACTTCTATATGCTGAATTTCTTTTCAGAAACAATCTCTACATTATAGATTTAATTTCTTCTTTTATTTCTATGCAAATTAACTACAGTCAACTTAATCTGCTTCTTAACTGTCTTGACTAGCTTTACTGACTGTATGATCTTGTAAATTACAGAGACATACTTACAGTTCTGTTTGTAGTGAACATCATTATAAAGATAGCAGATTAAAATTCTACATAATGATGAGTAATTACTGTTTGAGCTTGAGTGCCTTCTATGATTATGCTGTGAGATTTGACATTCTTAATAACTTTTATTTTATCTTTACTGTTCAGCTCATAAAGCATTGTTAAATATCTTTAATTATGTCTTCTTTTTCTGAAGTTTCTGCAAACTTATCTTAATGTCAGATGTGTCTTAAGCATCAATGATGTCACAAATAATAGTATACTTCATTAATAATGCTTAAAGCAGTATTTAAAATCACTACTTAAGTATAACAAAGTTCTTAAGTCTTAACTGTGTTGCAGTGATCTTTCTGTTAAGATTGTTGAGTTAAGTTTATGTCTCATTAACAGTTATGTTTGATGACATCTTATATTCAACAAACTTCATTAAATATTGTCTTTTAGTTGTTCACAGTTTCTTCTTATACTTTAAGAAGAAAGCATTTCAAGCTTTTTTTGCTGTAATTTTATTCATAAAATAGTTTTCATTATCAGCACTGATGCAGACTGTGATTTAGAACAGAGCTTTACTGTTGATTTGTTAATTTTCAAAATTGAGACTGCTTAATGAAAAGAAAGAGAAGACATTGCTGATGAATGTATTGTCTGTAAAGACTTAAATAAAAATCTTTATTATATGTTAAAGATTCTTATCAGTCAGTCATCTCTTTATATAGACAAATCATTTCTCATAATTCTCTTGAATAAAAACAGAGATTGAACATCACTTTATAAAGAATGATGAGTTGTGCTCTTGATTTATAGTGATGATTGATACACAGTATAAGAATTGAAGATAAAAGAGTGTGTTGTAAAGATGAATGTAATAACAGAAAAGATATGTGTATGTATTGTCTGCTCACAACAATGTAGAAAATACTTATTTATCAATGCTTAACTTATATTAAGCTGCTGAATTGTTGTGCTTGTCATGTCTGTCTTGTTTTGCTTTAATGAGCAGTGTATTAAGAATTGTCTACTTGTTTTGCTTTAATGAGCAGCATATCAAGAATCATGTACACTAGATTAGTCTGCACTTTCTTTAAGAAGTCTCTTGCTAATCTGAGCTCATAATCTATTGAAAGAATAATGAGTACTTGTGCTATCTATTTATTTAATGAATTTAACACATCAATGTTGACTACAGTCAACTTAAATGTAGTTAGATTGATGACAGAAGCTCTATCATCTAAGACAGAAGAAGACTTTGTCAGTCTCTTATACTAAGACTAAAGAAGTCAAGAAAGCAGATAGAGCATCACACTTCTCAACAATTTTAATAAAATTATTACTACTTATGTTATTCTGATCTGATCTTTACAAGAATAAGATGTAAAAATGATGCTTATAATTTATCTGCATAAAGCTTGCTTTACTATAACAGTCTTTATAAATTCTTTTTATAAAGATTGTTTAAAGCTGAGATTGACTATTTAATGAACTGTTATTAATTTGTGCACTTTACACATTGTAGTTTCTTCTTAAGTAAATTTTAAAAGAATTGATAAGATATCTTGTTGTAATTTATCTCAATGTCATTATATTCTTGTTTTATACATCTTGCACTCACAAGAAGTTTTAAGATCCTTAATGATCACTGAGAATTTGCTTATGCATATGAACAAATCTTTAAGTAGTGTTTCTTTAAATCTTTGTGAATGATTTGTTACAGAACTGTAAATAAACATAATATGTATATTTATTTTTTCTGATGTAAATGCTGTTTAAATCTCTTCTTATTAAGCTTTTTCAGTGTGTAGCACTTGCTCAATGTTAACTTCTTCATTAATATTGCAATTTAAATGTCTATTAAGATGTAATCTTAAGTGATTGCTCAATAACTCATTGAATTATAGAATTAAATTAATTTCTTAATTATTATTAAGATAAACATAAAATCAATAATATTCTATTAATTATCTCTCTTTTAGATTGACAGTTCTCTTAAAGTGAATAATGAGAGATCATTCATTACTGTTATGATGCAGAGATGTTTCAATTATACTTTATAAGTGATATGTAAATTTTCTTAAAAAAAATAATGAGCATTAAAATCTCTTAAAAGCATAATCTCTTCTTTGACTTCATAAATAATCTGTTGTATAATATGTTAAATTTAAATTTGTGATCTGTTGCTTTACAAATTATATACATTTATAATGATGATGTTCTTATCTGTAAGACATATGTGCAGTGCTGTTACATATTGATTATATAATTAAAACAATTAAATGTGAACTGAAATCTTTTTACTAACTATAAAGCATATCTTGAATGCTGAGTTGATGTTATTTGTTAAAATATAATTTTAAAAGCAGTAAATAAATATTGTATATCTGTTGAAAGTCTGTTTCTGTATAATCAGTACTTAATGAGTGTTTAAGTTAACTGCATTTAGAATGAAATTTGTCATGCTATAGTTTGTAAGATCATAGTTAAATTGAAGAATTCAGATATTTAATATGAAGAGAACTTTAATTGTACAGTATCTTCTTTCATAAAATTTGTTGATGCTTCATTATGCATTAAATGACTTTTCTAATCACTGTCACTAAACTTTAATGCAAAGAGCTTAATTTAAGTGAAATCTTATGCTGTTATTGAGATGTTTTATAAGCAATTAGAACTTTGCTTAATTAATGTTGATACAGTGTTCAGAAATTATTTTTACTTTCTTAATTAAATAACTCTAAATCTGTCAGACTGTGATGACAGTTGTATTGTAATTGTAAAACAACTGTAAATTATCATTATTCTGACTGTCAAGACTATACATTTCTTCTAATAAATGATAAGAAAGTTTTTAAATTTTTTATACATCATCTTCTGTCATATTTTATGAGTCTGATCACAGTTTACACATAAAACTCTTTTCTTAGAGCAATTCATAATTTAATGTGTATTTATACATATATTGCACTTCATCATCTTTTCACAGACAGACTGCATATAATCTTACTGTTTATAGTTGAAACACTGTCTAATCTGTATGTCATGATTGTGAAGATTAGAGTGATCATTAAGTTAAGTTAAGCTCAACTTTTAAAACTTAACCTGACTCATTGAGCTCAACATTGAGGCTCAACTCAACTTGTAATATTGTGTAATTTTCATTGTTTGTTGAGTAATTTTGGTAATTTTTACATCATTAGAAACCCCTTACAATTCTCTACCAAATAAGTCTAAAATCATAAAAATCAAATTGCTTTCAAGCTTAATGTACACAGCTAAAGTTTTGTTCAAATTCTTTAAGTTTCTGTCACTATGGTTGTTCACAGCTAACAAGGCATGCAAAATAAGCAAAAAATCAGCTTTAAAAAAGCCTGATGGTCAGCCTAGTGAAGATGAGCATTATATAACTAAAAATTAATGATCAGCTTCTTTTAAATAATTTTGTGCTGTAATGTCTATATGAAAAAACTGATTATCACAGTTTCTCTGATTTTGTCTTCTTGCAATTAAGACTTATACTGCTTAAATGTGTGCAGTTAGCAAATCTTATTTATGATAAATGTAAATAGAATGATCTTAAAAGCAGTGCAGATTCTTTACATAAAAATTGCATTGTTTGCATCTTTCTCACTGTTAATCTGCATAAAAAGTAATACTTTTCAGAGTTTTACAAAGTAATTTTAATGCAGAATTTAAAGCTTCTTTATTTATAACTGATTAAGCATTCAATTCTTTGTGTGCTGATCAGAAACTGACATCTTAATGTTACTGCTTCATAATTGTTTCATTATATATATTCTTGTAATCAAATAAGTAATTTATTTTATAAATTTGACAGCTATACTCTGATCACAGTGTGTTACAACAACAGTTTAACTATTTAATAGATGTCTTGTGTCATTATATTTACTTATATTTAATTCATTGAATCTCATTTTCTCTGCATTTTCAGCTAAGCTTAATTCATTAAATCATCACTTATTAACAGATTATTCAGTTTTTTCTTTATTCTTAAAAGCTGCTTTTAAGCAGGTTTCTTCTTTCAGTTTAATTGTATTTAAAGAGTACATACTCATTAAATTACATTTAACATCTTATTTTATTGTTAATCTATCTCTTTAAACTTTAAGAGATCATCTGCAAATTTGTTAAGTCTATTAATTAAAGTGTGTCAATCAGCATTAATAAGTTCAATGATGTTTTATTGCTTTTTGCTTTTTTACTATTGAGATTTAAATATAACTAATAATTTAACAGAGTTTTTACATCTTCTCTGTGCTGTATCTGCATTCTTCATGTAAGTCATCATCAGTGTAATGACAAGTAAATAAAAGAATGATTTTAAAGTGTTTTATGCAATCTGTTTAACTGCTTAAGTTGTATATTGAGAGTTTTGCTGCTGTTGTGGTGTTCAATTATTAATGAATTTTACATAATTATATTAATGTATATAAAGATTAAGATTTGACTCAGACAGATATTGAGAGATATAAATATAAGTAAATATTTTGAAGTCAATCTACACTGTATAAATATTTAAAAGAATAAAGCTCATTAAATAGCTTTACTTATTCAGTTTAAAGAAGACAATCAAGCTGTTTTAATTTTAATTAAGAATGTATATGTATATGAGCAGTCAAAACACATTAATATCTTTTATTATAACATTTATGATCTATATAAGCAAGATTAAATTCAGATAAACTTTATATTCAATTAAGAAATAATTACTGATGAACTTACAAAGTCTCTATTTAAATAGATCTTTAAGTGATTCATTAAATTTATAAAACTCATTATTGATGATTAATTAAATTCTTAAATGATTTGTTAAATTTATGACAATGTATTGAGTTATTTGTTGTTCATTATCAATGAGAGTCAATAGATGCAGTCTTACTGAATAAAAGTATTAAAAAATGATGTTTTAACTGTTTCTGTTGAATCAATTAAAATTAACATTAAAAGTTAAGTAAAGTCTCTATCAATGTTAACTGCAATCAATATTCTTAATTTTCTTAAGATGATCACAGCTCATAGATATATGATTATAGAATTTCATTAAATGACATAGTATAGCACAAGTATCTTCTTTCTTTCAATATAATGCTTATATATTATTATTTATTCTATTAACTTTCTATTCAGTCCCTATCTAGATCTATGAGAATGAAATCATATTTATAAAGAAAAAATCAAAATTAAAATTCTTAATTCTGTTTTGTGAGCACTCTGCTAATGAGATGCTGACTTATTGTTATTGTTTTCTATGTACATTAATATATCTATAATTAATCTATCTCTTAAACATTTATTTCTACTAATCAGTGAGTGATTTCTCTACATTCATTAAATTTATTCTGATTCATTAAATTGTTATTTAATTATTTAGATATGCAAAATCATTATAGTTTAAGATATTCTTCTGAATGATCTGCTACATAAGACTGAATTAATTAAAAAAATTATTAATAATAAATTACTTAATTGTCTGATGAATATTGATTACTGTAAACAGAATATCATAAAGATCTGTGAGCTTAACTTTTTAAAAGTAGAAAGTATGAAAGTTGATGTGATTTAAGTAGAAAAAAAGAATGTAATGTATAGTCTATATTAATTAATTATATATACATTATTTATCAATCTCTGAGACTCTTACTGAAATTAATTAGACATTTAAACTCAATATTTCTATATAGAATAAAAATAAAACTGTTACTTATATTTATATAAACTATCATAAAGTTAATAAATTAACTGTATTCAGTCTGTCTTTTATATTGTTGCTTTTTGTCTCTTTATTTTATAAGCTCATCTTCATTTTCACTTAAGATTTATTCATCTGTTCAGTGCTTTTTATAAGCTCACTGATTGCTTCTTTAATTATTACTACATTTATTTTTTTTATCTGTAATAATACTCTTTTTTATAGATTCTTAATCATCATCATTGATTTTAATGTGAAAACTACATTACATTATTATCTTATTAAAACTTTACTGATTAAGCATTAAAGCAATGTTCAGATTATGTTCACTACCTGATTGATCTTTGCAGTAAATAAATAAATAATTATTTTAAGAGATTTCTGTATTGTCTTATATTTTATGTATAAATTCACTGACATAACATTTAACTCTTACTTTAATGCAGTAATAAGAGTTCTTTTATAAACTTTTATTACTCTGTAAAGATAGCAATTCTGTAGACATTTTAGTAATTTAATAAATAACATTATTAATAAATCATTATTATCTTACAGATCTCACATCTATAAACTGTAAAGTATAACTGATTAAATTACTGTTATGTAAAGAAGTTAAAATTATTTTATAAATAATTTTTATATAAAAGCTATAATATATAAAAAAGCTTTAAATATTATATTGTCTTTTTAAATTATTTATTATATATATTTCTTTCATTTTAGTCTTGTGTCAATCTAAACATTTAATTTCTATATTATTGTTTTTATTAAGATCTCTTAATTATTAAAGTATATAGTATTCATTAAATCATCATTGAGATCTTTATAGCATTTTGTGAAATAAATAAATTAATATTTATTTAATATAAATCTTATTTTATATCTCTTCACTTATACAATGCATTAACTGTAAACTGACTTCAGTCTGTAGTAATTTATCTGAATAAAGATTTTTTATGTAATTAAATTTATATTATTTATAAAATTAAATGTTATAATCTTGTTCTCTGAGCACTTAAAGATTGCAAGTAGTTTTGATATGAAGAAAAGAAAAAGAATTAAGAAAAGTGAAGATTTTTATAAAATATGTTGAGAAGTGATGTTCTAGCTGCTTCTATGAAGCAAGATAGAACTAGCATCAAGAACTAAGTGAAGACTCTATCTACATTAACTGCAGTCAACATTCTTTTTACTTCTTCTGTAACTCTCTTGATCAAGACATGCTCATAGACAACACAGTTTAAAGATTTCACTAAATGACATAGTATAGCATAAGTATCTACTTTCTTTCAATAGATTATGAGCTCAAATTAGCAAGAAGCTTCTCAGAGAAAGTGCATACTTCTAGTGTGACAGCAGCTGTGTATGTTGACTATTGAGATTCACAGTCAATTCAGCTCTAGCAGTATCACTGATTATTGAGATTTGTAATAAATTTAATTTTAGCAGAATCAGCATTCTGCAGCAGCTGAGTATGTTTGATTTAGAAGATTCATGAAGAATCAGTCTCAGCAAAAATTAACATTCACAATTGCTCAGAGAGCACTGTTCTGCAGTAATTGAGTATGTTTAATTTAGAAGATTTATAAAGAATTGATCTTAACAAAAATCAGCATTCATAATTGCTTAAAGAGCACTGTTCTTTGATAGCTTAATATAAGTCATTAAGATAAATAAGCATTATCATCTCACAGAACAAGAGACACAAAAGCTTTTTATTTATTTTATTTATATTATTTTTAATGCATACATCATTATTTTACTTTATTCACTTCTTATACTACATTTTAACTATCATCATCATGAACTTCAACAACTTCTTTATAAAGCAACAATTCATCTCAATTCTCATTTATGAAAACTGTAATCAATGATTCATTCTTATGAAAAAATGACTGATAAAAGAAAATCTATAAAATGTTATCAAAATCTCAGTAGTTAATATGCTGATCAGCAGATTCTTAGGCTCATTTTCTCTCAGCAGTCTTGACTTTGAAAATCAGAGAACTGATGTAAAGATTTTATATTGATTTATTATCTACATAAATATAGATAATCAAGAATATCTGATGAACAAAATGAGCATAAAGAATGTTTAGAATATGCTAAAGTTTAAGTACAAAAAGAAGCTGCAGATAACTGAGAAACAATATTTAATGAAGTTTGTTAAGTATAGAATGTCAGAAAACATATTTATTAAAGAAGTATAAATTTATCTGAGCAAACTTAGCAGAAAGATTGCTACAATTCAGTCTGACATAATCAGACTGTTTAAATCAGAATGATGATTTTAAATACTGCTTTAAATATTATCAGTTAAGTATATTATGATCTGTAATGTCATCAACACTCAGAACAATTTAGACATTAAGAGAGATTTATAAAAGCTTTAGAAGAAAGAGGCACAGCTTAAGATTAATGAGACTGTCATTATTTTATGAATAAATAAATAAAAAGAAGATTAATGTTTAATGAATCAGAATTGCAGTTCATCAAATCATTACACAGCTAATATTAAGCAACACTATCACAGATCATTTAGCTCAGACAGTGATCATTTTTTTTATTACTTTATTAAGTGCTTTCTTTGCAACAACTTTCACTTCATTAAAGATTGCAAATTTCTTTCTGACATTAAGTGAAATACTTAAAAGAAGACAAGCAGATTAACTGCAGTCAAGTTATACAGATTGACTGCAGTTAAGTTGTATCAGAAGTCAGTCTATAAAGAAAAAGAAAAGAGATACAGAGTCTTTGATATAAAAGTTAATAATAATAATGATGATGACTTCTTCTCTGAATTTAAAAAAAAAAGAAAAAATTAACAATGAAATTGCTGCTCTATTTAAGAAGACTGTCAATAAGATGCTTAAATCTGAATAAGTTGCAGATTCTAAATTCTTTTTATACATAACTGATTAACTTCAACTTTTCAGTGACTTTCTTATATAAATGAGATGTCAACAAATTAAAGTTAAAAAAGAACATTTATACTCTTATTATTGTGAAGTAATTATTGTACAAGTCAGATTAGAAAATTCTGTAAAACTGAGTTCAACACTTTATGTATTTAAACTTGAGATCAATCTTCTGTTAAGAAAGTGAATATGCAAAATGAAACTGCATAAAAGCTTTAATTAACACTGTCTTTAAATGTGTGATAAGCACAGCAAAACTATAATAAAAGTGTTAAAATAAGATAAAGTCTATATAATTAAATATATTGCAAAGAGTCTTAATGAATTTGCTTTAATATTTATAGTATATACATCACATTCAGAGATCATCTTTCTTGTTACTGCTTCAGATACAAGCTTATATATTTAAATTTATGAGCATAAACTTATGATCAACTTCTTAAACATTGACACTGCATCATTGAATAAAAAGATTAAGACTTACAGACTTTAACATTAACAATTTGTTCATCTTAATTTTATAAAGTTGCATAATCTTCATAAGATGACAACTCTTGAAAAGTCAATTCTCATCATTGAGAATAACAAGAACATGTATGAGATTTATGCTTTAATTAAGTTTATTAATAAGTAAGATTACACTGTAAGCAAAAGAAAGATTAACATTCTTGTTTTTGTCTTCATTAACATATGCAGCTCATTACTCTTGTCATTTAATAAATATCAATACTTTCTGAAAATAGTAGATAATCATTCTTAAAAGATGTAAATGATACTGTTAAAGCAATATAATAAGATCTTATAAACACTGTAAAAATAATGACTGAAGACTGAACTTCAGATTGATGTAAAGATTCTTGCTGTATAAAGCAACAATAAAACAGAATTAAAGTTCACTTTAAATGACTGATGCAAATCTCTTAACATTACATCACAATACACAGTGTTCTACATATTAATTCAGAATAACATTGTTAAAAGAGTCATTTAAATCACTGAGAACTCAGTGTACATCATGATTAAAGAGATACAATTATCAATAAAGTTCTGAGTACAGACAGCATAGACAGATGCTTATCTTCACAATTAAATAGTAATTGATCTCTTAATTAATGACAAATAAACAACTTCTAAGAAAGCTTTCATTAATGTAAAGTCATTCATTAATTACATTTATATATAAAGATGCAAGTACTACAGCTACATTGATCTCAAGTTACTATCTGAAGACAAATACAATAAATTTATGAATTAAGAATAAGTAAGAGTCTTTATGAATTACATTGAGAAAATCACAAAGCAGTATCAGCTTTGAGCTTCAGATCTTAAATACATCATTAAGAATTATGCTGTGAAGTTTGCTGAAAGCAAGAAGAAAAACACTGTTGATTTTAGACTGCAACAGTAGACATTAAATGTTTTTTTTAAATAGAAGATTCATTAAACATTTATGAAAAAAGTTAATTATTATGAAGATCACAGCTTCAGATCAGACACTTATAACTTAGAATAGTAAGATGTAGTCTGACTTAATTATGATTAAGATTAATAAGTCTTAAGATAAACAATATGAGATCAAGTTAACTGCAGTTAATCTAGATAAATCATTAAATAAAAAGATTAACACTGATTAAGTCAAGACAGTAACACTTAAAGAAGTCAGAATCTTTCTGCACATTGAGATCTTAAAATGAAAGAGAAACAACAACAACAATAATTAAGATGTAGATGAGCTCTCAATTAAAATATTAAGAATTATACTGACACTTACAGTATTCTTTATAGACAAAGAAGACTTTATAATTAAATTTAACATTTCAACATCTATTATCTATGTTAAAGCAGTGAGAAACTCAATCTAAAAAGAAATGTAAAAGAATATCATTTATGCAGAGCTGACAGTCTTGACAGTAAATGAAATATGGAAAGAGACTGTGTCATTAAGAAAAATCAACATTATAATCAGTAAATAAGTCTTTAAACTTAAACTGAACACTGATGAATTCTTAAACAAGCTTAAGACAAGATTTGTGACAAAAGACTTCTCATAGACATATAGTGTTGATTATAAGAATATCTTTATTTTTATTATTAAGTTTAACACTCTGCAAGTCTTTCTGATTATCATCACACTTAAGAATCTAAAGTGTCATTAAGTAAATATCAATAATGTCTTCACAAAATTCTTTCTAAAGAAAACAATCTATATAACACTTTTTTCTGAAGTCAATATCACATCTAATTGTATTCTACATATACTGTGCAGCCTTTATGATCTTAAGCAAGCTGCACAGAACTGATATAAACAATATATTATTAAATTACTTAAGTTAAGTTTTCATCAAAGCAAGACTGATCTCTGTTTTCTTCTTTACAGCATTAAAAGAATTATGCTGCTTCTTTATATAAATAATATTGTTATAATTTCAACAAATCTATTATACATTCTCTGATTTAAGCAAGCTCTTGCAGACATGTTCAAAGTTAAGAACTTAAAAGAGATATAGAAAATTCTTGACATTTAAATTATACATAACTGCAAAATGAGAACTCTGCATCTGAATCAGACTCATTATGTAAATAAGATATTAAAGAATCTTTATATGCAATTTAATAAGCATAAAGTCATCAGCATTTCATTTAATAAATATGATACTCTTTATTTTGTCAACTCAATTGATTAAAGAATAAATTAAAGACAGTATTAATAGATAATTAAAAGTTTAATGTATACAACAATTTATATTTAGTCAGACATCATCTTCACATTAAATTAATTAAGTCAATATCTCAGCAATTCTACAGAGCATCATGAATATGCATTTAAGAAATTATTGCAGTACATAAAATCAATCATTAATCTCAGCATTATGTACAGCTTTAATGAGAGTTAAATAATGCTTAAATACTCTGACTTTAACTATGCTTCAGACAAACAGAATTAGAAATTAATTTTAAAATGTATTTATATGCTTAAAGATGAATCAATGTTGTGAATAAGTTAAAAGCAGAAGTTTGTTGTTATCTTAATTATTGAGATTGAATACATAATCATATCAATGTGTACAAAGACTGAGATCTGACTTGAACAGATATTAAGAGACATAAGTATAAGTAAATATCTTGAAGTCAACTCATACTGTATAAGCATTTAAGAGAATGAAGCTCATTAAATATCTTTACTTATTCAGCTTAAAGAAGACAATCAAGCTGTTTTGATCTTAATTAAGAACATATATGTACATAAATAATTAAAGTATATTAATGTCTTTTATCACAACATTCACAATCTGCATAAGTGCAATCAGATTTAGATAGACTTTGTATTTAATTAAAAGATAATTGTTAACAGACTTATTAAGTCTCTGCTTAAACAAAATTTTAAGCAGTTCATTGAACTTATAAAACTCACTATTAATGATTAATTAAATTCTTAAATGATTTGTTGAACTCTTAACAATGCATTTAATCATTTGATGTTTGCTGTCAGTGAGAGTCAATAGATGCAGTCTCATTAAGTGAAAGTGTTGAGAAGTGATGTTTTAGCTACTTCTATGAAGTAAAATAAAATTAACATCAAAAATTAAGTAAAGACTCTATTTACATTAACTGCAGTCAACATTCTTTCTACTTCTTCTGTAACTCTCTTAATCAAGACATGCTCATAAGCAACATAATTTAGAGGTTTCACTAGACAACATAGTATAGCATGAATATCTACTTTCTTTCAATAAAATATTTAATTTTATAAGTATTTAATCACTTTTAAATTCTAAAAAGACTATTTTTATATGCTGTTCAGTTAAAAAGCATTTTACAGTGTAAATAATTTATGATGAGAAGTCTACAGTGTATATGATGTGCAACAGTCTTTTATAAAAAAAACATTATTAAATATTTTACTTAAATTCAGACTAAACATCAACATCATATACTTTGACTTTGTTTTTCATACAGTGTTAATACATAATGTAAGCAGTTTTAGAGCAGTAAAAATAGATCTTTGTTTTTTAACTTTTATTTAATTTTATAAAAGAAAACTATACATCTTTATTGCATCAACAATTTATTTTATAATTAACTTTTTTATAAACTTTATGATTATATTTTTTAGCACAATAAAACAATAACTACTTAAATATAAGTAATTCTTCTTTCTTTTCTTTCTTAAAACTACTGTAATGAATTTATAAAAGCTTTTTAATGTTATTTTATTGACAAAGTACTTACTTATTACTTAAACAAGATTGTTCTTAATGACAGAAATTAATTTCTTTAGAATTTCATTTAAAATGTTGTTTAATTTAAAAACTTTATTATTTAACAATCTATAAATTGTCTATTCAATCTGTTCTGTAGTAACTGTTAATGAAATATTAAATATTATTATTTATTCTATTAACTCTCTATTCAATCCCTATCTAGATCTATGAGAGCAAAGCATCTTTACAACAAAAAAACTTAAGTAAGAAAATCTTAGTTCTGTCTTGCAGACACTATCTCAACAAAATGTTAATTAATTATTATTGTCTTTTTTATACATTAATAAATCTGTATTATGTCTGTCTCTTAAACATTTACTTTTACTGAACAGTAAATGATCTTTTTTAATTCACTAAATCTATCTCAATTCATTAAACTGTCTTTTAATCATTTAAATATATAAAATCTTCATATTTTAAAATGTTCTTCTGAATGATCTGCTGTGCAAGATTAAGATAATTAAGTAAATTACTTATAATTAGTTATTGAGCTGTCTGATGAGCACTAATTGCTGTGAAAAGAGCTTTGCAGAAATCTGTAATTTCAGTTTTCTGAAAGTGATGAGTATAAAAGTTAATGTAATTTAAATAAAAGAGAAGTATATGCTGCATAATTTATACTGATCAATCATATAAACATTGTTTATTAATCTCTAAGACTTTTACAGAGATTAGTTAGACATTGAGACTTAACATTTCTGTGTAGAGCAGAAATAGTGCTGTTACTTTATATTTATAAAGATCTTTATAAAGTTAATGAACTGATTAAGCTCAGTTTGACTTTTATATAATTACTTTTTATCTTGCTAACTTACAGATTCATCTTTGTTTTCATTTTAGATTTATTTATTTAATTAATGCTTTCTATAAATTCATTTACTGTCTTCTTAATTGTATCTAAAGCTATCTCTACTTCTTTATTTGTGTCATTACTCTTTGCTGTATATTCTTCACTGTTATTAATGATTTAATTATAAAAACTATACTGTATCTACATCTTCTTAATGTTTCATCAACAGAGACTTGAAGTGCTGTTTAAATTGTATTGATTATTTATTTAATTCTTATAAAGACTGAATTGTTAGCTATTTTAAGAAATCTCTGCATTGTCTTATGTTTTATGTATAGATTCAGAAATTAAACATTGAATTTCTGCTTTAGAATAGTTATGAATGTTCTTTTATAAATTTTCATTATCTTTCTTAAACAATGATTCTGTAGACACTTCAATAATTTAATGAGTAAAATAATTAATAAAGCATCATCATTTTGCAGACTTCATATCTGCAACTTATATAGCATAATTAATTGAATCACTGCTGTGTAGAGCAGTCAGAACTGCTTTGTGAATGAGTTTTATATAAATAATACAATATATAAAAGAGTTTTAAATGTCATAATATCTTTTTAAGCTATTTATTGCACATACTTTCTTCATCTTAATCTTATATTAATTTAAACATTCAATACTTACAATGTTGTCTCTGTTAAGATTATCTGATCATTAAAATGCACTATGTTCACTAAATTCTCACTGAAATCTCTGTAATATTTTGTAAAATAAATCAGCTTATATTTGTTTAATGTAAATCTCACTTTATATCTCTTTACTTATACAATACATTGACTATAAGCTGACTTCAGTCTGTAACAGTTTATTTGTGCTGAGATTCTTTATATAATCAGATTTATATTATTTACAAAGTTAAACATCATCATCTTGTTCTTTAAGCACTTAAATGTTGTCAGTAGTTCTGACATAAAGAACAGAAAGAAAATTAAAGAGAGTAAGAATTTTTAAAAAATCTTTATTTTTATAAGTATTTAGTTACTTTTAAATTTTGAGAAGACTATTTTTGTATGACATTTGATCAGAAAGCATTTTATGATGTAAGTAATTTATGATAAGAATTTTGCAGATTGTATGATGTATAGCAATTTTTTATGTAAGACATTGTTAAATATCTCATTAAGATCAAGATTAAACATTAAGATTATGCATTCTGACTTTGTCTTTTATACAGTGTTGATACAGAATGTGAACAGCTTTAAAACAGTGAGAATAAATCTTTTATTTTTATTTTTATTTAATTTTATAAAAAAAAATTATGTATCTTTATTGTCTCAGCAATCTGCTCTGCAATCAGCTTTTTTAATAGCTTTGCAATTGTGTTTTTCAATGTAATGAGACAGTAACTGCTTAACAATGAGTAGTTTATTTTTCTATTCTTTTATAAAATTATTATAATGAATTCTCAAAAGCTCTTAAACATCAATTCATTGACAAAGTATTTGTTAATTATTTGTGTAAAATCATTTTTAATGAAAAGAATTACAGTCTTAAAAACTTCATTTAAAATGTTGTTTAACTCTGAAACTTTATCATTTAATAGTCTATGAATTGTCTGCTTAATCTGCTTTACAATAACTATTGAGAAAATGTTAAATATAAAAAGTGTAGATAATTTATTATTGATGTCTTTAAGATCTACTTATTTCTTTTTTAAAAAGAACTTCTCTGTCAGAATTTATGTCTTAATAAAGTTATTACTACTTATATTATTCTGATCTGATCTCTACAAAAACAAGATGTAAAATGATGCTTATAATTTGTCTATATAAAGCTTACTTCATCACAATAATTTTTATAAATTCTTTTTATGAGAATTATTCAGAGCTGAGATTAACTATTTAATGAATTATTGTCAGTTTATGTACTTTACATGTTGTAGTTTCTTTTTAAGTAAATTTTGAAAGAATTAATAAAATATTTTGTTGTAATTCATCTCAGTGTTATTATATCATTATCTTGTGCATCTTGCACTCACAAAAAGTTTCAAGATTCTTAATGATCACTGAGAATTTACTTATACATATGAGCAGATCTTTAAGCAATGTTTTTTTAAACTTTTATAAATGATTTATTGCAGAGCTGTAAATAAACATAATATGCATATTTTTTTTTAACATAGATACTGTTTAAATTTCTTCTTGTCAAGCTTTTTCAGTGCATAGCACTTACTTGATGCTGATTTCTTCATTAATATTATAATTTAAATGTTTATTGAGATATAATCTTAAGTGATTGCTCAATGATTTATTGAATTACAAAATTGAATTAATTTCTTAATTACTATTAAAATAAATATAAAATCAATGACACTCTATTGATTATTTCTTTTTCAGATTGATAGTTCTTTTAAAGTGAGTAATGAGAGATCATTTACTACTGTTATGATATAGAGATGTTTCAATTATGTTTTATAAGTAGTATATAAATTTTCTTAAAAGAAATAATGAGCATTAAAATCTTTTAGAAGCATAATCTCTTCTTTAACTTCATAAATAATTTGTTGTATAGTATGTTAAGTTTAAATTTGTGATTTGTTGCTTCATAAATTATATACATTTATGATGATGATGTTCTTGTCTATAAGGTACATGTGCAGTGCTGTTACATATTGATTATATAATTAAAACAATTAAATATAAACTGAAGTCTTTTTACTGATTATGAAGCATATCTTAAATGCTAAATTGACATCATTTATCAGAATATAACTTTAAAAACAATAAATGAATACTGTATATTTGTTGAAAGTCTGTTTTTGTATAATCAGCACTTAATGAGTGTTTAAGTTGACTGTATTTAGAATGAATTTCATTACATTATAGTTTGTAAGACTGCAGTTAAATTGAAGAATTCAGATGTTTAATATGAAGAGAACTTTAATTGTGTAGTATTTTCTTTTATAAGATCTGTCAACATCTCATTATACATTAAATGACTTTTCTAATCACTGTTACTAAACTTTAATGCAAAAAGCTTAATCTAAATGAAGTCTTATACTGCTATTAAGATATCTTATAAACAATCAGAGCTCTGTTTAATTAATGTTGACACAGTATTTAGAAATTACTTTTACTTTCTTAATTGAATAACTCTAAATCTGTTAAACTGTGATGATAATTACATTATAATTGTAAAATAACTGCAAATTATCATCATTCTGACTGTTAAGATCACATATTTCTTTTAATAAATAATAAGAAAGCTTTTAAAAAATTTATACACTGTTTTCTGTTATGTTTTGTGAATCTAATTACAGTTTACACATAAAACTCTTTTTTTAAAGCAGTTCATAATTTAATGTATATTTACACATATACTGCACTTTACTATCTTTTCACAGACAGACTGTATATAATCTTACTGTTTACAGTTAAAACACTATCTAATCTGTATGTTGTGATCATGAAAATAAACATTATATAATTAAAAATTAATGATCAATCTCTTCTAAATAATCTTATGCTGTAGTGTCTGTGTAAAAAGACTGACTATCACAGTTTCTCTTATTTTGTCTTTTTGCAGTTAAGATTTATACTGCTTAAATATATGCAGTCAGTGAATCTTATTTATGATAAATATGAGTAAAATGATCTTAAAAGTAATGCAAATTCTCTATATAAAAGTTACATTGTTTACATCTTTCTTGCTGTTAATCTACATAAAGAGTGATACTTCTCAAAGTTTTACAAAGTAATCTTAACACAAAATTTAAAGCTTCTTCATTTGTAACTGATTAAGTGCTTAATTCTTTGTATATTGATCAGAAATTAACATCTTAATGTTACTGCTTTGTAATTATTTCACTGTATATGTCTCTGCAATTAAAGACTTAACTGTGACAAGAAATTCAATAAGTAATTTATTTTATAAGTTTGACAGCTGTATTTTGATCATAATGCATTACAATAACAGTTTAATTATTTAATAAATATCTTGCACTGTCATACTTATTCATGTTTAATTCATTGAATCTCATTCTTTTTACATTTTTAGCTGAGCTTAATTCATTAAATCATCACTTATTAACAAATTATTCAATTTTTTCTTTATTTTTAAAAACTGCTTCTAAGCAGAGTTCTTCTTTCAGTTTAATTGTGTTCAGAGAGTGCATACTCATTAAATTATATTTAACATCTTATTCTGTTGTTGATCTGTCTCTTTAAACTTTAAGAGATCATCTGTAAATTTGTTGAATCTATTAATTAAAATGTATCAATCAACATTAATGAATTCAATAATGTTTTATTGCTTTCTGCTCTTTTGCTGTTGAAGTTTAAATATAATTAATAGACTGACCATCAGGCTTTTTTAAAGCTGATTTTTTGCTTATTTTGCATGCCTTGTTAGTTGTAAACAATCATAGTGACAGAAGCTTCAAGAATTTGAACAAAACTTTAGCTGTGTGCATTAAGCTTGAAAGCAATTCAATTTTTATGATTTTAGACTCATTTTGTAAAGAATTGTGAGAGGTTTCTAATGATGTAAAAATTACCAAAATTACTCAACAAACAATGAAAATTATGCAATATTACAAGTTGAGTTAAGTCTCAATGTTGAGCTCAATAAGTCAAGTTAAATTTTAAAAGTTAAGTCTTGTTGAGAAGTGATGTTCTAGCTACTTCTATGAAGTGAAATAGAACTAGCATCAGAGACTGAGTGAAGACTCTGTTTACATTAACTGCAGTCAACATTCTTTTTACTTCTTTTATAACTCTCTCAATCAAGATGTGCTCATAGACAACACAGTTTAGAGATTTCACTAAATAACATAATATAGCATAAATATTTACTTTCTTTCAATAAATTATGAGCTCAAATTAGCAAGAAGCTTCTTAAAGAAAATGTATACTTCTAGTGTGATGACAGCTAAATATGCTGACTTTTGAGATTTACAGTTAATCTGACTTTAGCAGTATTACTGACTATTGAGATTCATGATAAATTTGACTTTAACAGAATCAGCATCTAATAACAGCTGTGTATGTCAGCTATTAAGATTTATAATCAATTCAGCTTTAACAGTATTACTGATTATTGAGATTTGTGATAAATTTAACTTTAACAGAATCAGTATTCTGCAGTAGCTGAGTATGTTTAACTTAAAAGATTTATAGAGAATTAATTTCAATAAAAATCAGCATTTACAGTTACTCAGAAAGCACTGTTCTTCAGCAGCTTAATATGAGTTATTAAGATGAATAAACATTACTGTTTCACAAAACAAGAGATACAAAAGCTTTCTATTTGTTTTATTTATATTATCTTCAATGCATACATTATTATTTTACTTTATTCACTTCTTATACTACATATCAACTATCATCATCATAAACTTCAACAACTTCTTTATAAAGCAATGACTCATCTCAATCTTCATTTATCAGAACTATAATCAATGATTCACTCTTATGAAAAGATAACTGATAAAAGAAGATCTATAAAATATTGTTGAAGTCTTAACAGTCAATATGTTGATTAATGAATTCTTAGACTCATTTTTTCTCAGTAGTCTCAGCTTTAAAAGTTAAAAAATTGATGTAAAGATCTTATATTGACTTATTATCTGCATAAACATAGATAATTAAGAATATTTAATGAATAAAATCAGTGCAAAGAATGTTTAAGATGTGCTAAAGTTTAAGTATAAAAAGAAGCTGTAGATAATTAAAAGACAATATTTGATGAAATTTGTTAAATATAGAATGTTAAAGAATGTATTCATTGAAGAAGTATAAATTTATTTAAGCAAACTTGACAGAAAGATTGCTGCAACTTAATCTGACATAATTAAATTGTTTAAATCAGAATAATGATTTTAGATACTGCTTTAAGTATTATCCGTTAAATACATTGTGATCTGCAATGTCATTGATGCTTAAAATAATTTAAACATTAAGAGAGATCTATAAAAGCTTTAAAAGAAAGAGATACAGCTTAAGACTGATAAGATTGTTATTGTTTTGTGAATAAATAAATAGAAAGAAGATCAACATTTAATGAATTAGAATTGCAATTTATTGAATCATTATATAATTAATATTAAGCAACATTATTACAAATCATTCAGCTCAAACAGTAATCATTTTTCTTGCTGCTTTATTAAGTACTTTCTTTACAATGACTTTCACTTCATTAAAGATTGTAAATTTCTTTCTGATATTAAGTAAAATGCTTAAAAGAAGACAAGCAGATCAACTGCAGTTAAGTTGCATAGATTAACTGCAGTTAAGTTGTATTAAAAGTCAGTTTATAAAGAAAAAGAAAAGAGACACAAAGTCTTTAATGTAGAAGTTAATAACAATGATAATGATGACTTTTTCTCTGAATTTAAAAAGAAAAAGAAAATTAATAATGAAATCACTGTTCTGTTTAAGAAAACTGTTAATAAGATATTTAAATTTAAATAAGTTGCAGATTCTAAATTCTTCTTATACATAACTGATTAACTTTAACTCTTCAGTAACTTTCTTATATGAATGAGATGTCAATAAATTAAAGTTAAAAAAGAACATTTATACTTTCATTATTATGAAGTAATTATTATACAAGTCAAATCAGAAAATTCTGTAAGACTGAGTTCAACACTTTATGTATTTAAACTTGAGATCAATCTTCTGTTGAGAAAGCAGATATGCAAAATGAAACTGTATAAAAGCTTTAATTAACACTGTCTTTAAATGTATGATAAGCACAGCAAGACTATAATAGAAATATTAAAGTGAAATAAAATCTATATAATTAAATATATTGCAAAGAGTCTTAATGAATTTGCTTTGATATTTACAGTGTACACATTACATTCAGAGATCATCTTTTCTGTTATTGCTTCAGATGCAAGCTTATATGTTCAGACTTATAAACATAATTTTATGATTAATTTCTTAGATGTTGACACTGCATCATTGAACAGAAAGATTAAGATTTACAGATTTTGACATTAATGATTTGCTCATCTTAATTTTGCAAAGTTGTATGATCTTTACAAGATGACAATTCTTGAAAAGTTAATTTTCATCATTGAAAACAATAAGAATATATGTAAGATTTGTGCTCTGATTAAGTTCATTAACAAATAAGATTACATTGTAAGCAAAAAAAAGACTAACATTCTTGTTCTTATCTTCATTAACATATATAATTCATTATTCTTGTCATTTAATAGATATCAGTACTTTCTGAAGATAATAGATAATTATTTCTGAAAGACATAAATGATATTGCTGAAGCAATGTAATGAGATCTTACAGACATTATAAGAATGATGATTAAAGACTGAACTTCAGATTAATGTAAAGATTCTTGCTGTATAAAGCAACAATGAAATGAAGTTAAAGTTTACTTTAAACAACTGATGCAAATCTTTTAGCATTATACTGCAATACACAGTGCTCTACATATCAATTTAAAATGATGTTGTCAAAAGAATCATCTGAATCATTGAGAACTCAGTGCACATCATAATTAAAGAAATATAATTGTCAATAAAGTTCTAAGTGCAGACAGCATAAACAGATACTTATCTTTATAATTAAACAGTAATTAATCTTTTAATTAATAGCAAGCAGATAACTCTTAAGAAAGCTTTTATTAGTATAAAGTTATTCATCAATTACATTTATATATAAGAATGTAAATGCTACAGCTACATTGATTTCAAGTTACTATCTGAAGACAGACATAATAAATTCATGAATTAAGAATAAGTAAAAGTCTTTATAAGTTACATTGAGAAAATCACAAAGCAGTATTAGCTTTAAGCTTTAGATCTTAAATATATCATTAAGAATTATGTTATGAAGTTTGCTAAAAGCAAGAAGATAGATATTGTTAATCTTAAACTGTAACAACAGACATTAAATGTTCTTCTGAACAGAAAATTTACTGAATGTTTATAAAAGAAGTTAATTATTGTGAAGATCATAGCTTTAGATTAGATATTCATAATTTAAAACAGTAAGAGGCAGTTTAATTTGATTATAATTAAGACTGATAAGTCTTAAGATAAATAACATGAGATCAAGTTGACTACAGTTAATCTAAATGAGTTGTTAAATAAGAAGATTAACACTGATTAAATTAAGATAATGATACTTAAAGAAGTCAGAATCTTTCTGTATGTTGAGATTCTGAAATAAAAGAGAGACAACAATGACAATGATTAAGATGTAAATGAGTTCTCAATTAAAATATTAAGAGCTATACTGACATTTACAGCATTCTTTACAGATAAAGAAGACTCTATAATTAAATTTAACATTTTAACATCTATTATCTATACTGAAACAGTGAGAGACTTAATCTGAGAAGAAATGTAAAAGAACATTATTTATATAGAGTTGACAGTCTTGACAGTAAATGAAATATAAGAAAAGACTGTGCTATTAAGAAGAGTCAACATTATAATCAGTAAATGAGTCTTTAAACTTAAGCTGAACATCAATAAATTCTTAAATAAGCTTAAGATAAGACTTGTGACAAGAGACTTCTCATAGATATATAATGTTAATTATAAGAATATCTTTATTTTCACTATTAAGTTTAACATTTTATGAGTCTTTCTGACTATCACTGCACTTAAGAATCTAAAGTGTCATTAAGTAAATGTTAATAATATCTTTACAAAATTCTTTTTAAAAAAAACAATCTATATAACATTTTCTTCTAAAGTCAATGTCACATCTAATTGTATTCTGCACATACTGTGCAGTCTTTATGATCTTAAGTAAGTCACACAGAATTAATATAAACAATGTATTACTAAACTACTTAAGTTAAGTTTTCATCAAAGTAAGATTAATCTCTGTCTTCTTCTTTACAGCATTAAAAGAATTATGCTGCTTCTTTATATAAACAATATTATTATGACTTCAACAAATCTATTACACATTCTCTGATTCAAGCAAGCTCTTATGAACATGTTCAAAGTTAAGAACTTAAGAAAGACACAGAAAATTCTTGACATTTAAATTATATATAACTGCAAAATGAGAACTCTGTGCCTAAATCAGACTCATTATATAAATAAGATATTAAAGAATCTTTATATGCAATTTAATAAGCACAGAATCATCAACATTTCATTTAACAAATATAATGTTTTTTACTCTGCTGACTTAACTGATTAAAGAATAGATTAAAGACAGTATTAATAAATAATTAAAAGTTTAATGTATGCAGCAATTCATATTTAATTAAACATCATCTTCATATTAAATTGACTAAATCAATATCTCAGTAATTCTGCAGAGCATTATAAATACATATTTAAGAGATTACTGCAGTATATAAGATTAATCATCAATCTCAGCATTATGTACAGCTTTAATGAGAGTTAAGTAATGCTTAAATACTCTGATTTTAATTATGCTTTAAATAAATAGAATTAAAAATCAATTTTAAAGTACATCTATATGCTTAAAGATGAATCAGTGTCATGAATAAGTTAAAAGTAAAAGTTCATCATTATTTTAATCACTGAGATTAAATACATAATTATGTCAATATGTATGAAGACTGAGATCTGACTTGAACAGATATTAAGAAATATGAATATAAGTAAATATCTTGAAGTCAATTTACACTGTATGAACATTTAAAAGAATAAAGCTCATTAAATATCTTTACTTATTCAGCTTAAAGAAGACAATTAAGTCATTTTGATCTTGATTAAGAACATATATATATATAAGTAATTAAAATACATCAATATCTTTTATTACAACATTTATGATCTGCATAAGCACAATTAAATTTAGATAAACTTTGTATTCAGTCAAAAAATGATTGCTAATGAGCTTATTAAGTCTCTGTTTAGACAGATCTTTAAGCAATTCATTAAATTTATAAAATTCACTATTAATAATTAATTAAACTCTTAAATGATTTGTTGAACTCTTAATGATGTGTTTAGTCATCTAATGTTTATTGTTAGTGAGAGTTAATAGATGCAGTCTCATTAAGTAAGAATGTTGAGAAGTGATGTTTTAGCTGCTTTTATAAAATAAAATAAAATTAACATTAAAAATTAAGTGAAGATTCTATTTACATTAACTACAGTCAACATTCTTTTTACTTTTTCTGTAACTCTCTTGATCAAGATGTGCTCATAGATAACACAGTGTAGAGATTTCACTAAACAGTATAATATAATATGAATATCTACTTTCTTTTAATAAGTTTGATCTGACCTGATGATTACTTTAATAATTAATGATTTAACAAAGTTTTTACATCTTCTCTGCATCATATCTGCACTCTTTATGCAAGCTGTCATCAGTGTGATGACAAGTAGATAAAAGAATGATTTTAAAGTATTTTATCATTTTATGCAATCTATTTAACTACTTAAGTTATGTATTGAGAGTTTTGCTGCTGTTGTGACTCTCATTTTATAATTATTTTACTGTATAAATATCTATAATTAAAGACTTAATTATGATAAGAAATTCTATAAATAATTTATCTTAAATGTCTAATAGTTACACTCTGATTACTGTACATTACAAAAGAAATTTAACTAATTAATAAATACTCTATGCTGTTATATCTATTCATATTTAATTTATTGAGTTTCATTCTTCTTAAATATTTAGTTAAATTTAATTCATTAAATCATTACTTACTATCAAATTATTCAGTTTCTTCTCTATTCTTAAGAACTACTTCTGCACAGAATTCTTGCTTTAATTTATTTGTATTTAAAGAGTTTTTATTTGTTAAATTACATTCAACATCTTTTTCTGTTGTTAACTTATTTCTTTAAACTTTAAGAAATCATCTGCAAATTCATTAAGTTTATTAATTAAAATATATCAATCAGCATTAATAAGTTCAATAATAATTTATTGTTTTTCACTCTTTTGCTGTTGAGATTTAAGTGTAATTAACAGTCAAACAGAGTTCTCATATCTTTTCTGTATTATCTTAGTACTGTTTATGCAATTCATCATTAATGCAATGATAAGTAAATAAAATGTGCAGTTTAAAGCTGTATTTACAATCTATTTAACTGTTTAAGCTGTGTGTAGAAAGTATTGCTGCTGTTGTGATCAATAGTTATTATATAAAAATGTCATGAAATCTACAATGATCTTAAGATAACAATGGCATTGATATTAATGCTGTAATAATACAGAGTATTTAAATAGATAGTTACACAGAGTTACTGTAAATTACATTAGATTACAGTATATAGATTACATTACAGCACACAATATTCAGTATTATATTTACATTATTATGTCTTCACATCATTACACACACACTTAATATTTAGTTCAGTATTTAGTTCAGAGTTCAGTTCAGAGTTCAGTTCAGAGTTTAGTTAAGAGATCAGTGAGTAAGATTAAGTATGATAGTGAAAGTGTAAAAGTATAAGGTTTTTTGTATATACACACTCACTTAAGACCTTAGACATTATACTAACTTGAATTCTATTACAGTTTTAAATTTCAAACTGTAATAGAATTGAAACAGTATTATGAAACAAAACTGCTTGAAAATAAAACTGTAATATTACAATATTCTGTGTATTACAGTACTGTGAGTGTTACAGATTTATGTAGATGACAGTATTCACATCATGACAGTCTCAAGACAGTAATATATTAAATAAACAGTTAGCTTACTAGATAAAAAATTATTACAGTTATAAGACCATATTACATACTCATAGAAGGCCTGTAAGGTAGGAACCGCCATAGCCTTATAGGCTGCATGCGATGTATGAAGCAAACAAACAAACAAACAAACTGTCACAAAATCTCTTTAAACACAGAAGTTCTGCTCAGCAGGCACTCAAGGTCTCTTTAGGCACCGAAGCCCTGCACAGCAGGCACTGATGGTCTCTTCAGGCATGAGATGCTCTGCATGGCAGGCAAGCGCCCTGCATGGCGGGCACATTCAACTTTGGCCAAGCACTCTTTCCGCTTTTACCCACAATTGTATGAATGAGAGGTTTGCGGGTTCAATGAGACTATGGAAGGCCTGACTGGATTAGGGGGGAGAGGCTAGACTCATGGGATATGCAGTCACTGGCTATGCTCACTGGCTATACTCCGTGAGGGGGTGTGTCAGACGTAGGGCACTTTGCATACCTGTCAAGTGGCATAGATCTAAACGGGCACACATTCAAGTCACTCCATATCGCAGTCTCTAGGCTCATACTTATTCTCAAAACAAATTCACTATTTAGCTTGGGAAAGACAGTATAGCACTCAACAAATGGTTGCACCTGCAATGGAAGACTGAAAGAAAGCGACTCTCGAAGAATTGATGCAACACATTTCAGAGCCACACGCAATCATTATCCTCTTCAGCCAAAAGGCTCTTCCTTGATGCTTGATCTCAAGAAGAGCATCTGACCGTCTGCGAAGAAGCGGGTCCACAGCCAACGCCAGTGGCAGCCTACCCAAGCAAGTCAGTCAGCCAACACAGCACACCAAAAGGAGGCTTTCTTACCGCGGTGTCAAGAGTATCACAGCAATAGATGTGATTTGGATCGCAGGTACCCCCACTCTGGTTATTGACATCTAGAATAATCTCAGGTGAGCCAAAACTGCTTTGGGGGAAGAGCAAAGACAACATACAGGCCTCGCAACCAGACTTGGTGCTGAAACTGTTGAACGCAGTGTCACTGCAGCATGCGAGCTGAGTCGAGGCACTCTGACAATAGTATTGCACACAAGTGGACTGGGTTGGTGTGCCGGACACCGTTGCAGATGCTGCAGCGAAGAGAATTACCAGTGATGAGAGGTGCATGATGATATATGTTGGTGATGAAGAATCGGATCGAATCGTCTGTCTGTTCGAAGTTCAGAAAGAAGACTTGGTATGCAAGCGGGCGAAGTTGTGAGTGATGAAGAGCTGGGAGCTCGAGCAGGTCTTATTTATATATTTGAAGGTGGTGCTGCAACAGTCTTGCTTCACGCAGTCGGAATTCTGGTCGTCCTGCAGGTGATCCGCAACTTCAGACACCCATAACAACCTATGGAACCTCTGGACGTGGTTGTTGCAATGGAAAGTATGGTGATTCCAGATACCGACAGTGCGCAGCTCTTTCCGGACCACATCTGTGGAGGTACATCTGGCGAAAGCACGAAAAGTAGTGCATTGCTTGATTGGAGCTCCTGGTAACATCCAGACCACTCTGTCCGTCACGATGAAATTTTTGAAGCTTGCTGATCTGCAGATCAGGCCCACATAGTCAGCCGTGTTGATCTACCTTTGTGATCCGTGCCTATCGTCGGACGCATTTAGTGATCCGAGCAAGTAGACGACCATTGATTGCCTATGCTCAGTGGTCATGACACAAAAGTAGTGATGTCAGGCACCTCTATGCCTGCCAGCAGGCCACCATCACACTCAAGCCCGCTTCCATCACTGCCGAATCTGCCAGGCCTAGAACATTCTCTGACTGAAATAGAAGCTCATCCTGCGATCGGCGTGGGCCGCTCAGGTTACGGATATACACATGGTTGAAGATGTCAAGACGTGCTTGAGAAGAATGCGACATGAGGGAGGATGTAACCCACCTTTCTCGCGAATCGGCTGTGGAAGAGACAACTTGATCCCGCCCAGCTAAGCTTGCAATGCCATCCAAAGTTGCGGATTCGTCCTTTTTGAAAAGAGGGATCCTCGAATGGCTGCTGTGGTAGTCCGTTCTCAAACTCAACGTGCATTAACAATGGCCACGATCTGCTGAGTTTCGACAGGTTCGTTCAACAAGATGTCCTTTTCTTGCCAGAGCCTAGCCCTGCCGACTTTGACGCCATCGCGGTCCATTCCGGGTATGGCTAACCTTCGGGCGACTTTCTTCACTTCTACGCCCCTAAGTGGACCTATGTTGATTAGTGCCACGCGAAGAATCACGGATGCAAGATTTGTAGGTGAGTGGTTGGAAGCCGGTTCCCGGTCTCATGTTTGAGGGTCATGAGTGGCCATCGAACTGTACCCTCGGAAGCCCAAGTTTTGGGTCTTCAGCAGTAGGGCGAGTAGGTAGGCAAAGTGGCGGGTCACCTCACAGATGTGAGATATAGATAATTGGTCTTGGAGGAGGATCATATCAAATCTCAAGTAAGGTACGCTGACAGGGGGTGTAGTGCCTAACCCAAGGCTTGAAATGATGAAGATCTACTCTGATCTTACATAAGACTCTTTTCTCTTGCTGAGACACATACGGTGAGCGTATTGTTGTAGCTTAGGATTGAAGCGGAAACCACACCTACGCTAGAAAACATGATACATTACCTTAGACAATTAATCCATGAAGCCGTCTGTGCTTCATAATTATCAATGCTGTCGTGGGCGATCTGTTGGAGCACAGTTGACCCAAAGTTGTCCCGCCCCTGCGTTCAACGTTGTGTAACGGTAGTACTATGAAGTAATAACAATACTAACAACAACAATAACAACAATCTTGAAGTTATCAATTACATCACTACACATTTATCATAGTCTTCACCGTACCGGTCAATCCCTGAGGCTCGCTCGTTGATCTTCTGCTTCTCTTTGACCTCCTTCGGGAAGTATTGGGTAAGAAAGTTCATCAGCGCTGGGTCCAGATTGCCTGCTCAGCAGTCAGTACTGTACATACCTACCGTGTTTCGGGTCTGCTTGTCAACGCACCGCTATCTGCTTGCATAACCACACACCCCCGACACAGAGGACAATGATCATCACTTGCGCGTTGCATCACTATGAGACATCGAATACAGAAGATGTGTCCACATCTTAGCCGAATCGGCTTGAAAGCGAGATTGAAGCAGACCGGGCATAGGTAATCGTTGAGCCGTGGCACGATCGCCAGCAGTTCCTGAGAAAGCTTGAAGCAGACCGCTTTGGCTATGGGTTGCGCAAGGAAGGAGTCCGTTGCGACCATCTCCGGAAAAACGCTTTTTGCACCAAGGGCGGTCCGCTTATCAAACTCTAGAACACAGAGTCAGCTTCAGCTTTGATACACTCGGGTTCAGGACTCCTACTTTTTAGGATCTTCGCCATTGCTGTTTGATTAATCTCCTGAAACTTGAGGTTACGCAGCAGGTCGACGTTGATGCATAAAAATTGGCCCAGAGCGATGCGGCTCTCTTTTCTCTTCAATCTCTTCAAGCTTTCCTGGCGGTCGAGACTATTCATGAAACTTTGTAGCTGTGTTTGTGCCACTGTTGAGTCTCTCGGACCGCCGTCGTGCTCGTTGGTCGAGAAGAAGATTCCGGACTCGATATACATTTCGAAAACATCCCGCCACGCATAGAGATCAGGGCTTTTCAGTGGGTTGGCTGCTTTAGCAATTTCCTGCGCCAAAGAGTCAATACCCCTGGTCATCTGAACTCGCTCGTTGGCCTGTAGTGTCCCAATACTCGATAGCTCTTGCTGCAGCATTTGAAAGAATTCCGAATCTGACTGCAGTGGCACCTCGACTTTGTGATAGGCCTCTGGGGTTCTACCCTGGGGGACATTGTGCGGCCCGGACGGCAGAGCACGTGCTGGCTCTTCAGCAATCTCTGTAATGCGTGGACCAGTTTGGTGCTGTTTCCTCGTCAGATTCTGGAGGTACTGTCGGGTCTCCGGTGACAAAGCAACATCTACGGGAGCGCCATCCTTCGGGTCAACAAGAAAGACCAATTTGGGTCGGAATGTAGTGAGATCACCTATGACGGCAGTTAGCAGCAGAAACTACATGGAACAAATGCAATACCTGCTGACCGGCAAACGAGTACAGAAAAGGTGGATTGGAGCTACTTGACCCCAAACGTACACGTCCATCAAACGATTGCCATAATTGACTCAGCGTGTCGGAATCAAGCCCTAAACCAGAGAGTTCCCGCTGTACTTTCTTGATGCATTTCTTCAGCTGCCGATATGAAATAGCAGTGCGCACCCAATGGGCCGGATAGTCGTCCCTCTTCAAGGCTTCTTCAAACTCATGTGCGAATTTCATGCTTGCTATAGCCCGTTGACACCATGTCCGGTCCAGAATAAGTTGTTACCAGGAGTTCGGCCAGGAACCGCGGTTGATTGAAGGCCAGTGATGATCATATTCCTGCTTTTGGGCGGTTCCCTCCACACAAGAAAGGTCCAACCGTCCCAGCTCGAAATATATATTGCTTGTCAAATGGACCGACGACGACAGGTTGCCTCAACAGAAACCGGCGATGATGGTACCTGGACGAGTAAGAGACTGCCTTGCTGCATGCTAAATGTAGTATGGTAGCGAGCTGTTAGTGAAGGGACTTAACCACGGGCTGAGGTGAAATTCTCGGTCAAAGCTTCCTATTTACCTAGATTAAATAATTCATTATTTCACTCTGTCAAACTCACCTCGGTCAATTTATCCTGATTACGTAAACCTACTCCATTCGATCTAGAACATTCCTATCGATCACAATTTCAAAGGTGGCTTAGATGGGTGCCAAGCAATCTTCCAACGGAGCTGGAGGTGCTTCGCATGGTCCGGCAACAGGTGGTCCGGCAGAATTAAGATCTTGCTACTACGAGCTTCTCGGCGTCGACCGGCAGGCTACGGATGACGAGTGAGCAAGTTTCGACGACACTCAATGATTTTCACCATTTCTGACTGTATCACAGCATCAAAAGAGCCTATCGAAAGAAAGCCCTCGAGCTGCATCCGGATCGGAATTATGGCAGCGTGGAGGACACGACCAAGCTCTTCGCCGAGATTCAGGCTGCGTATGAAGTGTTATCAGATCCACAGGAACGAGCCTGGTATGATACGCATAGGGATGTGATACTGCGCGGCACTCCGGAGCATCCGAATGATCATTACGAGCACGATCTACGGATGACTACCGCGAATGACATTATGAGGTTGTTCACGAAATTCAATGGACCGATAGAATTCTCGGATTCCCCATCTGGTTTCTATGGGCTGCTGCGGGACATGTTCGACGTACTTGCTCGAGAGGAAGACGCAGCTTGCGAGTGGAGGGGACTTGAACCTGTGGATTACCCTTCGTTTGGCCGTGCGAACGAGGATTATGAGCATGTTGTGAAATCATTCTACGCTGCCTGGAGCGGCTTCGCTACAAGTAAGAGTTTCTCCTGGAAAGACGCGTTTCGTTATTCGGATGCTCCGGACAGGCGTGTTAGGCGGATGATGGAGAAGGAAAACAAGCGGCTGAGGGACGAAGGTATCCGGGAGTACAACGATGCCGTAAGATCTATGGTGGCTTTTGTTCGCAAACGGGATCCTCGGTACATACCTAACTCTCAGAGCGAGGCTGAACGGCAGAAAGTCCTCAGAGACGCTGCTTCTGTGCAAGCGGCTCGGTCACGAGCAGCAAATCAGGCTAAGCTAGACGAATATGTGCGTCCCGAGTGGACCAGGACAGAAGCCTCGGGCATCAGCGGGGATAGCGAGAATGAAGAAGCAGAAGAGGGACGTATAGAAGAGCATTATGAATGTGTGGCTTGTGGAAAGACATTCAAAAGCGAGAAGCAATTCGAGGTACACGAGAAAAGTAAAAAGCATATGAAAGCGGTCCGTCAGCTTCGGAAGACGATGCAGAACGATCAGGAAGTATTGCAGCTTGATGATTCTGTACGCGGTGACATGGCCTCGCCATCTACGAAGGTCCAATCAGAGCCCCAGATATGTGGTTCGGAAACTGATATCGAGCTACCGAGCTTGAGGGAAGAAGGCTTATCACCCTCTATTCTTGATACGACCAACAATGGGATCGACTTGGCTGCCAGATCACATAGTTCATCGTCTCCCAGCAGCATTGTTTCACGAAGCAAGACTGCTTACTTACCCAAGGACTTAGACTTCGATAGAGACGAGTTTTCTTCTAGAGAGAATTTCGAGAGCCGAGTATCTGATGAAACCGATGCTTCAAACTGTTGTGCAGAGGATGAGAATGAGCATATAGATGGGATACGAGGAGTTAGTGCTCTATCTATAGAGGATGGCAGTGCCCTCCCAAATCTCAAGTCAAGTAAGGCCAAGTCGAAAAGGGCAAGAAGAAATGCTCGAAAAGAGGGCATTCAGCGAGATGGCGCAGAGGTAGGGAGTACCCCTTTCCTATCAGACTTACGTACCTATACTTGACTTGTTGGGTAGTTCACCTGCTCCACTTACAATGAGGGTTTCCCATCGAAGACGAAGCTTTTCAAGCACATTGCCGCTTCGGAGCACGCTCGGCCTTTGCCCGATCTGCTACAGCCCAGGAAATGGAAGAAGCGATGAGTACCACTTGTAGCTCACAGTCATCTTGAACGTAGAGCAAAACCTCTCTGCTGCAAGAATGCGACGGCAGTGACGCTGAGAAACGAAGTTGAATCCGCGAAGGAGTCTGAGTATGAACGGCGAAAGCAACACTCCCGTTTCGATGTGAAACCGAACACAAAGTAGGGTACGACAAACTCATTGGTCTAGGTCACAGAAATATCGATGCCCAACCTCAGGTGGATTGTGATATAAAATGTTCTGGGTATATCAAGGGCCCAGGGTGATAAATCATGATCTCAAAAGGACCTCAAGAATATCGTAGAGTAACTCAGCTCAAACTATTCTTCAATGATATATGTTTATCACTTATAGAAACATCAGTACATGAAATTTTCCAAACATATTATCATCTCAAGATGATCTTGAATCTGAAATATGATAGGCAAAATCATAGGCTCAATACACTTGCCAGCTACTCGGAGTCCGAGCATATATAAAATTGACTTCATAATTTAGTTGGTTTATAACCGTAAATGCATATCTTAAGACTGAAGTTCAAAGATGATCATGACTAGAAGCTATCTTAGATCAATAGAGTCTCAAAGATCATATCAAGATCATTACAATTTGCAGATATGGCATGATTTCAAGACTTGTAGGACCATGATGTTGTAAGCTTACTTGTTTTCGGAGAGATTTTATATTACTAATAGACCTGCTAAGTTTCTGTTAAGTGTATGTGCAATAACCCCCTTGGCTTCTTGAGTCTTAAAGCTAGTTATGTCATTTGATGGCATACAGCCATTCTTAGCGAAGGTCAGCCAAGAGGCTCTGAGGCAATCAGTATGCTCTACCGAAACGTCTTACCAATGCTGCTGCCAATCCAGGACTCTCAAATATCAGACAGCAAAGACCCCCACTGCTGAAGACTTTGAAGGTACTAGCGTAAACCCGCCTTGCTAGTCTTGACCACGTGCAGTACAGGTTGCAAAATGCCCTTGTTGTTAGATGCTCCAAGCGCCGTACCAGTACTCCATCCCATCTTCTCAAGCATAGCCCGGCCCTTGTTCTCCGCACCCAGCTCGGGGGCCGCCGCTCCTACTACTTCCCCATCTTGATAAGAGAAAGCCGCGCCAGCAGGAGCGGCACTCCCTCCTGCTCCCCTCCTGGGAGCGACAACACCTCGCTTCGCACGTTTGTCCATGCGTGTCATGAAGGCTCTTCGGCTGAGTCGAGATTCGATAGCCTTGAGTGATTCTGTGCTCAAGTTGCCGGTTCGGGAGGTTTTGTACAGCACGGGATATCGAGACCTTCCCCCTCCAACCGATTTGGACTGTAGACTAAATGCGTTGGCGATTTCGTGCACCATTTTGCGGTCTTTCTTGTCCATAGGCGGAAGAGGCAAACTTGTAGCGTTAGCTCAGACACGCAGGAACAAACAAGATAGTCAGGTAAGAGTACCTTTCATTAGTGGAAAAAATGAATCCTCTGATCTCATCTTTGATCTGGTCAATGGTCATACCGTCCAAGTATTTCGCCTGCAAATCCGCTTTCTTCTTGTTCTTCTTGCCCAACAAGCCTTGAGCGCGAAGTTTCTCGCGTTCTTGTTTCTTTGCTTGCTTCTTCAGGCGATCCTTATACCATGCAGATGAGAGCGATAGTTGCAGTTCCGTATCGAAAGGCTCCGAACGCTGTGGTCTCGTGGTTCGTGTCTTTACGCTCGGCCGATCATGATCCATGACGTCGAAACCACCATAACTGTCTTGATCTAGCAAATTCGCGAGTGCGGCGGCTTGGTGAAAGGCACCCTTGGAGCGCTTGCCCCCGATCTTTTGATGATGGATCGAACTAGAATATTTTCGAGTGGAAAAGACATGTTCGGTGCCGATGTTGTCGCTGTCGTTGACATCATCAGCGAAGTGATCGTCAAACAACATGACCTCACTCGAGCCCATGCCCATCTCTTCCTGCGTAGCGAGCATTCTCGCTATCTTCTCGTCTGTTAGTCTATCAATTCTCCTTCGGAGTAAGTCCTCTTCGTCTCTCAGCGCTTCGCGCTCGTCATCAGTATCGGATTCCTCGCCTCTCTCCGAACCCGACAGTGTACTTGTATCACTGTCACCAGCAGAACAACGGATTTGCAGCTGCTTCTCTGCATCGTAAAGCCGGATTTGTTTGAGGGCGCTCTGGCTTTCCAAAGACGTGTGACGAATCCACCTTGCATCATCTACCGTAGCACCTTCAAAAACCACAAGATACTGCAATCCAGATGGTCTTTCTCGTTTTGAGATTACATTTTGTACGTCGCCAAAATCGTCGCTCGAGGTACTCAAGCCCTGGAGGTCCTCAATGTCTGACATATTCCACCCAGAACTTAGAGTAGAGATGTTTTTCGCCCGGCCCTTGGAGACTGATGAATAAGTTTTACTACGACCTTTATCAGTACCCGTAGCAGATATGCCCTGTCCAGGGGAAGACGTGGCGGCAGATGAGGTGTTTTCTTGCGCAGCATCGGATGTATTTGCAATGTAATCAGCGAAGCTCGCGTCTTCAGTCGCTTTCTTCTGCCTCATCATACTTGTTGGCCTCTTAGCCCTTTTCTTCCGGTTTCCGTTGTTGTGAGTTTGCTCAAGCCGGGTATGGACCGCTGCAGGCTGGCTTGAGATAACGTTGTCCTCCAAGGAGTGTATGGAAAGCGCTGTTACTCTGACCGTGGCGGAAGTCAATGGACTGAGCTTCGTGGTCCTGTCTTCAGTGGGTTGAGAATTGACAGAAACGTTCCCATGCGTATCCGGATCTGTCGCAGACCCCACCACTGACTTGACCTGCGAAGCTCTCCTACTCTTAATTCGACTTCTTCCGGTAAAGATAACCACCTCGTCACATGAACTGGAACCCGAAGGGCCCGAAGGGGAAAAGGACCGGAGCACTGGCGGCATCATTCCTGTGTCGATTGTCGCTCCAGAGCCGACGGTGTCAGTCAGATATCCGGGTTCACGTGGGACCGCTGGGAATGTACGCTCCAGAGACTTGCTCGATTCGTCAAGGAGAAATTCAACGTCTGATCCCCCATCTCTGCCAGGATCTCGAATGCCACAATCTTCTGGGCTCCTTTGCGTGCTTGTATACGTGGTGTTCGGATGCACCGAGGGATATGAGTTGGCACACTTGGCTAGATTTCCCATTTGACCGTCATCATCCCGTGATTCTATTAGGTCATTTGGTTTGAGGTTCTCCGCCCGGACAAAATTGACTTGAGTGTGCCGTAAGTGGCCGTTAGAGCTCCACAATGAGCGACGCTCAGTGTTTCGAGCTTCGTCCCGGAGTGACAGGGGTGATGGACTCAGAGCTGTACTTATACGTTAGCAGGCAATACCATTGCGGCCTGGGAGCGAGACTGCACCATGCTGCGATTCCGCAAAGGGAGGTTCGTGTCTTGGGGAATCAGTCCGAATGCCGTTGTTACCTGCAAAAGAGACGAATGATTCATACAGATTAATATTGTCTTGACGACCACGGACTTTATGTCTCGATGTCGTCCAAGAAGCTCCCTTCTTCCCTGCCATCAATCCACTCAGAGGTCCGACCAACTGTTGACCCACTTACCTAGAAGCATTGAAGTCTTTCAACCTAAACATATGACGCCCGATAATTAGATACCTACGGTACGGTACTAGTAACCTAACTTATTCGTGAGTTACAAAGTAACGGTAAGCGATAAGCGATAAGCGATAAGCGATAAGCGATAAGCGATAAGCGGTAAGCGGTAAGCGGTAAGCGGATGACTGACTAAGGTACCTAATGCCCGTATAAGAAAGTCCAAGTGATCAATGACTACGGAGGTACAAGTAAGTATATTGTGCCTACCTACCTTAGGTATCTGACTCGAGCAACAGCTTTCTTAGAAGACGACGTATGCGGCAACATCGATGGTCTCCCTGTAAGTGCCGCGTGCTCTGCATTCCACCGCTCTACTCCAAGACACCCAAAGAAGTGTTCTGATCGTTCTGGAACCCCGCCAGCGAGATCATAACCCCTCACCCATCGATTCCCAGACATGACAAATGTAGACTTCGCGCGATATAAACGGATAGTACAGTACTTCTGGGACCCTCAGCCGAAGAATGACGATATCTCCAAGGCTCCCATATGGTGTTTAGGGCTGCAGTACGCTGCTATTGCCGATCTCCCATCTTCGCCGTCCTCAAAGTCCCCATGGGCCGGTGAAGCTCACCCAGAAACCGGAGCCTCAACACCGGCCCTCATCAAAAAGTTGCCTGACGATGGTTCCAGCAGCGTGAGCGACAAGGCTGTGGCAAATGGTGACAGTACAGGAGACACGCACGCGTTGGGGACATGGCCAACTGCTTTTCTGGACGACTTCGAATCCAAGGTCTGGCTGACATACCGCTCAAACTTCCCGCCCATCGCAAGGTCCTCGAGGTCCGATGCGCCCACGACAAGCTTCTCTGGGCGGCTGAAGAGCCAGCTGGTTGATCAAGCAGGTTTCACCACTGATGCAGGTTGGGGATGCATGATACGATCTGGACAAAGTTTACTTGCCAACGCGCTGATTCTATTGAGGCTCGGGAGAGGTACGCCAAAACCGGACTGAGGAATCTAGTGACAGATGCAAGCTGACTTTTGGGGCAGGCTGGAGAAGGGGATCCAACGCAGACGAGGAACGTCACTTGCTGTCGTTGTTCGCCGATGATCCTGAGGCGCCACTTTCAATACACCGTTTTGTGCGCCATGGTGCATCAGCCTGCGCGAAGCATCCTGGCGAGTGGTTCGGCCCATCGGCGGCGGCACGATGTATACAGTCAGTGATCGCCAACCATGCCTTACTTTTCAGCTGATTTCATCAGGGTCTTGACGAACGACTATCACATGACGGGTATGAATGTCTATGTGACCGGTGATGGGTCCGACGTGTATGAAGATACCTTCATGGAGATAGCGAGGGGCGAACAAAATCAGGTCTTTCAGCCAACCCTCGTCCTTGTGGGGATTCGGCTAGGTATCGACCGGGTCACACCGGTCTACTGGGATTCCCTAAAGTCTTCTCTACAGCTGACCCAGTCTGTTGGCATTGCTGGGTATGACTTACAGAATTCGTACGCTATACCTCCGAGTAGAACTGACCGAGAGAGTCAGGGGTCGTCCCTCATCATCGCACTATTTTGTTGGAGTACAAGGTCATCACTTTTTCTACCTTGATCCGCATCACACACGCCCTGCCCTCCCCTTGCATGGCAGGCCTGAGGCCTATTCCACGGAAGACATCGACTCATGTCATACGCGAAGATTACGGAGACTGCATATCAAGGACATGGATCCTAGCATGCTGATTGCCTTTCTCATCCGAGACGAGGAAGACTGGAGAGTCTGGAGGCGAAGTGTGAGCCAAGTGCCAGGCAAGGCCATCATTAATGTGGTAGATAAAGCACCCCCGCTCCACGGCCACGGATCGGAAAGAGAGGGGGCGATTGAGGAGGTCGAGGCCTTTGATGATGAAGAAGAAGATGATGATGATCAAATTGTTATTGTTGACGACAGTAATTTGACCGGGGTATCGGTAACTTGACCAGGGCTATGCTTTTGTGGTGTTCTCCGGAAAGTATAGCTCAGCAGTTTCTCTGTCCGGTAGGCTGGCGCGTATGTACCAAGACATTTGGGTGTTGTCTTTATGGTTTGGAAACGGGCGTCATGTCAGGTGCCAGTATTGATAAGTCGGACCTTGCAGAGGACGTTATCTTGTCAGTGCTTTTTTGCATTCTCTCCTCGGCCCCTATAAGCTATGTTAGTCTTCCACGCTACCCTTCGTCCCCCTGGCAGAACTTGGAAGGAAACTGCAGTTGCGCACTGGTGGGCAGCCCTATTTCGAGACCTAAGTCTTCCCTTCCAAGGACAAGGGCATGCATTGCGTCAAAGAGTAGCAATTGATGGTAGCAGGGAATGTCTCCATTGGTTCCGTAAGATCTGTACTGTACACCCTATTGACCCTCTGCGCAAGCAGACCGTAAAGACATGTGGCCTGGAATATGAAAGCCTGCCCGTAACGCATTAAACAAGGACCGAAAACACCCTAAGAACCCGCCATCTCGCTCCTCCCAAGCACCGTCAGACCAAGCCCAACAAGGCCCGACCGCAGAGAGAAACGTTGGACGGCAGTAAGAAGACGCTCATTTGGTGGATGATGAGTACTTGGTAACAGCCTTGGTACCTTCCGACACCGCATGCTTCGCGAGTTCACCTGGTAGGATGAGTCGAACACTGCATATCAAATGTCAGTAAAAGTTCCAAGATGAGTACCGCGCATTGTACATACGAGGTTTGAATCTCTCGGGACGATATGGTCGACTTCTTATTGTAGGCAGCGAGTTTGGAGGCTTCAGTCGCGACGCGCTCGAAGATGTCTAAGGACGGCATTTAATATGGGAATTCATTCCTCTGAAGAACTTACTTACCATTGACGAAAGAGTTCAGGATGGACATGGCGCGGTTGGAGATACCAGTATCGGGGTGGACCTGTTTGAGAACTGAAGTACTTAAGTCAGCGGCGAAGTTGACACAAAAAGTGCGATTTATAACGCGACCTGAAGCCAACACCGACTGTGCCAAAGAGCAAGCTCCGAATATGAAAGGATATGACGCAACCGGGAACAGAGTAATGCGCGATGCATACCTTTGTAGATGTAGGACGAGTAGGTCTCCTTTCGGGTCTTGGTCCTCTTCTTCTTGTCACCCGACGCGGCGGCGGTCTTCTTGCCAGCTTCGGCCTTCTTCTCGGCGGGCGCTTTTCCTGCTGGAGCCTTACCGGCGGTGGACGGCTTCTTCTCGGCAGCTTTGGGAGGCATTTTCGATGATTTGGTTGAGAGGGTCTTGAAAGACGGGTGAGTTTGATCGGGTCTGGATGTTGAAAGCTTCGTAAGTGATACGGAGGAAGTGTATTGGTGTGTAGAGATGGGTTCACGAGCAGTTTCGTCGATTCTGTCAAGTTCAAGAGAGATAAACGGATGAAGAAGACTTTGGCAGGTGGGATTGCTCTTTATAGGGTGTGGGTACGAGTACATTCACACCCAGATCAACTTTCTCTACGGTCGCCCTTTCCAGCAACTTACGCGCGCCCCGCTTCACCTTTACTGTAACTACGGAACACCTTACCTACCTTAGGTTAGATACCCCATAACACAAGGAATGGATTTTGACGCTAAATAGAATTACCAGGGTTAGGTGCGTGATCCGGAAAGAGAAGGAAGCGAGTGGGAAGCACAGAGGCAGAAGAGTTCAAATAGCATTGACCACCAACATTGTTCTCAGTCTTCTATTTCTCTTTCTTCATCTTCCTCCATCGCCCATCAACAACGTACTTCTCGGATAACCTTGCGTCGCGCATCCAAACCACGTCTATTCAGTCTCATCAACCGAGCTAAATTAGAGTCTAACACATCCTCAAAATCCATCAAAATGACTGGAGGTAAATCTGGAGGCAAGGCCAGCGGCAGCAAGAATGCGCAATCGTGAGTTGAAATGTTTCCGCGTTGCTGTTCAACATCGCCTCATCTGGACTGTTATGTTGTTTTGGTCTGTTGTGTCCAATATGTCTCTAGATTCTAATGAAGGTGAATTCAATAGCCGTTCATCCAAGGCCGGTCTGGCGTTCCCCGTCGGTCGCGTGCATCGTCTCTTGAGAAAGGGCAACTACGCTCAGCGTGTCGGTGCCGGTAAGCTTATCCGTGCTCTTCCGAAGTGACGCGTCTCTGACGTGCCATCTCTCTTCAAGGTGCTCCGGTCTACCTCGCTGCCGTACTAGAGTACCTCGCCGCCGAAATCCTTGAGTTGGCTGGAAACGCCGCGCGCGACAACAAGAAGACCCGTATCATCCCTCGTCATCTCCAACTCGCCATCCGCAATGACGAAGAGTTGAACAAGCTTTTGGGGCATGTGACTATCGCTCAAGGCGGCGTTCTACCAAACATCCACCAAAGTACGTCATGTCCGATTGATCGATCCACTCACGAAATACTATACTAACAGCCTTTCAATAGACCTTCTCCCGAAGAAAACGACCAAAAGTGGCAAGACTGCCAGTCAGGAACTATAAGCGGCTTTCTATTGCTTCCGGCGCGGGCTTCTGGTGCTTTTCCTTTGCGATAGGGGGCCTCGGTTGGGAACCGGGTTTATGGGTTTTATCACGCGCTGGGGCTGTACATTATGTCGATGGCACCGGGATACCTAAGGATATGATAGCAAGTCATCTCACCCCTTGAGTCAGTGTACCTCTCACGAGTGCAGTCATCATTGCATGCAGCCTTACTCTTGACCTGGACCATAAATGATGTTGTAGGACACAATGGGCAAGTATGATATCTGATCCACCGACGTAGATACAGGTAATGTATGTAGTACCAATATTGGTTCATGCATAAGGTAGCTTTCTAAGTCTGATACACTCCTCTCGTCTCTAGCCCTGTACTGCTGAAATCGATTGCCTCAACGGTGCTGGACTGATGAAGACTGGTACTGAACGAAACCGGTGGCTAGAGGTCCTTGCAGGAAAGACGCGAAGACTCATGCCTGACTGCCGGGACTTGTATCCACGAACGTCGTACATGGTAGCTAATTGGTGTCACCTTCGAAGGTGTACTTCAGGGACAGTCATGTTTTCGTGATACGACGATTATATGGCTCTGCCTACTTCTATGGAAGCGTTCCTAGCATCATCCATGCTAAGCCCAGGCTCGAAGTATTTCATATAATTCAAATCCCCCGCTACTAAACGCTTTAGAGTGTCATGCGAGGGGGAGCTTTGTTGTCTGTCAGCAGAGGATCAGATTTCGACGAGTCGATAATGAATACATACGGTCAAGTATTGGAGCAGGAATATTCCTTTCATATTTGGAGCCTAGGTCTCATCAGATGCGCCGGTCATGCCAAAGTTAAGGATCAGCAAATACCTCCGGGTGCAGTCGGTGGGCGGTACGGATCGGGATGCTTCCATTTCTCCAACAGGTCCTCAGCTTCTTGAAACAGGATCTACCGGCGATGGCAGATTAGCAAGGCGAAGAGCTGTGTTCGGGCAGCATGACCCACCCTCTGCTGCCGCGGGTCTCGCACGTCTTTTTTCGATTCAAACAAGGATCTGATATATACGGCCTGTCCACGCCACAGATATCGATGAACGGCCCAATCCAGTGCCAGCTTGAGGCTTCTTCGGTACAAGGAGCTGGGGACATTCTTCATCAGTTCCCGTCGGCAAGTGCTTCGAGCGACTGTACGAACCAGACTGCCTGTTTACTTGCCATAGCGGGAAGCTTGACAGCGCGGGGCTTACTGCTTCGTCTATGTGTTGGAGTGACCCTACCAACGATTTGACGCCGATGCTAGGTCCGGCACTCTCAAAGCGTCATGCCCATCTTTTGCAGGTCGTGAAAGAGTTGACAAGGAAAGCGGATATGCTTTGGAAGTTACAGAGTTGGTAAGGTACCAGGTACGGAGTAGTTCTATGCACAAACTGCCGGCTCCCTCGTTCTAGTGTACAAACCCCGTGATTATTACGTGTCGGTTACGTGTAATTTAACCAATCCTGGTTTACCCACCTACCGTGCTTCAACATTTTATACCACACTGCGGCTCTAGGACCAGACCTCAATTCGAGCTTGACCATGGCAAGCCACCTTTGTCTTCGCCGGGCTATGTCTACCAACTCACTCTCACGGTCAAGGTCAATGCCTCAAGCTCTACGATCCAGCTCCCAGCGGACCTGGCAGTTAAAATTGCTAAGCCAGCGGAGTCTCCTTCACAGCCGGACGCCAGTGTTGTCAGCTATTTCAGTAACCTATCCTAGGTATACCGGATTAAGATTGTTGCAGATAAACACTACGGCGCAAGTTGCTGACGTACATAGGAACGAATGGCCTTGTTCCAGAGCTGTAGGGGTGAGCTTCATGCAGCAACGCTCTTACGGTGTCTACCCTCGAGAGATGTCAGTATATAGCACGAAATACTAACAAGCGCCCAGCGGACAAAATTGTCAAGGTACCACCGATGGCCGAATCGATATCAGAAGGAACCCTAAAGCAATGGTCAAAACGTAAGGGGCCCTCTGGCGTCTTCCCATAACACGCCGGCATATTTGGTCCTTCCCGATGGCTAATTCCTTCCTCCAGAAATTGGGAACTTTGTCGAACAGGATGAGGAGCTTGCAACCATTGAGACAGATAAGGTATGATCGGACATAGTCAGTCGAAATCTCCTAATTGATATCAACTTCTCTCCCAGATAGATGTTGCAGTCAATGCGCCGGAGGCTGGCACAGTCAAAGAATTTTTAGTGAATGAGGAAGACACCGTAACAGTCGGGCAGGATCTGCTGAAGATGGAGCTGGGCGGTGCACCGCAGGGTGGGGAGAAGCAAGAAGCTGGTTCAGAGCCCAAAGCCCCTGCGTCTAAAGGTCAGCCCACTGCATCCGATCCCGAGCCTTCGAAGGCAGAAAGCAGGCCCCAACAGGAGCGCCCATCGTCTACGCAACCTCTTTCTTCCCCACAGCAGAACGAGCCACAATCGACAAAACAGGACCCTCCGAAGCAGGACCCTCCGAAGCAGGCCCCTCCGAAGCACGAGTCTCCAAAGCAGGAAGCTCCGAAGAAAGCATCGTCTGCAGCAAAGGCCACCGAGCCCAAGAAGTCTGAAGCACCATTCGGTAATAGGGAGGAACGACGCGTATGATCTTGAGTCAATCGACGTTATCATGTACGCCGAGTTTGCTGATTACTGTCCTCAGGTCAAAATGAACAGGATGCGCCTACGGATAGCAGAGCGTCTGAAGCAATCCCAAAATACCGCAGCCTCACTGACGACCTTCAACGAAGTTGACATGTCCTCCTTGATGGAGTTCAGAAGACGATATAAGGACGAGGTGCTTAAGAAGACCGGCGTCAAGCTGGGGTTCATGAGCGCGTTCTCACGTGCTTGTGTATTGGCAATGAAGGAGATTCCGGCGGTCAATGCTTCGATAGAAGGACCCAACGGTGGTGACACTATCGTATATAGAGACTACGTCGACATCAGTGTTGCGGTAGCTACGGAGAAGGGCTTGGTGACACCAGTGGTACGGAATGCAGAATCGTTGGATATGGTCGGCATCGAACAAGCTATTACGGAATTAGGGAAGAAGGTGACTCGATCCGCGCAACAGGATAACGAATTCAGAGCTTACCACTTCCCGTAGGCTCGTGACAACAAATTGACGATCGAAGACATGGCTGGCGGCACATTCACAATTAGCAATGTGAGTTATGGCCATTACCTCTCCACCCTATTTCAGAAATCAAGTATTGATTTGTTCTAGGGAGGAGTCTTCGGATCACTGATGGGTACTCCGATCATCAATCTACCACAAACAGGTGAGAGACCCGATTCGAGGACTGGGATGTTTGCTTATCTTCCTTAGGCGTGTTAGGATTGCATGCGATAAAAGATAAGCCTGTAGCGATCAATGGGAAGGTGGAGATCAGGCCGGTAGGCTGCCCGGCACTCTATACATTCGGCTTGCTCACCACTCATGTAGATGATGTACCTTGCCCTTACTTACGATCATCGTCTCCTTGATGGCAGGGAGGCTGTGACGTTCCTGGTCAAGGTAGGGTTTCTACCCCTTCTAATTTAGTGTATCGCTAACCACGATATTGCAATTCAGGTCAAGCAGTATATCGAAGACCCGCAGCGAATGCTTCTCGGGTAGCGCTTGTGATGCTCTCAGTCCGACAACAAGCGCGCCCGACTCAAATCGGTAATACTTGAGGAATTTGCGCCGTTCATATATATATGTATGTGTGTGTGTGTGTGTGTTGTACTATTAGTTGAAGATGAAACGATTGACCATTGAGAGGACTACCTGAGTGTAACCAGTAAGTCACAACATCTATGAACGCAACGGACTTCAGGGCGTCCGTAGACGTCGACATGCCTAAGTATGTAGCAATGCACTGAGTTACCTCGGCCAAAACGGATCCATAACAGTGATGCTGGTCAAAGGGCGGAGGACTGAGTACAGTCAACTCCACTAGAGGCACAAGTCAGTAATGCTGATCCTCAAAGTTGGTATTTTGTGGGCGCACTTGAAACACCTCGAAAATTCTAGGAAATGTAAAAAGTCTGGTGGGGAGAGGATTCGAACTTGGTTTCAAGAGAAACAAAATGGCAATTTTCCTGAAGGATCTCAGGGGTGTGTTTCCAAAGAGTAATAACGGAGTTTTCATGGGACAAATTATGGCCATCTCTGGTAAAAGGCAAGAAATGGATTCTAAGCTAACTTGTTCCCACTCCATTTCATCACATTTGTTATACAGATATATATATTAATTCCAAACCCCTGAGAGGTCCACCTTCACCTTTTTCGCCGGCGAGGGGTTAAACAACACCAAGGACGTCCTAAACTATGTTTCTCCGGCATTGATCTCAAGACATCATTTTCGACAATCACAATGGCTACCTGTATATTCTGTAAAATCATCAAAGGTACTTACTTAGAAGCCGCGTTGCTGAAACACGATACTGCTGCTCACATGTTCCTGTCAAGGGGATATACCGTCCCTCAAACTCTTCGAGAGCGAACGGATACTCGCATTTCTCGACATTCAGCCCCTCAGCAGAGGACACGCGGTTCGTGGCACGGGTCTATGGATTGCTATACGTTACTGATACGCCGCCGGTGTAGTTGGTCGTCCCCAAGCACCATGGCATCAAGCTGACGGACATACCTGACGATCAATTGGCCGAGGTCCTGGTGAGGGGAAAGCCTTAGTCGGAAGCAAGTGGCGAGAGCAGTCGAACGCTGATGCATTAACGCAAAGCCGGTCGCAAAGAAACTTGCTGCAGCTGTCGGTGCACAGAATTACAACGTCTTACAGAACAATGGCCGGCTCGCACATCAGGAGGTAGACCACGTACGTCAGGCCCCGTCACTCTCTGTACGTGTACAATGCTGATTCCGAACGAGTAGGTTCACTTTCACATGGTATGCGATAATCCACACATCATGGCATGACGAGAATTTGAATCCGTTGATCGTTTGGTAGATTCCCAAACCAAATGAACATGAAGGACTTGGCATCGGTTGGCCGGCTACCAAGACGGACATGGACGAATTGAAGAAGTTGCTGACAGAGATAAAGGCAAAGATGTAGACTCATGGAGTCGATGGGAGTTTGTTTGTTGAGAGGTCATATGACTTCATTTGATCTCGATATTACTTGGAATCGAACCACTAATTTCTCACATTTGCTATTCTCATTGCTCGACATTCACGCTTTGCGGGAACCGACTAAGATACGGGTCCAAATCACAAGGTAGTTTAATACTATAACCAATAACCCTATGTTATAGATTTGTTGAACGCTTTCGCAAAAGCAGTCACATTCAACGACGGTGCTCGTGCACAATAGTCGGCTTCCCCGCCATAGTACCTTGAAGTAGCAGCTGAGACTCAATCGACATCATCTGCGTGGGGTTCTGGGCGAGGTATACCGCTAGATGATGACAAGTGTGTTGAACCCTCCAAGTTCCGATAACTCCTAGGATAAAAATCTAGTAGACCTCCTTCCTTTATCATGCCGTTACGCTCGTAGATCGTCCGGGCTCGGATGTAAGGATCGAGTTTCCAATAATCACTCCTCAGGCTCGCTGCTAGTCCCTCTCTGCGTTCCCATACAGTTCGCCGCTCATCCGCTGCTGTATTGGTTGATACCCATGCCAGTGTAGCTCTCTCAAAGTCCTTCACGATAGACTCCCGCTCGCCGAGGAGACGCGATCTCGCAGCATCGTCAAGCATGCGAGTGTTTTCGTCCGGTTGCGGCTCGATATACTCATACGTCCAGTCCTCATCTCCCCCGAGCTCCTTGGGAATATGGTTTCGGGTAACGAATTGTTCAAGCTCTTCTACACTTTTGGTGAAATGGACTTTACCAGCAACAACCGGATCCAGCCATCCTTTGATGATGTTCCAGATTCCTAATACTGCCTTAAGCGTTGCGCGAGAGTCAAGAGTTAAGGCTGTTTGAGAACATACCATGAAATACCCAGGGCGACTTGTGGACGAGGACGACTCCCAAGCTCTCGGGATAGTTGGCCTCAAAGCATTTGATCATAAATTTGACGGGCCCATAGTCCTGGATCACGAACTTAGAGATTCATAGTGCTCTCATTGAAACAAAATACCACTTACCATATTTGCCATCGAGAAGTTGGTCATGTCAAAGATCACGGCCTGGGTCTTGTCAGAAGGAACAACGGGGGCTGTATAGATCCACACTTACAGCAGTCTCGACAGGTGGAGCTAAGAGCATTCGCGCTGTCTCGATCACGAAGACTGTATATCTCTCTAAGCTTGCCTCGCTCTGTTCCCCTTGCCTATGTAATCGGACCCTGACGAAGCACATGGGTCTCCCTTCCCTATCGGTGCCATGAAGAAAGCTTTTACCCATCCGTAGCTGGGCTAGAAAATCTTCTGCTGCTTTTCTGGTCGCAGGATTGGCGCTTTTCGTAGCTTCGATCGCCCCGCCTTCCCCGCTTTTAATGACATCGTCGTCGACGTGCATCTCTTGCATTCGCCAATGCATCGTCGATATTAGCATCACCAACGCTTTCTCCACATCCCATTTCCTCGCCCGGAGGAAGCGAAGGAGCAGACCGTCGGGATGATCATGCTTGACCATAGACCAGAAAGCACGACGCAGGTTCGCAGGAGACTGGCTAGCGAGAGCATGCGCAAAGTCCTTGTTTTGACCATATTTGTCATCGGCCTCCGATACAGATGTGCCGTCGCTGGGAAGAACGGTGTGACCTCCGTCCGATATCAAATCATCATCGTCAGGGGCATCGGCCCGTTGCTTTCTTCCGAAGAGATGTATTCGCTTCTTGCTCTTCTTGTTCGAACTAAGGGTATCGGTTCGTGGTCTGTGCGTGTTCTGGGTTTCATCCCTGGTTCCAGCAGTATCACTCAGGTTGTTCAATTCAAGTTCATCAGAAACCCCAAAGACTTTGAGAGTCGCGAGCCACATGTCCTGGAGCCGTGCATTTTGCTCAGCTGTCAGGCTTCCGAGGCGGCCTGAAACAGCAGTCGCTGACATGCCTACGGTGCCACGACAGTCAGGAGAGTTGGCTTCTAGTTCCGAGCTACGGTCAGTTGCTAGACGAGAGGCTGAAACGATGTCCCGGGTAGTTGATGTTGCTGTCAAGGGACTCGAGAGAGCGTGTAAGATTAGAGGACAGCTCAGAACGCAACCCAATCCTAGCGCGACTCTGAACAAGTTGCCTCGGCGGCCCGGCTTGAAGTAGGAGCTGTTGGCAGCCTTGTGAAGAGTATAATAACACCTTGGTGATCTATATCCCACGGAACAACTATCCTTCGGGCTATGTTTTATAGGTAACAGACACGGTCTAGGGCTAGTTTTCCCGCAAGCTCTCCCTCCGGCGCGAAAGCGCATAAACATGCAAAATATGCCCTCTCAACGGTGCAAGAACGCAGGCGATGCTCGTATGGAAGACACGATGTTGTCGAACGTACTGCGGGGAGGGCTGGAGGTAAGCAGCCAGTCAGCAATGACATGGATATGGTAAGGTAAGGTACTTCGCTGGCTTACCTAAACGCATCAATGCAAAAGTACCCTGCAGTCGCAGTGCCTTTAGATGTAGATCCGTAGATCCTCGACAGCTCTTGATGATGAGGTCTTTGAGAGAAATGGGTACTCTGTTCGCTGTGAAAGGACGTATTTACTTATGTACAAATGCGAGTAGTGATGATGCAGGATGTTGTTGTTCACACAACCGATATGGTTCACCTACGGTATAGGTACGGTACGAAGTACGGAGTACATGGGCAATCTCAAGATGAGAGCTGCATTTACGAATTACAGGGTTATCTGTGCGTCATTAAGGTAAGGTACCCATATACCGTCACTTCGAGTGTAATCCAGTGTTCAGGTGCTGTGAACCACGCTGAGCATTGAACATTATTCGGATCGCTGCATACGAGGAGGTAAGGCAATATATATCCCTTCTACCCTCGAATCAGCCTTACCTACGTCAACTTCTTTCCGTCACACGTGAAAGCAGCAGGGTGACCCGCAACGAAAAGTCAAGGCACCAGTCCGAGGCTTGATAGTGTGAAAGATTGTAAAATCAAATCCCCGGACCGGACACCTCTTACGGACCCATTGCAATGGCCGACGGCTCCGTCAAACGGTCAACATCACGCAACCAAGTACCTTCTTCCCGGCCAACAACTCCCTTGAGACCTAACTCTCGAACCTCCTTCCACGATGGCCGGGGCATTCGCGCTATTTTTGGCGGGTCCTCGACCTCTCCGCTCGAGACGATAGAACCAGCCTTTGCAGAACTCTCGGACTCGATGGCCGACCTGGAAGCGAACTTCATGCACCTGCAGCTTATGCATGAGAGCCTGTCCCGGTTCAGCGAGAGTTTCGCGAGCTTTTTGTATGGACTGAACATGAATGCGTTTTGTGTGGATTTTCCTGAGGTATTACTCAGCCATCACAGTGATGTGTTCGGTACGGACTGATGTGTTCAGGCGCCAACAACAGACTCTTTCAAGAGGGCGCAGCAGAAGATGGAGCGTACAGGTCCGTATAAATCTGCGGGAGTTCTCATCATGTATCGTACCTAATCAGTCAGCTACAGAGCCGTCTACGGACTTCGCCAGCAGCCGTCCAGATTTCGATGGGGAGACCACATTTATGTGAGTAAAGCAGCGCAGAAGATTCTGCTGTGCGGAGGCATTCCGATGCCCCTATGAACGGACCTTGACAGTCTCACGACTCCTAGGACGAACGACACGATGTTCTTGGACAACCCTCCGACATCGTCAAAAGGGTCGCTTAAATCTGCGACTCGTGTACCGCCGCCAGGGACTGCGACTTCTTCCAGCAGAGGAAGTGTGGCAGGTAAGAGCGGCACGACGCGGGGCTCAGGGCGGAAGACTAGGGGCAGTGGACTACCCACTGCCAGGACTCGTTCCTTTAAGTAAGGACTTGGCCCGCACGAGCTCCAACCTAAGTGATCATTGTTCCGTATCAGCCGTGCTAGTCCAAGCCTCGGAACCATATCTGGCAGCTCCCCGGCACTCTGGTCTTTGGGCGGACACTGGATCTAGTCTCTTAACACGGACCTACCGTTCCAATGGTACCAGCCGTCCCTGGCTCGCCGCATATGCCATGAACAGGAAGACACATAACATGCAGTGGTCAAAGGTTCCATCAAACTGTTCACTGCGCTAAGAGATCTGCATCTTTACTAGTACACTATAGGTAGCGAGCAAGAAGGTTACCTACCTACCTAGGTAGGTAGTCCCTTAAGGAGCTAAGGGCTTGGGAAATCATATTGACACACTTTTGAGGGGATCTTAGAATCAACTAAATCCCAATGAAAGTGGGTACTAGTATGCAGGCCTGATGCCACGAGTCTTGTGAGTATGAAGTAAGAGCATCTGCTATAACGTTACGTGAAAGCAACAAATCCACCCAGTTTGCAGTCATTCTTAGACCTCAAAGGTGGTTGGTTTGTTTGTGATTGAGAGAATCTCCTGATGCTGTTACTGCGGCATCCTGGAGACAATACCTGGGTGAGCTCTTGGCCTAAGCCCTGAGGTACCTACCTTACCTACTACAATACCCTCACTCCACGAGAATAAGACCACTTCAGAACTTGGCCAGACGGTAAGCTCATGAAAAGAATCTATAAGTAGGTACCTTAGTTCTCGATATGGAACATCATCTGTCTTTGAATGCCTCAACAACGATGTCGAAGTCTCAAACCCAAGGTGTTTGTAACTAAGGTAGTGATACACTGTTATCTACCTACCTTAGGTAAGGCCTCGAGCTTGTAAAGTACCTAAGGTACTTAAGGTAAGCTTGGTGGCGGGCGGGAGATCGTCGTACCAGCTTACCTAGGCCCTTATCGGGACCTACCTTACGGTACCTTACCTTTTATTAATGGTACCTTTCGGTAAGTACAAATAAGTTACCTTACTCATATTCTAGGTTGAATTCGGAATCAATATATCAATAAGGTAAGGTATCTAAGGTGAGGTATCTAAGGTACCTGGTAGGTAAGGTAGGTACCAAGGGTACTGTCCTCTCCTTAAGGTATTGTATAAAGCTTTCTTATTGTCGAGATGTCTGTTATTGTACTTCAGTAGTCCCGTACTGTGGATCATCATATAGCTGGCACTGAAGCTTCCACGCCTGCACGAATCTGCACCTCTTCGTCGACATTTGCAAATAAAAACAAAAACAACGAGCATGGGAAGCTTAGAGAGAGCATCGAGTCCTACGGCGCTGGCGTCGTCATCGATGAAGGTTACCGGAAGCACTTTATATGGATGCGGTGAGCTCACTGACGTCCGAGACATGCTCCACGCTGATCATTTAAAAGAACATCTTGAGCAGCTGTTGTTGCAAGGCAACAAGACTGTGCTACTCTCGGTCGAAAATCATAGAACGGCCCAGAACACTATCTTCTTCAAGACTAGGACGATATCACAGACATCGAAAGCCCTGAGGACTGAAAGTGATACGCCGGTGGTCACCTTACGTCCCACGTTCCTTTGCTTGCAATGTCCCACAGTTTATACCTCGCGAGAGGAAGAGAGTCACCGACTGTCCAAAGGACACATGTTCGGTCCGTGAAACCACATCTCCATGTCCATGAGATATGCTGACCTGTACCCAAAGCTCTGGAGTCAGGCTCTGGCGCTCTCTATTGCCACCTGTGTCAAGACTTCATATATGACCACAGGTTTGGCGAACTGCGGACGACGAAGAGTAACCCCCCTGCGCCATGTAGGTAGCTCTATATGAAGTTCTTGGCCGAATTTCTAACCTGTTGTACTAGTGAGCAAGAAGCGGAAGCTGAATGAGCTATATCCGGGTTGCGAAGGGAATCAGTCCGTTGCAGCGAAGTCGACGTCGTTGCCTTGTGGGTTTGGACTCCCTAGGGGTCTCTACAACATGGGACAAACGTGCTTCATGGGTGTGATACTGCAAACCGTCATCCACAATCCCGTGATCAAAAGCTTTTTCCTTGGAGGCGGCCATATTACAAGCGCGTGCACCCATAAGCATTGTATCAGTTGTGCCTTGGATGAAGCGTTCGCGGATCTCTGCACTTCCGGAAAAGTGGACGGCTATGCGGCGTTGGAGATTCTCGTTCGATCTTGGCACTGTGACCAGGTACGTGCTAGACAGCCCTGCTAATCGCTTCTGAGCGACCCAAGCTGATTATAGCCTACAACCAGGCTTTGGCTGGCTATCATCAGCAGGATGCGCACGAGTATTTCCAGTTCCTCCTTCACCAGCTGCACGCCACCAACTGCGACCGCGATGAAGTCGATTCTGACCGCTGTCGATGCACCTTTCACCGTGCTTTCTACGGTAGGCTTCAGAGTAAAGTTACGTGCTGGCAATGCCATAACGTGTCCGTCGCTGAAGACCCTATCTTGGATTTGAGCCTCGATCTCCAAGCGCGAGCGAAGGCCCGCAAAGTGACGATTCGAAGGCCAGAACCCAAGACGGACAGTCAAGTCATCAACCTGACGAGCTGCTTGCGGACATTCACCTCGCGCGAGAAGCTGCAGCCGGGTACCTATAAATGTACCTCTCCAGTCTGCGATGGCGTATCGCAGCGGGCGTACAAGGAACTGGGTATCAAGACGTTACCGCCGGTGCTCTGTATGCAGTTGAAGGTACGAATGAACTCGCTGCTATTCCATCACATCAAGCATAAATGCTGACAGGGCGTCTAGAAATTCGAGCATACGAATGCGAGTAGTGGAAAGCTGGAGACAAAGCTAGAGTTTCCGTTACAGCTCGACATGTTTCCTTACACGACGAGAGTTAAGAAGCACAGGCGACGATGTGGAGATGATGCGAGGGTACCACAAGTTTGGTATGAGCTTCAGAGTGTAATAGTCCACAAGGGCAAGCTGGATGCAGGACATTATGTCTGCTACTGTCGAAAGGCAGATAATGTTGGTTTCCCTTTATTAAGTTGTCAGAATCCACAGATCTTCCCGGGTACTGATATTTTGCAGTGGTTTCTCTTCGACGATAGCAAGGTTACCATCGCCAGTGAAGCTGACGTGCTGGCTGCTGACGCTTACTTGCTGTTTTATATTATCCGGTCGCTGGACGGCCTCGCGGAGCCCGAGACAGCGGGTACAAGTTCCTGCACGAAGTAGGGTTGGCACCACTTTTGGGCTGACAGTGCGTTGATGGACGGCGGACGTTTTCCAGTTATCGGCAACTTTATGGGGTTCAGTGCGGGAAGATCCTGACCTGGTGATATACAACCACATACCGCAATGTAATAAGCAATACTGCCGTACAATGCAGCTTTCCGGCGGCCGAAGTGTTTTAGCTTCCAGGGAGTTCGACCTTCCTTGTCACGATGTTCTCGAGGTAGTAGAGCATTAAACCTTACATAGCTATCAAATAGGGAATCAATAGTCGAAGTGACTTCAAGCAACAATTGCGAGGTTGCGTCCATATATTATTAAGTCCAGCTAAGCCCCCTGCTCAATGATTATACCTAGTCCTATGCTTCTGCCATACGAAGATGTGCTATTTTCGACATAGATGGTGTCAAGGAGAAAAGGAGTCCTGCCCCTCGAAGACAATTTCTCGCGCATCTCACAAGTCTAGGTACCAAGTACCTTATGGGAAAACCCAACAAGGACGGGGCTAGGACCTTAGCTCAGCGGCAATCATTCGCACGTGTGCTGCACATTCAAGATACGATCTGAGAGATCGGCGTCATCTTATCTAAGCTATATCTAATTCAAGTCGTCGTTGCTTGGGTGCTGCAGATCTGGAACATGCAGCGATCAAGTTCAATGGCCGAGCGCCACAGCGGCGGCGGCGGCGACGACGACGACGACGACGACGATAAACCGTGAGTCAAAAGCATGCAGCTTCCAATGTCATGTGTGTTGACATTACAAACTTGCCCAGTCTCCTCTCCGGTCAAGCCTTGGAAGCTTTGGCGGAGTTCTATTCGGAGCGCGATCTTCAGAAACAAAGACTGCAAAGTCTGAAGATTGTAGAAGACGGTGCCAGTAAGGATGCCGCGCTGTCCATGGCAGCCTTCGGGGAGGACTGGAACGTGAGCCAATTCTGGGTACGAAGCACGCGTGCGTCAGAACCTGCCCAGCCCTTTCAAGCCGTTAAGGGGTACGCAGTACAGCGATGAGACAGCCACGATGTTGGCGAAGCAGTTACTGGACGGAGCCACCGACAACTCTTGGATTGCCGTCGTGTCCGCCCCTAGCGTCTTCATACAGCTCAAGAAGCTATTGGTGAGTGCCCCGGCCCCGGCAATGGCATACCAACAGGAGCGAATGAGAGTCAGGCCTCGGCGGAATACCCAATGCGCCCGCGGCTTCGTCTCTTGGAGTTCGACCGGCGCTTTGACATGTTCACCGATTACGTGCCTTACGACTTTTCATATCCGTTACGATTGCCCTGTACGATGCCCTATCCATCGTGATCTACGATCCCCGCTGATTCCTATAGCGGAGCTGCGAGGAAGGTTCGATCGCGTGATCTGCGATCCGCCTTTCCTGAGTGCAGACTGCCAAACAAAAGGTTGGACAACTCTACCTGTTAAGCATTCTGTTCAGGCAAGAGCTGAGACAGATGCTACATAAGCCGCGGTCACGGTGCGGTGGCTATCGAAAGCCTCATCGGAAGAATCGGAGAATAGCACAACAGCAGCGGACGAGCAAGGACCCGATGTGCGACTCGTGGTCTGTACAGGAGAGACGATGCAGGCACTAGTCGCACGACTCTACGTTGGAGTCCGGAAAACCACATTCGAACCTCAACACGCCAACGGACGCCTTAGCAACGCGTTCCGATGCTACGCCAACTTCGAATGCGAGTCCTGGACCTGGCAAGCGCAAGACCAGAGCAAATGATGGTGCCGCAACACCGCTGCGTTGAACGTGATTTCTGTAGTGATGGCAAGGTGAGTTGGTATCTTATACAAGTGATACTACCACGGGAGCTACCCTAAGGTAGGTACGGTACTCAGCATCGAGCTTACTAATATCTAAAATACAGCACCTTACTCTGACCTGAAGGACCTCTGCGGAAGACGAGTCAATTGTCAGCAGTTGAACCACCTTTACGACCTTTACAACTGATCGACCCCTAACAGGCCAGATCGCTGCACCTGTACGAATGCCCTATACTATTGTGGCTTCCCAGCTCTATCCGGGAGAAGACTGGCCTTCCATCTGCGATGTTTCGAAATGTGGTGAAATGCCTGACGACGGGCGAATCGGCCCACCGAGCCATTCCAGTCAAGATACCTTATGTATGGGGTACGACTTCGCCAAGCCCTACGATCGGATACTAGTACGTAAGGTAGTCGGGAAGGTCGACAGATTCTCCGAGAAGTTTCATGCAGGTAATCTCATGGGTAAGGTAAGTCGTGGAAGGATGTCCCGATTCAAGGTATAACGTTACCTTGAATACCTTGGCTTGACAGAGGCACAGACGGTACGAGCACATGAAGTCCATCGATTGTCCAGCACAAAGTAAGGTACCTTAGGTCGATTGTACCATACCGTAGGTACGGTAGGTAGGTGAGACTGATGGCGCCGGTTGTGCCGTTCCGGCGTCCGGTCGTTGCCAACGTCCGAACTCAGATGACTTTTATTTCCTAACGCCGGGTAGCAAGCCGGGGTCCGCCCTACCCTACCTTATTAATACCAGGTAACATTGTCTTAACAAGGGATGAGCCTCATAGTAATAAGATTCCAACAACGTTCAATAGTACTCTCTCTCCCGCAGCTGCTGACGTGATCACTTCTGTTGGGGTTGGAAACTGAGGTGCCTACCTTACAGTACCTTGGGTACCTTACCTCACCTTACCTTACGCTGCTTATTATCACGCAACTGTCTTCCTTCTACAAGATGGCTTCCCGTCTCCCTGCGAGCGCCAACTGCTCTTGCCAGTCGAGTTCGTTCCCACGCCTGCCTTTGGGTTGCCTGCCTGCTGGTCCCCTTACACACCTCATATCGCACCGTGGAAACCTTATATGACCTTACCTATACATCCTCTGAAGACGGACTTCCATACCTCTACGACTTCCCACCGTGGACCCGTCTCTTGTACGCTACATCTCTCGACCCATGCGCTCAGGACTTGTCCCCGAACTTGTAGCCCTCGCAGGGCTGCTTCCGTTAGCGGTTGCCCACCTTCACCATGGTGAGAATAACCACACTGTCGGCGTCGGCGGCTTTACGGCCTCGGCCGCCCCTCCCTTCTCGACGGGTTCGTCCGTGAGTGCAACTCCGGCATCGGAACCTAGCTATTTCACAGATGCTGCCTATCCGGGTCTGTTGATCACACATGTTGCTCTGATGGTTTCGGCATGGCTATTCATGCTCCCGATAGGTAGAGCAACTTCTCTTTCCCTTTCCGCAGGCTCGACACGGTAGGCGAGCTGACATCTTCCACGTTAGGAGTCGTGTTGAGCGTCTCGCGATCGCGCCTAAAGCTACCGGTGCAGTTTTCCTTCCTGGTCTGTAACGCGTCAGGCGTCGCGGTCGGCACCGTCTACAACAGCAGAACTCCGGATCTGTACGAGAACAATGCGCACCATAGACTGGGTTGGGTGGTTACTTGGCTTGTTATGGCTCAGATGCTGATGGGGATGATGACTGCATATGTTGGGCGTGGAAGGGGAAGCATTGCGAGACGTGATGAGCATGAGGCTTTGATTCCGGTCTCCATCGGAGCTATGGCAGAGCACCACCGGCTGCATGCGGTGCCGCACGCCCGTGGGTATAGGTACTCCAACGATAGCGGCCAAGGCACCGAAAGGGCTTCTTCCTCTTTAAGAAGCCACTCGTTGGCCTTAATGGGAGAGGCCAATGGCCAACGATCTATCGAATCTCGAAGAGATCTGTACGACGTCGAGGACGATGACTGGTAGGGGGGGATATTTGAGAAGCCAGAGTCCTTGCATAACAGCAAGCTTAACCGATATCTGTCGAAAAGGGTTTTTGGTTCAATGCTCTGCGATCGGGTCCTCGGATGGATCGATCTGGTGAACAACGGTCTGGACCGAGTCATACTGGTCCTCGGGTTCGTGGCGATCGCAACCGGCGTTGCTACTTACTACGGCCTTTTCGTAAGTTCAAGTCTAGCCGCTCCAGCCACTCTTTTGTATACTCATGCTTGGCAGCGCCGAAATCTGATATTCAGCGGCCTCGCACACTGTGTCAAGGGTGGTATCTTTTTCTGGTACGGGCTACTCACTTTCGGTCGTTGGATGGGCTGTTTTGCCGAGCTCGGCTGGGCTTGGAACATGAAACTTCCTGCGAGCGTGGTCGGGTCGAGGAAGGCGTCCGTGCCGTCCGCAGAATTTGTGGAGTCGTTCCTCATCTTTCTCTACGGCTTGACGAATATCTTCCTCGAACATCTTGCCGGCTGGGGTCAAGCATGGTCTGCCCAAGATTTGGAGCACGTGTCCATCGCGATCCTGTTCTTTGGTGGCGGCTTGGTATGTTTGACTTTTGTCTGACCTACATCTCCTCGACTGACCGAATCCAGTGTGGCATGCTGGTGGAGTCACGAAGAGTACTGGAGTTATTGCACACGAGCATAATCATAACCTCCCTAGGCTCGGGGGTGCAGGAACCTCGGGAATCTTGGCATTCTCCGAGAACGTACAGCATTTCGTTGAACCCCTTACCCGGACTTGTCATATTGCTTCTTGGCTTTATGATGAGTTCGCATCATCAAGAATCCATGGTGTCGACCATGTTGCACGCGCAATGGGGCACTATGCTGATGGGATCCTCTCTGGCACGAGCCGTTACGTATCTGCTCGCATACCTCTCACCTCCGACGTCTTTCCTACCTTCACGGCCCCCTTCTGAGATTCTATGTGCATTCTGCCTTATCTCTGGTGGGCTCATTTTTATGGCTAGCGTACGTCATTATATGCTGGCCGTGGGAGATTTTCACTGACGTTGCGCGTAGAGTACCGACACAGTCACCGCGATTGAGGTCCATGGCTTGAGTGCTATGCTTGTTTTCACCGTGACGATGGGCTTTACCGCCTTCCTCATGGCCTGGATGACGCTGGTTTTTACCGTGAGAGGTTGGGCAGTACGGCGAGAGCTCCCACCGGCCCTTGCAGGCGCAGTTGAAGACCTAGAACCGTCCCCTGCAACTGTCACTCCATCGTTTGAAGCATCAGTTCAGCATAGGTGAACTTACCACATTACAAGAAGTCCCATTAGCCCCCTTATTGTTTAGACAATCCTAGCAATGACATGTTCGCTTATCTTATGAGACTGCTTGAAGAGTGTAGCAGTGTCATGCGCAAAGAGAAAGCAGAACCGTCCTTACTTCGTAAGCTACCCAACCGTCCTGACCGATCTCTCTACATGAGAATTTTCTGAACAGATTCCATGGACTATGTGTCACTTAGCATATTGTCTTTCATACGGTACCTTACCTGACTCTTCTGAATAACACCTATACCTCAGGTTTCTGTACCTTACAAGTACCTTAAGGTACCAGGTAGTAACTTGAGTTGTGATGCGTCACTGCCGAGTCTCGCCTGGCTATGTACCTACCTAATGTACTGTATCAGAATGAAATATGTATACACCCTTGCATATTTTTCGTACCTCACGCCCCGACCCTCCAACACACAATGGCTTGAATATGCTCTGGCCCCAAATTGCAAGACTCCACTTCAACGTGATATACGGTCTGCTCACGGGTGTCCCCAATGGATGGTTTCCGCCTAACAATTAGTTTGAAGGATCCAGAAAAAACCGGATAAGCCGCAATTGCCAAGCTCAACCGACATCGCCTTGATGGCACCTACGTTCCCACAGTTCAACCCAGCAAGACTACGGTCATTCATTCTGAGGCTACCGCTGTTCACACGTGTCACATTGATTTTGTTTATCATTTTTTGGTTCTTGGAGTTGCAGCCAATATGGAACGTTGTACAGTGGGGGGCGTTGATACCAGGGGAGGTCGGCCTCAGTACTAGTCGGTCACCACGGGTTGCGTCCAAGAGGATATCCTCGGCGGTATATCTTTGATGGGTAGCGGGCTGATGGTTTTCTTAGTGTACCGACTGAACACCTATCCTTTAATCCACGTTAACTTTTTCCATGCGTTAATCAACGCTCTTGCGCTCACACCGCTGATGGAACGTTTCGAGGCAGAGCATGGAACTTTGCTTACGGGTGCAATGTTTGGCGGCCGTGAGTGATGGACCCGCAATATGTGGCGAATGGGATCTTAGGCAAAGGGCGTTCGTACTGACTGATGCAGCGCTATCCACAATACCGGCAGGATTGTACTTGTTGTTCGAAAAGGTTGTGCTTAGAGGCAATACCGCGATCATGGGGGCGAGGTGAAACTCAAAGGCCTCCGAACCGGTTACAACCACAGGCTGATCAGAGTGGTAGTGTGTGGGTTTTTGTCCTCTTGGCAGTCGAAGCTATCAAGACCTACAAAACCAATCCGTATTTCAGGTACCCTGGTCCGCACCGAAGGTCCCCACTGCCACGTTTTTGATGTGCGTGTAGCTTGAGCGTATATAAAATACCAACCTGGACCACACCCTTAGTCATTACACTGCTTGTCACCTTCCTCGTCCCGAACACTAGCCTCATTGGCCATCTCTGCAGCGTCGCAGTGGGGTATCTCTGTTCGTGTCCCTACTTCCTATTCAAATTACTCGTGCTAACGTCTCGTCGCAGTCGGTCTCGGCTACTTGAACCTTTTGGCGCCACCGGAGAAGGTGCTTCGCTGGATAGAGGGGAAGATGAATCTGCTCGGGAGGTTGCCGCACTACGTCTCTGTGGACCAAAAGACTTATGGAAGATACGGTGTACTACCTTCCACCGCACCTGCGTTGGCTGTCACAACAGAGAATGCCGTGCCGTTGACTTATATGGCCTCTACTCAGCGTTTAGGCCCATAAACAAAACCGATCTCTCTCTGCGCTGCCTTAACTTCCGTCGAGTCTTTCTGATCCAGAGATGCTATACTATCATCTGTAACTCTACCGCCTTGTAGTTCCGCCGGTCTTCCCCCCCTTATGTATACGTCGTTGTTTAGACTATTGATACCGGCGAGATTTGGCAACGTGCCATCACGGAAATACATTGAGCACAAGTCCACAATACCCCCATATCGACCACACGGTGTTCGAATCTTCAAGGGAATTCCTTTCATAATATCTATGGCCTAAGCAGGTACATGCTTGCCGTATATATGTATCCTAAGTAAAGTAGATTTGATTGAATCTTGCCAAGAGTCGCCTGCGGTCGGCCGTATAGGATTTTCAACCCTTGATCTTGAAATGATTGCTCTGCGTGAAGACTATAACCACTGCGGATGCCATTCCACACGAGCACACTCTGGTCAATGTTTTATGCAGGTTTCGGGTATCAATGATAAGTGAGCTTGACATTATGCCTCAGCTGGCATGTTTATTGACCACACACATACAGCCCCAACACTTTTGACCTTACGAAGGGACCCGCGGATTCTTAAGCTACCACCATATCTTTCCGCTGCCTGTCTCCTTGTAGGAGTCGCCTGGCTCCTTCTACTGCCCCTGGACAGGTACTCGCGCCAAACATACATCTCAGAGAACGCGCTGCTGCCGGGGCAAGTGCATACATACTTTGGAGGAAGTGAGCAGAATGTCTTCCGCGCATTCAAGCACGAGGTGGACGCTCTTACAGCCGAGAGCGATGGCATGTATGGTACTGGTTGATGTTGGCATCTCGTGCCGTACTGATTTCGTACACGGAGGTGTAGTATTGTCGAGAAACTCGAAGACATCTTCAGATCCACGGGCTTGAAGACTGCTAGGCAACCGTACAGCTACAGCTCATCTGGACGTTCACATACCGGCGAAAATGTCTACTCAATCCTGCCCGCACCTAGAGGTGATGCTACCGAAGCCATCGTGCTTCTTGCGGCGTGGAGGGACATGGGCGGCAACTTGAATCGAAGTGGTGTAGCGCTCCTTTTCACGCTGGCAAAATACTTCAAACGTATGAACTCTGTAGAGAAGTATTCTCGCCCTGTTCTCTCAGCTTGATAACCGACGTGCTGCAGGGTGGTCGCTGTGGTCAAAGGACATCATCTTCTTGATCCCCGCCGACAGCCGAGCTGGGCCACAAGCATGGGTGGACGCATATCATAATACTCACTCTAATCATTCTGTAGCTCCCTTGACACTAAAAAGTGGAGCTTTGCAAGGCGTGGTCGCCATGGACTACGCCCTTGATCACCCCTTCGAGTCCGTACACGTCCTCTACGATGGGATCAACGGCCAGCTATCCAACCTTGATCTGTTCAATACGGCAGTATCGATCACTAGCGGTCAAATGGGCATGGCTGCGTGTTTGCAGCGGATGTGGAAGCATGATGACAGTCACACCGAGAGGCTTCAAACGATGCTTAGAGGCATGGTTAGCCAGGGTCTCGGTCATGCTTCAGGACCTCACAGCAGCTTCATTCCATATCACATCGACGCGATCACTCTACAAGCAGTCGGTTCGGGTTGGCAAGATGAGATAGCCATGGGAAGATCGGTCGAAAGTATCTTCCGGAGTCTCAACAACCTTCTCGAACATTTCCACCAGAGTTTCTTCTTCTACCTACTGATGCAGGTAAACCGTTTTGTCAGTATTGGAACGTACCTCCCGAGTGCGATGTTAGTGGCGGTCAACTTTACCATCACAGCTATTGCCCTGTGGGTGCAGAGTGGTCGTGAACGAACTGCTGGAAATCTCTCGGCGATGGTCGCCTCGACGACGACCCCTGTAAGATCTGAGCAAGCCAAAGTTGAACTCATCAAGTATGATGGAATGCTTGCCGTCGTGCCAAAGGATGCCCTTGTCGTAGTTGAGAGGCATCTTTCGTTACCCCTAACCCTGGTGGTCGTGGCGCATTTCCTTGGCGCAATTCCTCTTTATGTGTTCAATCACATTTCGGAACAAGTACGCTTGCCTCCGTGCCCAAAGCCCATATCTATACTAATCCGTGTCCAGACGATAACGACCACTATGATCATCTTTTCGCTCCTCAACCTTCTCGGTCCCTATGTGTTTGCTATCCCGCTCACACGTTACTTCACACCAAGTGAACAGCAGTATCTTCTCTTGAAGTCATTTTCGTTGCTCGTACTTGGCATGTTTTTGTCCGCCCTTGCCACACTTAACTTTTCCTTGGCGTTTCTGACCGGTCTACTTTCGGCGCCGTTCACGTTCATTCCCATCCGTCTGCAGTCGCGCGCGGTAGCGTTGGGAGGAAGCTTGCTGCTGAATCTCGTTTCTCCCTTCGCTGTGCTTTTTGCCTGCAGCATATATTGGAAGGTGCCGGTGCAGGACCTTCTGATCGAAGCGGCGTTTGGGTGGAATGTCTGGGGCATGCGGACGCAGGTGGTCGTATGGTGTGTCTGGTGGCCTGCGTGGCTGGTCGGAACGGTCATCATGGCTGCTTCGGTGGTAGGTTAGATGTAGTGTGGGGCAGTAGTCCCAACTGGCCCTGGACACGCTGTTCAATCATTCAACCCGGAATTGTGAAAGCGTTGTGCCAAGCAAAGCGAGCCTTTACCGTGATGACGGCTGAACACCTGTGTGTTCCAGCCATACCCAAGGTGGTCTCAACTCACTGCTACTGCTCCAAAAGTCAGATTGAGTGCACGACAGATGATGGTTCATTGATCTGATGTAGATGCAACTGCAGGCGTTGCTCCCCCAGCGTATCCACTTTCGGATCTGGTCATACAGGCTAGTCTGTGGTAAGAAGCCCTGGAACACCGTGGTCTCAAATACAGTCCTAACGCTATGCCGCCCACACGTCCTTCCCCACCCCCTCGATCCAGTTCCCGAGTTGGTTGACGCTCGAATCCCACTCTTTCAATCTCACCCTCATACCGGCGATCTGCTTCATATCCAAGACCTTCGGCTGTACCCAATTTATCCGAGCAATCTCGGCCACCTGATCAATGCTGCCTTTCAACAGCCCCAGGCTCAAGGCCTTCATAATGAGGTGCTCGATGTCGTTTACTCGGACCTTTGTCTCGTCCGAAATGGTGGCAAAGGTCATGGCACGGTCGTGCGCTGGCCGTCGGAATACGGTCTCTGTCAATGCTGATAGGGAGATCTTCTGGTATAGAAACATCTTGTGCTTATGCAGGAGCTTGTTCTTCGATATGTTGCCGGCGAGGACGTCGTAAGCGGCTAGATCACCACGGTTGAATGCAAAGAGCAGTTCACGCAGCCAGGCATGTGGAGTCCCGACCAGGGAATCGAGTATTGGATGGAGGAGAAGCTCGCCAAAATTATAGATCGAGTCAGAAACGAGAGCCGCCACGCTGAGGTCGTAGGCTCTCGATTGGCGCTCGTCCGTCGTCAAGTCTTTCAGGTCGATGCAGGCGAGGAAAAGAAGGGCGTTGCGATAGTAGGAAGCGAACTCATGTTGTGCCTGACTAGCATTAGCGGGCATATCCTAGAATCATACCACATGCCACCACCTACGTGATAGTAGTCGGCATTGATGCGGTAGAAGGTTGCATGTACTACGGTCTCTACCGAATCGAAACCGTCGAGGATTGCTTCCGCTCGATCCAACTCCGTCCGAGCACCTTCGAGGTTCTTGAGGTGTAGGTTTACGCTGGCCAGAGCCACGGTGCCGTAAACGAAGGCATCCTGTGACGAGGGTTTGTTGACTCTGTCCACGAGTAATGTGAGGAAAGCCAGTCGTTGGTGATCGTCTAGCACCCTCGACGTTAGCAGAGCATGCCCGATTCATGAAGCATCACATGCATACCCTTGCATTGTGTAACGGCGAGGAGACCCAGTGTGACAAGTTTGAGCTGGTTAATCTTGTCCCCAAAACTCAGGATGAACTTTCTCCAGAGTGCCAGCCGCTGAGGTGCACTTTCCGGATGTTTAAAGTAGTCGACTAAGGCGTCGGTGAGCTGATGCCAGAGTTTACGTTCCCAGAAATCTTCAAATGCCATGTAGCGATGCTGAAGTTCGACCGGTGCGGCATCTCGCTGCTCGGAGAGGAAGTTTGGTATTGTGTCGAGGTCCATGGCTGTAGACGATGAACGGGTCAGATGGGATTATTTTCGTCGACTCGAACGTTTTGGGTAAAATGCGTTGGATGGGAAATTCTGGTATTAGGAAGTGAGCGCAGTCAGATCACTACATATCCAGTGTCTGAATCAATGTCGCGAGCTCGGGAGCTTCTAAGCTTCCATGCAGAGCCTCACTTGTCCACTAGCGCGACGTAGACCCCAATCCACACCCACCACCCACCCTTTACCACAGCCGCTCTCACCCGCAATACGCCCCATTGAGGACGAAGTGGTTCGATATACGATATGAATAATCGCTGGACCAGTCGAGTCGGAGGTGGCCTCAAGGCTGCAGCGAGGCAGTCGCCCAGATCGTCAGTGGGAACTCAGAGGAGGGGGTTGCAAGATGTGACCATCACGCGAACTGGCAAGCCAATCATCAGAGTCCAGGGTGGAAGGTCAGTATACTGAATGCCGGAGTGCGCAACTTTTGCCTAGTATTTCTGGTTGAGCTAACACAAGGTATCTTCCACAGGTCTTCGCTCGGAGGTACTCAACCCCTACAATCTTCGAAATTTATCGCTGAGACTGCGCCAAGGGCACACCGCTACGGTGTTTGGAGCCACCGGATTCCTCGGTCGATATATCGTAAACAGACTTGGTAAACCGATCCTGCCTTGAAGTTGTCCATAGGGAGTCTAATCCACGACAGCTGGTCAAGGTTGTACTGTCGTTGTGCCCTACCGGGAAGCGATGGCAAAGCGCTATCTGAAGGTGACAGGGGACTTGGGGAGAGTTGTGTTCATGGTGAGAAACGCTCGGGTACAGGCGGGGAGAGGGACACCGTGTCTGACGGTGTACGTGGCCTAGGAATTTGATCTAAGGAACACACAATCACTGGAGGAGAGTGTACGGCACTCGGATGTCGTGTACAATCTCATCGGCCGGACGTATCCAACGAAGTAAGTCGTCCTCAACTGCAGTGCACAACAGGGTTTGTCGCTGACGTACGGGCCTCACTTAAGGAATTTTAGCTATGAAGATGTTCATGTTGAAGGCGCGGAGCGCATCGCAGAAGCAGTGGCCAAATACGATATAGACCGGTTCATCCACGTTTCGTCTTACAATGCCGACAAGAATTCACCTTCCGACTTCTTGCGGACGAAAGTATGGCACCAGCAATCTTCAATCCTGCTTGCTCTCAGTTAGTTCAGGCTGATTGATGGTGATTTGGCAGGGATGGGGTGAGGAAGTTGTGCGTAGCATCTTTCCGGAAACCACAATCGTCAGACCTGCTCCGATGTTCGGCAATGAAGATTGGCTCCTGCACAAGCTTGCCGGGGTAACCAATCTCTTCACTTCGAATCACATGCAAGAAAGGTTCTGGCCAGTACACGTGAGAAGATACCTTGAAACGGTTTGAGATGGCGGACATACGCTAACACGGTGGTCTCAGGCCATTGATGTCGGACACGCTCTGGAAGTGATGCTCCAAGACGACAGTACAGCGTCCGAAACTTTTGAGTTGTATGGACCCAAGAAATACTCAATGGCGGAGATTGGCGAATTGGTCGATAGGGAGATCATCAAGCACCGACGGCACATCAACGTTCCGAAGCGCGTCCTCAAGCCAGTAGCCAATATGCTCAACAAGGTGTTGTGGTGGCCAACTATTTCGGCCGACGAAATTGAGCGAGAATTCATCGATCAGAAGATCGACCGTTCCGCGAAGACATTCAAGGACCTCGAAATTGAACCAGCTGAGCTTAGCAAACTTACATTCCATTATTTGGTGAGTCCTTTATCAATCGTACTTGTGTGCGCTATCTGGCTAACGTCGAGTGTCCCTGTAGCAAGGATATAGGAGTTCGGCTTTCTATGATTTGCCCCCGGCAACGGAGCGCGAAAAAAGGGAGGAGAAGAAGTATCTGCATGTCCTTGACGATCAATAGTCTTACATTACTGTCGGGTGAACCTTAATGGCCGGCCTTGACCAGGGGATATCAATGCGATCAATTCTATGGACAACCCCTGACTCCGTACACACCCGCGGCCATAATGTAGAGCGGACGAAGTGCACTCCCACTAGACCTTGTAGCACGTGCAGACCGCAATAATCAATTGAAGCATCGTGACCAACATAATCAGAACCCCTTCTCCACCATATAAGGGGCAAAATGTTAAGAGGGCAAAAATTTCAAAAGATCGACAATGACAAGGTTCGAACTTGCGCGGCCGAAGCCATAAGATATCGATGCACCGGGAGACGGTACATTCAAGTCTTACCCATTAACCACTCTGGCACATTGTCTCAGTTGACTAAGTACTAAATAGATTATATAAAGCAAACTCATAACTGAGCAACTGTGGGCCTGGACTGTGTTTGCTCGACCACGCAAAATGCGTTCTTCAATCTTACTCTCCTTCACCAGAAGGCGAACATACTTTGTACTTGTTCGGATATCGGCTGGCAACTACATACTCCGTAGGCGTGCCCCTAATCGATACCTTGCTAGATTTGGATAACAACATAATTGTACGGGTACACTTGACGCTTTCAAAAGGGGCTGTAACAGATAGCCCTAGCGACAGTGTGGTTTGTCAAGCAAAGGGACAACCCGAGGAATCTACAATGCCGCTCGTCCCTGAATCTGCCACTGACCTTGAGATACCTGCCCGACCTTGCCATCTCTCTCGAGCTTGCGCAGGACCTGCAGCAGGCCCCTCTCCGCCGGTTCATGCAGGTTCTCCGGCACGTCTTTGTAGATGACCTTGACGATCTCGATCGGCGTCCACGCGGCGGCGGTGCCATCGCCGTCTGGAGTCCCAGAGGGGGCGCCCATTGTCGTCGCCGCCGCCGTCGTCCGTCCCGTCTTCAGCACCTGCATGACCTCATCCTCGCGCTGCTGCCGGTGCGCGATGTACTCTGCGATCTTCCCGCGGCCGTCCGCGACGACGGCGCCGTGACCCGGGTAGGCCCTGCCGCTGAACTGACGCTGCATCTGGTCGAGGCTGGAGAGGTAGGTGGGCAAATCTTCGAAGACGGCCGTCCCGTGCCCCAGCACATTATCCCCCGTGAACATCGCGTCCTCTTCCTCCAGCACCAGGGCCATGTGATCGCTGGTGTGACCTGGGCAATGGAACGCCCTCAGGCTGGCGCCCTCCGTCCGAAACATCCGCCCGTCCTGGATGTCGATTTGGCCCCCTTCCGGATCGTTCTTGTACACCTTCGCGTCCGGGCAGAGTTCCAACAGGTCTCGGATGCCGCCGACATGGTCGTGGTGCCGATGAGTCAGGATGGTTTCGTGTACGGTCGCTCTCTCCGACGCGAGGACCTCTTGCAGCAGTCGCGACCACGACGGTTTGCCCTCGCCGGTGTCGATGAGTAGGCGCCGTGGTCCCCGGCCGACGAGGTATGTGTTCGTGCCTTTGTGACGATCGGCGAATCAGCGGACGAAACCATTGATCATAGCCGTAAATGATCCTCGCGGCGATTAGTGGCAGGTACTGCGTGTCATACCTTGTAAGGTGAACTATTCGAGAGAACGGTCAACAATCAAGGCTTGCTGTCTGTAGAGTGTGCTTTTTCTCGCTTTCGCGCGCACCCATCCAACTCTGCTTACGTACCTTCCCCGGATTTCCTCCCAAGATCCGGATCACCGTGGCGCTCAGCCTTTCCACATCTGGCAAGGACACCAGATGAGTCGCCATACCTTCGAAAGGCTGCTGCGAAAACCAAAACACTCACTGCTGACCATGAGGGGTCGCAACCGCCTCGGAACCTATCGCGCCATGAAGCCTGGACCCAGTGACGGCAAAACGCAGCGTGCGGGTCAGTGTTTCCCGCGCTGAACCATACCACTCAATAATGTCCCTGCCTCGGTACCTCCGAGTTCGCCAAAAGTACAAATTACCTAGGCCAATGGCATTTAGACGGCTATGAGGCCCCAGGGACACAGTAGTAACTGGTACGAAATACCATCTCACAGGGAGGCAGCACAGGGAGGCAGCACAGGACGATTGATTAAATTGTGTTGACTTCAGAACGACTCTGCGATAACCACACTAACATGTACACTAATGGCATGTGTTCCTGATAAGTACTGAATCGCTGATTGTCTTGACATGGCCTTCCGCACCACCTAGTCGTACTACCAAACCAGTGATCTGCGTTACCGCCCCGCGGGTCCAATAAATATCAACCTCAATCGCCCGCGGGCATAAGATTGTTGCCTCCAGCGCTACACCCCATCTTCTACGAGTGATGTTTTGCCATGGTGTTCAGCGCGCTACCGTTCTTGAACCACTCAATCTGCGACTCATTGAAGGTGTGAGCGAGCTTGACTTCCCAAGCTTTTCCGTCCTTTGGATGTACCCTCATCGTCATCGGCTTGCCAACGGCGAGTTCGGTGCACATCAAGTCGACCTTGTCATCAGGGTTGATCTTGTCGTAGTCTTCCGTGTCAATGAACGTCAGAGGGAGCATGCCCTGCTTCTTGAGGTTGGTTTCATGCTACAAAGCCCACCCATATCAGCTTCCATACACTCTGTACTCAGATGTCCCACTTGACTTACAATACGAGCGAAACTCCTCGTTATGATAGCGAGACCCCCAAGATGTCTGGGTTCAAGTGCAGCGTGTTCTCTGGAACTCCCTTCACCGTAGTTCCAATCCCCGACCACGACCCATTTGACACCCTTCTTCTTGTAGTCTCGCGCAGTCGCTGGTACTGCGTCTACATCACCGGTGATTTGGTTCTTTACCTTGTTAGCCTCTCCGTTCGCTGCGTTGATCGCGCCAATAAGCATGTTGTTGGAGATGTTATCAAGATGACCACGGTACTTGAGCCATGGGCCGGCCACTAAGACCAGCGGTCAATAACACTGCCATGAACCCGTCGACCATGTTTTGGTACTTACTTGAGATATGGTCGGTAGTAGTCTTTCCTTTCGTCTTGATCAAGATCGGAATATCGGTCGCATCTTTGCCATCCCACGCATCGAACGGCTCGAGGATTTGCAACCGGTCACTTGACGGGGACACAGCCACGGAGATGGACTGCCTGTCCTCTGGTGGCGCCTGATACGTGTCCCGTCCCGGATCGTACCCTCTAGCAGGCAGTGCGTCGCCCGTCGGTACAGAAAGCATGAAATCCTTACCGTCCTTGTCCTTTACGGGGTCAGTCAGGGGGTTGAAGTTGAGTGTTCCCGCTATGGTCATGGCGACAACCAAATCCGGAGACGTCACAAAGGCATGGGTTGCAGGGTTGGCATCATTCCGTCCGGTGAAGTTTCGGTTGTACGAGGAGATAATCGAGTTAGGTTCGCCCTTCTTGACGTCCCGGCGGTCCCATTGGCCGATGCATGGGCCGCAGGCGTTGGCCAGGATCATGCCACCAAACTCCTCAAGGGTTTCAAGCTGGCCATCGCGCTCGATGGTGGCGCGAATTTGCTCAGAGCCTGGCGTGACGGTGAAGGTAGCCCTTGCTTTGACCCCGTGGTTGAGAGCGTCACGAGCGATGGAAGCAGCTCGGGACATATCTTCGTATGAAGAGTTTGTACAGGATCCGATGAGACCAACCTTGAGTTCCTCGGGCCACTTGTTCTCCGCAACCGCTTCCTTGAATTTGGAAATCGGAGTGGCCAAGTCGGGTGTGAACGGACCGTTGATGTGCGGCTCCAGCTCAGATAGGTTAATCTCAACGAGCTGATCGTACTCCGCACCCTTATCCTCATGTAACTCGCTCGCATAAGCTCTGGCAAAGTCTCCAATGCGCTTGCGCTTCGTCGCCGCCAGATAGTCGTACATGCGATCATTGAACGGGAAGACCGATGTAGTCGCGCCGATCTCAGCCCCCATGTTGCAAATAGTACCCATACCGGTCGAGGAGAGGGAGCTCACGCCAGGGCCGTGGTACTCGATGATAGCGCCAGTGCCCCCCTTTACGGTGAGGATTCCGGCAACTTTCAAGATGATGTCTAGCAGAAGTATCAGCAAATCGAAGCCGCCAGGTTGGGTTGATGATCAATAGAGACCTTTGGGTGAGGTCCAGCCAGACAACTCTCCAGTCAACTTCACTCCAATCACATTGGGAGCTTTCAACTCCCAAGGCAAATCAGCCATCACATCAACAGCGTCCGCACCCCCGACGCCAATAGCGCACATCCCGAGGCCTCCGGCGTTAGGAGTGTGCGAATCAGTACCGATCATCAAACCTCCCGGGAAGGCATAGTTCTCAAGGATGATCTGATGGATGATCCCAGAGCCCGGTCGCCAGAAACCGATATTGTACTTGGCGCAAGAAGAAGACAAGAAATCGTAAACTTCCTTGTTGATATCCTGAGCTCTTGCCAAGTCCTTCTCACCTCCGATCTGAGCTTCGATCAAGTGATCGCAGTGGACGGTGGTAGGCGTGGCAACGGATGGCATGCCTGCGGACATGAACTGCAGTAGAGCCATCTGGGCGGTGGCATCTTGACATGCTACACGATCCGGACGCAGTTTGAGATAGGATTTCCCTCGCTCGATCTCTTGTCCGTGAGGATCGTCAAGATGGGAGTATAGAATCTTCTCGGCAAATGTGAGAGGGCGATTTAATCGTGAGCGAACTACCGATAGATTCTCGGACATCTTCCTGCACACCGTGAGTCAGCGCTGGCGTGTCGCGCAAATGCAAGCTATTGACTGCCTCCCACGCATACTGCACTGTGAGACGGGCCAAATTCTGCCGCTCGATCTTGCAGAAGAGGAAGACCGAAAGATCGTTGAAGCACGTACTTGTAGTTCAGGTAATGACCCTATATAGCAATGTTAGCCTAGTCATCGCAGACGAAGAACATTTCCTCTCGGCCGAAGATAGCCGAGTCATCCCCTTGAAATCGAAGGACTGATCTAACTGACCTTCTCCCAGTTCGTCATTTCAACCTTCTTATCTAGAGGATCATCACTGACAGTGGCCAACGTCCGAAACCGAGGAAGCTTCATGATCAAAGTCAGCAGAGCATGGCTGAAGCGGCTGTGCGTATGGCTATGGTGCCTTCGACGCGATCAATGGCAATGGTAGTGGAGTACATACGGCTCGGACGCATGGTGTCTATCATAGCAAGTTAGATTGGGTTCTGGTCGTGAGCGCGACCAGCGGCAAAAGAGCTGCATTGTGAAAAAGCAACGATTGCGCACGGGGAGCATCAAGCGGAGTAGCTTCCAACTTACCAGTTTCCCAAGGCGGGCAAACTGCCTTGTTGAGATCATCTTGGCCAGATGTCAACGACAACTATCCACAGTGATATGTGTTGACCAAGGTCGAATGGGGAGAAATGGGTGGAGCAGTCAGGTTGTGTGGTTGAATTGGGGTTTGGAGTGCAAAGCGAGGAGAAGCTATGTCCGTCACTCTCGCTCGACCCTAACGTTATCTGGCTGCCAACAGGATGGTTAGAATCCGGCCAAAAGCAACGGCCACAACCGAGTTTACTCACCTCTTACAGTACCTGTCAATGGACTTCTGAGGTACTTCAGATAGAACAGTCACGGCTCCGCTACGATCAATGTACAATAAGCCCTGTCTCTGAATGGAGCACCCAGGTTGGGAGAAGGAGGGACGTTCCACAACAGTGAGCCATACATACCTAACCGAGGGAATGGGGGAAGGGAGTGAGCACTTGGCAAATGGCGCTTAGTCACACAGTGTTCAAACAATATCTAACCCTTACTCTGTGAACTTGGTAAGAGCTTCAATAATATTAAATACTATCGTTCAATAAACCTCCCTGTTCCCTCCCAAGTCAACAGCTCAACTTGACAGTCTCAGGAAGGAAAAATTTTCGAACCAGACGCATTTCGAGGGATTACGTTAAACGGGCCAAGCGTCGAAGATGGCCGTAGTTCGGAGGACCAAGACGAAGACGAGGCGCAAAACGAGGTCAGCCATTTGTATTTTGCGCTTAATAGGATCTTTTTGATCAGATCGAGTTCCGGGACCTTTTCAGCGACTCTATCTGTTGCTAACCGGGACATCTTGGACTAGGGATCTGGATCAAGTATACGCCGACCTGCACTCTCCGAAACACCTCTCCCAGCACCAGAGCTCGAAGCTGGCCGAAGATCTACCAGGGCTGGGGCAATGGTACTGCGTTGAATGCGCCAAGTGGTTTGAAGGGGAGAACAGCCTAGTGCAGCATAGACGAGGCAAGGTCCATAAAAGAAGGTAGCGCTCCCCAGTGCGATGCACCTGTCTCTGCTGTCACTGTCAGCTGACTCCGCTAGGGTCCGCTTGCTCAGGGAAAAGCCATATACCCAGAAGGAGGCGGAGGCAGCGATTGGTTTGACGACGGACAATGGCAAACAGGTGGAGCTGAAAGGTGAAGCTACTGAGGGAAAAGACACAGAGTCAGAAGGGTTACAGCATGGTCAAATAAACATGACATGAGGGCAGATTCAAGGGGCGACCAACGAATGCGAACCTTGCCAAACTTAGAGCATCTCCCGGTCATTCGTGGGACAACCCCACAGGCGATCCCCCCCTGGTTATCCAGCAAAAGCGAGGCGGCCTCGTAAAGCCTACCTTACGGGCATGAAGAGATCCACCTCAAGTTCCGGGGCTTGCGACCCATAGCCATGCAACGGCTGGTGGTCACGCTTGGCTTGAGTAAGGGTGTGGATCTCTGGTCCAAACGTCCGATCATGCACTGTGTCAAACGCACCTTGGTCTAGCCTCACTGAGAAACTGTGAGAGCTGTGGAACTCCGATTATTCAAATCTGTATATATAGAGAAGAATTTCGACATAGATCAATCATCGTAGCGACATTTGTTGAGAGTTTTACACGGTCACTCACTATGAATTGCTATTGGGAAGATATATTGTAGCCTAAAATAAGTAAACTCCTGTCGATGCCCAGGTACGACTTCCCTTTACCATAGTGGGACCGACTTACTCTCCTGATATAAATCAGTTTTCCACCTGGCTTTCTAACGAATCATTCTGAAATGACAGCCACAACGTTCAGAAGTACTGAGCTGTTTGGCGGTGCCATGTTGGCTGATCTCCCCTCCGGCTTTATGGATGCGAGGTCAGTATCTTCAGATCCTAAGTTGGTTGACTCTCCACTATATCTTCTTTTCAAGCCCTCCACCCACGTAAATAAACGTTTGTCCGGTATCAGCACACAATGCAGTGCAGCTAGTACATCTATCACGTTTCGTTGGTCTTTTCATGACTTTGTCCAGCGTTCATTGCTACTTTGAACACGTTCTGGTCGCTTGTATGCTCGCTGCAATTTCAACATTGACAAGCTTCACCTGCAGCGATCTCCGCCAGATCCCAGACCACCAGGAAGTCTACCTCGACAAGGAAGGCTTCACGAGCATCACCTTCGACATTCTGGAACGGGTCGACTCCGTCGCCAACGACGAAGAGGCGCTGAAGTATCACCTCGAGGACATGACCGACTCCGAAGGGCATCTTCAAGTCTTATCGTCAGGAAGCGTCAAGTTGTCGTATCTCGGGTGCGTGCAGTGCTCCAGAAATCTAACTAAAGAGAGCTGGGGGGATATTGATGGTATGACGGTAGTGATATAAAGGCATATACGCTCCTGGCAAGGCAGCATCCAGCACCGGCGGAGCAAGCTCAGAGACAATCACCAGGAATCATCAGTATCCTACTTACCCTCGTCAGACTGGAGGCGCAGAAGACCGACCTTGTCATCGCGGTAAACATGCCGCATATTGCTGGCCAACGCGCTTCTGAAGAGATCGACCCAGAGGCGGGTACGCTGGGTAAGCAGGTGGATGCGGCGTTGGTATATCGCGACCGCATCCTTGAGACCTTCCAGATACACGATTGGGGCCTTTTCATTTAGGATTTATACTAAAGGAGTTATTGTTGGCGGTGAACGACCGGTAGCAACCCCGAGACCCGCGGGTTGGGTCATCACGCTCATCGTGGAAGAACATAACCCAGAAGCAAGGGTTGAGTCTACCCAGAATATATACGACGAGCCACCGATCTGTGTGTATGAACATGATCTCAAATGATAACGTCAACCGAACCCCGGGGTGCCGGACTGGTCGTGGAATACAGTACTACTTGTGTTTCTGACGCCGTAAAACCTTACAACGCAGGGCTGAACCAAAGTTTGAGATCGGAGTCATCCGCCTGTCAAGCTTAGGAAGTCCAGAGTCCGTGAAAGAACATCAAGCCCAGCGTCTCCCCGAACACCTTCATGGATAGTTCCTTCCTCTTCTTGAATATCTGCCGATTCGGTCATGGCTGTGACTGTATTCGTCGAACAAGCCTTTACCTTCTGTTCTTTGTACGCTTTGGCAATCAACCCCATCACCTCCTGGTGGGAGCTCTCGGGGTGAGCGCTCTTGGTCTGTTGAAAATGTGCTTTGAGATATAGTTGATACTCTGATGGTGCAGCGGTACGAGGTGTTGGCTTTGTCTGCACCAGTCTGGACTTGCAAGATCCGCAGGTGTGCCTTGCTGGGTCAATGGACTTTGAGTGTCTTTTGTATTCGATCCCGCAGTCGGTACATTCCCAAATGTACTTGTAGTCAACGACGTACGAATGTTTGGTCGTAACCTCGATCCCTCGGTGGCGGAAGGCCTCCGAGCATTTTCGCGCCCTGTTATTACTTTAGAGAAAATCCGTTGACCGAGGCTGAGTTTGGACTTTACCACTGCTTGAATTCTTTTCCGTGTGGATTATCCTTGACGCCACTAATCATGAAGTTCGCTAGATGGCAATACTCGTGTGCGATCACGTTGATGAGGCGGTCTTGATCGTTTATGTTAGTCTTGCCTTCCCGATAGATTGTTCGATGACTTACACTCGTCGTCAATCACCTTCTCCGCGAGCTCAATCGAAGCGTAATGTCGATACTTCGAGGGAGGAGGCTCGCCATTCCCGCTCGACCTGACGAATTCTTGCCTCCAGTTCGCCCGACCCGCAGTAGAATTGAGCTTCTTGCTCCATATGAGATGGACGCCACCGGTCGATGCTGCTAACGATGCGATTCGCCCACTGGAAACAGTGTCATCAAGCTCTTTGAGGAATTCCGACGCGAGCCCGTGTTTCTTTTTGTTGAACTCCTTTCTCGCCTCCAGGTTTGTCCTGTTTCTCTTCGCGGGAGATTTGACAGGACTTCTCCTGGGGGACATTGACGGTGAGAGCTCTTCGTCTTCCTCGGCAATGACGGAGTGGATCTTTCGGGCACGTCCGGATTTCGGCACCTTTCTCGGGGAATACTCATCGTTCCAGTCGTTGATTACGTCTTGGCTCCAAAACGCGTCGATACTGGGACGATGCGGTGAAGGCGGTATCCTGTGTTGTTTCTTTGGTGATTGCAGTTTAGACTTTGATGGAGTAGTTGGGGGTGTGGTGAAGCAATCTTGTTCTGTTTTCTTGGCCGGCGATCTTCTTCTCGATCTCGGTGGTGAGCTACGAGCCATATCAGTATGCAATCTTGGGTGGGTGGCTGTTGTTACGTACAATCGAAGCAGAGCTGATGGCTCGGAACTAAAATCGTCTCCGACCAGAAGGCGGGCTGTCGCAAGAGGCTCCGTTACATCCCTATAACCTGATGATAACCTAGTCTGTAGGCAAGCTAGCCTCGAATTCCCAGCACCGGTTACGCTCGTCCCAGAAGCCATGGACGTAGCATGCAGTCCTGTCAACGGGGGCCATGCCGTAGTTCTTGGGCCCACTGCTCGCCCATCACCTTGCCTTTTGGGCAACCGAGTCGGGTGAGATGCATCACCATTGAGGACCTCCTTGTCCGCACATCGTGACACAATGTCGATTGGGCTCTTGTCAGAAGGACACTGCGGGTGGAGTCTCTGGCCCAAAGCCTGGCATCCGGAGTGTACCGCATCTTGGATGCTCCTCTCTGATGTGCCTTTCGCTGACACTGATTGCCTGCTGGGAGAAGTAGAGTCCACCAACGCCTGCGCCGCTTCGGATGCCCCGTTCCACCGAGACAGCAATACCGTATTGACCGGAGCGACTTTCAGAGTCCTCTGCCCTCGCATCCATTGTATTTCGACCCCCCGACTCTTTCCCGTCACGTTCCCCGCAAGACGGATGTCAAGGCTCGTCGAAGGCTTCCTCTGACTTGACCTAGGCACTTGTACTCGATCTCGCATAGGCGTTGAGGTACTCCTCGTCGATGGATTCTGCGGGTCGACCTTTGCGTAGGTAGCTATGACGGCCGATAATTCTGGGAGGTCCTCCTCACTGTCCTCGTGGAGCTTGGCCATGTCGCTGTATGCGTTTCCTTCAGCGCCCGGTCACGATGGTGTCAACATCATGGGTCGCTACGACAACAGCATCACGTGACTCTTGGTGTTACAATTTCGGTGCACTGCAACTACCTGTACAGGCTGTACTCGCTGAACTACTACCAAATTCGTAGTCTATGTGCCAATTTACGGTCTTACTGGACGGGATCTTCTAAACGAGATTCCAATTCAATGGTTTCGATACATCTACCTTATGGAAGAGACATACTAACACCAACACAGTGACAGAACCCAAGTTGATGGACTGTCGAAGGCGACCCACGATATGGAAAGCCACGAGACAAATGAGAGAAACATAAAACCAATCCGGTAAAGAATGTTGTACAAAGTTCAAGTTCGGAGTAACACCAGTGAGTGATGCAGGATGAATGCAGAGTCTTCTGAACCACGCCCTATTCTTACAACAGTATCATACCGGCCCCGGTAAGGACTGCGCCAACAACGTATGCACCAAGCTGAAGCATACCAAAGTCAAAGCGGGGAACTGTGACTGCACCGGCAGCAGCTTTCTTGGTCCCCGTGGACGAACCCCCGTTTCCTCCTGTAGGTGCCGAAGTGACGGTGCCCGTCCCAGCTGAACCAGCCTGGCTCATCAATGCCTGACAGTTGCCGGAGGCCGAGGCAGCTGCCTGGGTGGTCGCAGCACCGCTGAAGTCGCATGCACTGGGATTGCTATTTTGCTTCTGGAAATAAGAGTTGAAAGCCCATGAAAGTTTTTCGGTAGCATTGCACATGCCGTAAGAACCATAGGTTCCAGTCGTCCCGTTTGCGGTGATTCCGTCGCACACGCCTTGTTGGAGACCGCATACGGTATGGAAGAGGTCGCCGATACCGGTAGCGTTGACGTCCGGCTTTGCGACACAGCTCAGTGATTTCACCATGCAGCCACACAGATCCACGTTGGGTGTGGGGGGGAGCGCCGACGCCGCTTGCCACGCCGTGCCGGTGGCAGGGCAGCTCTGGGCTTGGGTATTCGTTGGGCTGTAGGACGCAGAGTTCACACCGCTCGGGGTAATCTTGGCAATTTGGCTCGATAGAGCGGTGAAATCTGGTAGCTTGCTGGGAGTGTCGCCATTGATTGACACGAGACCTGAGACGTTGTCAGCCCCATGCCTGAATGATGCTTTCACTCACCAGCCGACTCTCACCATAGTTGTTTGCCTCTTCAAAGTACATGTAGACAATCCCGCCGGACCATACAGGCGTCATCTGGTTACCGTACAGGGCTTGGACTTCTGTGAACATCCTCGGGCCCCCTTGATTGCAGCCATACTCGGCGAAGAATACGGGTACCGAATAGTTTGAGAATTCCTCGGTACGCACGTCGTAACCGGACTTCTGGTACGAAGAATCACCACACCAGGAATATATGTTGTAGCCCCAAAAGTCGATGCTCGAGTCCGTCGATCCGCAGTTGAAGTAATCAGCCAGGTTGGAGCGAATGGAGGCATCGTCGTTGGTGGCATATCCGACGCCCATGGTTCGGTAATTATTCCGCTTGATGTATGCCTTCATGTCCCGCACGGCAGCTTTGACAAAGGCGCTTGCATTGGTGTTAGTGGCGTTATTGGACACTTCATTACCGGCGAAGAACCCAAGCACGTTGGTGTAATTCTGAAGGCTATCGATGACGCTGGTGTACCGTGCGTACAGCTGCTGGTCCCATGCAGGACTGTCCCGATTGATCGACAAGCTAGGTTGTCCAAGATCGGCAAGCACGTAGATGCCAGCATCCTGGAGCATCTGCATGCATTGTGAATGGTCTTGGTCTGGGTTGATGGCATATACACGGATGGTATTGGTTTGAAGCTGTTGCAGCAGAGGGATATCGCGACGACAGCCGGCTGGGTCAGTCAAGGGATCGGTGTAGTGGTTATCAAGACTCGATGTGCCGTTGCCGGAGATGCCCCCTGTCGGCAATCAGTACAGAGTTCAAGGCACATCACCTGGAGGGACTGACGTTGGTACGCGATTCCCTTGATGAAGCTAGACCAAGATCTAAATCAGCACAGTCCCCACAAGTTTTCGGCGTCGGCGCATGTGAACGACATACAATTCAGTCCCGTTCGTCTTATAGAAGAACTTCGAACCCTGGGAATGCGTGAGCACACCCGGCAACTGTGTTGACTCTGTAGCTTCACACCTTGATGACGATTGGGTCCAGGTCCGCAGCAAGGACTGAAGACGCCCAGAATGCTGCTGCGGCCACAATCCTCATGGTTGATCCAACGCTCTTCATCTCGACTGTGGGGGTTCCTCGGTGGGTGATGATGGTGGAAGGGCTTAATCGATGGTGTTTGAGAACAATAATGAGTGGCGCACGACCTTGATAGATGAGGTGCCTCGATATCAATGGAAGGAAGCCGCGGCTGTTGAATACCGAGCGCGAGGGCGAGCACGACCCACTACCTCCGAACGAAGTGAGAAGATTACCTTAAGGAGAGATATGCTGATTGATTCACAACAGCAAAAGGCTAAGGTACAACTGAATGATGAAAAGCTTGCACTTAAAGGTCCAAAACTTGGTGTTGAGAAAATGTGTTCCGTTATGAAACAAGAGCAGTCTATCTTGGCACGCTTTCGTCCAAAAGGTACACGTAAGATGTCCATAAGGGAACAAAAATCCTCGATCATAGGTACAAAGTACCTCGGTACCTTCCGTGATACCCTGATCAAGGTGCTTACCTAAGGTACTGATCTACAAATAGGTACATGAGTTAAATATGAATGGACAGGTACAAATAACTTGATATAAATATAAAATTACCTATATGGGAGAAGTCAAGCTCAAAATCCCCGTCCATAACAGATAGTAAGATAGTTGAGGTAAGTTAAGGAGGAAGTTGTACCTTAATCAGTCAAACCACGACATGCAATCATCCATCAGTATTGTTTTGATGTCAACCTGGAAGTCACGGCACCTTTCTCAGTGTGGTGGTGGCTGTGCTCCTGGACAATCAACTGGGAAAGAGCGGAAGAGAGCTCACAACTTAACGTTAAGTTAAGTTAAGTTACCGGAAGTCCGTCAAACCTCGATATCTCTACCACCTACCTTATCAGCAGGTAAGGCGACTCAAAATCCGAGCTGGTGACTGACGCGTCCCTCAGGAGTTGAAACGTTAAGGTACTGTACTTCATAAATAAAGGGACCTTCATTGGCGACCTGTGGTAGATTTTGCCACACGGACACCCTTACCCTAAGTCAGTCCCATACGGAGGTGAATGATACCTACCTTATAACGTAGGTACTGTATGTCATTTCCATCTGCCAGGATGAGATATGAGACTGCTGTCTCGCCTGATATTTGTCTCTGTTCTTTTCCTTTTTTTACCTGTTGAGCTACCAGGAGTACTACACGTATTTAATTAAAACTGATCGCCGCTTCCAGCTGCCCGTGATCTAGGGTAAGTTAAGGCCTACGATATGATCCAGTTTCAGGGCATCATTGCATTTTACGATACTAAGGTAGTAGTATTACGGAGTAGTACAGTAAGTGACGATGGTATGCGGCAACTTCCCACCGAATGGTGATCTTTCAGAGGCAACATTCCCAAACGTAAGGACTTCCTTACAGTACCTTAAGTTATGGCGTGGCTCCTGCGATCTGCAACCCTCTGTACCGAAAGCGCATCAAGCTCCGGTGTATATATAAGGTAAGGTATATACAAAAGGTACAATGTACTTCGTATAAATAGCAACTTCTCAACCAGGCGGTAAGGTACCTGGTAGTGCGCTAGATACTGTGGCCACATCCCCTTTACATTTGATTACATACCTTACAGTACAGTGGAAAAAGTAAGAAAAGATAATTAATTCACCCTAGGTAAGATAACATAGGTAAGGTAAAGGGGTAAGGAAGGTAACTCAAGGTACCTTTCTGCGTTGCTGGTACTAGGTAACGTACTCGCCACCTAGTCGAGCCAGCCACCTAAGCGAGCCACCTCAAAATCTTATAGAAACCATGAACATTTAGAAATTCATAACTTCAGAACATCTATATAAAATTCAGGGAGTGTAGTTTAATTTGACATTATATGAATATATTTACTTATAGCTCTATTATAATTCAATAAAAATAC